>Ga0247777_1000489_pt1 | contig 11322 bp, 9 predicted proteins | sample UWRJL154409C5_FD_179937 | JGI IMG/M metagenome (GOLD analysis project Ga0247777, IMG submission 179937) | Plant litter microbial communities from Arlington Agricultural Research Station in Wisconsin, United States - UWRJ-L154-409C-5 | ecosystem: Environmental > Terrestrial > Plant litter >...
TCCCTTCACCAGCATGGCCGTCCCCCTCCTCTCGGCCTCCACCCCACGAAGACCCAGGGCAACTGCGCCCTCGGTACCCTCAATATCCGCGCCGTCGCCCGCCCCCGCCCTCGGAGCCGCCGTGCAGCAGACGCGGAGCGCCACGTACATCCCACGCCCACGCCGACCTTACCACTTCACACAGCTGATTCAGCTCTCGGACGGCAGCACCTTCACGGTGCGCACGACGTCGCCGCACGCCATGGTCAAGTCGGCCAGGGACACGCGCAACCACTTGCTGTGGCAGCCGTCGGAGAAGTCGCTCCGCAACGTCGAATCGGACGAGGCTGGCAAGCTGGCAGCCTTCCGGGAACGCTTCGGTCGCGGCTTTGACCTCGACGCCCCCTTGGCGGCGTCGGCGTCCCCTCCTGCAGCCGATGCCGGGGCCCAGGCCGACAGCGCGGTGCCCCCAGAGACTGGGGCCAGCCCGGAGATCTGGGACCCTCCACCATCAGCCAGCTTCGATATGCTGGGCGACCTGCTCAGCGGCTACGCCGAGAAGAGCGGCATGACGAGCCAGAGCGGCATCAGCGCGAAGGATATTGCCCGAGCCGAGCGGAGGAAGAGAAAGAAGGCGTGACAGAAGAACTCGCCCGGGTTTGGGAGTGCCGTGCCCGGCCTCCCGGGGGCTCGAGACGGGGATGCATGGAACGAATGGAGATGGAGAACACTGTCTAGATATTCCGGCGGGCAAAGCGTCCGTGTGTACTACAACAGACACGCGCTTGTGATCCCCGTGCCCCCATCTGCGGGGAGAATAACGCCTGTTTTCTGACTACCGAGACTACTGCCGTGCTGGGACCCTTCTCGTCCAGGTGAATCCCCGAGAGTGCGTCTGGTCGTACGAGGCGTGGGCTGCCCCTATCCTATGAGTTCCGACGGAGCTCCTTAGTCGGAATCGTCGTTGATCGTCGCCCTGGCCCGGTCCACGGCGGTGTCGCCGGCAGGCTTGCTAGCCTGTTCAAAAACGGGCGGCTTGTAAAAAACGGCCTCGTCGTCTTCGGCGTCCAGCTGCATCAGAAACGTCTCCCACTTCTCAATGAGCTGTGAGACATTGTGTCAGCAACACGCGGCTTCTCCCCATGTTCATTTGCTAGAGTTGGGAAGGGGAGGAGGGTTTCTAACCTCCTTCTGCGCCTCGACGGCGCTCTCCAGGAACGTTTCGACACCGTTCTTGAAGTCCTCGACCTTCTCCCTTTCGAACCGGTCAAGCTCGGCGCGCATGAGCCGGCCCATGTCCTCGAAGAGCAGCCGTGCCTGATGAACCTTGCGCTCCGAGTCGGCCACCTCGGCGCTGACATGGTTGAGGCGGTCCTGTTGGCTCTTGCCCTGGCGGAGGAGCTTGTCCTGGGTGGCCTTGCGTTTCTGTAGGTCGCTCTCAGCCGTATGCCAGCTATAGAAGGCCTTTTGCCGCTGGTTGAAGGCCTGCTTGACGCTGCCGATGAGTCGGATGTACTCTTCGATGATGATGCCAAACGTGAGAACGTCCTGCTGTGCCTGCCGGTCGTACACATCCCTAATCGTTACTTGAAGGTCCGACAATGCCTCCAGAGGCCCCGAGAGGTTTGGCGAGAGTTCCACCGTCGACAAGGCATGCAAAGACGCAGAAAAATCGCCTGCCGCCTCAGCCATAGCTTTGCGCTGGTGGACCATTGTGTCCATGGCCTTCTGGAGAGCCTTGAGCTGGTTCTCCAGAGCGTCCATGTAGACACGCCGATCGTGAAACCACTTGTGTCCGAGTCAGCTTGCTCGTCGCCAGCGCGGACACCAATATCGCCGCGGTACTTACGTCGTCTTGTTCCACGAATTTGTTGCTGCTGCCGACGTTGATTCCGAGAGAGCTGAACATGCCCTTGCTCTCGCCCAGGTTGGGCTCCTTGCGCTCCTTGTGCTTGACGTCCACGTTGAACGCCTCGCTTTCGAGGAACAGCTTGAGATCGGCGTCCTGCTGCAACGTCGGGTGGGCGGCCGTCTTGTTCAGCATCTTCTCAAGCGCCTGGCGGCGGGATTCGACGAAGCCGCTCTCGAAGCGACCTACCGCCTGCTTCTCAGGCGGCGGAGGGACCACGACGCCCGGGTTATTGGTATGCAGCGTGTTGTACAGCCACAGGAAGTCGCGGTACCGCCGCGTGACGACGAACTCGGGTTGTTTGTACGCTTTGGACGTCGTCTACCCCAACAGGACGCTCCGTCAGCAAAGCGGTTCGGCGGTCACCGGGTGACTCTGGCAATCCCACCTTCGTGTGCACCATATACTCCGTATGCGACCGACCCGGCATATCGGCAACGGTATGGGGATCGCCAACCGTGATCGCGAAGCCCGGCTTGGCGGCCTGCTCAACGCTGACGCTGGGCCGGCTCGAAGACCGGACGGGGGAGATCTGGGCCGGCGGAACCGGCGGAGGCACCCGCGGGCCCCTTGCCGTTCCATCGTAACCGCCGCCGCCGCCGCCGTCGTCATCATCGATGCGATGCGGATCGGCCGGCGCCCGCCGTGCAACAGCTGCTTGGTTGGGGGCTAATGTGGTCCGCACTGGAAGCTGCTCCTTCAGAGGCGGCGCCGGCGGCGAGTCCGCGGCCGGCGGTCCGTCAGCGCCGACGCCAGGAGCGCCACCCAAGGGGCCCAGAGGTCCAAGGGGGTCGTCCTCGACGGCCTGGAGGCGTGTGGGCTGGGCGACTAGCCTTCGAGGTGTCGATCGGGATGGGCGGGCCGCCGAAGACGGTGCCGCGGCGGATTTATTCGAGGCCGACGATGCTTGTGCTTCTTCCTGCTGCGAAGTCGTCGCAGAGCTCTGGGGTGTGTCGGCCCAAGGGGCTTCCTCGAGAGGATCCATTGCGATTCCGACGGCTCTCTGGGGCAGATGAAGGTGTCGGCAGTGGGGACGTGTCAAGCTTCCCGACCAGCTGCGAGGTTACGAGATGGGGCCTACGAGGTAGTCCGCACCGACCGCCACTGGCCAGTGGGGGTATGTCTATCTGCTGATGCCACCCCACCGTGCTCCTGAGGTCGATGTGCTTGCCTACTACGAATGTACCTCAGTACCTACCTACCTAGGTACCTACCTGGTAGGTAGTAGGTAGGTACCCACCTTGCCTAGGTACCGTGATTGTTTCGGAGCGCCCTTGCGCTCTGTCGCGGGGTTGGAATTATCATTCATCACTGAGAAACACGGTGGTTCCGCATGAGAGATGGCCCTCGTTGATGAACGCGTATCAGCTGATCGCAGCTATTACGTCGGCCCGGGGAGGCACGGCAAGGGTGCTTTGAACCGATCGCCGCACCACCCTCTTAGGTCCAGGGGAATCTATTCTAACATCTGCGGCGGACGTTGGCACCTCGCCCATACCAGCCGAGAATTCCATTGTGCCGCCCACCGCCGAGGTATCAAACCAGAGTCCACGTAGCCATCGCAAAGCGAAAAATCCCCATAGGGGCTCCGGAGATGAGGTCGGTGCGAGGTCAGCTAGCTAGACGTTTCGTTTGCGCGCTTGCTAGCAGTAGTTCAAGGCTCGTAGCAGCCGCCGGCCATGACCAGGTTCATGCGCGTGAACTCGGCGCGCAGCACGGGCGTCTTCTTGGTGGGGAATGCGCTGATCTGGTCCGCGGTGACCATGACGTCCTTTCCCTTCTTCTTGCCCGTGCCGGCTCCCGTGGCTGCCGCCGCCGACGGCACCGGGGGCTGGCCGCCAACCGTAATGCTGCGATCCTGTGCCCCGCCGACCGTGACACTGTCACCAACCGAGCCTGTCCCGTCGGCCTGGGGCGCCGGGCCGGCCGCTGCCGGGCCGCCAAGGGTCGTTGCCTTGGTCGCATCTTTGGGGAGATCGATGTCCCATAAGCGGATTGTGCCATCGAGGCCGCCCGAGACTAGAACGGTCGACTCGGCACTGAAACTCAGCGACGGGATGCCGCCCTTGCCGTGACCCCTGCAGCGCTTGATGCGGCTGCCCTTCTCGACATCCCACAGGAAGATGTTGCCGCCGCCGTCCGCGCTGGCCAGGATCTTGCCGTTGGGCGCACACTCAAGAGCGCTGACAAAGTCGGCGTGCCCGGTAAAGATGCGGACGCACTCGCCCTTTTGCACTGACCACATCCGAATTGACTGGTCGGTCTCGTCGGATGCCGAGAAGACGTAGGCTCCGTTCGGATGCCAGGCAATGGCCGAGATGCTCGTGTCGTGGCCGACGAGGATGCGCTGCGCCGACGCATGGTCTTGCATGAAGATGCGTACCGTCCTATCCCAGCCCGCCGTCGCAAAGTAGTGGCCGTGCGGGCTCCAGAGGACCCGAAAGACGGGCCCGTGATGCGCCTTGTAGATGCAGAGGCAAGACCAGGTCTCGAGCGACCAAAGACGCACAGTGGCGTCTGCAGAACTCGACAACAGCAGCTTCGAGTCCGTCTCGGGACCTGGCTTGCCCGGATCGAAGGGGTTGTCGTCCAAGTTGACAATGGCATCCGAGAATGAGAGCCCGTACACAGGGCCTGAGTGCCCGAACAGCTTGTGGTTGTTCGTCTTGGCCTCGTGGCCCATCGTAGACCTCAGTGGGTCGCCGTCCATGCTCCAGACGCGGATATACGAGTCCATGGTTCCATAGGCCACCAGTCGGGAGTCTCTGGAGAAGGCCATCGACGTAACACTAGACAAGGTCAGAACCACATGCCGAGTACCGAACCCGGACCCAGTCCCAGCTTACCTGCCGCACGTGTTGTGAAACGTGAACATGCAGATCGAGACGGGAACCCCGACTCCACCAGTGCGCCCCTCAATCTTGAAGCGGTCGCGGTTCTCCTGAACCTTCTTCATCTCCATGACGACGTCTCGGGCCCGCGAGGGAGGCAGTGGGATGTCGGCACGGGACGGCCCGTCGGCGTCTTCTTCGCGCTTGATCTTTCGGTCGAACTCGTCGACGAGAGTTGGATCTCCTTCGGACGGCGGGTGACGCTGGTCCATCTCTTCCAGCTCGGCGCGCACATCGTCTCGCAGCTCCGTTTCCATCGGCATTGGGCCCAACTTTAAAGGGACCTTGACATTTACGCCATCCCGAACGTTGACGCCGGTGAATACGCCCGGGATACCCTCTTGCGCGTCGACGTCGTCGAACCCGAGATTCTGGCCGCGTTGAAAGATGGCCTCAAAACTGAATGGTTCGATAGGCCCGCGGGCCGTGGTATCAACCTGGCAGTTCTTGTTGAGCAGGGACAGGATAACGAAGCCACCCGCGTCGTACTCTCGCTCTAGGAAGCTGAAGAGCTGGCCGGCCGTTTGCTGGTTGAGCGGGATTCGATACTTGTTCTCAAGGTAGGTGCGCGTCGCATGGTTCTCCTTGATGTGCGACGGCAAGGTGACGATGGCCAGGAGCTTCAGCTCGTCACCGTGCACATTCTCAAAGTTGCCCTTGAGCTCCTCGAAGAACTTCTTTGCCTCGTTGCCGCAGCTCCGGGAGATGAGGTCGAGGTACGAGTAGACGAAGACGGGCCATAGCAGCTTGCTGAGCTCGAACTTGTACAAGTCGAGACCTCCTTCGATCCATTCGTTGAGGAGGTTGAACGACTTGAGAAAGCGCTCAGGCCCAAGAGCTTCAGACCTGCGGTTTGGATCGATTTGACCGGAGCTATTGGCGTACTCGGCTTCCTTCCGGAACGTCGCCTCTGTTGCTGTGTATCCCTTCTTCAGGAGATAGTCCGTAACCTGCCGTTGCACCATCAGCAGATGTTCCGATTGGTCAGACATCGTGGCTTTGGTGGAAGCAAGATGCATGAAGGCGAGAATGGGAAAGGGTGGGGAGTTTTAGACTGCGGCCAGAAAGCACTGGCAACCCGGGGATGGAAACGCCCGGCTGGCCAGCTCAGGGAGTTTGGGCTTGGATCTTAGGTAAGTTTTAAAGGTGACTTGGCTTGGTAGACATGTTGCCAAAGCCTTTGGGTTTCCGGGTTTCCGTGCTCCCGCCTCCGGCAAGCCAGTATGACTGTGGTAAAGCTGCCGCCGAGCACTATCGGGGGCATATGCTTCAAGCAGCCAGGAGCGTACGCTTTCGCAAGGTGTCCATCCGAAAGAGGGCGGGCCCGCGGCGAGCTATAGGAGCGCCGGTGGATGGAGTGCTGGTGGAGGGGAACAACGGAGAGAAGGAAGCCAGCTTGACTGCCATGGTCGAAAACAAACCCACAATTTTGTTGAGGTCCGACGGCGACGCTGTCACGGCCGCCGCACCTGCGGCGCCCCCTCCTGGGCCTGAGCCGTGCTGGTTCTGTCCTGAGTATGTGCCGGCGCCAGCTGCGCCATGTGCAGCCCCGGAACCTGACATTTCTGGATCTTGATGGCTGGCAGTGGTGTTGTGGCCCTGCCCTCGTGGGTATCAGGAACAATAAATTCGCCGTTGCTGGTTGCGCAACACACTCGATGGTGTCATTCTCGGAAGAGATGAGTTCGGGCACAACGACAAGTCAGAGCTCCCTGAAGGCTGCTGGTGATGGATGGAACAAACATCGAAAGTGGGTCTCCCCGTCGGACCGACCCCGGGCGGCTCCACAATAACTGGAACAGCGTTTTTCCTGTTCCGACATGACTGATTGATTGATCTATCACCGATCGGGGGCTCGAGCGAACTTCCTCGGAGTGGGGTACGTACCGTCCACACCTACTTTACCTCGGTGAAAAAGGCACCGCAGAATCACAGCAACAGCATCTCCACCGCTGGACAAACAGGCAGCGCTCAAGTCAAGCTGTTTTTTTTCCCCCTCTTCAACAACATCTTCCAAAACCTTGCTGACATCTTTGTATATTTCTTACTTTCCTGGTTGTTGTGTTATTTGTAGTTGGGGTTGATGACTGAGCTGGAGATTTGTCGCCGCACTTCCGTAGACCGATCCACCAGAGCGGGTCGAGTGTCGCCAACGACAACCTCCAAGTCCACTGGCGCCAATCCACTCCCACTCCGCTTGACCCAGTCCCTTCTGCTTTGGATCCGCGCGAGGTCACCAAACTCATTGGCATCTCGCCTCTGGGATGGAGAGCTCGTCACAGACGCCTCATCCAGCCGGGGGGGTCCACGAACCCTTCACACGCGCCGAGCGCATGCAACAGCTAAGCAAGATCGATAGTGTATATTCACCTCCGGGCTCGTAGCAGGCTTGCCGGGCTTGGCTGACTAAGATCAAGGATATCACTTCCCTACTCGCGCTCACCGGCACCGCCTTGACTGCTCTCTCCATCCGGCCCTCGTCACCCGCACTGTCGAGCACAGAGAGCCCGCCCCTTACGATAGACTCCGAGGCCCAGACGGTGGCCTTCAAGAACGCCATGGATGCTTTCCTCTCAACACTCCATTCAGTCGACGTGCGGCTGAAACGGCAGATCCTAGGGCTGGAGGAAGCAGGCATCGTTTCGCTGAAGGAGAACAAGGGGGCCGTATCCCTGGACCCCAACGGCGTAGGCGGCATTGGTAACCTTGACGTGGGTTGGCTTAACAGCCGCAGCAACAAGGTGGAGCGGGACATGGAGGCGGAGCTATGGACGAAAGCCCGAACACACCTGGAGGCCGTCGCCGACGATGGTAACGAGAGAACGGAGGGCGCCGCGAGGATGGCCTAAGAAGCCTCTGTGGCCGGGAACGAAACTCATGAACAGGAGAAGGCATGCTATTCGTGCGAGGGCAGAGCCTGGGCCTCTCCGAGGGACGTTACCGGCCCCATGGCCGAGGCCAAGGGGTCGATTCACGATTCGAGAGACGAGTGACCACGCAGATCATCGAGACCAGCCCCAGTAGCCGGTCCGATTTTTCTGGTGTTTGGTATTCTGCATTCTAATACGATACCCTATTTGCGCGATGCACGAACCGCGGCAAACCCGAATGATTCTCCGTCATTCGACTGCTAGGAGCGCAGAGTATGGGCAGCACAAACGTTACATGTGCGCATGGCGGGAGCCCCTCTCAGTGGACTCCGCTCACTCCTCCCTCTCTCAACAACGTTGCTTTCCCAAGACAGGCCGAGGAAGGGACTAAGAGCGACGAGCACGAACGACGAGTACGACGAGTACTTGGAGATAGCACTTAGGTGACCATAACATCACCCAATATCGATATAGGACTCAGCTGGGTTCATACAAACTTCGGACGCCAGGGACGTTAAAGTCCGGTCCTGCCCCTCCCCCCACAAAAAACTAGTCCGACCGAGAGTGCCATTGCTCCTGGGGGCCCTTAGGCCATGAAGCTCTTGGTCCCCTCCACCAGAGCCGGCTTGCTCTTGATGGAGACGATTGCCCAGCTCGGGGCATACCGCCAAACCTCGTCTAGGGCGGGGATGACGCCTGGCGTGTTGGCGTCACTCCAACGACAGACAACTAGGCCGTCGAGACCTCGAAGATCACGGCGGTGCGCCCTCGCCCTTAGTTCCCCCTGGGCTGCCGTCGAGTACGTCTGCCCCGCCTCGTCTTCCGGCAACCCCACCTCGCCATCCTCGCCATCGTCCCACTCAACATCAACAACCCATGGTGTTTCCCAGTCGCTTCGCCAGAGCGCAAACTCAGCGATATCCTCTTTGAACCCTTGGGGGTCGATGCGGTGGTCAGGGCCGCCGCCACCACGCACACCCACGCTCTTCACCGACCTCTTGAACTTGATCGTGCAGGTTTTCGTATTCAGGCCGTCCACTTTGATTGTCGCGCGCTTTTCCAACCCTGCCCGCTCGACACTTATGTTGACGAGTTTGTCGTACCCCGTCTGTGGCGGTATCCCGGGCTTCACATTCCTACCGGGATTTGGCGCTGCGTCGTTTCCGTCAAATGAGCAATCCACAAGCCCCAGCTGCCTCCCCGAGCTCGGCACACAGTCGACGTACTTCCCGAAAGCGGAGGGCAGGTCGGCAATGACCATGCGTGCAAAGTCTTCGTATCCGGTGAGAACGACTGTGGAGTTGCGCGAGTCGAGATCGATGACCTGGCGAAAGTAGAGCTTGTAAGGGCTGGAGGCGGAAAACGGGAAGGCCGCCAGACAGTATATCAGCGTGCCGGCAAATATAGCGAGAAAGAAGAGTGGCAGGTGTCGCGTAACTCGGTGAATGAACGGCGTGACAGGGAGGAGTAGAAGGATGGAAAATGCGGCGATGACGAGATACGGTCGCAGGAGATCGGATCCGTCGGCGCCAGTTTGGCTCAGTGAGCTCGTCAGGATCAAGCCGAGTTGTCCAGTGAGGATAATCATGAAGGGACCGAGGATCAGGAATTGAAGGAACCACGTTGACGACGGTAAGCTTGCCGACCACTTTTGCTCATGCCCATAGGCCTTCCCTCCCGCCCTGTCGGTGCCGTCCCGGGTCGCCTTGACGAGGGCCGCGATGGAGCGTCGGTAGCCTGTGGCAAATGTAGTTCGTGTGTTGCCTCGCGTATCGCCCCCGACCAGCGGGCTTGTCTCATTTGGCGGGTCTCCCTCGCCAGATTCGTCGTCGTCCTGAATGGCCGTCTCGCCGTCGTCGAGCTCGCCAGGGCTCGGCGCTATGATGGTGTCGTTACGGGGAACCGCCGTTAGATGGCTACGCACCTCGTGATCCTCCTGGACGCCTTGTGCGTATTGCCTCTTCTTCGGTAGCCCGAATAACTCGAGCGTTGATACCAGGGTAGCCACAAAGACTTGCGATGCCCAGAAGACGAAGAGGTACCCCGAAGCAATCTGCATCCGGTCCTCGGTCACCGTGACGGCGACAAGGACCGCCCAGGCCAGAACAAACAGCCATATATGCACGTAGGCTCGATGAAGGGCGCTCGGGCGGGCGAAGTTGGCGCCGCGCATGACGCACCAGAAGGAGAAGTAGCACAGGGAGAGCATCATGGCCCAGCTGGCGAAGCGTCAGCTCGCAGCCCCGACTGCTCGGCGGAGAGCAAACTCACACGGCGTAAGGACTGCTGTAGATGATGAAGGGCTGGAGTTTCCTTAGCAGGAACGCAGCGCCAAACACCAAGGCTCCTGCGACCACCAGCGCGACCGGAAATCGGGAAAAGCCCTTCATGCCGTCGACCGGAACCTTCTCCGAGCCTGGGTCCCGGTTAACATCCACCTTGGACGCGAAGATGTAATCTTTGTCGGCTTGGCGAATAACATATGCCAGAAGAATAAGAATCAGGGGCGCGGCGACGAGGATGGTGAGCGACCAGGCAAACATCCCCTTCAGGGCGAACAGCACAAGGCTATCGCCAAACAGGTCAAACCACACCCCGGGGGTGTTTCCCCACTGAACGGCATCGCCAATGTCACCCGACAGGTTGATGGTCGTGGTGAGGGCGCCAGAAAGCATATGCCAGATGCTATTCTTGGACGTGTGCCTGCGGTCATCCTGCCGGGTATGGTATCGAGCGCGCGGGGCATAGAAGGCCATGTCCAAGCCCCTCCAGCCGTACGAGCCAGCCCAGACGCGATAATCCGTTTCACTGCGGATCCAGCCCATCTTGAAGCCGTCGGTACCGATGACAGAGCCGAAGGGCTCTGAAGTGCCTCGGTACGCCGCCGTCACTTCGAGGTCCGTGGTCCGGAAGAGGGCGGCCCGGCCGCCCGCTCCAGCCCCTTCGAGGTTCAAGAACGTGCCAATGAAGGGGAAGAGTTTACTCTTCACAAACACGTACGCCCCGAAAAGGCCATCTTCTTCGCCATTGTTGAAGAGTACAACGATACAGCGGCGCGGAACGTTGCCGGGCGCCGTGAAGTACTTGACCAGTTGCAGGCCACTGATGACGCCGACGCCGTCATCTGTCGCGCCGTAGGCGGAGGCAACACTGTAGCCGCGTTACCACCCGAGAAGCGGGGATGGGGGCCAGTTCTCTTACGAGTCAAAGTGCGAGTTGACCAACACACAGCGGCCCTTCATCGACCTGGCTCGCGCGCCGGAGACGGTGTCTGTATCCCACCATTCCCCCTCCTCGTCGCTTGATCCCCGAATTAGGACGTAGACGTTTGAGCCCTGGAAGTAGGTAACGGCTCCCTGCCCCAAAGCACTCGCGTTGAAAGTCACATTAGAGCAGAGGTCGTTAAAAACCACGGCGTCAGCTCCGGGTTTTCGTGCCAAGTCAGTCGCGGGCGCCTCTCTGCATGAACGGTGAGCCTTCCCCTCCCAGGCCTAAGGTGGCGGACGGACCGGGCACTCACCCGATACAATCCCGCTCCGTGGTCCAGGATGCCGAATTCTGGTCCAAGATCTGCTGGAGCCGAACTAACAGCCAGACCCGAACGGCATCGTTGGAGCGGCTGTTGAAGGGGTGATACTCTCGGGTAAGGTTGGCTAGGTCGTGCCATGCCTCT
>Ga0247777_1000490_pt1 | contig 11309 bp, 14 predicted proteins | sample UWRJL154409C5_FD_179937 | JGI IMG/M metagenome (GOLD analysis project Ga0247777, IMG submission 179937) | Plant litter microbial communities from Arlington Agricultural Research Station in Wisconsin, United States - UWRJ-L154-409C-5 | ecosystem: Environmental > Terrestrial > Plant litter >...
GCTTCAACCTGCTCGCCGTCGTCGGCGACCTGCGCCTGCGCGCCCGCCTCCTCGGCGACGACGCCCTGCTCGCCCGCGAGGACCGCAAGCGCCGCGCCTGGCAGTTCGAGAACGCCCTGCGCCGCCACAACTTTGTCGGCTTCGCCGGCGAGGTGCTCCGCGGCGTCGCCGCCGCCCGCCTGCGCGACGGCGGCGACGTCGCCTACGACGCCTGGATCGCCGACGCCACCCGCCGCCTGGAGAAGCGCGTCGAGGACCGGAAGAAGCTCGGTGCCGGTGAAGACGACGTCGAGATGAAGGGGTAGGTAGGCACCTAGCTAGGGAGGGAAGGTTGGGAAGGGCCGCCGCGCGGTAGTCGTCCGTCATACATAGTTTGGCGCTCGAGGGCGAGCCCCGACGCTGCTGGGGCGGTGGTTGTAAAGATACCTGTGGAGCAGAAGCGACGGCCCGGAGGGGTGACGATCTCGTCATGTACCGGCTCGACTTCTAGCATAGAATAAATAGATACTGTCACGGTGCCCTCCCGCTTGTGAAGTGGCTCTGGTCCACATCCCCTCCCTGTCGGGGTCGCAGACAAATCGGACGCATACCACATGAAGTCTATTTTGCGGGCCCAAGTCCTGGTGTAAATACCACCGTTGGGCGATGCCGGGGGGGCAGCGGCACCATGTCTCCCCAAGCAACGGAACGAGGCGTACTCGTCGAGGACCCTCAACTCCAAACGACGCAGACGCTGGGGTTCCTCTCTATCTCGAAGGCGGAACGACCGCTGAACACTTGTACAATTCACGCGCCCCACGCGGCGCGCGCGCCTGGCGCCTCTCATCTCAGTGCCCGGCATCTTCGTCCTCTGTCTCCTCCACCGTCACGGCGCGAGCCTTGCCCTTGTCCGTACTGCCATTCTGCGCCTCGCGCGACGTTTCTGCAGCGGCCGCTCCCGACGCTGACGGAGACGAGGGCGGCATGGAAGCCTGGCTGCTGGACCCCGGCTCCCCCGGTTGGACCGCGGTCATCCTGCCGGGTGCCGGGGCCAGGGGAAGGAACGAGGCGTTGCTGAAGGGCTGCGCCGAGCCGCCCCAGTTAGGCGCGACGGGGGTTGGCTGTACCACGGGTGCGGGCTCACGGCTCGAAACGGCGGCGACGGAGGTGCCGGTCCCGCTGTCCGGGCCCGCCCCGCCTCCGGCGACGGTCCCGGTGGTGTCGGGGTTGCTTGCCGAGGTGGACCCTCCGGCGAAGGCAGCTGCGGGGTTTAATTGCGAGAGGCCCGACTGCATGTGGTTGTGCAGGTGTTGGTGCAAGGCCGCGTGGAGCTCTGGCACCGGGGCGGGCGTGTTTCCCCTGCTGGGCCCTGCGAGACCGGCGGCGTTACCGTCCAGCCGTTGGAGGGGCATCAGCGTCCATCCGGGTGGCAGGGTTACGCCCTCGGGCAGATCAGCGCTACCTGCAGGGATGGGCGGCGTGTTCGGGTCCGCGCCGAGTCTCAGTACAGAAGACGAGTTGACCCGGGGCGCAAACCCGCCGAAGCCCGTCGGTGCCTGGTGCATGTTCGGCGGCGGCCAGGCCGGCAACGGTGATGTCTGGGGTGGGCCGAACGGAGTCTGGACGGCCGCGGCCGGGATGGTAGGCGCGGCACCACCCGGCGCCGCGGTGGCAAGACTTTGCGCCTGACGAATGCGTTGAAGCTCCGTCAGGAGAATGCGTAGCAGCTGTGCCTCCTGCTCGGCAAACCGGAGGGTTTGACTCTCTCGCTGGATTCGCTGCTCGATCTCTCGGAGCTGGCTGAAGAGGGCATCTGATGACAGGGCGCCGCCCGTAGTCTCAGATGTTGCCGGCGGTGTGTTCTGGCCGGGGGCGGCCGGGAGGTTGGCCATGTCGGCCGGGGCACCGAGGCGTTGAGCCAGGTTCGGGATGTCCCCTATGCCGCCGTGGGCGAATCCCAGCCGCAACGGGCCAAAGTTGAACATCCTGACGCCATTCGCTCCGTTGCCCTGTGGTGGTTGTGCGTTGCCGCCTGCACCGTCGCCACCAGGTGCTGGGCCGTTGGCGGGCGCGCCGTTCTGGTTCTGGTTGCCGCCGCCGCCCGGGAGGTTGAGACCGACCCGGAACACGACGGCCTCCCTATTCCTGGCTGGGGGCCCATCTGTCATGACAACAGAGCGCCGACAAGTAGGGCAAACCTGTTGCCGCTCGAGCCAGCTCTTGAGACAACCAAAATGGAGGATGTGCCCGCAAGGGAGCTTTTTGGGGCGGTGTCGCTCGATTTGCGCCGTGTCGTTCGCGTCCCAGACATGCATCTCCTCGCGGCACACGATGCAGGTGTTCTCCTGCGCCAGCTCCTCCTCGCTTGCGTCCGGATACTTGTTCATGTCTCGGAGTGCTTGTCGGTAGCGGAGGAGAGCGCCCAGCTGCTTGATGAACGACCGCGTGGTCATGAAGAGATCTCTCATGATGTGGATCGGCAGGCCGTAGAATGTGAGAATGACGAAGAAGAACGTCGCATAGATGCAAAGCTTCAGGAAGTCTGAAAATGTGGGTGTCAGTGCAAGCGATGTAGAGGGGCAGTCGAGCCACACTTACCTGCGCAGAGATCCAGGCTCAGAACCCATTGCCCCTTCGTCTCCCAGCCCGGTACTTCAATGTCCATCTCCTCCACGTCGTTCTCGTTCGGCAGCTCTTCGTTGTTCGCCTCAGCCTCCCCGGCCTCTCGCCGGCGCACGATGGCCTCTCGTTCCTCTCGAACTTGCCTCCGGCGTTCCTCAAGTCGGTTCCGAGTCTGGACCTGTACGATTCTGCTGTCCACCAGCGAGACGATGTACCGCAGCGACGTATGGAACGAACAGACGGTCAAGATGGCATACTCGAAGAGGAACATAACCATCATGTCGGGACGCGCCTGTTGTATGACCGTTGTCACGGCGTAGTGGAGGAGCCAGGAGTCGTAGAGGAGGCTGAGAGCCAACGACACGCTCAACCGCGTGTGGAAGAGTCGCGGATTCGCCGGCGGTTGCTGCTCCAGCACCTCGACGCGCCCCTCTCCTATCCAACCCCAGACCTTCCCGGTAACGAGGGCGGTGAACATAACGAGGAAGAAGCCGCCGACCTGATCCCGGAAGATGGTCATGGCCAGGCACGTCTCGGTGACGGCGAACCATGCCTTCTCATAGAGCTGCTCGATCTCGACGGGTCGGAGCTGGCCGAAACAGACGCGTTGCAGGCCGTACATGAACGAGCCGTACATGAGGAAGATCAGGTTGATGAGAATCTGCGACAAGGAAGTTCTCGTCAGCCGCGGACAAGGGCGAAGGAAGAGCGAGGACCGCGAGGGGAAAGGGGTGGCAGGAGGGTCCGGCTTGGGGGGGGCACCGTACCATCAAGCACAGGTTGCTTTGCGAGAGGTAGACCATCGCAGAGTAGAAGTTGGCGCGTTGGTGGAAGGCGGATACGATGACCCCGGCGGCCAGGGCCGTCGATGCCTGTGAAGGCCGTCAGCTCGGAGCTCTCCAAGGGGAGCTCAGGACACCATGGCAAGCTTACCCCGGCGTACCACGCGAGCCGCATCTTGACCCCGAGCAACAAGACTGGAGGGCGCAAAGAGGGATTGTGCTCACGAAGAGCGAGCGAAGGGTTATCTCATCGGAGGCGGTCCGACATTGGCGCATGGGCGGGCGGGGGCGGTTGTTTGCGTCGTTGAAGCCACCTTGGATCTAGTCTCACGGAAGGGACGGGACCATGACGCAGCAGCTCCTGATGACACGTGACGTTTCCGATGCGCTCGGTAGAATTTCGGGGAAGATGCTTGGCCGCGGTGCCGCCCCTACGATCCGGCCGTGTTCCGCTCCGCCGTCCCACAGCACAGGCATCCGGCCCGGATGCTGCAACGTCTTGCGACTAGTAACGGCCTACTTTCGCTACTTCGGATATGTTTCGGTGACGTCGGCAGTTGTGCCTCGGCAGCCGACGGGGAGTGGTGTCTCCTCCCACAACCTCCCCCCCCCCCGCCAGGCCCTTGTCGTGGTAGAATAACATCACAACTGTCGCACCGCACCGCTGCATTGCATGAAGGGTCGAACTCGGCAGCATCATCCTTTTGTGCGACTGGGCGGGGACCAGGTCTGCCCCCAATGGCACTCTCCCTCCCCTCCATTGTGACGCCGGCCTTGTTGTCGTCGATCCGGAGCCAACCCAACTTACCCCGGCACACGTGGTATTACATCGCCGCGACGACCCTTACCGTGCTGAACCGCCCTGACGAGATTCCCAAGATCTATAAGCATGCTATAGATCACGGGCCCGACAATGTGGACAAGCCCCCCAGTCATGATGAGCAGCTCAAAATTTCGCGGAGGATCCGGGAAGCCTTAGTCAAAACGGCCGCCATAGGGGGCCTGCCCAAGGTAGGTTCACGGGTACTCGTCCACGCCGTGACGAATCGAGCCCCCGCCCTCGAGCTGACCCTCACCCAGACGATCAACTCGCTCCTGGAGTTGAAGAAAGCGACACCGCTCCCGCTCGTGGACGAGCCCATGGGTTACTCACCCACAGCACGGGCTGTTGAGATGTACGACATACCCACGTCCCAGATCCTCCATCGCGGCCAGATATTTTTCGATAAAGTGTACGGCAAGGTGTCCAAGCGGGTCATGGGGCAGATGGATCGCTCCGGGACGGAGGACCTCGGGTTGACGGCGAGGTTGGTGTATGGTTACCTCCTGAGCAACACCAGCGTCCTGAGCCACGCCGAGACGTCTTACGTCCTGATTGCCGGGCTCATCCCCCAAGATGTATGTAGGAGACTCGATCGTCTTCTTGCCTCTGCCCCCAACGTTTGCGGGGAGACGGGCTTCCGTCTCCGAGTTTCTGACATGTGACATAGGTGAACCCACAACTCAAGGGCCATCTCAAAGGCGCGCTGAACGGCGGGGCCACGGTGGAGCAGGTCAAGGCTGTGAGAAACATAGCGATTGAAATATGCGAGGCTTCGGGGATGACGCTGCTTGCGAAGGATGTTCCTGGCGGATGGGGATGGTATGCTGAAGTTGCGGACCTGTGATGCGATGCAATACAGCTTGCTCTAGCAGCTTCTTCATCCGAGCCGTCTCGAACGAAGTCCAACTTTGCCCTGGAGGCTATGGCCGCGTCGTTCCGGGCATGGCGAACGTGGATTTGGAGCGATTGCAAAGTGTCGACAACTCCCAACAAATGGCCGGGCGAGCCGGGCGAGCCGGGCTGCCTCGACTCCTCGACTTGTACTGTGTACGACCGGGTCCCACAAGCAGGGGGTTAGGGGACCGGAGCCGTACCCGGAACCTGCGGCCATCCCGAGCCGGCTGAGACGGGAGGAAAGAAACCCTGACCCGCAGGTGAGGATGCGGCTCTACGGGACCCGGCCGGAGGCGTCGTGCTTGTTAGTTGCGACAGGCGGTGATGCGGGAGGAGACAGTCCCCTGAACGCTAGCGAGGTTCGTCGCCTCGTCGCCTGCCTTGGTTGGTGGGGAGTGTTGCCCTGGACTGGATCGTTTACGGGATACCTCCGCGGAGCCGCTGGAACAAGGGCGGGGAAGTGCATCGACCTGGCCCGATGATATTGGTACTCAGTACGGAGTACGGAGTGTTCCGTGGGAGTATTGAAAGCGCCACAAGCAAGGACAGTCAATCAGATCCCAAGGGTCCAGCGGGCGAGAGCCGACGGGAGGAACCTGGCCCGTGCTTGGGAGTCTGGGGGCCTGGTAGAGTTGGTCACATGTTGGACGAGGTGGTCGCCGACCTCGACGGCTTCTCCTCACGAAAGGCGAGCCTAGAGCTGGCGAGCAACGGCACTAATCTCGGAAGACGGGGCAGCCGTGCGGTTAACTCGGGGACGTCAAGCGCCAACGTCCGTTTGCGGTAGCTGCCATGTTCTGGGCCCTGCTGCGCGCTCGTTTTACCTGGGCTACTGGATTGATCAAGAGTCCGTATTCGCGATCCCCGGTCCTGAAAGCACATTGTAAAATATTCCCCACTCGTATGGAGGATGGAGTACGGAGTACGGCATGCTCCCTTGCCTCGCACATACGAGTACAGTTGCACTCGTATGGAGTAGGGATCGGCGACTTGGGGCGCCATTCCCTTCTCCGCCATCGAGCTAACCCCTTCAGGCGCAAATAGCCGCACAGCGTTGCAGTGGATGCTCGCCGCATCGGGCGGCTCAAAGCCAAACCACGTTGTCGGGTCACGAATCGATGTGTCCGTGGTGACAAGGAATCGGTCAGGCTCGGATCATGCTCTTGCTTTTTGCTTCAGCGAACCGAGCCTCGACGTCAGAGGAGCAGCTTCATCGTTCGACGCGGATGTGGCACTTACCGCCTGCTGGAGGTGCGACGTCTGCAGAAATCCATCTCGGAACCCCTCTCGGCTGGGCTGTCACGGGTGCTAGTGAGGGGCGAGGAAGGGGGGGGAGCTCATAAGGGAGGGAGTACGGATTACTCCGTACCGTGTAAGATGCTATGGAACTTGCCGTCGAACTGGTCTTGGTCACACGGCCAGTTGTACGAAGTACAAAAGTAAGACCCTTGCTGGGGTGGCTCGGGCGCGCTTTCGAGATTACCCGTGGAGGCGCTCGCGGAAGCCGGACAACTGATGGCCCATCCCGCCACGCGTCTGTCCGGGAGCCGGTAACCTTCCAGCCATCTGCCGTCCAAAATTTGGCTTTCACAGGCCCGACCGACCGGTCTCGAATCCTGTGAGAGGAAATGACGAGAGAGTTTGCATTGATCATGGGCGTGACGACCCCTCTGGACGTGCATAATAATGTTGGTTGGGCTTATAGCAGCAGTGTCGCTATGATCTGCGAGCCCGTGAGCAGGCCCTTGCGGTTCCCAACCACCTTTGGCCGCTCTGTTCGGCACAGGACCCGGGGAGCGTACCGAGGCGGTCAACGAAAGTGGCTTTTTGACGGAAAAGTACGGAGTGCTCCGTCCCCGTTAGTGAAGAGCAACGGGGGCTCTCCGGCTGCAGGACCGACAGAGGCTGGTGAGGATGCAAGGATGAAATATCCTACATCACGTGGGACATCACGAGGGTTTTGATGGTTCTTACCGCCAGGACGCCCTGGATGGGAAGGACCAATCACTCGTATGGCCCACTGCGGAGGAGACCCACTCCAGCCTGCAAGCTGTCGGAGCGCCACGACAGCATCCCCATCCATCCCTGCGCCATCCAACTTGGACCAATGGCGTGCAAAAGCGACCGCCTTGCAACTCCCGAGACGCGGTCCTCCTGTGCTCTGCTGGAGAGGTCCTGGCCGTCCTGGGCCGTCCTGGGCCCGTCCTGGCCGTCCTGGCTGTTGTTTCGCTCCATGGCCCATGGCCCACCCGTGCGTGTCAGGACCCGAAGATGTGCAGGCTTGCAGCGACCCCAGACGCTCAGCTCGCGTCGGTCTTCGTCGCGTTTCCCCTTCGGGCGTGGCCGCAGCACCTCAGGAGAAGACGGCGATGCGAAAGAGCAGGGTGAGAACGCCTCGTTCGACGAGCAGAGCCGCGTCGCCCCAGAAGGCGTTTTCTCGAACGTGGACCACAAGACGTCCGAGACCGCATTCGCCGAAGTTTGGCACTTCCGACACGAGCCCTCTGCCGAGCGAGTCTCGCCCGGCCACCCTCTCAAATCCCCCCACGAGCTCCCCCGTGGGAAGCCGCCACGGCCGCCTGCGCCGCCGTCTCCTGGCGAGCCTGGGGACGAGGGGACCTGGTTGACGGTCGAGCGGTCCTCGAGAACTGATGCTCTGACGAGCCGGCGCTAGTCGCTCTGCCGGTACCCACGGAGATCATTTCATCATTAATTAATACTCCCAAGGATCAGGGTTTCGTCGGGCAGATCGCGTCTGTGCCGACGGGTCTTGCCAAATTAAAACCTGCGCTCCTTCGGACTTTGCGACTGTGTCACAAGCCCGACGGTGGGAAAACACTCTCGAGGAACTCCACAGCTGCTTTTTGGTCGATGCCTCAGGGCCAACATACCGGGTAGTGGGGAATTGTCTTGACGGTCGGATGGGAGGGGCTCGTCACGCGCATCAACCCCTGGCATTGGTCGACCCAGGGCAGCATGTCATACCAGGGATCCCTTCGAAGCTCTCGACAAGGGTTGTTTCTCAGACCATCCGCTCTGGGTTAGTGGCGGGCCAGATTGGTCTCTCGTTGAACCTTTTGTGCTTGGATTCACACGCCACACCCGCTCTTTCTGCTGTTTCGAGATCTGCCCCTCGAGCTTCGACGCGAGAGCTACAGTAATACCTGCCGGCACGCGCGGGAACTCGAAGGCTCGGCACGGAGGACCACCCGCTCACCATCATGGATTGCGAAGACGGACAGCGCGCAGGAAGCGGCCTTTCACAGCCGACACAGATCCCAAGTGCAACGGGCGCATGGCAGGGCGTCGATATCACTTCTGGCTATCAGACAGGTCATCGACTTTGGTTGGTCACAGATTCACGTCGAATCGCCGGGCCGCTAGGTCTCGAACAGTCGGCAGCCCGGGTGCAACCAATGATCAGAGTCCATGCAGCGAAACGTTGCCTGACGGAATTCGACGCGGGCCATTCAATTCGGGCGTTCTTTGACCTCCCGATCGGATTTTCGACGTTCCGCTCACGTCGGTCAATCCGAGGGAAGCGGTCAGCGTCGTCATACATCGGGGTTGGCAGCACCTGGGCATGCCGGCGGCCAGTCCGAGCAGAGTTCCATTCGGAGCAAAGAATCAACATTGCAGCCAACTTGCGTGGTGGGGTGTCCGGCCCCGTCTCGCTCCTGGTCGTTTTACCGAACCGAACGCGTCCTGTCGAGGCCTGTTAGCGATGCTGGCGCCTGGGTGGAGGGTTTGTTGTCCAGGCCGAGCCGGCCCCCCGACCTGCAGACGGTCGACTCCCCAACGCGGTTAAGCCTGTCGGCGAGTCCGCGGCGCTAAGCTGCTTGCGGCCTGACCGACTGTCTCGGCATCGACAAGTCATCCCCTCCCCCTCTCTGTTCGTCCGTTGTCAACATGCCGACCCGTGCGAGCTCCCAAGCTTGGAACCGTCATCGCCGTCTCCGCTCTTTGGCGAGAAGGTTCGGCACTAAGGCGAAATCCGAGTCGCCCGTTCCGGTGTTGAGATTTCAGGGGCCCCAAGGGGGACGCGAGGGATGATGGAATACACAGTACTGTGCAATTTATCCCAGCGGATGGGGGTTCCAAGAATTAGCGGATGAACTAACTGTCCGACCGATCGCACTCAATACCCAACAAGGAAAAGATAGGGTCAGACCCCCCCTGGACGGGCCAGCGGAGACTTTTCTATGGGAAGGTTACTTCGTGCCGCCTGGCGCGGGGATCGTGGGCCCCTCTGCATTTGAGGGAAATCACTGACAGGCGATCTGCCAGGTGGTATGTACTTCAGGGGTGCGCAAAAGTCGCGTCGGCAGAACACTCGACGACGACTGGCTAGAAGCTCAGCCCTACGCTCCCGGCTCACCAGCCACGACGGATCATGCCAGGCACTGCTGGAGTCTACGGAGAACTGTGTACTCGCAGCCCCGTCGTCGCCAACACCGAGCCCGATCATGACGAGTTGGCTAGGTCTGCTCGTCCGGCCTCAAAATACGAATCGGCGTCGTTCCTCGACAATCCATTGGAGGCTGCTCGACCGGGTAACGCCGTTTTGTACTCATCCGCGGTACGGGACCTGGCCAGCGACCAGCTCACCAGGTGCCCAAAAGGGGGTGTCCGCGAGAGGGTGTGGACGGGAGTGGTGCTTTCTGGGGGTTGCAAAACGCGAATGCGGGAATGCCTCGGTCCCGACGATGAGATGAAAGGACACCCACGCACTGTCCAAGCGCTGCTTCCTACGGAGTACCGCGGCAGCGCGGGCATCGTCCGATCTGACCACAGCGCCGTCGCTGAGTTGATTTCGGCCCAGCATCGAGGTCGGCATGTGCCGAAGTGGACTCCGCCCCTTTTTGTGTCTATTTTCCCTACGAGTACTCCGACACTTCCTCAGGCTCATGCTGCGGCTCTGCGATCCGCAGAGACAGAGTCAAGCCCCTTCGCAATTTCGGCCCCCAACGGCTTCCTACTGTACTTAGATCGGGGACCCGTCTTGCCCCTTACTCGAGCAGCTGGCCAATGACCAGTCTTGGGGCAGACGGCATGAATCGTCCCTGGCCGGGCGGATAACGGTCACTAATTTGGCGCTGGGAACGACTGGAGCCACTGACCTTCGTTAGAGGGACGGCGGCGGCGCGGGTTTCCGACAGCCTCCTGGCCCGTCTGCGGCAGCTTGTTGCGTCCAAAGCATCTGATGGAGTGGGGGAAAAAAGTTCTGCGTCCGAGCCGACGACGACAAGCTCATCGGGCAAGGCAAAGCTTCTGCGCCTGTCACCAAGGTTGGGGAGATGGCATTGCCGAAACGGCAGGGGAGTCTAATGTTTGTTTCTGCCGAATCACCCTCTGCGGGCGGGCACGCCACACCGACGGCGATCAAGCGGAACATCAGCAAACCAGCCCTCTCCCCCTTCCTCCGGGCTCCTCGTAGGGCTGAGGGCCCAGTCGTTACCTGCCAAGTCCGATGCGTTCGTGGGTGAAAGGTTGTCGTCATGCCCAACCATTTAGGCGGCGACGATTGGCGGGGTGGTGATTGGATGGAAAGGAGAAGCTTCGCGAAGCGGTGACGGCAGATATGTCCCTCGGAGGGGCCATGTCTGCCTCGGAGGGGTCGGCTGCTCACTGCTTCCGCGCCAGCCCGCCACATAACCGATCGATTGGGAAAGGAATGGACGCATGGTGAGCGCTGGACTGCGGGGACGGCAGCAAATGAGACGGTACAGTAGCCCAACGCCCAGAGCAACACTCGCAACGATGCAACGGTCCATGAATCGAACACGACTCGGGCACAGGACTTCGTCCCGTGAAGGCCAACCGACGGCGGGTGCCTGCCTATCGAATGGCCAACCCCCTGAAGTCGACGGTGTCCCATGGCGGCGGCCTAGCCAGTCGACGTTGGGTCAGAACGCCCGAAACCGCTGTACCGCGGTCCCAACCTGGAGACTTGGCTCCAAGCGAAGAAACGCTGTCGAAAGCCAGAAGGGGTCGGCGAAGGTTGCTGTCAGCCCGCATGTCCCCTGAGAAGGGCACTGTCGGTGAGGGTAATAGGCAAGCCTCCATCAAGTGACAGGCACGGGAGGCAGCCGATAATGGCGCAGGGCTCTGCAACACGGTGACGATAACGGAAGGGCTGGTTGCGAACAAGGGCTCGCAGGCTCTTGTGGACACGCCCCGACGACGCCCCGAGATCGTTCGGCAAGGGC
>Ga0247777_1000491_pt1 | contig 11293 bp, 10 predicted proteins | sample UWRJL154409C5_FD_179937 | JGI IMG/M metagenome (GOLD analysis project Ga0247777, IMG submission 179937) | Plant litter microbial communities from Arlington Agricultural Research Station in Wisconsin, United States - UWRJ-L154-409C-5 | ecosystem: Environmental > Terrestrial > Plant litter >...
CAGCACATCCTCGAGCGCGCGCTTCGCGGTGGCGAACAACACATCGGCCGCGGGGTTGGTCACGCCCAGGTGCACGATGCGCGTGAGCGCGTCGGCGGCCGTCTGCAGCGCGAGGATGCCGCGCGTGTTCTCGTCGATGAACAGCAGCTCGTCGCGCAACGAGGTGAAACTCTTGCGGACGCCATCGATGGCCTGGTTGTGCGTGGCCAGGTGGCTGGTCGCGAAACGCGGCGCCATCCCCAGCGAGGCGCCGACGTGCAGTGCCAGCGACGAGGCCTCGGGAAATGGTGATCGCTCCTCGCGCGCAGGATTGGTCAATTCGTGGCGGCGCAGCGCGGCGAGGTACAGCCCGACGTTGCCGAGCACGTTGAACGCGCTGCGAAAGCCATCGCCGGTGTTGCCTTCCTTCAGCAGGCCGACGATGTGGACATGCCCCTCGTCGCGCAAGGTCGCCTTGAGCGAATCACCGATTCCTTCGACTTGCGCATGATCTGCCTGCCGGAAGTACTGCTCTTCGAGCTCGGTGTTGAGTTCGACGAAGGGGCCACGGATCCAGCGATCGAAGGCTTCGGCGCGGGTGCTCACCTGCATGTCAGCGATCTCCCGGCCAGGCGCGCGCGACACGCAACGCGTCGTCCTCGGTGTTGCAGGCGTGGAATGACACGCGGATCACGTCGCCGCGGCTGTCGAATTGGGCGCCTGACTGCTCGAGAGATCGCGTCACCGGGTCGAACTCCCCACCGAGTGAAATACAAAGCGTGCCGCCGATGGGCCACGCGGGAAGGCGCGCACGCCATGCCGGCGGCAGCGCTTCCTTGAATGTGCCGATCAGGCGCCGATTGTGCGCGTGGATCGCTTCGACGCCCAGCGTGTGCAAGTGGCGCAGGCTCGCGGCGGCGATGACACAGGGCGCGACCGAGGGAGTGCCGCCCCAGAAGCGCCGCGCGTCAGGCGCATACCGGAACGAGTGGATGTCCATTTCGAAGGGATCTTCGTGCGAGAACCAGCCGACGTCGACGGGCTGCAGATCTTCGATGAGGCCGGAACGAATCCAGAGAAATCCCGCACCGGGCCCGCCGCACAGCCACTTGATGCAACTGCCGAGCACGACGTCGGCGCCCAGCGCCGGAAAACGCAGCGGCAGGATGCCCGCGGACTGCGCCACGTCCACCACGCAGAGGATCCCGCGCTCCTGGCACAGCCTCGCGATCGCTTCGACCGGCGCCACGCGCCCGGTGTTCGAGTGCACGTGCGTGACCAGCGCGACGCGCACATCGGCCGTCAGGGCCTGCGACCAGGTGTCGATGTCATCCGGCACTCGCGCGCGCGGGATCAGCCGCGTCTCGAGACCCTGACGTCCCGCTTTCTGCAGCACGAAGCCCAGCGAGGGAAATGAATCCTCGGCGGCGAGCAGGACCTGCTTGCCCACGTGCGAGTCGGGCAGCGCCAGCAACAACTTCGAAAGTCCGGAGGAGAGATTGCTCTGCGGGCAGTACTCGGCCGGCGTGCCACCGAAGAGCTGCGCCAGCGCGAAGCGGAATTCATCCACCTGCTTCAGCCAGTCGGGCCAGGCGTTGCCGCCGCGGTCCGCCCAGGGTCTTAAAAAATTTACATCCAGTGCCTCGCGCGCAACACGCGGCAGGCAACCGACCGAATGCGTCAACAGGTAGGGCCCGCCGGGGGGCACGAGGAAGGAACTCATGACCGATCGTAGCCCACATGGGACGAATGGGCAGGGCGCGGTGCTTGACCGACGGGACTATGCTCGGGCCCGCGGCACTCACCACGTCTCCGAAACACCGGAAAAGGAGCTGCCCATGCGCATTGCGTTCTCAGTCCTCGCACTGGCTGCGTCGTTGCTCTCCGCTGGGTGTACTTCGACACCACCGCAGCCTTACTCGATGCGGGATCCACAGGCGAACTTCGCGACCTTCAAGACTTTCGCCTGGGATTCGGGCCAGGCCGCCGAAGCGCCGGGTGAGCCCGTGACCATCGTCAACGGCCAGATTCGCACGGCGATCGCCGGCGAATTGCAGCAGAAGGGTTACGCCGAAGCGGTCGCCGGCGCGAAGCCCGACCTGCTGCTGCGCTACGAAACCGCCGCGGCCGAGAAGCTGAAGTCCAACCCGATTCGTATCGGTATCGGCATGGGCGGCGCAGGCAGCAACGGCGCGGCGGGAGTCGGCGTCAGCAGTCCCAGCGCCAAGAACATCCGCGAAGGCACGCTGGTCCTTCGCGCGATCGATCCGGCCCGCAATGCCGAGGTGTGGAACGGTCGCGTGTCGCGCGAGCTGGGCAAGAATGGAGTCCCGGACCCGGCACTGATACAGAGTGCGGTCGGCGACCTGCTGCGGGAATTTCCGGCGCCCGGAGAAGCACCGAAGTAGGTGGATTGGTGGGCCTGCTTGGATTCGAACCAAGGACCAAGGGATTCACGTTGACCGGAAGGTTTCCCTTCCGCGCGGACTATCTCTTCACCCTCCGGATGTCTAACTAACACCCAGGTGGGGTGCGGGACGCTCTAGCCTGTCATCAAGGGCGCTCGAAGCCCTCAGGTAGTCTCTGCACCTTCCCGCGCTGCAGCGCGGGCTTGGCTCAGGATTGCCAACCTTCGTTTCGCGAAGGCTAAGGTTTCCCTGAATTCATCCCGTCCACTGCGCGGGTCACCCCGCGCAGGCACCTATATAAGATGAGTCCCCTGCACTAACCGCTGTGCTACAGGCCCAACCGGCGCGCATTGTACACGGCACCCCATCGGGCACTTGCGTCCAAAGTGATATCACTCTAGTATCAGAGTCGCTTACTGCACCTGGGAGATGAAAATGAATACGCCTGTTGTCAGAAGTGGAACCGAAGAAGTCGAGTTCAAAAGCACGAGCGGTTACACGGCGCTGGTCATGATGTTCCTGTCGCTGCTCGCGATTCCCTTCTTCATCTTCGCGCGCATGCCGGTGATATCCGTGATTGCGCTCATCCTCTTCTTCTTCCTGCTGAAGGGCATCTACATGCTGCAGCCGAACCAGTCGGCGTTGTTGATGTTGTTCGGCGACTACCGCGGCACGGACTACTCCTCCGGCCTGCGCTGGGCGAACCCCTTCTTCAACAAGATGAAAGACAGCGTGCGCCTGCGCAATTTCAACAGCGAGAAGTTGAAGGTGAACGACAAGCGCGGCAACCCGATCGAGATCGCGGCCGCGGTGGTCTGGCGCATCGAGGACACGGCGCGCGCCATCCTCGACATCGACAATGTCAGCGACTACGTGCCCATCCAGGCGGAGGCGGCACTGCGCCACCTGGCCAATGAATATTCCTACGACCACGTCGAGGAAGAGGACAGCGCGCTGACGCTGCGCGCCGGTGGCGACGAGATCATCTCGAAACTCAAGCGCGAGCTGCAGGACCGCTTCGAGAAGGCGGGCCTGCGCGTCGAGGACGCGCGACTCACGCACCTGGCCTACGCGCCGGAAATCGCGGGCGCGATGCTGCGACGTCAGCAGGCGGAAGCCGTGATCAGCGCACGCAAGCAGATCGTGCTCGGTGCCGTCTCGATGGTGGAGATGGCACTGAACGGACTCACCGAACGCGGCGTGGTGGAGCTGGATGCCGAGCGCCGCGCGGCCATGGTGTCGAACCTGTTGGTGGTGCTGTGCGCGGAAACCGAAGCGCAGCCCGTCATCAACGCGGGCACGCTCTATTCATAAGGGGTTGGCTTGAGCGAGCCGCCAAATCGCAAGGCATTCCTGCTGCGCCTCGATCCGGCCGTCGCTGCCGCGATCGAGGCGCTCGCGGCGCAGGAGCTGCGCAGCACCAATGGCCAGATCGAGTGGCTGCTGCGCGAGGCGCTCGCCAAGCGCGGCCGCCCGGTCAACACGGCATCACGCACCAATGCGCGCCGTATCAAGAAAGAAGACTAGTTAGAGGCCTGATTTTCCGCGACCACGATGAACTCCACGTCCTCGTAGTCCAATCTCTCGTGATCCGCCAGGCCTTCAGCAACCTTCTCGATCAGCGCCCAGTCGCGCTCGATGATGGCCAGCGCCTCTTTGGTGGCCGCGATGAATTGCTGTTCGCTGAGTCCGAGCACGGCCATGGCCTCGCGATCCTGCGTCGCGGCCACGCCATCGAACATGCGGTCGGCGCGCAGCCCGCGCACGTGCGCCTCGGCACAAGGCCCCGCCAGCAACACCACGGCGAGTAGTTCGGGCGGCATGACGATCTCCGCATCCGACTCGTTCCAGTACAACGCGCCGTCGATCTCGAGTGATTCATCCGGCAGCACGGAAACCTGGTCGAATACCAGTCCGGCGCGGATGGCCGCGACGGCATGACCCGCCTCGTGGATCGCGACGATCCAGTCCGTGTCGGTCACGTGCTCGCGGCGACGGTTCCACCGAAGCTGCGGCAGCCCGAGTCGGTCTGCAGGTCGCCCGGCGACTTCGCGCAAATTTGGGCCACCTGCGTGCGGAATTTGGCCACGACGGCGGCGCGTTGCGGCGTGTTGTTCCACTCGCGCAGCGCCTGGTCGAGCCGGCTCAGCCGCGACAAGCTGCGGCGATGGATGCGATTCGGGCCGTCGAGCTCGTGGATCACTTCCAGCCCCACCTTCTCGATGGTGGCGGTGTCGTTGGGCGCGAGGCGCAGCAGCCCGTCGAGATATTGGTAACCCCACTGGAAGCGCGAGGCCGGGCCCTTGGCCTTCTGGTAGGCCTCGGCCAGCAATTCGAGCGCGCGCGGGTTGTTGCCCAGGTGCTCCTCGGCGTCGGCCAGGTCGCCGATGTAGTAGTGAGGCGTGTTGGACGTCGATGCCTCGAGCGCCAGCAGGTCGCGGGCGCGCACCCAATCGTCGAGTGCGATGTAGATGTTGATCGCCGAGTTCACCACGCCGGCGCGCACGTACGGCTCCTGCTTGACGTTCAGCATCTTGGTCGCGGTCTGCAGCGCGACGGTGCGCACATCCGTGGGCACCTTGCCGTCGGGCGCATACGCCTGCGCGACGCGGATCTTCATGAGCTGCGCGGCCAGCTGGTCCGCGGGCGCGAACTGCGGGTTCGCGGTGGTGGCATCCGCGATCGACATGACCCGCGTGCGCAGGTCGGGCGCGATCTGTGGCAGTGACTGACGCGCGGCCAGATAGAACGTCTTCGGCAACCCGCGCAACGCATCGGCATTCGCCATGGCCAGCGGCTTGTTGGTGAGCAGTTCATTGACGCGCACGATGAGCACGGTGAGCTGCTTGTCCGCCTTGCCGCCCTTCTCGATCGCCTCTTTCTGCTGGTTCGCCGCTTCCGCGGCCGCGAGGATGTAGAAGCGCGCATGTTCCTTGGCGAGATCCGGCGGGCACAGCCGCGCCGCGTTCTCGAAGGCGGACAGCAGGGTCTTCGAATCGAACACGCCTTCGTCGGCGAGACCGAAGGCGTGATAGGCCAGGCGCCGGCAATCGGCGGGCTTGAGCGGCGCCTCGCCTTTCACGGCCAGCGCGAGCACGTCCTTGATCGGACGCACGTCACCCAGCGCGTCATCGAGGACCCGCGCGTACGACGACAGGTCCATGTTGCCGGCGATGCGCGTGATTTCGGTTCGGTCGGGCTTGAGAACCACCACGGTGGGATAACCCGTCACGCGGAACACATCGCCCCACTTCTGCGCGTCCGGCAGGTCGCCGTCGAGATAGACGGCCACGAACAGCTTCGACTTCTCGATGAAGTCCGGGCGACTGAACACCGCCGACTTGAGTTGCTTGCAGGGCGGGCACCACTGCGCGCCCCAGTACAACAGCACTGGCTTGTTAGACGCCTGCGCCGACTTGAACGCCGCGTCCACGTCGCCCTTGAACCAGGCGATGCCCGATGCGTCCGAATGCACGCTGGCGAGATCCGGCGCTGCGGCTGCTGGGGCCGCCGCTGCCGATGCGGCGGGCTGCTGCGCGGGCGCCGCGTCGCCGCGCGCGCAGGCGGCGAGCGCAAGCGTGACGAAGACGAGTAGCAACGGAGAGCCGTGACGCATTTGTAATGTCCAGAAAGTAGCGGCGCGCTAGGCGCGGAAAGGTCGGCACGTTAGCATGCGCGGCCATGAAACGGCCTCCCTTCGAAGTGATACTCGCGGCACGGCTGTCGCGCCGCACGCTGCTTTCCAGTGCGGCCGCGGGCGCCGGACTGGCCGCGTGTGCGCGAATTCCGACGGCGCAAGCCGCCAGCGCACCCAAGTCGTTCAAGGGCATCGCGCCGCAGAACAACGACGCCTTCGTGATCGCCGACGGCTATCGTTACAACGTGGTCGCGCGCTGGGGTGACAGCCTCGTAACCGGCACGCCGGATTTCGACACGCGCCGCATGACCAGCACGGAGTGGCTGACCGCGGACGCGGTGGATGCGCAGAACCGCCAGTTCGGCACCAACTGCGATGCCGTGCAGTACTTTCCACTAGTCCAGGGCCGCGCCGCGCGCGGCCTGGTCTGCGTGAACCATGAGTATTTCAGCGCGGAGCTGGTGTTCCCGGGACATCGCGGCGTCGGCATGAAACCCGAGGAACGCGAGGCGTGGATGGAGCAGCATCCGCTGGCCACGAAGTTCATGCAGACGGCGCATGGTGTCTCGGTGCTGGAGCTGCACCGGGAACGCGAAGGCTGGACGCGTGAATCGGGATCACGCTTCTCGCGTCGCGTCACCGCGCTCACGCCGATGGAAATCGCGGGGCCCGCGCGCGGCCACGCGCTGATGCGCACCCGGGCCGATCTTGCCGGCACGCGCGTCTTCGGCACGTTCGCGAACTGCTCCGCGGGCAAGACGCCCTGGGGCACCTATCTCACCTCGGAAGAGAACATCGACGACTATTTCTCCGGCTCGCGCAGCGTGCATGCCGTGACGAAGGATTCGGCCTGGATCGACGCCATGCGCCGCTTCCCCTTCCGCGAGAACAGCTTCTACGGCTGGGACTACCAGGACGCGCGCTTCGACATGCGCCAGGAACCGAACGAACCGTTGCGCTTCGGCTGGATGGTGGAGATCGATCCGCACGATCCGGATTCCGTGCCGCGCAAGCGCACTTCGCTGGGCCGCTTCCAGCACGAGGGCGCGAACACCATCGTCGGCAAGACCGGCCATGTCGCCGCGTACATGGGCGACGACGAGAAGTTCGAATACATCTACAAGTTCGTGACGCGCGATCGCTTCGATGCGAAGCACCCCGCCGCGAACCGCGACCTGCTCGACCATGGCACCTTGTACGCCGCGCGCTTCAACGCCGACGGCACGGGCGAATGGCTGCCGCTGGTGCAGGACGAGAAGGGCCCGCTGAACTCGCGCGCCGGTTTCGCCAGCCAGGGCGACGTGGTCATCAAGCCGCGCGCCGCCGCGGACTTGTTAGGCGCGACGCCGATGGACCGGCCCGAGGATGTCGAGCCCAGCCCGATCACCGGGCGCATCTACATCGCCTGCACCAAGTCCGAGGATCGCGGCGTGGCCGGCGAAGAAGATCACTGGAGCGGCCGCGAAGTGGACACCGGCGTCAACGCCGCGAACCCGCGCCCGGACAACCGCTCCGGTCACATCATCGAGATCACCGAGGATGGCGACGACGCCACGGCCACGCGCTTCCGCTGGGATGTATTCCTGCTGGCCGGCGATCCCTCCGAGGGACGTTACCTGGTCGACGCGAAGGATCTCGCGCCCGGCAAGGTCGGCGCGCAGGACACGTATTTCGCCGGCTATCCGCATCGCGCCGATCTCACGCGCGTGCATTGCCCCGACAATCTCGGCATCGACCCGCAGGGACGCCTGTGGATCGTCACCGACACGGACGAACACGGCCGGCCCAACAATGGCTGCTTCGTGATGCCCACCAGCGGACCGACGCGCGGCCTGCTGAAGCAGCTCGCCAGTGGCCCCACGGGCTGCGAAGTCTGCGGCTGCGAATTCACGCCGGACGGCCGCACGTTGTTCCTGTCCATCCAGCATCCGGGCGAAGGCGGCACCCTCGAAAAGCCGCACAGCCACTGGCCCGATGGCAATGGCCTGCCGGCACGCGCCACCTTGCTGGCCATCGAGCGCGAGGACGGCGGCGTCGTTTGACATTGTTAGCCCGCTGATACGGTTCAGCCGGCGTTCAATGGGGCTGCCACACACTGGCAGCCATGAACAGCAGGTCTCTCTTCAAGGCAATCGTCGCAGTCGCGGCCCTCGCTTCGCTCGGCGGGTGCGCCAGCATGTCCAAGAACGAATGCATGGCCGCGAACTGGGAAGACGTCGGTATTCGCGACGGCGCCAGCGGTCGTCCCGAGGAATACCTGATCCAGCATTCCAAGGCCTGCGCCAAGGTGAACGTCGTGCCCGACCGCGGCGCCTGGCTGCACGGACGCGAGCAGGGACTGGACCGCTTCTGTGTGCCGTACCGCGCGTACCAGCTCGGTGAATACGGTGGGGGCTTCGATGTGGCCATCTGCCGCAACTACGACCAGGACCGGCTCGTGAATGCCTATGAGCAGGGGCTCGAAGTCAATCGGCTGGCCCATTCCCTGGCCTCCATCGATGGCGAGGTGCAGGACATCCACGATCGCCTCGACGACGAAGATGTCGAGAAGAAGGAGCGGGTCGCGCTGGCCTTCCGCCTCGGCGAACTCGTATATCAGCGAAATGACGTGCAGCGCGCCTACGAAGATGCGCGCTTACGTGCGCGCAACCTGTAGTCACCGCGCTAGACTCGCCTCCGGTTCCCGGCCGGAGGTGTTGCATGCATGGGGTACGACGTCTCGCAATCGCAATGTCGATCACGGCCATGGTGCTCTCCATGAGCGCGCAAGCCCAAACTACCCGCCAGTACCAGCTGCAGAAGAGCGGTGACGCCGCGCCCGAATTGAAGCTGGTCGAGGTCGCGGTGCGCCAGCCCGGCGAGCACGAAGTGCTGGTGCGCGTGCACGCGGTCTCGCTGAACCGCCGCGACGTGTACGTGAAGCTCGGCCGTTATCCGGGGCCGATGGCGCCGAACCTGGTGCCGCTGTCCGACGGCGCGGGTGAAGTCGTCGCGGTGGGCGCGAGGACCACGCGTTTCAAGAAAGGCGACCGCGTCGCGTCCATCTTCTTCCAGCAATGGCTGGACGGACGATTCAAGCCCGAACACTTCGCGTCCGCGCTGGGCGGCGCCATCGACGGCATGTTGTCGCAGTACGTGACGCTCAACGAGAACGGGCTGGTCGCCATCCCGAAGCACCTGAGCTACGAGGAAGCGGCCACCCTGCCCTGCGCCGGTGTCACGGCGTGGAACGGGCTCGTGACCCGTGGACACACGCAACCGGGCGACTTCGCGTTGCTGCAGGGAACCGGCGGCGTCTCCATCCTCGGATTGCAACTCGCGCAGGCGCTGGGCGCGAAGGCCGTGATCACCAGCTCCTCGGACGAGAAGCTCGCGCGCGCGAAGCAGATGGGCGCGGCCATCACCATCAACTACAAGACCACGCCCGACTGGGACAAGGCCGTGCTCGAGGCCACGCACGGCGGCGTGCAACAGGCACTCGAAGTCGGTGGCAAGCAGACGCTGGGCAAGACGCTGGCGTCGCTGTCGTTCGGCGGCCATGTCGCGCTCATCGGTGGATTGACCGAGTTCGGCGGCGACATCCCGTCCTACGCGCTCATGGGTCGCAACGTGACCGCCTCCGGAATCTACGTCGGCTCACGCGCGGATTTCGAAGCTCTGAACGCCTTCCTCGACCAACACCCCTTCAAGCCGGCCATCGACAAGGTGTTCGAATTCGAGAATGCCGCCGCGGCCTACGATTACATGGACTCCGGCGCGTTGTTCGGCAAGGTGGTCATCCGGCTGTAGCCGCTGCCGCCAGCTGCTCCGCGCGCTTGCCGTGCCAGCGGCCGCTCCAGGCCTGCAGCGGGCCTAACAACCAGTAGATCAGGCCGGGGATGGCGCCGTTGTCCAGCGTGATTGCGAGCGCGACGGACAGCAGGCAGACGAACACGTAGATGGCGTTGGCCCAGAGATCGGCGCGCGTGAGCAGCTTCTCGACCTCGGACAGCCCGAGCTCTTCGCGCTTGCGCCACGCGTGCCCATAGAGCAGGCCGTACAGGCTCCACACGCCCGCGAAACCGAACCCGTAGATCAGGTACAGCGTGTCGGCTTCCGCGGGCGAATTGACCTGCGGCGCATCGTGCATGTGCAGCTGGAAGATGTTCACCGTCAGCATGGTGAACAGGAACTTCAGTGGATAGACGAAGAACAGCACCAGCACGATGATGGCCATGGTCATCACGCGCGTGAACACGTCTTCGATGCCGTAACGCCGGTGATAGCGGTAGTGCGCGTTCCAGAATGTCATCAGCAGCGTGAAGCAGATGACGAAGGCGGGGAATCCACGTACCACGTCCAGCAGGCCGTCGAAGGTGTGCGGCACCTCGAGCGCCACGACCAGCAGCGTCACCGCGAACGCGAATACCGCGTCGGTGAATCCCTCCACGCGCGAGATCTCGTTCCCGCGCCAGCGGAAGTACTGCTCGCGTTTCGGCGCCAGCGGCAGCTGCCCACGCAGGCCCTGGGCGGTGGAAGATTCGTTCATGCGGACTCCCCTGCGGTTCTTCTTCTTGACGCATCTTATCAGCCGCGCGGCTTGGCGCGGCGCGTCGGTTCGGCCTGCAGCGGGTCCTCCGGCCAGTAGTGCCGCGGATAGCGGCCGCGCATGTCCTTGCGAACCTCGACATAGGCATTGCGCCAGAAACTCGCCAGGTCGCGCGTGATCTGCAGTGGTTTCCGGCCCGGCGACAGTAGTTCGAAGGTCACGGGTACGGCGCCACCGCCGATGCGCGGCGTCGCCGCCAGGCCGAACACCTCCTGCATGCGCATCGAGGCGATGGGGGCGTTGTCGCTGCGGTAGTCGATGCGCGTGCGCGTACCGGTGGGCAGGCCCACGTGCGTCGGCGCGAGCTCATCGAGCCGGCGCAACTGGTCGTAGGCCAGGCGCGCCCGCAGCGCGTCCAACAGGGGCAGGCGCGACAGCGTCGAGCGCCGCGTGATGCCATCGAGGAAGGGCTCCAGCCAGCCGAGATCGGCCGCCAGCCCGGGCATGGAAAAATCCGGCCAGCCCGCCAGGTCGCTGCGCCCGAGCCGGCGCACGAATTCCGCGCGCGCCAGGAAATCACGCGAGTCGTCATCCCAGGGCAGCGCCTCGAGGCCGAGCGAGCGCACGCCTTCGAGCATCGCGGCGGTAGCCGCGGCGCGCGGCACGTCGGCCAGGGGCTTTTCCTCGACGATCAGTTCACCGAAACGCAGCACGCGTCGCGCGATGACCGCTTCGGTGCGT
>Ga0247777_1000492_pt1 | contig 11289 bp, 7 predicted proteins | sample UWRJL154409C5_FD_179937 | JGI IMG/M metagenome (GOLD analysis project Ga0247777, IMG submission 179937) | Plant litter microbial communities from Arlington Agricultural Research Station in Wisconsin, United States - UWRJ-L154-409C-5 | ecosystem: Environmental > Terrestrial > Plant litter >...
CACCCGACGTACCGCCGTTCGAAGCGGTTCGCGATGTGATGGTGAAGCACATCGCGCGCTATACGACCGAGCAGATGCAAGCCGTCGACACGCTCATGCTATCGAGCGAATCGCTGCAGGCGCGCAAGCAGAAGGTCTACGCCGAACAGGAACTGTCGCTCTTCAACACACTCTGCGAGGTTTGGAGACAGCCCGAGCGTCGTGGGGCGCTACGGATGGTGGCAGTGGTGGCCATCGGTGCGATGAGGCTCGCGCTGCAGGCTTGGCGCGAACAGACGGGCCAGCGTAAGCCCGTGGCCAAATTCCTGCGTGACGCTTTCGACAGCCTGAAATCCGAACTCTGACCGGTCACCGTCGAGGGCGACCGCATGATCGAGTCTTTCCAGGGATCGTCCGGGCCCCGGATCGAGATTGCAGCCGCAGGCAACTTTCGACAGCGGACACGATCGACAGGTTAGGTCGCAAATCGGGCCAGTCAGAGCTTCCTGGACATCGCATCGGAACTAGGCACCGGCACGAGGAAGGCACCACGTTGCCGTGCCGCGCGCAGCAGCAGCACAACCACGACCGTGGTCGACGCGATCACCAGCAACGAACTCTCTGGACCGAACATCCCGCCGGTCAGCCATTCGGGCCCGGCAAAGCGGCTTTCGAGTGGCGCCAGCTTGCGCCAGTCCTCAATGCCGGAAAGCGGCGTGCCACTGAGCAGAATGGTGAAGTTCCATGCCGCGTGATTGGCGGCCACCACCCAAAGGTTGCGCGCGAGGATGAACACCCCGGCCCAGAGCAGGCCCACCACAGTCACTGCTACCAACATTGTCACCACATCCCTGATCCCACCTTGTTCGACGTTTTCAAGGTGCTGCATGGCGAACACCACCGCTTGTACCACCAACGCCAGCTTCGTTCCCCAGGCACGTTCCAAGAGCCGGAAAAGCAGGCAGCGGTAAACCAGTTCTTCCAAGGTCGCCGCGATGCCGATAACGGCGGCTACGCCGAGCAGCGCCGGCGACGCACCGCGGAACAGCACCGTTTCGTAGACTCCCAGAGTGAATAGCACAGCCATTGGCAGCGCCACCATGGCAGCACCGCTCGCGCCGCCAAGTAGCAGCTGAATCGGCCGAAGATGCAGCTCGGTCGCTTCGCGCTTTTCATGCCAGTGCACGAAAGCCCAGTAGCCCGCCACTGCCGTCAGAAAGATGCCAGTGCGCCTCAAAATACTGAGCAATTCGGGTTCAGGGTGGAACACCGCTTCGATCAGCGGGAGCAATCCTCGTCGAAAGATCAGAATGGAACCAAGAGTTGCCACCCCACCGAGCAGCAGTGAGACGAGCAGCTGTCCGGCGACCCGCATACGCCGGCGAGCGATGTCTTCAGTTGCAAGCGGCGCGGCGCGGCTTGTCTCAATACCCTCGGGAGAGTCCGCTTCTACGCTCGATCCTGGCGATTCAGGATTTGGAGAATCTACGAGTGGATCGCGATTCTTCATGTCGGCCTAAGGCCGCCGCTGTGCCGCGAGCAACGGCGCTTCGCCTTTGCCAGTCGGAACCGGCGACTTGTTAGCGGGATGCATGATGCAGCCAATAGTAGCGCGGACCCTCTTAGGCGGCGGCATTAAAGTCTCCTGTCCTGAAGCTGGCGAGTGCGGCGACACAATCTCGGATTTCGGTACGAATTTGAAACTGTCTACAGCGGCACGAAGGGCGGGCTCGACGCCATCACCGGCGTACTCTCGCGCGAACTCGGCCCACGGCATCCGCGTCAACTCGGTGAATCCAGGGGCAAGACATCGCTCCGATCGTTTCATATCTCGCATCGGACGATGCAGGCTGGGTGACGGGCGAGATCATCCCGGGTTCAGGCGGTATGCGCCGATACGTCGCTTCGTGTGGGAGCCCAACGAATAGTTCGACCGCGATGGAAGATCGCTTTAGATCGCCGTTGTCGAAATTTATGAAATCGACCTGGGGTAACGCCACCGGCATTCGTCCACAAGACGTCGATCCACGCCACGGTTCCATCTCGTACGGCGCCGGCCTCGCTTTGTTCACGGAGTCAAGTCAACTCGATGCGAACCATCATCAAGACCCTCGCGGTACTGACCACGGTACTCTGTTCAGCTCATGCCCGAGCGGAGTTTCAACTTCAGGAGGCCACTGTCGATAGTCTGCACAAGGCTATCCAGTCGGGCGATACGACCTGCAAGCAGGTGATCGAGGCCTATGTCGCTCGTGCCAAAGCATATAACGGGTCTTGCACGAAGCTGGTTACCGCGGATGGCGCGAAGGTGCCCAAGGCACTCGGCGCCATCCGTGCCGGCTCTCCAGTGAAATTCGTCAACGAGACCCTGGCGATCGCCAAGCACGTTCCGGACTTCGATAAATACACCGGTTTGAAGCCCGACTTCGGCCGCATGGAAGCCACTGCGTCGGATCCATCGGTGCAGCAACAATACGGCATGGTCGCCGGCATTCCGAACGCAGGCCAAGTGAACGCGCTCGAAGTGCTCAACATTCGCGGCGAGCGTTCGGTCACCTGCAAGGGCAAGTTCGATGCAGCTCCCGGCAAGCCGCTACCAGCGGGTGCGCCGGCGAGTTGCGAGGAATTCCGCAAACAGCCGGACGCCCTGGAGACCGCAGCGGCGATGGACGCGAAATACGGACGCAATCCCGATCTCGAAGCGATGCCTCTGTACTGCGTGGCCATGGCCAACAAGGGCATCTACGACGCGAAAGACTTGCGTACGACAGGTGGCGCCGACGTCAACTACGCAATGGATGCACCTCCGCAAGACGCTACGCTGGTAGCGCGCTTGCGCGAAGCCGGTGCGATTATTTACGGGCACGCGCACGAGTCCGAGTACAACGCCGGCAGCGGCGATCCGGGTGGCAACGCGAAAGTTGAGCGCCCGTACATCGGCCAGGGTGGTTCGAGAGAGTCCTGGGGCGGTTCGACCTGTAATCCCTATGACACTGAGCGGGTGACCAGCGGTTCGAGCGGCGGCTCAGGCGTATCGGTCGCTTCCAATCTCACCATGTGCTCCATCTGCGAAACCACCGGCGGCTCATGCCGCGGCCCGGCGAATTACCAAGGTGTCGTGATGGTCGTGCCGACCAAGGGCATGATCTCCTTCGCCGGTTCCCTAGGCGCCAATCCGTACCAGGATCGTCCCGGCATCATGTGCCGTTCGGTGAAGGATGCGGCAACGGTACTCGACGCATTCCGCGACAAAAAGTCGGGCAGCTACTTCGATGCGCGCGATCCTTATACAGCACTGCCACGAGTCGTTCCTTCACAGACTTCGTACGAGAGCGCCGCGGCTACTGCAGCTGGCAAGCCGCTCGCCGGCATGCGCATCGGCGTGATTCGCGCTTTGTTCATCAAAGATTCGCCGGGCGATGCGGCGGTGAGCGACGGCATCAACAACGAGCTGAAAGTGCTGCAGTCGCTGGGCGCGGAGCTGGTCGAGGATCTCGACCCGGCTTACCCGGATGATCCGTCGATCGCGAACATGACGTTCGGCTTCAACCAGGCGTTTGCGGAAGTGCTGCCCTTCCACATGCCCGAAGTATTCTCCTGGAAGCGCGATGGCAAGCCGATGTTCACGGTGCCTGAATGGGATGTGACCAGCCGCAAATACCTGATCGCGGTCTCGGCGCACAAGGCGCCGCTGCCTTCCAACATGAATTTCAACACGCTCTTCAATAATCCGCCCAGCAATCCGGACGACGTCACCGGTTACACGTTTGCCTACCAGCTCGGCCAGTACCTCACGCTGCGCGGCGATAGCCGCGTGTACGACTGGGCCACGCTCAACGCCAACGCGAAGTACTACAACGACGCACGCCGCGCGGCAATGGCGAACTGGGGCAACAAGGAAATGGACATCCGCACCAACGCCATCACCTACACGATGAAACGTCGAGACACCCTGCGGATGGCGATGACGAAGGTACTGCTGCAGAACAAGCTCGATATGTTCGTCAATCCGGTCAACCTGACTCTGCAGGGCAAGATCGGCGGTGCCCAGGAGCGCGGCGCCGGAGGCGGCGGTGGCGCACGCGGACCGGGCTTCGGCTACGGCGCAATGCTCGGCATTCCCGAGGTGTTCGTTCCCGCAGGCTTCGCCGACAGTATCTACGACTTCCAGTTCACCCTCGCCGCGGACGGCAAGAGCTATGAGGGAAAAGAGAGTTCGACTCCGACGAAGCTCGGTGGCATCGGCCTGCCGTACAACATCGGGTTCTGGGCTGAACCCGGCCAGGAAGCGAACCTCATCAAGGCGGGTGCCGCGTACGAGGCTGCCACTCATCATCGTAAGGCGCCGCCAGCCTTTGGACCGGTGAAGGGAGAGCTCGCGTCGCGTTAGACGATGACGGCGCTGACTCCGTCTCGAGTTGGCTGCCCATCATGCGTCGCTGAGAACTACATCGCCCGCGAGAACGCCGTGTGCGGTTGGGTCTGCACGTATGCGTCGAACACCATGGCGATGTTGCGAACCATGAAGCGGCCGCGATTGCTGACGACGATGCAGCTGCCGATCTCGTCCAGCAGGCCGTCGGTGCGAAACGTCTGCAACCGTGCCAGCTCGTCGGCGAAATAGTCGCCGAAGACGATGCAATGGTCGCGCTCGATTGCCGCACAGTCCACCACGCCCTGGCACATCAGCCGCTGTATCACGTCGCGACGGACGCGGTCGTCGCCGGTGAGGTTTACGCCGCGCGTGACGGCAAGCTGATGGCGTTCGACGCGATCGTAATATTCATCGAGTGACTTGGCGTTCTGGACGTAGGCATCGCCGACTTTGCCGATGGAGCTGACGCCGAGCCCGACCAGGTCGCAATCGGGCTGCGTGGAATAACCCTGGAAATTGCGATGGAGTACGCCGTCCGCGAGAGCCATGGCAAGCGGATCGTCCGGCAAGGCGAAATGGTCCATGCCGATGTAGACGTAACCTGCGGCAGTCAGGCGCTCCACCGTCAGCTTCAACAGTTCCAGTCGTTCGCTCGTAGACGGCAACTCGGCGGCATCGATCTGCCGCTGCGCCTTAACCATTGACGGCATGTGTGCGTATCCGTAGACGGCGATGCGGCTGGGGCGCAATGCGACGGTCGTGTCGAGCGTCAGGTTGAAACTCTGCAGCGTCTGGCGAGGCAGTCCGTAAATCAGGTCGAAGCCGATCGCTGTTACTCCATGCCGGCGTGCGCTCTCGACCGCCTGCCGCGTCTGTTCGACCGACTGGATACGATTGACTGCCTCCTGGACCTGCGTATCGAAATCCTGCACGCCGAGACTGAAGCGGTTGAAGCCGAGGGCGACGAGCCCGGCCATGGTGGCCTCGTCCACGGTGCGCGGATCGATTTCGATGGAGCATTCGCGCGGGTTCGAGGGGTCGCGCGAGAATTTTCTGTCGATATCGTCGACGATGCTGCCGATCTGTGCGATCGACAGAAACGTAGGGGTGCCGCCACCGAAATGGATCTGTGTGACGAATCGCGACCGGTGGAACAGCGCTGCCTGCAGTTCGATTTCGTGCGCAAGCGCAGCTACATAACGATCTCCCGCCGTGGCGCTGCGCGTGATCACCCGGTTGCAGCCACAGTAAAAGCAGGGGCTGGCGCAGAAGGGCACATGCACATAAATCGATAACGGCGTCACTCGTTCATTGCTCAACAGCGCCGCTCGTCGGTAAGCGCTGGCATCGAATCCTGAGTGGAATTGCAATGCAGTCGGATACGACGTGTATCGCGGAGCGTTGCGATCGTAACGGCGAATCAGGTCGGAATCGACGGTCGGGTTGGCGTCCATGGGAGTTGCAGCTGCAGGCGATGGACGCAGTCTGCTCGTTGCAGGCAATGGGATGAATAAGGCGAATTCACGTGGCCTAAGGGGTACCCACAGGCAACGGCGTTGGTTCCCATGCGCTACGCGAGGCTAGGCTTTCAGTTCGATGAGGTTGGTCTCGCCCTTGATGCCTCTTTCGATCGGCGCCAGTGCCTGTCGAGCTTTCGCGAGAAATGTCCCGGCTTGTGTCGGAATAGGCGGGCGGCGTGCTTCAAGACACGCGATTGCAGCCCGGTGCGGCGTTGCTCGACCAGGGAAAGGATCGCATCGAGCCCTGCTTGCGAATGTCCGAGTCGAGGTGCGAGGAGAGTCGCCTGCAGCATCGCCAGATCGTGATCCTCACCCGACAGTTCAGCGAGCCGGGATAACCTGCGTTTCAGCCGTTGCATGGAATTCGAAGGCTGGAGGGCTAGTACGTCGAGCGCATTGCGCAGATATTGAGTCCGTTTGCGTAGCGAATGCAGGGTTTTATCGTCCGCTGATTCGATCGCCTGGCGATAGTAACGGCGTGCTTTGCGGTAGAGGCGTTCGACAGCGTCGATCGGCGAGTACCATGAATCCGAGACAGTCCAGTCGCGCGATCGCGTCGCAGCTCTCTCCAGCAACGCAACCGCTCGTGGCACGCTCGTGCCTCGAGCAGCTTGGGATTTCACATGGATTCGCTGTAGCTGCACGCGACGAGAATGCATGGAGCTCTTCGTCCGGGCGCTCCTGCAGCGCTGGATCAGTTCATCCATCGTCTGCACGGCAACTTCGCTGTCGCGCATTGCACCGAGCCGGTCTGCGGCCGCCTTCAGCGTTCTGTCTTCACGGGCGAAGCTGCCTTCGCCGATCGCGCTGCGTAGCAGTCGAAGCGTTGCGCGAGCGCGTTTGATGTACTTGCGAGCCTCGTGAACATTCTCTGTGCCGAGAGAAGCGCTGCGGACTGCCTGGACGGCGTTGCATGCCTGCTCACGAAAAATGCGACGGAGCTGGCGAGCCGGTCGCAAGGAGCGCGTCAGTTGTCGACGTCCGTTGAGTGACTGTCGCGTTCCCGAAACCACGGTGTTGATGGATGGAGCGTTTCCGGTCGACATGTCGATTTCCAAGCGGTCGTCTAGTTGGTGTGACGCCCCGAGTCGCTCAGTACCACTTTGCGAAAGCCCAAGCCTGTGTCGAGGAGCTTCGCGAGTCTCTCGTCGTAGCCATAGATGTCCGGGAAAAACAGCACACCGGAAGACTGCGTGGCCGCGGCGGTACCGTAGAAAATCAGCACCTTCAGCGGCGTCACGAGATCGACCCGTTGCGTCTGCGTCGCACACAGGGCAGCTTCGATCGCGTCGGCATTCCAGGGCTCGCGGGCATTGCGCAGCACGAATTCCGCGAGCACGGCGGGCTCGCTGACGCGAATGCACCCGTGACTGAAGTCACGCTGCGATCGAGCGAACAGCTGCACCGACGGGGTGCCGTGAAGATAGACATTGTAGGGATTGGGAAGCATGAACTTCACCGGTCCCAGGGCGTTGTCGGGTCCCGGCCGTTGTCGCAATCGCAATTGGCCGGCAGCAAGCCGCTCGATGGCTGCGGGCGATGTAGCGACGACCGGTGACGCGTCGCTCTGTCCGTCGACGAGTTCCATGTGGTGGCGCTCCAGGTACTGTGGATCGCGACGGATCTGCGGCAACAGCTCGCGGCGCACGATACCGTTGGGAACGTTCCAATACGGCTGAAATATGACGTATTTCAGGTCCGCGGCGAAAATGGGAGTCTGCTTGGCGGGAAGTCTCTGGCCGACGATGATCGGCATCTCCAGTGCGGTATGGCGCTCGTCGCCCGGCCGTGGCAGCAGATGCAGGACGAATTGAGGAACATTGACCACGATGTCCGGCCGCCCGAGAGAACCGGCCCAGCGCCAGCGCTCCATGGTCAGTTCGATCTGTCGCACACGATGCGATAGAGGCACGAGCAGGGCGGCGAACGTTTGCTGCCCGATGGTGCCGTCGGCCTCCAGGCCGTGACGACGTTGGAACGACGCGATCGCTTCGGCGAGGTCCGGGTCGACGATCGCAGCGGACGCCTCGGATGTCGTTCGCTCGACCGGCAGATCGCCGAGATCGCGCAGCAGTCCACGCAACGATTGAGCGCCTGCGTATGTATCGCCCGCGCGTATCGGATGATCGATGGCTGGCAGCCGGGTTTCCGGTCGCAGCCTCGCCAGTTCGCGATAATGGGAGAGCGCTCGCTCCAGCAGCACATAAGGCAGCGGCCGGGGTTTATGGAGCGCGATTGCGGCCGTTACGTCGTTCGCTGCGGCGACTTCGTCAACTGCGTTCATTGCGCTGGGCAGCGGTGGCAATGGCAGGAGAAATCCCGCGTCGCGCGCTGTGACCTGGCCGAACTCCAGGTGCGACAGGAACCGGGCGAGCGCCATGGAGAGTTCAGCCTCGAATGCGTCTCTCAGCGCTGCGTCAGCCTGCGAGGAGCGCAATAAAACCAGGTCCTGTTCGGAAAGCGGCAGGGCATAGTTGGATGGCGTAAGGCCATAACGCGCAGCGTGGGTCAGTTCCTCCAGAACAGCATTCGCCTGCGAGGACATCCGCTCGCCCGCGAACCAGCGCGATGGCGCAGCTGCTGCGGGTAACGTTGCCAGGCATGCGCAGAGCATGGCGACGAAGCGTGAAGCATACCTGCGCATCGATGCCATCCGGAACTGCAACGTGGGAGTGAGTCATGATACTCGGCGCCCTGTCGGGTGCGATGCGAATTCCACGGTGACCATCGCGCCTTTCACGTAACGGTGTTCAATGTGCGAAGGCGGGCAGGCAGCGGTGACGTTTCGTACGATCCCAGCGGATTTCCGCGTGTGGTTGCAACGAAGCGGCGAAAGTAGTCCATTGAACGCTGGATGTCCTCTGCGTAGCCTTTACGAGGACTTCCGCATGGAGCGACGGAAGCCTGCTGTAGACACTGGCGGCCAACGCAGGCGGCATCCGTTCCGTCGCATTACAGGAGGCAGGCGATGACATTCTTTCACGCAGTGATGTGGTTGGACCACGAGACCGCACAGGTGCTGCAGCTACATGGGGACGAAGTGCAAGAGCAGCATCTCAAGGCGCACCATCACAGTACCCGTCAACACGGCAGCGAAGTGCGGACCCAGCACGAATTTTTCGGCAACGCCTGCGACTCGCTCGGTGGCGTGGGTGAGGTCCTGGTTCTTGGGCCACACCAGGCGCTCACGGATTTCAGGCACTACGTAGATAAGCATCGCTCCGCTCTTGCCCCTCATATCGTCGGTTGGGAGCCGGCGCAGCGTATGACTAAGGGTCAACTGATCGCCCATGCACGACGTTACTTCGACAAGTACGATCGGTTGGCCAGTGAGCCGGCATCTACTTTGTAGTGAAGCCACGACGGGTGTCGACGGTGCGGGCCACACCAGCACTACTCATATCTACTCTAGCAGATGAAGGATCTGAACCAGGGGCATCGCTACAGCGTCGACGCGGTCGTGATGGATGCCTTGCAGGCGCTGAACGCGGAGACTTTGCGAGCGGTCGCAGACTATGCATCGAGATTGCCCGGAGGCGAAGCCCTTAACAGTCGCGGAGCCAGCAGATGCATTCAGTGATGCAGCGATGCGTTACTCGAAGCGAGAGGTTGGAGGTGTCTGGTTAGCTCGAACATCGAGCCTTCATCATACTCACGGATGCTGACAACGAACCGTTGTCGATCCGGCAGAGAACAGGCGCCCGATGGTCGAGCGCCTGTTGGATGCGAGGCGTGCTGCGGCTTTAACTCAAGGCCGCGCAGCGTCGACGCATCATGCCCAAGCCTGCAAGGCCTGAACTCAGCAGCCATATGCCGGCCGGCAATGGCACCGGAGGAAGCGCGTTCGCGTAGACCCCGAAGCTGTTGCCGTCGTAGCGCTCCGCATTGGCGCTCGGGCGGTTCAGTTCCAGAGGCGAACCGTTGCTGCCTTCCATCACCAGCGCAGTCGAGCCGCCGCCATCCAGGTTGATGGCGTTGTAGGCGCCGAGTGCGAGCATGAAGGCGGCCTCTTCCGACTGAGATACACCGGCGCTCCAGTCCGGGCGGCGTCCGTCGATGGCTACCAGATACATGAACCCGGCATCCTGGGACAGACCGAGAATGGAGCGCGGATTGGGGTTCAGGGGATCTCCAGGCAGCGAAGCGTTGACGACGTTGGCGCCGTTCTTCAGCACGAAGCCGCCGCCGGAGACGGCAGTCCAGACGCCGTCCGTCGCGAGATTGGCGCTGCCATCCACGAGCGAAGCCAGATTGTTTTGTGTCACCAGCAGGCTCGCGAAGCCCGTCTCGCCCGCCGACACCTGCACGCCGTTCGAGATCGCGAGGCCACTGAGATTCTTGGCGTCCGAAGTCGTCGTGGAGCAACCGCACGGGGTGAAGAACGCCGCGTTGATGGCCACCTGTGTCCCGCTGGTCTGCAGGAACTGACTGGTGGTCTGGGACATCGTTTCCAACGGCCCACTGTGCGGCGTTGTGTAGAAGCTGACGCCGGGCGCATCGACATCGATGCGTACGACAAATGCTTCGCTGTGACCGCTGCCGCCTTCGATGTCGGCGGTGGCATAGTCGATTCCCTGGAACAGGGACGTGTAATCTCCGAAGCTGAAAGTCGCTGCTTGAGCGACCGTGAGGCCGAACGCGGCGAGAAGCCCGGCAGCCGCGGCGAAAGATCTGGGGCCAAAAATAAATCGATTCACTTGCTGTGCTCCACGTTCACGTTCACATTCACATTGTTCGAGCCGCGCTCGCCGTTACGACGTCGACGAAAACTCGCCATGAGGCCGGTGAGACCCGAGCCCAGCAGCCAGACGGCAGCCGGCAGCGGCACTGGTGGCAATGCCTCACCCAGAGGCCTCGCCTTGATGCCTAGATTGGTGCCGACGGCTCTATCTGCGCCGGTGTCCAGCAATTCGCTGGCGCCGGAAGCAGTGGCGTAATACAGCGATGCCGCCTGACCGCCATTGAGGTTGATCGCATCGTCCGCGCCGAGCGCGAGGAACAGCGCTGCCTCCTGTGCGAAACTGATGGTCTGTCCCTTCAGCAGGTACAGATACAATCCGTCGAACGACAGTCCCAGTCCGGATCGGTTGGCGCTCTGGTTGTCCGTCACTCCGGTGTAGACCCCGTCTTTCAAGATGGCGCCGACGGTTCCCGCGACGGCGGTGACGACTCCATTGAGATTGGCGGTCCCACCGGTCACGATCGATGCGTCGTTGCCTGCCAGGATCAGCAGCGCGTCGTTACCTGCCTGATCCGGCGATACGAGCACGCCATTCGAGACTGCGAGGCCGAGATCCGACGCATTGCCACCGCTCACTGCGTCGCGGTTGGCATTGATCGCGACCTGTACACCTGAATTGATGAGGAAGCTGGAAGTCGTTTGAGCGGCGACCTCGACGCCCGTTCCGGTATTCG
>Ga0247777_1000493_pt1 | contig 11278 bp, 8 predicted proteins | sample UWRJL154409C5_FD_179937 | JGI IMG/M metagenome (GOLD analysis project Ga0247777, IMG submission 179937) | Plant litter microbial communities from Arlington Agricultural Research Station in Wisconsin, United States - UWRJ-L154-409C-5 | ecosystem: Environmental > Terrestrial > Plant litter >...
CGCAGGAGAAGAAGACCCCAGCGACAGCGCCCTCGATCGGAAACGCGAATGAGGAGTGCAAGCTGGTGCTGGTGGTCCGGACGGATCTGGGCATGACCAAGGGTACCCACCGACCTACCTACCCCCCTACCCTCCGTGACGCTTCGGCGTAGGCCGTCTAGGTACTGACATAACCGCCCCCTGTGCAGGAAAAATGGCGGCACAGTGCTCGCACGCCACCCTGGCTTGCTACAAGACCCTTCTCCGGGCGTCGCAAAAGACGCCCTCGTCACCCGAAGCCAGAGTGCTGCAGCAGTGGGAGAAGCGCGGGCAAGCCAAGATCGCCGTGCAGGTCAAGAGCGAGGACGAGTTGCTGGGGCTCATGGGCATCGCCCGCAGCCTGGGCGTCACGGCCGAGGTAATACAGGATGCCGGGCGGACCCAGATCGAGGCTGGGAGCATGACGGTGCTCGGTGTCGGGCCTGCGCCCAAGAGTCTGGTCGACAAGGTCACGGGCCATCTGAAGCTGTTATGATGTCTGTATATAGTGGGAGCTCATGACACATGGCTTCGTAGAGGTGGAACCCTCCCGCAGCCAGGATTACCCCCATGTGGTTTGGCCCCGTAAAGATTCGGGAGCACAGTTTGTGGGTTGTATCCAGGGCCGCCACCGAAGTCAACGAACGCTGACGGGAGGTTGCAGCACCGAGAAAGCGCCCATGCTTTCGGCGGAGAGGGCGGAGCGGCTGTCGACACCACGACGCAACGACTCGAAGGGGACCGGGGGGATGGGCAAGCATCGACAACGTCGTCGTCAGGGTATCGTCACCATAGCTACCTACCTACTCCTTCTTCGCGAAGCGGCCTAGGGCAGGACCCAGTTCCTCCTTCTTCTCTGTGAACTTGCCCTTCCGCTTTTGCTGCTCTTCCGTCCAGACTTCCTCGGCGCGGAGTCTCTTCTCGTCAATGACGTTGTTCCTTCGTTGTTTTCTCAGGAATCTCTTGAGGGCGCTGTTCTTCCCTCTCGCCTTGTTTCGGATCTCGGTGATGATGTCGACGGGTGGCGCGTCAGTGTCCCGGTCGGCCTTACGCTGCTGCTCGGAGCGCAAGTCCAGATTGCCAATGAAATTAGGATCCAGCGCGATCATCTCGGGGTTCAGCTTGTTGAGCAGCCCCTTGACCTCGCCCTCTTGTCGCTGCTTGGTGGTCTCGAACGGGTTGACTTCGAGAGCATCGAAGTTGGCCTCCCCGGCCCCTGGGACCAGGATAGAGGAGAAACCTTCCTCGTGCCCAATGCCAAGTACGTCCTCGAGAGGGCACCATCGAAGCCGCTCTATGCGCTGCCCCTCGCCCCCCCATGTCATGTAGGGGCTCTTGACCTTCTCTTGTGTTGCCACATGCTTGGAGAACAGCCCTTTCCAAATGGTGGTCTGCGTGCCCCAGCCCACGGCCGTCAGGCCCGTGTCTGAGATGGCCACTGAAGTGGCAGGGGTTCTTGTGAAATAGTTGTTAACCTCTTTGAACATCCGGATGTCCCACACCGCCATTTTCATGTCTTGTCCGGTGGAGACCATGTAGCGGCCCTCGCGGTCTACGGCCACGGACCGAACAGGACCTTTGTGCGCGAGGAGCTTAACTAAAGGGTCCGACGAGTTTGGCGACCAGAGGGTGACCGTTCCGTTCTGGTGCCCGACGTGCAATACGGCGTTGTGAGGGTTTTGTGTGAGGGAGACTGGAGGGCCGAGCCGTGTATGGATTTCAGACACGAGCTGGCCCGTGGATGTGTCCTGGTATTTAAGTTGTGACGACATGCTCTGCTAATCGTCAGTCATCAGATCTTGGAAACCGCTCTGATGTGCACGTACCACTGTCGCCAGGAGAAAATGATACGGCAGAAACTCCATATGCGTAACTTCCACGTGCTTCCGTAGACAGTGCAGCTCGACGCCGTTTCTGTCATAGATGAAGACGTGCTTCTTCTGGGCCACGGCGAAGTACTGGCTGTTGTGAAGCCACCGTATGTCCCGCACGGTCTCGCCCAGCTGCAATTCACACCCCAATCTTCCTTCTCGCCAGTCCATGGTCGCGACATGGCCCTTCCTCCCGGCCAACAGGAGCTCGCGTCCGTTCCTCGTGTAATCACAAGTGTAAGGTCCGAGCCGATCAAGCTTCAACTCGAACCGCTTTTGCACAGTCTCGACTGCAATGTCGCGCACGATGTCGTCCTGCCGAACCTTGTACGTTCTCTCCAGTTCGGATTCGGGCTCGAGGAAGCCGCCCGTGTTCTCAAGGAGGATCTCGGCGTCCTTGGATTTGAGGGCCGCATTCTGGAATTTGGTTTCGAGGTTTCCCAAAGTACGACGTAGTTTCTTGTCTTTGACTCCCTTGACGTTGATCTGGCGTCCACGACCGTATGTTTTCTGGGCGGCCTTGCGGCGTCGGTCTTTGGCCTCTTGCTCTTTGGATACAAGCCGTGTCCGGACACCCTTGACCACCAATGCGCCGTTTTCCTGTAGATCCGACATAGCTCCGCCGTCTCGCTTGTCAGGTGTCGCCATCTCGAGATCACAGCGGGGCAATTTGTGGGCTGCCGAAGGAAGTTCAATGGCAGGTGGTTGTGATGAGGAAGACATTGATCTCACCTGGCAATATTTTCGCCTATCGATAAGGATAAGCAATTATCCCCCTGTCTGCCCCACCGTTATTTTTTAACGTTATTCCTCCAAACTTTTTTTGCGGCCCGGTTGCCCCTCACTTGCGAGTTGCGATCACACACCTTAGGTCACGACAGCTATAAATCTAGGATAGAGCCCTGCTCGAATTGCCCCCTCGTTCTCTGTGCCGGTCACTGGTACCTCTGATAGCCTCTTCCTCGATCACCCTGGCGACCCTTCCTCTCCGTCTCAAGATGCCGGGCACCGTGGAATCTCATAGCCACCGGCCCACAACCAAGCTCGCGCCGAAGGCGTTCAAGTCTCGGAAAGCCACGAAGAACGCGGTGCGAGACTTGGCCAAAGGTCAGTCAAGCCCGACTCTCTCGCTGCTATTAAACTGCCTTGAAGGGTTTGTCATGCCATGTCGCACAGAATGAGCGCTTACGTTGTCTTCGTTCTCCCAGGCAAAACACAGGACGACAGAGGCAAAGCATCGAACGAACGACGCAAGACGCCGCATCAGCAAGTCGCGTCCAAGTTGAATCGACGTAACCAAAATCGCCAGCGGCAGCTGGAGAAGCAAAAGGAGCGGAGGCAAGAGATTTCCATCTTCTCAGGACGCGAAGCCGCTCCGAGGAATGTTGCCGTGATTCCGCTCTGCAAAGACTTCGACGCCGCCGCCGCCATAGTCGCCCTCAACCAAAGTTTGGACATCGAAAACGAGGTCTCACCCGGCTGCAACCGGATACCTATCGAGAGGTTCAAGCAGACACTGCAGTACTTTCCCGTGTCCAGGGATCTACAAGCAAGCCTGGATGCCGCTCGAGTTGCCGACTTTGTTCTCATTTTGCTCTCGGCAAGCGAAGAGGTCGATGAGCTTGGCGAGCTGATCCTTCGAAGCGTCGAGGGTCAGGGCTTGCCGACTCTATTCACAGTTGTACACGGCCTTGGTAGCATCGAGCCCGCGAAGCAGAGATCATCCGTCCTCGAGTCCCTCAAGTCTTACATGGGGCATTTCCACCCGGACCAGGAGAAGCTGTACAGTCTCGATAGTCGACAGGAATGCTCACACCTCATGCGATCTCTCTGCAACACAACACCCAAGGGAGTGAGGTGGCGAGATGAGAGAAGCTGGATGTTGGTGGAGGGCGTCAAGGAGACTGCCGATGGGAGCTCCACCGTGATCACCGGCGTGGTCAGGGGCAAAGGGCTGAAAGCCGACCGCCTTGTGCAAGTCGGGGACTGGGGAACCTTCCAGATCGACAAAATTACGGCGGCACCTCTCACGACACGGAAACCCAAATCAGATGGCGACATGACCGTAGACGATCCGGCGTCGGAAGAGACGTTGGACGTGCCGGGGGAGGATCGAGACGACCTAGCGGACTTTGCCCCTGAGGAAATCGCCATGTTGGACGCCGAAGAGGAGGATGGGCGTGGTGCGACATCGGCGACGTTCTCAACCCAGAAGGGCGTGTTGCTAGATGACCACCATTACCTCTCGGAGGACGAGGAGGACGAGGGCCGCGGCCTGCGGCAACCGAAAAAACTACCAAAAGGCACCTCGTCATATCAATCGGCATGGTTTCTGGGCGATGACGACGCCTCTGACTCGGGCTCGGACCTGGAAGACGCCGAGATGCAAGACGCGGGAGCTGCTGATGAGCCCGGGCAACCGGAGGATGGCATGGAGGGACGGGCGGGAGGCGCGCAGACGGAGGCCGGGCCCTCGGAATACCCCCAATCGGAGATGTTTGTCGAGCCAAACGAGGACGAGGACGCCCAGCAGCTTGAAGCATATCGGTCGAGGAGGCGAGATGCGGCGGAGGAAGACAAGGAGTTCCCAGACGAGGTTGAGCTCCACCCTGGGGTCCTTGCGAGGGAGCGATTCATCCGGTACCGCGGCTTGAAGAGCCTGAGGACCAGCCCCTGGAACGAGGAGGAGGACCGACCTCACGAGCCCGAAGAATGGTCAAGACTGCTGCGCATGGCCGATTACCAGGCTTCCCGGGTTCGGTCGGCACGAGAGGCCCTCGTCGGTGGCGTCGCGCCTGGAAGGCGCGTTTCGGTCTACCTGAAAGATGTGCCCTCGGGCCTGGCGGAGGCTTTCGCGTCGGGTCGGCCCCTGCCCCTGGTCTCCCTTCTTCGACACGAGCACAAGCAAACGGTCGTGAACTTTCTGATCAATCTGGGCTCGGACTACCCAACTTCCATCAAATCCAAGGAGGAGCTGATCGTTCAGTGCGGGCCGCGGCGGTTGGTGGCCACGCCTCTGTTTTCGCAAGCCGGCAGCACCCCCAACGACGTTCACAAAAACTGCCGATACTTGCATCCCGGCCAGTCGGCCGTCGCCACCTTCGTGGGCCCGATCACCTGGGGTCCCGTTCCGGTCCTGTTCTTCAAGCGCACCGCTCCCGCGGCGGCGGCGGCGGCGGCGGATGGCGACGACACACCGGGCCTTCCTCTCACGCTGGTCGCCACAGGTACGGCCCTGCCGCCGTCGACCTCCCGCGTCATTGCCAAGCGTGTCATTCTCACCGGCCATCCGTACCACATACACAAGAAGATCGTCACTGTCCGGTATATGTTTTTCAACCGGGAAGATGTCGAGTGGTTCAAGGTTTTGCCGCTATGGACGAAGCGCGGCCGGAGCGGCTACATCAAGGAGTGTCTAGGAACGCACGGCTACTTTAAGGTGACGTTTGATGGACGCATCAACCCGCAGGATGCCATCGGTGTCAGCTTGTACAAACGGGTGTGGCCACGGAGGTCTGCCCCCTTTCAGGAACCGCTCCTGGATGTTTCGGGGGCAGCGGGAGAGCAAGCCGGTGAGGGGCGTATGGATGAGGACGTCTCGTAGGGAGGGGCACGTGGTCTTTCCTCGTCACACAGAACTCGAGGTGCATGGTGCATGGCGCATGGTTCATAGATGGCTCGTAAACCCGGTTCCGCAACATGGTTTTGTTGTTTTATAGAGTTTCGGAAAGAGAGTCTACCTACTACCTCTAGAAATGCGTCAACCCTCCATTTAGCGGGTTGGTTTCTTCCGCCTTTCAGTCCTTCAGTGCCTCCAAGCCCTCGGTTGGCCGCGGCCCGCCGTGGGCCTTGCAGACCTCCTCGGCGCCGCTCGCCCTCCAGGCGCTGAGGATGAGGTTGACAATGTGGTCGACGGCGACGCCCTTCTTGACCTGGGCGAAGACGGTGGGCCCGCCCTCGCGCATCTTGCGGGCGTCGCGCTCCATGACGGCCAGGTCGGCGCCGACGGCCTCGGCCAGGTCCGTCTTGTTGACGACGAGCAGGTCGCTCTGGGTGATGCCGGGCCCGCCCTTGCGGGGGATCTTGTCGCCGCCGCTGACGTCGATGACGTAGACGATGAAGTCGGCGAGCTCGCGGCTGTAGTTGGCCGCGAGGTTGTCGCCGCCCGACTCAATGAGCAGGAGGTCGGCGCCGCCGCCGGGGAGGCCGCGGTGCAGGTCCTCGAGCGCGGCCAGGTTGGCGCTGATGTCCTCGCGCACGGCGGCGTGCGGGCAGCCGCCCGTCTCGATGGCGCGGATGCGCGCGGCCGGCAGCGCGCGGTGGCGCGTCAGGAACTCGGCGTCCTCGCGCGTGAAGATGTCGTTGGTCACGGCCGCGATCGAGTAGCGGTCGCGCAGCGCCAGGCACAGCGCCAGCATCAGCGCCGTCTTGCCCGAGCCCACGGGGCTTTGGGTCCGCCGCCCGGGGGAGGGCGCGCCGTCAGCCGGATGCAAGCGCACGCGTGTGTGAGTGTGTATGTGTGTGTGAGTGAGTGAGTGTGTGAACCGGTAGCCGGGGTAGGGGAGGTGGAAAGGAGGCCGAGTAAGAGGGGGAAGTGCCACTACGGGGATAGGATGAGGTACCCGCCGATGCCAATGGTAAAGGCCCGCTCCGCCCAATTCCGGCCCTCGACGATGGGCATCTCGCGGCCCAGATAACTGCCGGGCCCGTCGAGTATTTCGTGCGAGTGACCGTGATCGACGGTCGGGATATCGGCGTGAGCGTGGCTCACGCCGTCGTGGGCGTGCGTGTGGGACATGATGGTCGCTTGTGATGGGTCGAAGACCGTTTCACCGACGAGCAGGTCCGAGGTATGCAAGAGAAGGTCTTCTGTGACTCGGAATTGGACCGTGTGAGAAGACGAGGCTAGATATTAGGGCTACATCACTACGTAGGCAGGTACATATGGGAGGGAGGTGAGGAAAGTTGCTCAACCTGCGGGGCAGCCATGGGTGTCTCCGCAGCGGAGTCTGCGCTTAAGGGACAAGCGTGGGGGTTAGGCGGATGTCTACGGAGTACGAGTAACGCCAACAACAGGTTGATCAAGCGGCCTAGGAAGTCCTCCCGTCAATGACGTGACAAGGGCAGTCAAGTAAAGAAGCCCAACGCAGCGTATGAGGTTTTCCGCAGGCCAACGGCTCCCCGGCCCTGCCCACAGGTTTCACACAGGAGACAGAAGCAAGGTCTAGCCAAGATATGCCTGGAAGGACTTTTGATTTCTTCTGCGACGGAGATCCACTGCGCTCACAAACCCCCTCAACCGTCGCTGCTACGGCTTTGCACCGTGAGAAGATAACTGTCTCCAGGCCCAGAGCTCGATGGCCACTCTCCATTGGCGGCATTCTCTCAAGCCGAAGCCGTGACGCTGTGCTTCTCAGCCTCAAAGAGTTCGGCGAACGAGTCTTTCATACTGTTCTCGAGGCTGATGTACTTCACCCCGAGCACACTGCTCGCCTTGCTCCCGTCCACAGTGTAGATCTCCTCGACGGGGTTGGCCTTGGGGTCGCCCACGGGGAGCCGGCTCTGGAGCTCGGGGACCGTCTGTCGGGCGGCGTTGACGGCGCTCTGGTAGTTGAAGTGGCTTCCCACCAGGAAGCGCTGGCCGGCGCCGGCGTCCTGCTCGAAGGCGGCGATGTGGGCGGCGGCCACCACGCGCACATCGGCGAAGCCGCCAAAGTCGAAGTCGGGGATTTTGCTTGAGCCGATGATGTTGAAGAGCAGATGCGACGACTCGTTCAGCTTCTTTGTTGACGTGAGGGCCGGTATGTGGGGGCCGAAAACCCAGGGAGGGCAGATGGTGGCCAGGGTGAAGGAGGGTTTGTTCTCCTCGATCCACTTCCACTGCGCCTTTTCGGCGAGCGCCTTGGAAGCACAGTACGCAACGGTTCCGTTTGGCTCCTCGGCAGCCTCGTCGTATGTCATTGGGTTCCAGTCTTTCTCGCTGTATGTGTAGCCAGGGCGCTGGCCTTTGGGGATATCGACGATGGAGGCGAAGGATGAAGTGGAGACGACACGGCGAACCTTTCCCTTGCCGTACCGCGCGGCGGCCTGGAGGACGCCTACGGCGCCTTCGATTGCAGGCTCCAGGAGATCACGCTTGTTGTTCTCGACATTGAGGACGAAGGGAGAAGCCGTGTGGAGGATGCCGGTGACGGGGATGTCACCCTCAAACGCGCTTTCGTACGCTTCGACCTTGGTGATATCGGGAACCACGGCGATGGAGAGCTGTGACGAGTAGGCCGAGAAGGTCTTGCGCAGGGCGCCGGCGCTGGACTCGGACCGCATGGTGCCGCGGACATGGTAACCCTTCTCCAGGAGCTGCTGGATGATGTGAGCGGAAATGAAGCCGTTGGCGCCGGTGACGAGCACCGTTTGCGACGAGGGGGTCGTCATCCTGGCGGGACGAGGCTGGCGAGCGGCGAACGGCGACGGGCGAGGGTAAGCCTTGTTGATCTGCTGTTCAGGATCAACGGTTCGTTGCGAGGTGAGCGAGGCTTCTTGTGATGGGTAGTCTGTCTCGACCTGACGTTGGGACGGGGCGAGGAGCTCGCCATCTTTTTGTACTCGTCGTTGGCCCCTGGCACCGGCCGCTGGCACCGGCCGCTGGAGGTCCCGCAAGGCTCGCGAAAACCGGTTCCTCGCAAGCATCAGCGGCGCGGCCGCAGCGTCGGTGATAGGGAGACGGCCGAGAAGGCCGGGCCTTGACGACTGTGACGACGGCCGCAATGTTCGCCCTGCGCGTGCTGCAGCGGCATCTGGTGCCGTTCAGTCCGCCTGCTGCTGGGGGACTCCATTGGCTCTCCACACGGTGCCCGCATCGAATGCGCTTACTCAGGTTCCAGGTTCCTGCCCCTGACACGGTCAAGGAAACATCGCCAGCAGGACGCATGTGGGGATAACTAGAGCACCTAAACCCGAATTTCGGGGTTAGGTATTTAGGGGATGCCCTCACCCGAGGCCGAAAGCCGAAGCCAAGCCCGGGTTCAAAATCACACGGAAATGGCGTGAGACACAGGACGCGACCCCATCCGTGTACCGGCTCACTGGAGGACGGGGTAGCTGCGAAGGAACCTAGGTGAGAGCCAACAGCCCGATTCGCAGCCTTACCTAGCTAGCCTCCGAAGATCAAGCTGCGACGAACAGGAATCCAAGCCGTCGGCCGGCAAGCCAATGTGCTTGGAAGAATTTGCCAAGTACAGTACGTCAGCCATGTACGGAGTAAGGCTGAGAGCGTTACAGCAGACTGGACTCTCCGTTCGACTCTCCTGCCTCGTCGCCCAGCCCGAAATCCCGCTATATTTTGGACGAGCCCGACTTGGCCTGGAACAAGGTTGAAGATTTACAAGCGGGAGTATTCGGAGGCATCTACTGTATTACTGTAGATGCTTGCGGGCGACCTCGGGACCGTCACTACAGTACAGTACCAAGACACCCCCAGGTGAGCCGGGGCCGTCGACAACCTGCCATGCGAGCCTGCCTGCCCATTCCCCGGGACATCCGCACGATGGCAAAACGATTATTCTAGCCCTCCGACCGTTGCGTCGATGGGGCGAACGGGGGTGAAAGGCGAACGTCGACGATGGGTGGAACGGGGTCAAAAGACTGGCTGTGGCGTGATGTAACCACCAGGAAATGACTCCGCTCCCCACACCACAGCCCGTTGAACCCCGCCTCAACCAATTCGCTCGTTGCCGTTGCCTTCCACGCCTTCCCCATCTCGCCCCGTAGAAAGTCCCGCAGCGGGTGCAACGCGTAGCCATTCCGACTCTCACTCATCCGCCTTCTCCGACTCCTCAGACGCCCTCATAGATATTCTACCGGTTGCTTTCCAACCAGTTTCTCGCTTGCCATTATCAATTGGCCTCGTCCCAGAGCCTCCAGACTCTCCTGCCCCGCCACAAGCGCCTTTTGCTCGTATCCCTGCCCGTCCCGTTTAGGTAAGAAGCTGCCCCTCGCCCGACCCCGCGGGACGTCAGAGCCGTCAGAGAGGTCGCCGTCACCGCGACGCCGAAGACGAGCAGGAACCGTGTCGTGTTCCCTTCCCTTGCAGGCCTAAGAAAGACCCTCATGCCTCAAACTTCTGAGCGGAAAGGCCAAGGGTCTATCGGCTCTTGACCCGCAACTTATCCGCGCAAAAGTTGGAGGTGGTGCCGTTCGCCCTCCCACTCCCGTTTCGGTTGTTATTGGCCTCTGTCAGGGGTGGCCCCGTCTATCGGAGCTTCCTCGACCACGACAGGACCAAGAGCTCCAGGCAATTTTCTCGCCCTCCCCGACGACATAAAAACCACTCACTCCCGTCCTCTCCCCCCCTCCAACTACCCAGCGTCCTTCTTTTCCCTCCCATTCTCTAGTCCCATCACAGCTTCTTTCCCCTCGTCGAGTTCTCCACCCCGGCTCTCCATCAACCGCCCACTGACAGGATTCGTTCCAGACCTTCACCATGACTATCAAAGTCGGCATCAACGGTTTCGGCCGCATCGGCCGCATCGTCTTCCGTAACGCCGTCCAGAACCCCGAAATCGAGATTGTCGCCATCAACGATCCCTTCATCGAGCCCAAGTATGCCGTATGTCCGCCCTCACCCCCGTCTGCCTATTTCCACTCGCCTCTCACCGCCTCGCGGGCCCCAACACTAACATGAATCCGTGGGGCAGGTCTACATGCTCAAGTACGACTCCACCCACGGCCGCTTCGACGGTACCGTCAGCGTCGACGGCAGCGACTTGACCGTCAATGACAAGAAGGTCAAGTTCTACACAGAGCGCGACCCTGCCAGCATTCCCTGGAAGGATACGGGCGCCGAGTACATCATCGAGTCGACAGGCGTCTTTACCACCATTGACAAGGCCGGCGCCCATCTCAAGGGCGGTGCCAAGAAGGTCATTATCTCGGCTCCTTCGGCCGACGCCCCCATGTACGTGATAGGCGTCAACGAAGACAAGTACGACGGCTCCGCCGACGTCGTCTCTAACGCCTCGTGCACCACCAACTGCCTGGCTCCCCTGGCCAAGGTCATCAACGACAACTTCACCATCGTTGAGGGCTTGATGACCACGGTCCACTCCTACACGGCTACACAGAAGACGGTCGACGGGCCCTCGGCCAAGGACTGGCGCGGCGGCCGCGGCGCTGCCCAGAACATCATCCCCAGCAGCACGGGCGCCGCCAAGGCCGTGGGCAAGGTCATCCCCGCCCTCAACGGCAAGCTCACGGGCATGTCGATGCGCGTCCCCACGGCCAACGTCTCGGTTGTCGACCTGACAGCCCGCATTGAGAAGGGTGCCACGTACGATGAGATCAAGGCCGTCATCAAGAAGGCGGCTGAGGGCGAGCTCAAGGGTAAGCCCCTA
>Ga0247777_1000495_pt1 | contig 11270 bp, 13 predicted proteins | sample UWRJL154409C5_FD_179937 | JGI IMG/M metagenome (GOLD analysis project Ga0247777, IMG submission 179937) | Plant litter microbial communities from Arlington Agricultural Research Station in Wisconsin, United States - UWRJ-L154-409C-5 | ecosystem: Environmental > Terrestrial > Plant litter >...
GGCTGAGAATGGTCATGGGCCGTCGCCGCCTTCAGCTGACAGGGTGTCGAGGCGACTCCATAATTCCAAGAACGGTGCATGGCGAAGCCTCCCCATGCAGTTTCTGCTTGAACATGACCATCAAGAACATGACCGCCAACCGCTACTACACAGTGTATCTAATACCTACTTCCCGAGAGGACCGATGGCTTGACGGCCGGAGATTGGGAATACGGGGGCCGACGACCAGGACCAAACCAACTCGAGTCAGACAAGAACTAGGCACGAGTTACCAGGCCGATTCGTCATGGAAATAGCGGGCACATTCACCTTCGTCTCGTCGAGAAAACGAATCTACTACTCCGTATCTCAGATGCTCTCCCCGAACCGAAGCGGAAGGTGTCCGCCCGGGTAATTGTTGACTTAATTATTGCTCGCATCCGCCCCAACACCAATAGCAGCCGTGGAAGTCCTTCATCCGCAATGCTGCACTGGTCAAACGGCAGATTGTAGTACTGTAGTATCCCCATGTTGGTGGCGGACACGGCTTCGGATGATATATGAGGAGGCTCTCTCGTGTCGCCGAGGGGTCTCTCCCAGAGCTCAGCCGACTGCACCACCTCAAAACAACATGCTGCTCCGGTGGACGTCGGTCTTGGGCATACTTGCCATCCTGGCGAGGCTGTCGCCCGTCCTGGGCGCATCTCCGATGGACGTGACGTACCTGTACATGGGCATCCAGATCGGGAGCGTTATGGACAACCAGTACGTCGGCTCTGCCTCTGCCTTTTTCACCCTCCGAGCTCAGGCTACCAGCCTCAATGCGAAGTAGCTGACCGAAATCTCTTCAATCCAGTTATCTCTTCCAAATCCAGTCCGCCGACTTTTCCAAGACGGAATGCAAGGCCCACAAGGTGTCGCCAAACGGCCGCTTCGTCAACGTGGCGCGGACACTCTGTGACGACGGCAGCTTGTCGTTCCAGTTCACCTTCGGCGAAAACATGCGTGACGGCGGGACAATGGAAGTATGGTATAAGGGTCGCACTGCCACGCATTACGGCACCTATTTCTTCCCGGGCGACTGGTTCCAGTGGGTGAGCTCGCTCAACGTCGGGTCGCAGGAGAACTACGTAGGGAAGAGCAACTTTACCATTACCAATGTGTCAGATAGGTCTGCTTAGACGGCATGCACGTTTGTAGTCTCTCAAGAGCCGGCTTCTGACGCGCAAAGCGCTGCTCGCGGACCATATGCTGTGGACACTCACATGGAGGCCCGGGGAGCCGAGCTCACGAGTCACCCACCGTACCGAAGTTAGTGTTGACCAACGCACAAAAAATACGTACTGGATATTCTAGTGGTACAGTCTATCTGGATTGTGCAAGAATCGCGAGGTCCCTCGGCTCGATATCGTCCCTTCATCACAAAGCCTGACACGGTGACACGGCACTCAAGCTCCCGACGACAACGCTCCCCGCCTCCTCTCCCCCCCTCGTGGCTAACGACCCTCAGTGGTGCGTTTTGCTGTCTGCGGGATACGTCGACCCACTGCCGGCGTAGGCCGGGGGAAGTTCATCCCCTGCGCTCGGCTCGTTGTATCCAGGAGGTGCCGCGTAGGCAGGCTGCTGGGTGACTGCCTCGGCCGCCGCCTCCTGGGCCTTACTCGGCTGAACAGGGGCTGCATGGGCGGGAGGATTTTGGGGGTGACTACCCAGCGGGCCACCACCCAGATGCAACTGCTGCATGCCTGTCGAGACACCGGCGCCGCCGTGTGTGCCGGTCTGTGGGACGGTGCCCGGGGTGGGGGCGTAGTAGCCGTCGGCCGGGGGCGCCGACAGGTGCGAGGCGTCCGCGGGAGTGGTGGCCGAGAGGTCAGCAGCGTCCTGGCCCTTGCCAGCCTCGGCGGCCTTGAGCACGTTCAAGAGTTCCTTGACGTGCGCATTCCACCCGCCGGCGGCGATCTGACCCTTGAGGATCTCCTCGACCGGAGCCTTGACGCCGTAGAAGGCGGCGTTGGCGTCCTTGCGCTCCGTCACGACGGTCCCGTCGATCTGCACGCCGGCGTAGAAGCCGCGCGACTTGACGTACGAGTAGACCGGCTTGCTGATGGCTTGCCGGAAGGGTGAGGGCTTGCGCTGAGGCGGGCTCGCGAAAGTCGGGGGTTCCGTGGCCGAGGGCACCGGCTGCGCGGCGGCCGAGGTCGGCTTGTCTGTGGCGCCGATCGGGCGCTCAGAACCATCCACCTTCTCCTTCTCCTTGCCCTTGCCATCGGTGGGCGGAAGGCCGATATCGACGCTGCCGCCCGCGCCCCAGGGGCCGGCGACGACGGCGAGGTCCGTGCCGAAGGACATGCGGGTCTGCTTGAACGCCTCGAGCGCTTCGCGCGAGTTGATGACGACCACGCAGTCGTAGATGTCGACGCCGATGACGAACCCGGCGCCGACCGAGTGTACCTGAATGCCCGAGGGCGGCGACCAGCTTCCGTCGGGAAGGCGGGCGATCAGGATACCAGAGCCCGTGGCGCCGCTGACCTGGAAGCCGATACGACCCGTGGTAAAGATGGCCAGACCGACAGCACGCGAGATGACCTTGGAGGGGATGGTGAGGAGGGTTCGATTCTTTTGCGGCTTGGTCGTCTTCTCGACCGCGTGCTCGCCGCCGGCCGGAGGCACCTGTGTGGTTTCCGAGTAAACACCGTCCTCTATGGCAGAAGGGTCAGTGGGTGCGTCCTTGGCGAGGGTTGAGCTTGTATTGGGGCAACGGCGACTCACTGCAGAAATTCTTTAGGATGCGGGCGGCCTTGATCACCTCCTTGTCCATTGTCGAGGGAAGGAAACCCTCAGAGCCCATTTTGTTCGCCAGTGCATTCAGCGGGGCGGCGGCTTTGGTCCCCAACGTCGAGAGGCGATCTGACCAGCTCGGTTTGGAGGCGTGGCCATGATGCGCCTGGGGTTTTGTGGCCGCGGGTTTCTCTTCCTCAGAGTACTCGTCGTACATCCCCTCATCCGATATCAGCGGCGGAGCGAACTGCGGGTGGGAGGGGTTGTAGGGCGGAATGCTGTGGTCTTGAAGAGGCGTGACGTTGGCGTGTTGCGGGGGGATCTGGGCATGTTGGTTCGGCGGGGGACCGGGCGGCGGCGGCGGGAACGACTGGTCGACGAAGGGCACTTGATGGGGCGGCTGTCCGGCCGGGGCCTTTTCGTTTCCGCCGGTGTTCATTGTGTCGATAGGAAGGACGGTAGCAGCGAAGTGTTCTGGTATGTAAGGAGATCGGTCTGCCTGCGGGGGGTGGGAGAGGATGGGACGACGGTCTATGGGAGTTGGAGGAGCGGGGCACGAAGACGGCAGGCGCTCGTCGTTCTTTTATGTCGCGCTGCTCGGACTTCAGTTGCCTGGTACTCGTAAACGACAGTTCATGCGCCACACGCAGGGAGGCAAGTTAAAGTTGGCGACGACGACTTTGAATAGATAGTTGGTGCACTGCCGGCAACGACTCCGAGGACAGCTTCCAAAACAGGGGACCCCTCATCGTCTTGTGGTGCCCGCCTTGCGCGTTGCGTTGATGTCATCGTCGTGGCGCGGGCAAAAAGCGGGGCCCCATGGGCTGTGTGGCCAATGCGCAGCCACGCCGATCTATTTGCCGTGCCGTGGTTTCGCCGGCTGGCGGCCGTCTGAAAAATCTCTCGAAGAGCCACCGAACACCATGCCGGGTTGAAGCCGAAGCCCGCAAACCGTTGAGCCAGTTTGGCTTGTGCAAGGCCCAAACGGGCGGAATTCGCAAGTAGGTACCGAGAAGACCGTTCCGCCTCCGATGCCCGCGTCCGAGAACATGCCGTCGCAAGCCCGTATTCCCGATCCTCCTCATGCCCCCGTTGCCGACGCCGAAGCCGACGCCGATTCCCGACCCTTCTGCTTCTCTGCGTTCTTGAGCCGAAAGCGGAATGTCCAGTGCTTCTCGGGCTCCTTCATCATAGCTCTCAAGTTCTCGGCGAAGGCCCGCCCGGGCCCGCGAAGCACGATCCCCCGCGACAGGCACAACCGGGCATACCGGAGGGCCTTGGTGGTCTCGCCGACGCCGTTCCACTCGACGGCGGCGCGGTAGTAGGCCTCGTACATGCGGATAACCTGCCCCTCGAGCTCCTGCAGGGTGATGAGCAACTCGGCCTTGTCGGGCGTCCCCTTGCCCGTCTCGGTGTAGTCGTCGAGCTCCGCGATCAGGGCCACGATCTGCTCGACGCGGTCGTCCGACTCCTGCACGACATGATCCTCGGCCGTGCACCGCCTGCACGTGCACATGAATCCCCAGTTCCGTCGCAGGTTGGCCTGTCTGGCGTTTCGGCTCTGATACGGACTGCCAAGGTCAGCGGACCCGCGCGCGCGCGGCGGGAAGAGAGCACACGTACTCGATGTATCCGACCGACAGCTCCTCGCCGGGCATGATGTCGCGCACGGCATAGACTTTGTGTCGGAGGGTGCTTTCGTCAAAGTAGTAGCCCAGGTTGGCCGCGCAGTCGTGATTCATCCGCGACGCTGAGCTACTTGTCAGCTCGAGGAACAAGACTGGTCGAGAAATGGCGCGCCCTACCCTCTGTGAAGACGGAGTGGAGCGGCGCCCCTCCGTCCCCGACACTGGTGCGGAAGGCGTTCCGGGCAAATATCTGGTAGACCTTCATGGTGTAGTTGACGGGCACGTCGTGCGTCGACAGGTTGAGGTACTGCCTGCGGTGGTGCTCGGGCAGCAGCTCGACGCCCTGGCTGACCAGCTCGGCGAACTCCTTCACGCTCAGCGCGTCGATGGCCGTGCCGTCGGCCATGACGGCCGGCGTGTGCGCCATGAGGAGGCTCAGGTCCTTGATGGGCTCCGTCGCCACCAGCCCGAGCCCCTTGCCCGGCACCGGCACATCACGGTACGGGACCGTCCTCCCGGCCGCGCTCCCGGCGCGCGAGGCGTCGGATGCCGCCTTGAACGAGTCCTGGGCTATTATCTGCCTCAGCCGTCCCTCCGACGTGAGCAGCGCGACGCCCTGGCCGCCGTTGAACGCCGGGTCCGCGTAGGCGCACAAGTCCACCCCTTGCCGGCGAAAGCACCTGTGTCCGCGGATCCAGGCGGGCGGTAGAGGCGAAGGCGAGCTGTGAGCTGTTTGGTTCCCCCTGAGTGCTGTAGGGCATACGGCAGCATCCGCCGTCTCGCCCCAAGGAAGAGCGGGGCTGGTGAACGGCGACGACAGCCGCACCTGGGCACCGTCATCGCGCCCGGCGCTGGCCGTGTGCGCCGCCAGAAAGAGGACCGCTGTGCAGGCAATTTTCATGATCGAATTCCCCCAAGGAATGGTTGGATATGTATTGTGATTCGAACATCAGACGAAAAAGCGGGAGACCCGTTGAGAAAGCTCGGAGACAATGACAGGCAGGGTGCTCCTGGGACGACTCCTACGCCAAGACGTCGTGTTTCAGGACCTCCCCGATCGCCTTCACGACTGAGACGGCCCAAGAGACGGCCTGAGCTCGCCCCTCCGCACCGGGATTTCCGACCGTCCCATCAAAGGCTGGGGGTGGCCTCCACGGGCACTCTGGCACTCGACGGCCGACGAATTTGCCCCGCCTAAAAGGCGAGATATTAACCTGGGGTTGGCGGCAACCGCCGAGCCCGCTCTCGGCCACTCACACTCCGAAAATCCATCGTCCTAGCGGGACTTGGACAGATCCGGATCCGGAAACGCAAAATAGCCCATTGGATGCCCGCCACGGGCTCCGTTTGCCACGGCGTTGAACCGCGGTCCTTGACAGGTTGTCAGGCGTGTCAGGGTAAGGTACCTAGCTAGAGGTCATAGGTGTCGTAGGTAGGGGTGAGCCCAAGCACATCCGAGAGGTTGAAAGGGGAACTACCTTACTTCATGGACTCGAAATACAACTCAGTCTCACCCTCGTCCGTGTCAACTCTGTCGACCGATCATATATAATTATCACTCACATCCCGCTCAAGCATGTCCATTGGAGATGTCGTAGCGGTCCCACGCTTGCCAAAAAGAAGCCCGCACAACCATACCCAACCCACCGCAACCTGCTTCTGATGATTGCTGCGGTATCTAGATATGTAGATTCCTACCGCAGGTAGGTACTCATGAGCCACCTTCTCTCACCGTACAGAGAGGCACCTCCACGAGCCGCATGGCCACGGCAGCGCCTCAACCGGACAGTTCGACAGGAGCGCGAGCTGGTAGCTCATTCCTCTCGGCCGGCCCCTTGTTGGCCGGGAAGTAGTGTTGGGTAGGCCCTTCCATCTCGCACGGGCCTCCGAAGCTATTAGCGTACCGCGAGAACTGGCGACGCAGGTGTCTCCTGTGGCAGATAGTGTATACCAAAACCCAGAGGAAGACCAGAAGGACAGCGCCACCGAGGCCAGCTCCGAGGCCGATGGCCAAGGCCGGGATCGTGGAAGAGGATGAGGCCTGCGATGGTGTGGCTGTCCCACCAGACGTTGCCGTTCCACCACTGGCCATACCAGACGTTGCCGTAGCAGTCGTAACGTCGCTTGGCGTCTTGCCGTAGCCCGAGGCGCCAATGACAGTGACAGTGGTGCCCACCGTGGCGGGGAACAGGTACAGGTCGCTGAACTGCTGTGAGCAGCAGCCCCCAGACACGGCGCTGTTCACGTTTGTAGCACAGCAGTATTGGCCGTTGAGACAATCCGCCACGGGGCCAGCGCCGGATGCGGCGACTGTTCAAGCAAGGCCGAGCTGTCAGCCAGAGTCTGTCTTTGGTCGAGCGCACCGGCAACGCACCATTCGCGCAATGCTGGGGGCACTGCCCACTGTTCCCTGCCACCCGATCAGTCAAAATCACGTCAAATTCGTACTCGCACGGTACTCTGAAGAGCTGCCTACATTCTTTGTCCGTACAGCTTCCCCTGATATATCGCATCTGACCCGGCATCTCGTTGTCTGGCCAGCGGCAGAGGCCGTTGTCAAGGCAGGTGTGATTCGCCCAGCAGCACATGCTCACGTCCTGGTCTGGGAAGCAGGGGAAATCGGCGACGAGGGTGCCATCGGGAAAGTAACACGGACGGCCCCCAGCCTTGCCGGTCGCCCAGCTCGCCTGTAGCACCAGACCGTAGAGTAGGGGGGTTGTGTTCGTCCTCATCGTGGCCGTCAAGCTCGTGGGACTCTGAGGGCCGGATGCCGACGGGTCGTGGTACTTATGCAGAACCAACCTGGGAGGGGCTTCTATGTTGAGTTTGTGTGACTCTTTTCTGCGGCTGAAAGGAAAGCTGAGCCCATGAGACAGACGGATGGATGTCAGTCCTCCTCAGCAAGACGCCACCCGCCGACTAACTGCATCCGTCCAGCAGAGGTAGCCTCGCCCTCCAGTGCGATCCCCAAGAGGGAAATGACACCCAATCCCAATGCAAGCCCCATGGGTTGCTTTTGTTGGCCAATACTTGGAAACTCCAGCCACGTCCCATCCATGGCGAGGATGATATGGCAGCCTGGCGCTCGGCAAGTTCCGTCTCTGAGACCTAGCCGATCTTGTAAATCGCGAACTTGATCGCAAGCCTCCGGTTCACCTCCCCCCAGCTCTCCTCGTCCATTCGTGCATCCACCCTCCATCTCGTCCCCGTCGTTTTGCCGATTTCATCCCATAGTTCCTGTAGCGTGGCAGGGTTGTGGTCGTACCGCGCCAGATCCTCCCCGTCCCGGCCCACGCGGGCCAACGGCGCGCAGCTCCCCCGCTGCCGCCCGAAAACCAAGGCTTCCTTCGCGTCCGGCTTGAAGAAGCGCACGAGACGCACCCCTAGCCGTACCTGGTCCGCCCAGGAGAACAGGTGGAAGAAGCTGGCGGCGTGGACGATGTCGATGGCCCCGTCCAGCGGCGCCAGCGAGACGTCGGCGGCGTCTAGCATGTTCCCCGCTAGGAAACGGGCGCCGAAGGTGGCCCGGTCCCGAAACAGCTCGTAGCCTAGGTCGATGTACTCCTGGCGGAGGTCCAAGCCGACCAGACGGCTCGGCGGGGCGCCGTCGGCCGCGAGCTGGCGCAGGACGTAGCCGAAGCAGCAGCCGGCGTCGAGGAAGGTGGCCCCGGCCTTGATGCGGGACAACACGTCCGGGTACTCGGGCAACGCGGTGATGTACAGGTCGAGGAAACGCCAGCGGCCGATGCAGGCGTATGGGAAGATGTCCCAGGCTTTCTCGCGCTGACGAAGGTCAGTCCGGGCTGAGCCATGGGGTTGGGGAAGTGAGAGGCCACATACGACTGCACGGAGGTGAGGTTCGATATCGCCCGGGGGAATGTGACTGTAAGACTCGAGCAACTTTCGGGCTTTGGCTTGGTCTACGGGCAGTTCCTCCTGGTATCGTTCACGCCGGAGCTCAGCGTTACGATTATTGCCAGCCATGATGGTGATTCGGTCTACCCGTGCTTAGACTGGGTTCTCGCAAGACGGGAATCGAGTTTGACGGCGGGAAATTCCTTCTGAGCCTACTAGAGGGAAGATGGGGTCCAATACATATACGAAGTTGGTTCGGGGGCCGTCGTCGGCGTCGGCGCCGGATCGGCTTTGAACCGCGGTTGGCTGCGGATCGACCACACTGAGCGCTGCCGATTGGCAGTCAGGGGCAGGTCGCAACATGGGTACGAACTTGAAGATGCTGCGCTCGACATAGTGCATTACACAAGTATGAACGAAAAACGCCAACCCCCTTACCTTTGTCTGTTCGTTCCCCCTGGCGGATCCCAATCCGGCTGTCCGAACCGGGCATATTTGTGTCGAGGGCTTTTGACTGACAGACGTCACATCAAGGGGCTCGGATTCGGGTAATTGCCGGATTTAGGGGGCGCAACCCACGTCCGCGGTGCCGAGGGCACACGCCACTACCGCACTTCCAATCCCTCGAGCCCCTGAACCATGGCACGTGACGAACTCGTGACGCCTGCCCGTGCCGTACCGAGCCTCCACTCGCCGACACGATTTCGTTTTCTGCCCCGATCACCTCGTTGAAGAAGCCGATTGTCCGATATGCGTCCGATAATGTTAGCATCAACCAATCTAACCACATACCTTGCCGTGGTTAGCCCGTCGCTGAGGAGTCGACAGCCCGCAATCCAAACTTCGCGATTAGCAGGCTATGCTGTAGATGAAGTGGTCGCCGGAATCGTGGAGAAGCTCGACCTCGCAGACTGGACAGAGATGGGCGATGTGTTTTCTCGTCTGTGGCCACAGCTCGTCAATTTCAACATCGGTGGCCGGAGAGACATGTTTGACACGGGCTTCTCCATCGTCGTGATTGGGCAAATGGTCGATACCGTCCACAGTCTCCTCGAGGATATCACAGCTATCCCGTGGCCAAAGACACCGCCGAAAATACCAATCAAACTCATCTTCTCACCCGGGCCTACATCTCAAGTTTCGGCCGCCCTGCGGCAGCAGAGCTTTTGGAAGGACGTCGAAGACGACATCTACGCAAACTCCGACACCGAGGATGTCAGATTGCCAGACATTCAGAAAGTTTCAAGAGCTGCTCTGGAGCTATGCAACAGGGCTGACATCGATCTCGAGGCTGACTCCTACTTCCACTGTGCGCTGAACATCAATATCCAAGGCCCTCGTGTCCCGCGGCTTCGCATCGTCTCGCTTCCCCCACGAGCGGCTCACCAGGCCGACGACCACGACAAGACGGCTGGGATCCGTGCTGATCCGGCCCGGAGACGCGAAAACGCGCTCAAGCACGAGCTGGGGGCTGGTCTATACAACGTGGAGGTCGCGGCGGTGGTCGTGGAGCTTCTCACGCCCGGCCACCAGAGTCAGCCTTGGGCACCGGGGCGACACTCGCCCTTGGTAGAATGTGAGGAGCCTGCATGCCAGATCTTCAGTTTCGTGGATGGCCTGACCAGGGGGCAAAGTTTGCAAGCCCTGCTTCCCCCAGGGAACCTGGACGCTGCGATGCGGGCCACGGAACACGATCGGAACGCATGGTTTGCGGCCTCGAGATACGCCAGCGGGGAGGTCATCGAAGACCTGCCACGTTCGCGCGCCGGCACCGCGAAGCTTATCAGGAGCATCGCGCGCCTGTTTCGGGAGAGGCTTTTCGAACGCCTCGCGGTGCAAATCCTTGCCCTGGAGAGAGCTGTCCAGTTTCTGGAGAGATGCCTTGTCCGCGAGGCCTACCTCCCAAGCACGGTATTTGATTACGGCTCCTCAGAGACCAAGGACGAGCAGGACGATGGTTACTATAAGCGTTTTATCGGCAAGATACATGCGGACTTTGCTGCTGGGCTGGCTCTTCTCAAGGAATTCCCCAAAAGACAACTAGGAGACGATCCAGGTGAGTCACTGCCCAACGAACTACTGGAACTCTGAGCCCAGTCTCTTACAACGGCACTCCAGTCTCCATGACGTGCCGACATAATCCGAACCCGCTGGGATGGGGATGGGAGACCTCCGGGTCAGTCCGGGCTGTGTGTCCCCCCGACCATTGAGCCACGCTGCTAGATCCGTAGCGTGAGCACGATTCCGCTCCGTAGTCGAACCCGGCCCACCTTCGTGGTCGACGCCCTCTTGACACATGGCTTCGTCTTTGTTAACGAGAGGATTTGGGAGTCGAAACATTGCCAGACGCGCGGTGCGCGCGCTAGCGATCCAAGGTTAGGGGCCGGGTGAAACTGGCGCGAGTCTGTGCCTGCGCGCGGCCGCAGAACGAACGCCGCGTCAAGCGACGGATGCAAAGGCTATGGCTGCGTGGATTGGCTAGCCTGTCGGTGTACGAAGGTGACCAAATTCGCCTTCCTGGGATCCAGGGACGAGGGCGTGCTGGGTCACTGTTGGGGGTTGGTGGTGATCATGGGCATGCTAGGGTGACTGAGGGCTCATCCACTGTGCGGGTTGTTCTGGGTCATCACCAGAAGCTTGTTCTGAGGGGCGTCATTCCTCGGAGTTATTATCCTGACACCAGTTGTAACCGAGGGATTCCACTACCGAGCAAGCAAGACTGGAGACCGGTAGTAACAACCACAATGTCGGACGACGGCGCCCGCTGCGGCATCCATCGCCTCGATAGTCAGCCCCTAGTAGCCTGGACAGGGTGCTCGCGTCGTGAGCGAGCGGCGGATCACGCTCTCAGCCTTCCGTCGGCGAACGACAGGGGACCGTCGCTGACCGCATTCGTGAAGTCGCGAACAGATAGAAGAGCGTCTAGAAGTCCTTTCATTCAGAATTCCAAAATCTCCTACGGCTGGGTAGGTGGTATCTCAAGTATGTACAAGGAAGTCTATGTCTTTGCGGCGTGAGCTTGTCATGATA
>Ga0247777_1000496_pt1 | contig 11267 bp, 7 predicted proteins | sample UWRJL154409C5_FD_179937 | JGI IMG/M metagenome (GOLD analysis project Ga0247777, IMG submission 179937) | Plant litter microbial communities from Arlington Agricultural Research Station in Wisconsin, United States - UWRJ-L154-409C-5 | ecosystem: Environmental > Terrestrial > Plant litter >...
GCCGGTCCTTGAACTGCAGCAGGAACGAGATGACCGAGTAGGCCGCCATGCTCTTGACGAAGTTGTTGCGCGCCTGCTGGAACTGCAGCGAGTCCTCGTTGCCGTACTTGGAGATGAAGTAGTCGTACAGCCCGTTGACGGCCTCGCGGCCCAGCATGTCGCGCGAGATGGAGTTGGGCAGCACGTCGATGACGCCGCAGCCCGGCGCCGTCGCCGTGACGCGGTAGGGGAAGACGAACACGTCCAAGCCCACGTTGTGGAAGATGCCCCGGAAGGCGGCGATCATCTGAAGCGCCAGGACGTCTTGCCGGCAGTCGTCGCCCACCTTGAAGATGGCCGACTGCCACACCTCGACCGTGTTCTCCTGCGGGAGGACGCCGCCTCGGGTCTTGTTGATCTCCTCCAGCATCCCGTCCGTCTCTTCCAGCCCGCCCTTGTTCTTCTTGATGCGGAACGTGGCCATGAAGGGCGCCTTCGCGTGGCTCTGGAGCGGCTTGCCCGACTTCCGGTCGATGCCGATGACCACCCCATCGGGGTTGCTAGGCAGATACACTCCGACCTCGACCTTGATGCTGCGCAGCTCCTCCTCGATCTTTTGCTTCTTTTCCGGCTTCGACTTCTTGATCAGGGGCTTAAGCTTCCCCGAGATGCCCGTGACCTCGTCGAAGAAGGAGAACTCCCGCTCGTAGAAGCCGCGGTCCGCGGGAGCAAAGGACTCAATCATTCTCTCCATCACCTTGTCCAAGGTTGGCTTGATGGCGTCGGGCTAGGAGCTGTTAGTCGTGTTACGGTATGCGGAGGGGACTGATGCTCACGATCTGCGCGTCGTCATCTTTGTAGGCGTTTGCCTTCATGTTCCAGATGATCTGATGGGCAAATAGCTGGGAGAACTGCGCTGTCTCCAAGATGTACCGTTCCACGTAGCCGAGCGCATCGTACCGTAGGGTTTGGACGATTTGCGGCACGTAGAAGAAGGTGACATCCACCGAGTGGCTTTCCAGGGCTCTCATGGCGTATTGGATGAGGAAAGGGTGGTCTTGGTACGCCGGCAAGAAGTACGTCACCGCCGTGACCGGGTTTACCGGGGCCCAAAAGAGGAGATACTGCGCCAGCGAATCAGTACGACGACCGTCTCGGAGTGCAATCGCGGAATACCGCACCTTCAACTGGAAGCTGACATCGGCAGGGACGGTCCCGTCGAGGAGGACGTGCAGCGCCTCCGGGCAAGCAACGGCGTTTGCCGGGGCATTCAACAATAACCATCGGACCTCTTTGTGGACTCGCGGTGATGGGAACCGCGTCGTCAGCTCGATGGCCAGAGACGGGTCCTCAGACCAAGCGGTGCGTACGAGAGGGACAACGGCGCCCTGCTGGCCGTCAGTATTTACGGACGAGGATCCGTGACAGGTGAGGTCTTACCTCCAAGGCGCCCTTTCCAGGGTGGCCCACGGCCAAGGGGGTCTTGACCGGCTCACTCAGAGGGTACACCCAGACCGCCAGACGGGCCTGCTCGTTCTCGAGGAGCAGCAGCAGGAGCTGTTCTTTGGCGGAGAGAGAACGGATGGTGCCGACCTGGTGGGCCGCAATGTACGAGACGGACTTGATCGCCGTCATGACGTCGGACAACAGTCGGATCTCCGTCTTCAACTGAAGCATGTTGCTGCCATAGGACCACTTCGGCGCCTGTCGGAACCAGCTGAGGCCGGCCGAGAGTATCTTGTCCTTGAGGCGCCATTGGGCGATAGCTCCGATGGTGGTGCTGTTCCGGAGCATTTTCAGTCCGAGCAAGACGATCTGGAAGCGGAGCTCCCGAGCCAACGGGTGCGGGGTGGATGTCTTGACGGCGTCCAACGTGACGTCCAACAGCCGCACGAACCCTTTCTGCGTATCAAGGCTACCAAGCCGAGTGGCATTGACGTGGCTCTGGAAGAACTGAAGCAGGCGGGCATGCGGAGACAGCAGGTTGTGCACCAGCTGCTTCCGCTTTGCCAGGGCCTTGAGGTCGCTTGGAGCGAACTCGCCCTTGAGGAAGAACGGATCAGGGTGCCTAGCAGAGGTCAGCGGGCCAGCATCTTCAAAACAGGCTGGGTAGGACCGGCTACTAACGTCATGGTGGTGCTAAACAGGCCCAGCCCCTTCTGAATGCTGATCTCCCACTGCTGAGCGATCTCATTGAATACCCTCGGCTCCATCCTGGGGTTCTCATTCATCACCCCCAGCCAGAGCGACACGCCTAGCTTGATCGACTGCTTGGTGAACATGGCGAAAGGGATGCTGACCATGTAGTGCGCGATGGCACACTCTTCACCCTGGCTTCGACAGAGAAGCGAGGCAGCTCGCCGCAGGATGTCCCGAACGTCGCCGATGGGCGTTGTCTTCTTCTTCAGAAGACGAGCTTCGATGTGCGCTAGGGCCGACACCGCATCCGTGCTCTCGTTGTCCGTGTTGGGGAGGAAGGAGGCCCGCCGGTCCAGCCGCATGAAGCTCAGCCATTCCAGGCTGTGGTCTGGCAGGGGCTCGGCGTAGCGATACTCCTGGCGCGTCGTGTACTGCGCTATGAAGTCGGACGCCGTGTTGATGTTGCAATCCCCCATCCTGTCGAGTGAGGACAGCCGCTGGTCGGTCGGCGGGATGGAAAACCCGAGTTCCAGAGCGAATGACCTGCCCAGCGAGATGTGGCCGTAGGCGCCCTCGTCATCCCACTCGGAGAGGTAGGTCTGCAGGAGGCCTTTGACATCTGCAGGCGCCAGGCTGATGACCCCGCTGACCCACGCCTTTGCCTTCTTGTACAGGGTGTTGAGGGTGAAGCGCCGCAGGGCGTAGTCGTCGGACAGTTGAACCGTCACTTTGCCCCTAACAGAGGTGAAGTTGGAGTGCGGCTCGTACAGATCCGTCTCTGCCTCCAGACAGCTCGACCACATCAGAGAGAGGAGCTCCAGCAGCGCGAACAGAGAGGACCGGTGACACAGCGCCGACGGCACGTCGCGGATGATGCGGTCTGCACACATGTACGCTGCCTGCTGGACTCGCTCGATCCGGTGGCAGCAGCCGCAGAAGATGGCGGCCAGCTGCTTCGCGGCGTACTGCGCGGAAAAGCTGGTTTCGGAGCCCGCCAGCGTCTTCTTGAGATACTTGTCCACGACGGCGGACGTGATGCCCTCCATGATGCTGCTGACATCCCCCCTGCGCATACTCGGCTCGAGGAAGTAGGAGATGGCTTTGGTGCAGTCCCCGGCATCGGTGCGCAGGCTCTCGACGAGGTATGCGGCGTGGAGGAAAATCACCTTGCGGTAGCTTTGGCTTCGTATTTCGGACGCCTTGGACGGGATCAGCTCGGAGAGATGCCGCTTCTGTACCGACTCTCGATCCGAACTCATTGCTCGGCGGAGGACCGTGTTGAGCTCGATGTCGCTCTCCACCTGCTCTCCCCGCGTCTCGGCCACCAGCGGGGGCGAATGAACCGCCATGATCCGCAGCTCGTTCACGTACCGTTTGCCCCGAGCCGTCGAGGGCGTGAAGCCATGGACCACCAGATTGAACCACATATCTCGGATCAGCGCATGAGAGTCGTCGTCGGAAGGCGCGTCCTGGGCAAGATCGTTGTTTGACATGAGCACCGCCAGCGGCTGTAGAAGCTGGGCGATCTCTCGCGCCGCCAGTTCCACGTCCGACTCCTTGGCATGATTGGACTGGTAGACATCGCCTTTGGAGATGATATCATCCAGCATGTGCTCCCAGTATATGTCATACAGCGGGGAATCCCGGCGGATGTGAGACGACAGGTAGTTGCGGGCCTTCATCACCGCATGGAGCAGGACCTCCCGATTCTCGACGACGGCGGCGTGACATATACGCGTGTACGACTTCAAGAGGGCTTTGAATTCCAGGTGGGCTCCGCCGAGAGCCAAGACAGCCGCGCCAGGGATGATCTTCGCGTCCACGGAGTTCCCGATCTTGTCGATCTTCTGCAGGAGCATCGACTGGGCCAGGGCGTTGATTTTCTGGTCTTTGCACGCGCTCGCAATGCCGCAGATGGCCTGGACGACGTTTCCGTACATGGCGGATGTTTCCTCTTCCCCGCTGATCTGGATGGAGATGGAGCTGCCCGTGGAGTGTCTGCCGTGGTAGATGGCGGCGGTCCCTTCCAACCCGGAATCGCTGTGAATGATGCCGCCTGCCAGAGCTCTCTCGTTTCCGGGGCTGAGCACGTTGCCTAGGGTGTAAAGCGTCGTGATGACGGCGTCGGTGGACAACATGCGCAGGATCGTGGCCAGACAGTTGGAAGCGGTGTCGATGGCAGACTGTCGCGCGCCGCTCTGCACGATGAAGCGAGGGAGTAGCCGGCTGGCGCTGGCAGCGTACGACGGCGACAGCCGACATATCAACGCCATGGACTTGAGGACCACCGAGGCGAGGTCCTCGTCGGCCATGTGAACCGGGTCCGCGAGCGCCTCCTCCAGCCACGCCATCAAGATGTCGGCATCCGCCGCATCTTCGTTGAGTCTCGAGCAATTCAGATAGCTGATCAAGGCAGCCCCTTTGGCAGCGAACGCCAGTTTCTGTTGGGAAACCGAACCCATGCGGACAAAGTCGGCGCTGGCTTCGAGGTACTGCATCTGGTCGACAACGGCGTTGGCGTACGTCTCCACGGACCGGAAATCGACATCCCCGCTGCGTCCCGTCATGGGTCTGAGCAGTCCGTCGCCCGAGAGGAGCAGATCGAGGACGTGGGCACCCCTCAGAGCATTCACGTCAACGACAAGGAGAGACGTAGCCGCGACCAGGAGATGCATGAAGCTGCGCTGGAGTAGCATGGCACCCAGAGGTCGTCCGATTTCCGAGTAATGACGCAGGTATCTCCTCCACTCCTTGGCCAAGCGGTCCGTCGACGAGGCGTTCCGAATGGTGGAGAAGGCCGTCTCGGTGGCGGTCAGAAACGGTTCCGACAAGATCTTCCGCATCCGGGATACCAAGGCGAGGCGTCCTCCAGACTTCCAGAACTCGGCCTGCGCCGCGGCGGCATCGAGAAACCCAAGAACCGCCACCGCGACGGTTGCCGTTCGGATGGCATCCGCCAGACTGCCCTCCTCCTCGTCATTCTTTGATGCCGGTGTGACACTATCGGTGGCATGAGCACAGGTGGTGAGGAACGCCGAGATGCTATCAGAGACCGGGTCGTGGACGTCGTCGTGTTGTATCCCCAGAGATAGCAAGGCGGCAGTGACATGGTACGAGAGCGCTTCCGTCGGAGACGGCTCAATCTTGCGGAAGAAAGGCGAGGGCACAAAGAGCTGTGCATGCGCATCCATGATGTAGGGTATCAACTGCCTCGCCAGCCGCTGTGCCGCTTGGGTAGATCGGACTAGGGGCGCGGCTTTGCACAAGGCCAGGAGGACTTCGAACTCGCGGATGGACTACAGTCAGGTCAGTACACCACGGCAGCCGCCAGACATAGAGGCACACGACGCACCATGGGGACGCGACCCAGTCTCGAGTGCTTCAGCCCATATCCATTCACGGTGATCTCCCTGAAACTGCCCGACGAGGGACAGGCCTTGCAAAGACGGTCGAGGTCCGACTTGTCGAAGCTCGGCGACGCGCTGCCCGCCGAGAGGGCGGCGATCTTTTGCAAAGCCTTCTGGCGGATGTTTCTAGCCATCTTGTACGTTGGGCTGCCGGGCTGGGAGAGGACCAAAAATCACATGAAATATACGTCCGCCTCGAAGAGGGACAAGCGATTCCAGACGCGCGACTGACGGGCGCTCGAGGAACTGAACGTGACGCGCCGTTTCAAGATACCAATAGCCTCAATGTCATCATCGAAAAGCCCCCCCACGAAGCTCGACGTCCCTGTTTCGCTTTGGCGGACGCTGTGCTGAAGGATATTGTACCAATCATAAATTAGCAGCCCTTGAACGGCTTAGTCACCCCCAAGCTACCCCTGTCGCGAGCTGACACTGGAACAAGGCTGCCAGGACGCGCAGCCAACGACCACAGCCACCTCAACGACGAGCCGCCGTCATCGAGGAGCTTTCAATTCCAGCCCACAACCTCTACGACGCCAGACATTGTTCATCTCGGCCGCCCTAAAGGACTCTCGCAAACGCTTATCAGGTTCTACCACGGCAAAGCGGCACCATGGCCGCCATGTTCAGCCAGAACCCGGTCATGAACGGGCCCAACTACTCCTTCAGTGACACGCCCAGGGTTAACAGCGCCGCTGAGGGCGCAAGACAACACGCGTTCGACCCGTAAGTAGCCTCTTGCCATCCTCTTCCCCCTTGAGCACCGGCGCTGACGATGGCGGCAATGCAGGTACACAGACAACGGCGGGTCGACGCTCGCCATTGCCGGTGCCGACTTTACCATCATGGCGGGCGACACACGGCACACGTCGGGCTACAGCATCAACACGCGCTTCTCGCCCAAGGTGTTCAAGATCGGCGGTACCACGGCCGATCAGAAGGACGCGACGCTCGTGCTCTCGGTGGTCGGGTTCGCGGCCGACGGCGAGGCCCTCAAGGAGCGGCTCGACGCCATCTGCAAGATGTACCGCTACCGCCACGGCAAGCCCATGACGGTCAATGCGTGCGCCCGTCGCCTCTCGACCATCTTGTACCAGAAGCGCTTCTTCCCCTACTACGCCTACGCCATCCTGGGCGGGCTGGACGAAGAGGGCAAGGGCGCCGTCTACAGCTACGATCCCGTCGGCAGCTACGAGCGCGAGCAGTGCCGCGCCGGCGGGGCGGCCGCCAGCCTCATCATGCCCTTCCTCGACAACCAGGTCAACTTCAAGAACCAGCACGTGCCGGGCAGCGGCGAGGGCCACGCCCTGCAGGAGAAGCCGCGCGTGCCACTTCTCCGGAAGGAGGTGGAGATTCTGGTCAAGGACGCGTTTGACGGCGCGGTCGAGCGCCATATCGAGGTCGGCGATCACCTGCAGATGATGGTGGTCACCAAGGACGGCATCGAAGAGATTCTCCTGCCGCTCAAGCAGGATTAGCCGAGACGGGTGTCTCTGGCTCGGAGAGGCGTTCCGTCTGGCTTGTACAGTAGAAGCAGTCCTAATCGCAGGTGAATCGAGATATCGCGATGGCACACGCCTCCCAGGCACCTCCGTCTGTCATAGAAAAAGGGCGGTGCGGGTGCGGCCCTCTCTTTCCTCGCCTCCAGGCCCTTGATACCTGTGGAGATTACGGCCGAGCTCGTAAGGCTGTCTCCTCGTCCTCGGGTGGTAGCCCCGACACGTAGAGCGGCTCGAGCGGCTCAAAAACGAGTTCCCTCGTCAGTACCGTCAGTACTGAAGGCTGGCAAGACTGGCAACACCCATGTGGGCCGTGCTGCTGGGGTGGGGAGACCGAAAGAAACAAGGCTGAGTCGAGAAGGATACGCCGTTGCGCCACGAGAAAAGTTAATAATTTTAACAGGACCCAAACAAGATTCACGAACGGGCCGTTGTGCGCCGCTGTCGACAGTAGCACGCTCACAAAAGTACCCTTTGCCAAGATGAAGAGTGGATTGGCCGAGCCATCAGATCGCTCGGCGCAACCAACTTAGCGGTCGGTAGGTATTTTGGCTGTTCGAGAGATAGGTAACCACGGCGTCGACAACGTCGCGCCTTCCTCCAAGCGAATTGCAAACCTGACGGACGAGCTCACGAAGCATCACGGTTCCGATTACAACATGGAGAGCGCACCACACGGCTTCGAATCCTCCTTCTTTGCCGTTTGTTTGCCGACACACACTGGTAGAGTTGGAGAGTAAGGCCGTCGGCTCTTGAAATGAGAGCTCCCAGGAGCTCACAGGCCAGCAGGAGCTACACAGTAGTACGGAGCACTCCGTAAATAAGGTACTCTCAATCCGTAACGCTAGGGGATTCAAAGCCTCGCCGGCCGTGGGGCTCGCGGGGGTCCTTCCACCCGACATAGTTCGGGTCCGAATGTCCACGCCAAATCTGGCGCCAGTTTAGAAAAGCGCCACACAAGTTGGCCGAGGCTGGATAGCGCGTAAGGGGGGGGAGGTCTCGGTTCCTTTGCGGTTGATGGCGGTCTTGGCAGTCTCTTGTATCAAGGTATGGGGTCTCGAGGGGAGAGTCTTGGGAGTCTCGGAGTATCTTCCGGTTCACTTGTACTCCGTAGTGGGCCCGGCGCATCTTCCGGGGGCAGGAGCCAGGGGAATCAGGGTCCGTTGTGGAGCAAGCCAGCTCGGCCAGATATTGGTCAGCAAACTGGTCGGGCTGCGGTCTAGACCTTTCGCTGAAAATGCAGTGAGCATGCGGTACCTAACTTGCTCCTCAGCAACCAAGCGACTGCCATTGAAGTTAGGCTGTGCGACGCCGGCGAGCAGGCTCCCCCGAGGCTCCCTCCACCACAAGCCCGCGCCACCGACTCGACAATCTTGTGGAGCTGGGTGGTTCTTCCGTCTTCAATCGTATCTTCATTACCACGTCTTCGGCGGCGGCTAATGACGCAAGGAAAAGACTGCATACTCGTACATACTTTTCAGAGCGTTGGCAAGGAGGCAAGCTCGGCAAGGCACTGCAGTGAGGGGACGAGGATGACTCGAGAAACCGGCCGATACAGTACGTGTGCTCGAGTACTCGTACGAGTATCGTACAGTACATAGGTCGACGAGCGGCACGCCGATGAAGATCTGTCGTCGAAGAAGCAGGGATCGACAGCCTCGTGGCCAGAACATTTGTGGCAAAGGCCTGGGCCCCGGCTGCTCCGTGCGCCCACGCCGAATCACGACTCCCAGATACGCTGACCCCCTGCCCCCACCCCCAGGCACCTCGAGACGCCAGTCCCGTCTTCTGCTCCGAGACTTTAGACGTTCAGAGCCTCCCGGGACAGTTCGGGGCTTTTCAGCCATCCAATAAAGTTGTCCTTACGAGTAGGGCCTTAACGCGGCCAGCTCGCGACCGATGGAGTCCCTTCTTTGCTCGCCCCAGCGCGAGAGGAAGCAGGCCTGCAGCACGGCCGTCGTAGAGCAGGGCTGCCGGTAACCTTGAAGGGGACGGGTCTGCCATAAAACTGCTCGTCCGGAGCTGCGTCTCAGCCGAAAGGACCGGAAGAAAACGTCCGGGAAGTGACAGGACGTCGACCCCAGGTCTGCGTGTTATTGGCCGTAGGTCGGTTCTCAGGCCTTGTACGGAGTACTCCGTACAGGCGCTGCGGCGCTTGGGAACCCTGCTGGCTTCCCTGACAGATCCACTATTTAAATATTATCGAGTGAGCGGAGTACGGAGTAGGGATGCTCGGATGCTCGACAGACACGGGACAGGGGCAGGGCCATCGACCTCGTGCCGTCGTGCTCAGTTGAACGGGCCACATCGATACCACGATCTGATAACATGAACCGCAGTGTACTGTACATTACAGTACATACCCCGTACGAGTACAAAGGGGTAGGGCGAGGCGCAAGGGTCGCAAGGCGCTCCGCGGGCTTGATCGTAAATTTGCGACGAGTACGAGCACTACAAACTCCCTGCGGTAAGGCGCAAATGACGATACCGTCGCGAACTGTCCTATGGGTAACATTGGCTCATTGGGGTCCTGCATCAAGGCCACAGGAGACCGCCCGCACAAACGTATGGCAAGCTCGCAAGCTACAGTACCTCGAGACTACTGAGCAACAAGGCACCTGCTCTACTCCGTACTGTGTACCAGTCTCAGGTGGTCCCTGCCGGGCCTGCTCAGCCGCTGCAGAGCAGTCTCCGAGCCTCCCAATCTCCCACCAAAAGAGTTGGCGGTGTGATGGCTTGACGGGAGGACGGCTCGTTTGGATTTCGAAGACACGCGGGACGGGAGGCTTGGAGGCTGGAAGCCTTGCAGCACGCTAATGGGCTTGGCATACTAAAAGTGGAAGAGTGGGGCGGTCGTGGGTGGACCGACGGTGTGGCTCGAGGGTGGCGACAGAGCAAGAGTGACGAGATCTCGGGAAGTCCAAGGTTTCTCCAACAAAAGGCCTTGACCACGCCACCGCTCCATGGCGTCCGAGCTCCCGGGAAGCAGGTCTTAGGGTCAGGGCAATGACGTAAAGTCCTCCCTTTCAGCCAGACTGCCAGACCTCCCGCCCTGCCCTCACGCTGTCCCCTCGGCACTGCAGCCCCGGGCCCCCTTCACTCTTCCTCCGCGGTAAATCTGCAACCCCGCCGTCACCGGCCTCGCAGCTTCTCGATTCCCGGTCGACATGTGCCGCGTGTCGATCCTGCTCGGGTGAGCAAGGGGACACCATGCACGACGTCGGTACACTCTTGGGACTTCATCGCCGCCTGATGGAAAATGCGGCCACGAACGGAACGGGGCCTTGGATGGAGCTTACAGGCAAGCTCGCAAGGCAGCCTAGTTGGCTCGTCGAGCCGTAGCATCATCCCATGCGGCGTCTCAGATCATGGAGGATGGCTCGAATGGGAGGGACCCCTGGACCCCTCCTCGCCCTCCCAGCAAACGACTGGGATCTCGTCCGGGGACAGGAGGCTCCCCAACGGGCCTCTCCCGGTCTCCCGGTGTGCCGTTCCAAGGCTGACTGAACCTGGCGGGGCCTGGCTTGCCTGGGGTCCGCAGAAAAACCATCGCTCCAATGCTGATGGGATCGAACCTGTCTTGTTTCGATATAGGACATCGCTTCCAACGGCCACGTCTGCAGCACCCGCTGCCCGGCGCCCGGGGCTCCAGCCACAGCGGCCCCGAGCGCTGACCTCGGCCGAGGGATCATGGCTCGTCAGGCACGACAAGTACGCGGCACTCGGTCCAGTTGCCTCGGCAGACCGGCGAGAGAGGCTCGAGAGCGGCTCCCCGTGGAGAGGCCGGGGCTTGGGTAGGGAGCTGCGTCGGAGGGCCGACATCCGTCGCAATCCGAGGGCCTGGCCCGCCAGGGACCGCTGAAAAATAGCGAATTTGATATCCAACGGGGCCAACTTTGCCATCATAGAGGCCGCCGTCGAGGGATCGGCAAAAACACCTGTGGCTCAGCGGCAGGGTTCGGGTCGAGCGGTTGGCGACGCCTTGGGTGGCAAAACGGTCGTTCGACGAATCTGACAGGTCCGTCCCATCTCTCGGTTGGTCTCCTCGTCGATCTATACCTAAGCGGGCTCGACGGCTTCTCCGCCCATATGTAAAATCCCATGTTAGTCTCCCATTCTTCAGCCATGCAAATCAGCCCGTCCCGTTGTGGGATCCCCTCCAAGGATCCCATCCCCCCCTCCGAGCCTCCCACCCCTTCCCCCGTATGGTTAGCTTGCGGACACTATCGTCCCTCTTCCCTAT
>Ga0247777_1000497_pt1 | contig 11242 bp, 21 predicted proteins | sample UWRJL154409C5_FD_179937 | JGI IMG/M metagenome (GOLD analysis project Ga0247777, IMG submission 179937) | Plant litter microbial communities from Arlington Agricultural Research Station in Wisconsin, United States - UWRJ-L154-409C-5 | ecosystem: Environmental > Terrestrial > Plant litter >...
CGCACGCCTGGGGCATCCTTCATGTCGGGTTGCCACTGGTAGGCTTCCACGATCAGGGGCTTTTTGCGGTACTTCATCACAGCACCTGCTCTATCAGGCCGATATAACCTGCCGCATCGAGAACGTTATCACGCTTTGACTTGTGCATCTGCCGGTATTTCTTTAGATCTGCCATCATCCAGCAAACATCTTCTGCGCTCAGCTCGAGCCTAAATCCTTCACCGTTTGTGGCATCGTGCTTTTGTCTGATATAGAGATTCCACTGGTCGGCGACACCCTGCATGCCGTTCGTACCGTCACCATAAGTTTGTTTGCGCGCGCCGTTGATAACGGCATGCGCCTCAATCAATAGCGGCTGTTTCTTTTTAGTCATTGGCCAGTCTCCTTTTCACCCTAATTAAAAGCACCTCCTCGGTGCCATATTTCTCTTGCCACGCTCGCTTGCTCATGCGCTTGCCATCCACTCCCTCCCTGCCGAGATGATGCTCCCAGCATAGGGGTATCACCTTCATGTGATCCTTTCTGCCGCCTGCACCAGTTCCGCAATGATGTCGAGTTACTTGCAGGCCATGGTAGTTACAGCCAGTAGGCCCAACGATGCAGCCAAGAGACCGTACACGCTCCCAATGCCTCAGTTCCTCAGCATTAGAGGGGCGAGCCTTACCCCTGCTCCTGCGTGGCTTTTTGCCCTTCTGGTAGGGCGGTTGTTTTATGAGATTCATTTATCCTCACATTGCTGCTTTGATGAACTCTGCGGCGACTTGCGGTACGATGGCATTGCCGTAGGCGCGCAATTTATGTGATCTTGCGGGTATCCCATCAGCCACGCGACCCACGCCGGGTTCAGCGTTCCAGTCATGGGAATACCCGCCGCCTCGCAGAACCTCTTTTTGAAGTCTCCGCTTATCGCATTGTGGGCCGCAGGATTGCTCGCGCCCGCTTGCGGCGTCGGCCAAAATTGCGGGGTCTTTATTTGTTGTGCCAGCGATGATCCGGTCATCTTTTCCGTGATGTACCCCCCCTGCTGCCATCCGTCGCGCTCGGTGTCGTCCATAGCTTCACTTGTGCGCTCAATTTTGGTTCGCCGCGACTGTTGTATTTCCCCTTCTTTCGGTCGATCGCATCGTCGGCAACCGGAGTCTGCCACAAACCATAGTCTGTCCCTCCTGTGCGGAGCGCCGACAGAGCAAGCTGGGAGTAGCGCCGCAGCGCAGGCGAAACCTTCCGTTTCCAAATCTGCGGCCACATCATCCCACCAGCCAGCGGTAATCGCGCTTGCAACCTGCTCGCCAAATACCGTTGCAGCGCGACACTCTCGGATGAGCCTAAACCAATGCGGCCATAGGTGGCGCTCATCTGATTGCTTGGCGTTTTTACCTGCGAGGCTGAATGGCTGGCAGGGACAACTACCTGTCCAAACAGGTCGGTCATCGGGCCATCCTGCGAGTCGCAAGGCGTAGCTCCACCCGCCGATTCCGGCGAAGAAGTGGCATTGTGTGTATCCTTTGAGGTCGTCGGGACTGACATCTACGATGCTCCTTTCATCAACGTCACCGGGTGCGATGTGACCAGCTGCGATAAGATTGCGAAGCCACTGCGCTGCGTATGGATCAAATTCATTATAATACGCATCCACTCTAAACCTCCTGCGAAACATGAACAACTAGCGTTTGTGTGCGCGGCGCATGCTCGAGCTTGCGAATTTCAAACTCGACATCAACTTCATCCAATGCCGCTAAAATAATCAGGTCGTTAATATCCTGTACGCGTGTGCGTATTTCGCGGGCGAGCTCTATAGGTGTAAGCCTGTCTTTCATCCCCGTAGCTCCTTGGCCATCGAATGGATTAGGCTTCGCACTGATATCTGAAGGTGCTCAGGAAGCGATTGGTAATCGTTCATAAGGTGATAGCCCGCACGAGCAATACTATCCCCACCCTCTACGCTGCCATCCAGACCTTTGAACAGTTCGCTAATGCTCCATCTCAGCACGCGCGCAAAATCGCATAGACGTACGCCGGTAGCTGAATCGTCACCACGCTCATACTTCGATACCTGCTGCGAGCTGATGGGGGGATTGCATGCCTCGCCAAAGGATTTTTGCGACAGCCCAGCGATCTTGCGCATGCGGCTGAGGTTGGCGCCTATGATGATATCAGCCTTGTTGTTCATCGATCTTCTCCTCTGCCAGTTTACGAAGCTCCTCGGCCTTTTCGTTTTGGCCAGCATCTTCGAGCGCGCCGACCACCTTGATGTGCTTCATGAGGACCTCACCGCGTTTGCTGCGATCGGGCTCGTCGCGCAGCTTCTTCTCGAGTCGCGCGCATGCCTCTTCAAGCGGAAGCGGTTGAGGGGGTGTGGGCTGTTCCCCGGCGAAGCGATCGGGTTTAATCTCTTTTTTGCCACCCTGACCGTCGTCATCCTCATTAATGAATGTCAGGTTAAATACCATTACTGTGAGCTTGCGCTGCAATATCGATGTGGTGGATGCCACGCCCTGCGGCTCAGTCTTGTTTTTGGTGCCCTTTGGCCCCTTGTCATCGACCGGCGCATTTAGCTCATGGCGCTTTTGATGTCCCTCATTGTGCATCACATCCACAAACATCGTGATGCTACCATCAGGCTCTTTATGCGAATCGAAGGAAAGTCCGAAGCCGTGCTTGCGATAGATCGGTCGCACGATTTTATCGATGTGCTCAAGCTTGGCAAACGTGCTGTTGGTGCTTTCGTTTTTCGAGCGGCGAACGATAGGCTCCATTTCGCCCTGAGCTTCCCACATCGCCCGGTTATAGGCAAGGCGTCGCTCCTCGCGCACGAGCTCCATTTGCATATCCAGCAGCGCGCGCATTTTCTCGATGTTGCACCGGGGATCCGTTGAGGCCTTTTCGATAACGGCCAGCATGCGGGTTGCCGTTGCCGGTGCTGGGAGCGGCGCCTCTGATGTCTCATCGATAATCGTCACCGTTGCGCCTTCCGGCGTTTTGCCCATATTTCCCTTCAGCTCGATCGTGCTGCCGTTCTCTAAATTTATTTTCTTTTTACTCATATTCGTATTCCCTCCTTGGGACATGACGTGATGAAACTTTGGTTACTACTCCGGTGCCCATCTCCGGGCGGGCGAGTCCGAAGCGTGCTAGCCCAGCATTGAACGCCAGCTTGGCTTTGTGCACGGCGTTGACGCCCTCGAGAAGCACGTCATCCTCGAGCTCTTTAAACTCCCATATCCACGGGGGAGTGCTGCGCTGGAAGAGGAAGCGAAACCACAGCTCCTCTTCGTCCCTGAACGCCTTCAGCCAATCCAGTGCCACGCCCTCACGTACTGCAAAGGACTCAAGATCCTTGGGCTTCATCTCCCGAAGCCATTCACGCCCGGCGGTAATGCCATCCAGGTAAATTGCGTTTTGGATATCGAGGCCCTGGTCTTTCACAGCCCGGCCAATCGTCCACGGATCCATAGCCTTAATGCGCTTGGCATCGATAGCACCGAACGTACGAAGGTAATCGATCTTGCATCTCATCATGATGCCGGTAGCTTTGCACCGCCAGATGATCGTCACCTCGGGGTAGCCATCGGTAAAGTGCTCCTTCGCCCGCGGCACCTCGAGCACGGCCTCGACTGATTCTTCGAGCTTCCTATAAACCCCAGCTTCGATATACACGCCGCCATGCTTATTGCCTGCCCGACCATAGGTGCTGTATTGCTCGTGGAAGCTCTTCGGATCCAGCAACAAGTGCCCTGAACGGTCTCCGAACTTCATGGCCTCCGTCGGCTTGTATTCCTCGCGGTCAGGATTGTGGCAGCTACGCATCCAATAATCCTGCCAGCTCACAAGGATCTGCGTCATGCCAGAGTGGCTAAGCGCCGGATCCTTGTGATACTGGCTATTAGAGAGGTGAAAATAAATGCCAGCAGGGAGCCCCACGGGTTGAGTGTGCTTCATAGATGCACCCACGCCCCGCAGGGCTCCCCAGAGACTACCTTAGAGTATGAACTTAAATAAGATAAACAGGCCGATAAATAACACGACCGTGAATATCCTCTCTTTGGTTTTCTCATTAAGCTTTGACATTTGGTTTTTACCTTTCTAAAATGTGCTGATAAAGAGCCCAAAGATGCAACGAGCACAGCATTGCATTTCTGAGATTGGGGAAGATAAAAAGGTAATGCTTTCACGAAGCCCTTTTTACTCCCCCAATTCGGTGATATCTTTTTCATATTAACTCCTCATGAACTCTAAAAACTTCTCGCGGTGTTCCGGCGGAAGAGCAAGAGCGGTGTCGTCTTTCCATTGCCGGCGATTGGTGGCATCGAGTGCGCAATCAATGGTTATTTTGACACGCGCGCGCTCACCATTCTGCCATGCAATGGCCATCGCCTCGGCCATTTTTAAGCGGCACGCATTGGCATGATCTATTCTCTCTTCGCGGTCAGCTCGCATAAAAACTCTCCTACCAGTTAAATGGGTCAGAATTTGCTTGAAGCTCATCGATAAGCGCCTGCCGCTTTGGCTCATCTTCAGCGCCGATCATGCGCAGTGGTCGGAGATCGCGCATGATCTCTTGCGTTGATCGCTGCATGCCAGAGAAGAATTCTCGGCAGCTGGCGCACGGACAATTACGATCAATGAGTTCTTCAATCACATATTCCCCCTATCCAGTTAGATGATGGGCTTTGTTTCCCGCAAATCCATCATGAGTTGTATAATGCGCTATTAAAATAATTCCGTCAACCGGAATTACAAAATAAATTTTGTGGACTATTAGCGGTAGGTATGTCAGGCTTTAGCCACTATGACCGAAGCCAATAAAAAGAAGATACAATCGAAGATGGTGAAGTGGCTCATCATGGCCATCGACACCTTCCAATCGTATAACACCGGCCTCAGCGATGAAACGCTGGGCTGGAAATCCATTGGTGATAGCTCCGTCGTCGGGCGCTTACGCAGCGGCGGAGACGTCACCACAAAGAAATACGAGGATCTCCGTGATTTCCTCGTATCACCGCCGCAAGGCTTTTTACCACTCAAAACCAAGGAGAATTGATATGAATGATACCCCTGTTACCACCGCAGTAGAACACCAAGAGATTTCCGCTCAGAATCAGGAGGCGGCTAAAAGCTCAATCCCTTTGGGTGCAGCTGCCGTCACCCAGTCCGGCGAAGGATCCGAGGCGCACCCAGGTGCCTCAGCTGCGGAGGGCTTTGCTACCCAAGGCACGAGTAATTTGGGAAACGGCGCCGCTGCGAGCAATGGTGCCGTGGGCGCGACCTCACCGGCCGCATCTGCTCAGGATGTGGACGGTGCACACAACTCTAACGAAGGAGAATAGCTATGGTAAAAGCTGCAAAGAATAATCGGGCAGATATTGCTGCGCCGAAACCGCCGAAAGGCAAAAAGGAAAAGAAAACCCCGGGCCCCAAGCTCGCGGCAGAAAACCTCACGAAGGCTTATGTCGGTCACAACAGCGGTGCGATCCCGCGCGTGGTCGAGCTCATGGATCGCGATCTCGAAATCGATGCTCAGAAAAAAGAGCTCGGTAAAGAGCAGCGCGATATCCGCAACATGGCAAAAACTGAGTTTGGCATTTTGTCGTGGAACTGGAACCAAGAAAAGGCTGCCCGCAAAGTTGATAAAGACGTGCGCATCCAGCGCGAGAGCGGTGCCATTGATCTAAAAAACATGTTGGGCTATCAGGCCGAGCTGGATTTGAGGCCTACCACCGTGGCCCGGACGGAAGAAGAATATGCCGATCCGAGCAACAAGGTTCGTCCTGAAGATGCTGGCCGGGATGCTAGCGTCATCAAGCGCGAAGGCTGAAGCGATGACCGGCTTCACCACGTTATCGCTCGATCTCGGATCCACCTTCGGCTTTGCCGTAGGTGTTGACGGCGTGATTGTTCGTAGTGGTGAAGTCGGTCTCTCGGCCAAAGATTCCCACCCCGGCCGCCGGTGGCTCAAATTCCAAGAGTGGCTATACGAATTTCATAATGTGAACGAGATCCTCTACGAAGAGGTGCAAGCTTTCCGCTCGAGCGACGCATCGATGTGCTATGGCGCGCTGCGCAGCCACGTGCAAGTTTTCTCTCTGGTGCACAGGATCCGCATTGGCACCCTCACGCCCGGCCAGATCAAGGGCGATTTCACCGGCAACGGCAACGCCAAGAAGGAGGTGCTCTGCGACGTTGCGATGAATCTTGGCTGGAAGAATGGCGTGCGCGGCACCAGAGAGTTCAATAACGAGTGCGATGCGATAGCATTATTGTGGTGCGTGTACTCGCGCCGCGGCGTTCAGCCTAGCTTTTTAAAATAACATTGACTTGTTCGGTATAAAAAACCTATAAAAATAAGTGGGCCGGTCATCCCGAAAGATGCCGACCCGAGATATCGAAGCGTGGCGACGCTGATATCCAGACAATTGTATAGCAATACAGTCGTATGGAGTCAAGGAGCACCGCTACATAGCGGACTCATATTTTCCGTGCGTATATTGGCTGGCCGAAAGGCGAAACAAGGCGGGGTTAGACCCGCACCGCACACCTCCGCAAAAACTCAGCAGCGCAGTTACCCGATATTTTCGGGCGACTGTTTCACGTTTTGGCCCCCGCGTTTTTTGAAAGGGGGCTGGGGGATAGGGGGCAGTAGGTTCAAACTGAGGCTTTTGAGTGGGAGCGATGTAGAAAAAACAAGCTCACATATCTGGCGAGCCACTTGCTGATCTAACAACAAGCAAGGAAGAAAGTAATGGTGGTATGCGCAAGCGCGCGCGACCATATTCTTGACGAGGGCAAAATGGTCTGGCATTGTGGCATTGCGCGCTTCATCGTGGCACTCCTTCGATGTAAAGCCGGGGGCGGATTCGGAGTTTCCCAAAACATTCCCGGCCGCCCCCCACCAAAAATAACTTCCAACAAAAATGATTTTGTGATTTAGTGCCTCAGCCATTTGGGAAACTGGCGCAACAACAAGGAGTGGATATGAACCAAAAACAAAAAGCGCAGTTTGTGGTCGAGCTATCGAATGCTGGCTGCAAAGAAAACACCATCAAAAAAATCGTTGAGCTTTTAGAGAAATGCTTGGTCAAGCCAGACACCGCCGCAAAGCGCCCAAAGAGGCTCAAGGAGCTGCTGGATCTCGAAGAGTGGGAGAAGCTCCAAGGGTGCGCTTTAAACCTCTCCATGGTCGCCTCTTGGGCTAGGGAAAGGCACTATAACGGGCAAGTTATTCTCGGTCTAATCGATGAGTTTCGCATAGACATGCTGAGCAAACGCACCAAGTACGCTGACTTCAGGATGGCCTTCCAGAATTATTTTAATAAGGGCTGGCTATCAATCAAGCCCGACTCACCCAAGTTGCGTGATGGTGGCACCGTGACGACAATCAATCGTCGTGGGGGTGGCCTATGAATATCGTCAAAGAACTCAAGTCACATGGCATCGTCTTGCCGCCTGCTACAGACAGCGGGTATCGTCCGGGATATTTCGAGGTTGATTGCCCAAAGCCATATTGCCAGAAAGCGCGTGAGGGTATAGACCCCACTCCGTTGCGAGTCGATATCTACCCCCCGAACTATGCTGAATGGAAATGCCGCCATTGTTTACAGGCAGGCCATATTGGCGAAAGATCAGAGAGCACTCAGCAACAGCCTAAAGAGGAAGCGCCAGAGGCAGAAGAAACCAAAACGCTTCTAGGGCTTAAGAAGCTTCATCCTAACGCCACCTCGATCGTGCTTTGCCAGCGTGGAAGGGATTTAAAGATCCTCGATAAGCTGGGTGTCGAGGATGTATTGGCACTGCCAAATGAAGGCATACCACCCGATAGCTCGGAGTATGACCGAGACCCCGATAAATTTTGGTATTTGGCCGACGTCGCCGATAAGATAAAAAACTGGAATAAAATAGTTTTCGTTTTCGATGACACAGCTCAGGGATTATCTCTTCGCCAAGAGCTTGCGCGCCGCATGGGGATGGGTAAGTGCTATACCGCTACCCTCAGTCGCGGCACCGTTGAAAAGACGCTCAGCGGGCTAGGCGGCGACGAGCTGTGCGCGGACATAAAAGAGGCTAAGCCTCTTCCCATTTTTGGATTGTACGAACTGGATGATTTCGAGAAGGAGCTCTTCGCCTATTTCGATAGCGGCATGGCGGCCGGCGTGGGCACCGGATGGCCGAACGTCGATAAGCTATACACCGTCATGCCGGGCCAGCTCACCGTCGTTACCGGTATTCCCAACAGCGGCAAGTCTGAATGGGTGGACGCGCTGACCTTGAATCTTGCGCTAAACCACGGCTGGAAATTCGCAGCTTTCTCCCCGGAGAATGGCAAAGAGGCCCATGCGACAAAGCTAATCGAGAAGCGGGTGGAGATGTCCGCGGATCCGAAGAGCAAAGAGCGCATGACTTTCGACACGTTTTATAACGGCAGCCTGTGGGTGCGTAAGCATTACAGCTTCATCGAGAGCACCGACGAAATGCCCACGCTGGATTGGATCCTTGAGCGCGCCGCCGACGCTGCGCTGCGTAACGGTATCAAAGGTCTAATCATAGACCCTTGGAATAGGATAGAAAAAAAGATGGATGGTTTCCGAGCCGAGACGGATTACGTCGCCGCAGCGCTGCCCAAAATCCTCCGCTTCCTGATAAATTACGGCGTGCATGGCTGGCTTGTGGTGCATCCGAAACAACAAGAGAAGGATCGAAAGACCGGGAAAATACCCGCACCGTCACTGTATGACATGGCCGGCAGCGCGCACTTCGTGAACATGGCCGATAACGGAATCGTGATTCACCGATCCGACAGCATCGATGATACCACCGAGGTGCATGTCAAGAAGGTGAGATTCAAGCATATTGGCCGCCGCGGCGATACCAAGCTTAGCTATAACCTCACCACCGGCCGTTATGTGCCGCTAGACCAAGCTCCCGGCACCTACACCTTCGGTGCCGAAGAGAGTGATGGCATCAAAACCTATGAGCCGGGGGATTTATGACCGATAAAAAAGATTTTGAGCCTAATGGTGCGCTGGTGAATGTATCCCATCGTGAAGGGTGGAGCGCGCATGATCAGGCGCAACTAAACTTTCTTCAGAGAAAATACGGGGACAGAGAAAAACTCGGTGATGCATGGGTCGAAAAACGCAAGCATGCCGCGATGAATGAAAAGATCGATGGCAAGCCAAATCCGCATTATCCCCGTTTAGCAATGGAAGCCGAACTCGCGCGCATGGCCTATGATATGGCTTACGTGCTCGAGCAGAACAGCATGATGCAGGAGCAGATCAATATTTTAACCGAACTTTATCACCGCGTTGGGCTTTTGGAGGGAGCTTATGCGCACTTGAGCCAATCGACTGATTATGTTAAAAATCAATACAAAGACAGCATGCGCAAACATCACGAGGAAAGAAGGGAATACCAAACTCGCACTGCCATGCACCGCGCCGGCCTCAGCCCCGATAGCGAAGAAGATCGCTTGAAGTGGGCCCACCAGCTCGAAGCTATCACCGCTAATTTTTTCAAAATCACACAATCCGAGGAGCAAGACAATGGAAGTACAGTTAGGACAAAAAGTTAATTATGTGCGTGTTGCGCATGATCAGCTAGGCAACACGCAAAATGTTGAGGGCGAAGGTTATGTCACCGGCATTTTTTTGAGCGCGGATCGTCGCATGCAGGTGCGTGTGATTAGTGAGGGCAACCAATTCAACATCGACTTGCCTGCCATCAACGCCACCCCAGCCGGCAAGAAGAAGTATTTCGATCACATCGCCGCTGTTAGCGAGCGCGCCGCTGAAATAAACACCGAAGCTCGAGCATTCGTTGCAAAGGGCAATGAAGAAATTGAAGCGATGAATGCGGCGTATCTCGGTGAGCCTATCGCGGTAGATGTTGAGATGCTAAAGCTCAGCAAGGCAAGTTGAGGTTTACATGATATCGGAAAAGCGCAAAAGATTTTGCCACGAATATGTCGTTGACTTCAACGGCAAGCAAGCCGCTATCCGCTGCGGCTATTCAGCGAAGAGTGCCACGACCCAGGCGTGCCTCATCCTTTCCGATGTTAGGGTGCAAGAGTACCTACAGGCCCTGATAGCAAAACAGGAGGCCAAGCTCGAAGTGACCGCCCAGCGCGTCATCGATGAGCTTGGTCGTCTGGCCTTCCACGATATCGGCCAGTATTACAAGCGCGATGCTAAAGGTAAGCTTGTGCAGAAAGAGCTTGATGAGCTTACGATCGATCAGCGCGCGGCCGTTGCGGAGTATGACCCGGCAAAGAAGATTTTGAAGCTCTATAGCAAAGATCCTTCCCTCGATAAGCTTGGCAAACACTTCAAGCTATTCTCCGAGCTCAACGATCAGGTGCATACCTTTACCGTCATGCCGGAGCTCAAGCTCGGCGGCAAGGTGATTATCTTCAATGTCGGAGAGCCGGTGAAGAAGAAATAATTACTTGCTCAAAAGAGTTTTTTCCCGCATATTCAGCCCCAGCAGTTGATATTACATCTGGGGGAATAATATGGGCTTCGCACGCTTTCGTAAGGCCACGGTGTCTGCCGATGGCGCATCCAATGTAACCGGGTGGATATCCCTAAAAAAGGGCGGCATTGTTACGATTCAAGGTACGATCACTGGTGCTGTTACATTGCAACGCCGCGGCGCTGATAATGTGGTGGTGGACGTCACCAACAACGCCGGCACAATCGCCACCTTTACCGCCGTCGGCACCTACACGCTTGGCCCGGATGAAACCCAAGCCGAGTATCGCCTGAATGCAAAAGCTGGCGCCGTCTCGGCTTTCCCCTTTACGATGATGATCGAGGGCCGCTAAATGGATTCTATCTTTGGACGCCCCGGTTTAGGCATGGCAAAAACGATTATGTCGCCCGGCCAAACCGGGGACCAAACGATAAATTCTCCTATGGGTTCTGTGCGTTTTGAGTCCGGCTCCTCTTCGCTGACGGTAACAAATAGTTTGGTAACCGAGGATAGCATCATAATTCTCACGCAAGCCGCTAACGATGGCAATTGTAATTCGATAAATTACACGCCCGGCAATGGGAGCTTTACGATAAACGCGCCAAATGCTCCCATTGATGAAATGCGCGTTGATTTTGTAGTTCTTAACTAAGGGGGATTTATGAAACGCTATCTGCTGCTACTCATTTCACTTTCCTTTGTGCTCGGATATTTATCACCTGCATTCGCGCTAAGCGCCAATGATTTGCGCATGATGATGCGCAACAATACGAAT
>Ga0247777_1000498_pt1 | contig 11230 bp, 6 predicted proteins | sample UWRJL154409C5_FD_179937 | JGI IMG/M metagenome (GOLD analysis project Ga0247777, IMG submission 179937) | Plant litter microbial communities from Arlington Agricultural Research Station in Wisconsin, United States - UWRJ-L154-409C-5 | ecosystem: Environmental > Terrestrial > Plant litter >...
GAGGGGCGGGTAAGCGTCCGCACGTCTGCGAGAAGCGCCGGCGGCAGGAAGGTCGGTCGAGGATTTCCGGTAGCCAGTATGGGCCGTCGAGGCCGTCGCGCCGGGTGCGGCGCCGTTCCTGGAGCGGATCATGTCCCATCCCTGCGCCGTTGTGGGACGTCCCGGATTGTTGCACGCAACGGCCAAGCATGTCGAGGGGGCGCGGGCGCGGAAGACAAGAGCACACGAAAGGAGATGGACAGGGAGCAAAGAAGAAGAAAACTGACTTGATGGTGCCGACGGGGGGCAGGCTAGGGGGGTAGGAGGAGGCTTTCAAAGGCAACCCGCTCCAACTCCAGGTGGCAATGCAGAAGACGGGGTCGCGGGGCGCCGGGAGGAAGACACGCAAGCCGAAGTCGAAGAGCTTGCGAAGGGGAGTCGACGTCGAAGAAGGCGCAGAAGGAGCTCGATGTCGGCCACAGGCTCGCCGGGGAGGGATGCGACGGGGGAGCTCGAGACGACGGGGAGAGGCGACAACGCCGACCAAAGCCACACACGCGCGATATTATGCTTTGTGGAAATCGCAACGACGACAACCGAGGCAATAGACGACTGCTTCCGCGGGCAAGAAACAAAACAAGAGAGAAGAGGGAGAGAAAGGGAAGAGGGGCGCTTGATTCGCGGGTCGAGGAGCCGTGGAAGTGTTGGAGGTCGTAAGAGGACGAGCGGAAGAGGGGGAGCGGGACGTGGAAAAGTCAAATGGGCGGCGCTGTGGAGCGCGGAGCGTGCCAGTGTGGAGCGCGGCCGTGGCTCCAAGACCGGGATGCGCCGACCAGGGGTGAAAGCAGCAAACACAGCAGCAAAAGCAGCAGCCGACCGCAAAGCCGGCAGCCTGCACCTTGCCCCGGTGCTTCTGGCGGGACGGTAAGTACCTACTTGCTGCGTACGTCCTGTTCCTGTAATCAGGACCTTGCTCCACAGCAAGTACCGCCTTTCCGCCGGCGATGCCCTCGGTCGGTTGCTCCCCAAGAAGTACTGTACTGCCCGTACAGTGGATACGGTACACACGCCGACCGTGCCGGGCTGAAGCACCCCGGATCTCCGCAGCGCCAGCACAGCACCATCTGCTACTTCCAGTAGGCACTCGCACCTCTGGCACGGGAAGTCTGGGAACCGCTCGCCCGTCTTCCAGGGCCCGGGGAAGCCATCGCGGGCTGCACCTCACCACCGAGACCTGATCTGGGCCAAAAGCAGCGCGGCGGCCAAGCCACGGCCGCGCTCGGTGGGCTGACACGGCTGCGAGGGCGCGAGCTGGGAGCAGCCAGGGGACCGACGGGGTTTTTGCGCCATCGAGCAGTGGCGCCACCGACGGACCCCGGCGGGTCGACCGCGGATCGACGACAGGGGCGTCGTGGTTGGCCGACTCTGCCGAGCGACGGCGGCAGGAGGAGCCTGTTCGAGAATGTCGCTGGAAGGCAAAAGGCTGTTACGAGCCGAATGCTTCCTTTTGCTCCACGCCCCGCCTCAAGGCGAGGTACTCTGTACAGACAGCACTGCGCGAGGCACACGACGACAGATCCTCGGACCACCCTGACCCCAGGGAGAGCTTGGGCTTCGAGGCCCAGAACTCGGCGTCATGTACTACTGCTACACCCCGTCAACTCCCCCGAGGACGTGAATGCAGCGCCGATCCGCGACATGTCTTGGGCAAAGGCACCAACAGCGCCGCGCCGCATTCCCCGGTTGCGCGGCCGAGGGCCTGCAGCTCCGTCTGCGGTCGGGCGTGCCGCCCAAGAGCCCTTCGCCGGCCTCGTCGTCGCGGCCCTCCCACGGGCGTTTCGTCCAACAGAGCCTCCCGTCGATCCCAGGCTGAGGGGGCGCCCCACATGCGCCCGTCCAAGCCGTCCCACCATCCCAAGTCAGGGTCTCGGGTCAATTCACAGCGCGAAAAATTTCATGTTTCCCAGAAGGCAAACGATTCAGCCTAAGCAGCCCGCCGGTCGGGCGTTGCCCCCGGAACCATAAAACCATGCCCAACATTACGAGGTCCCCGAGTCGTCTTCCACCTCGTCCGGGCCAACTGTCCAGGCCTGTTGCTGGCACTCTCCCCCACAGGCGCGGCGGGACGCGACTGCATGGAGGAGCAATCTCGCGCACGGACGAGGGCATCGAGTAGCACGTCGAAGACGGAGGAGACAGAGGCTGTGTTGCGCAAGGCGCTTCTTTTTCGGTGCCCGCCCTGCTCGCGTCCCCGCGACGGAGCACGAATGCGCAAATCGGCTTCTTCGTCCGCCCAAGACGGCTTGCGCAGGTTCCCCGTCTCACCATTCGTTTTCGCTCGAGGAGAGGTGATCTCGGCAGCTCGGCGGTCGAGGTCGAGGCCCCAGTTCCGACACGCGGGATCGCCTCGCATCACCACCAGCCGCCCCAGAGGAAACGGCGCGGATCGACGGGCCTCGTCGGCATTAAGGCCCTTGAATCGAAACGCGGCAACGGAGATTTGCTGGCGATCATGGCGCCGCTCACGACGTTGCAAAGTTGCAGAGCCGCGATCACGTATTCCATGGCATCGCACCGCAACTGGAGGACGGGCATCGGTCCTGCGAGTCATGCAGGGCTGCAGTTGATGCGCGCCGGGTATCAGGTACACGCGGCGCGGGTGTGTCGCTATCAAGCCGACGGGGCCCTCGCCGCCCATTACCATTCCGTTGCTCCTTTTCCCTCACGGCGGTGAATTAGGCAGCCGTTGCCTCCACTGCCTCCCCGGCTGCCCTGCTGCCCGACGGGACGACTCCCCCACAGTCCGACCTACCTCGCTGGGTAACCGGTACATCTCCTGTCGGCGCCGTCACCGATGTCATCAGCTGTCCGGATATTCCGAGGCGAGGTAGACCGGTTTGTTGGGGCTGTTTAGCTCTGCGCTAGCGCGAAGAGTCGGATGTCCTCCCCGATGGCCGAATGTTGGGCGTCCGAGAGCTGGCATGTGATCGAACACGTGCAAACCTTCGCCGGGACTGCCAGGACTGTTGTCATCACGCAAAAGTCAACAAACTAAGAGCGTGCCATACTCGCTTTACTCACCAACGCGTCTCGGACGGAAGACATATTATTCGCGAGAAGCTTGGTTCCGAGCCCTGCCATGCCAACATGGCCGGGTCCACTGGGCAGACCTGGTTCAGCTTCATCAAGCGTGCCGTTCCCGGTCAAGGCCTTGAACAGGTGCGGCTTCCCGTATGAATGGCACACATGCACGTCTTCTCACTTCGTAATCTCGGCGTATCGTACCAGCCATCAAAGCTGATGCTGAACCGCCAGGTAGTTTCCGTTGACGACGGGATACCTGGACAAGCTGCTCTCGAAAGCATGTCGAGAAGCATGAGGTTTGCACTACCGCTTTTTCAAAGCGTGATCACGCTTGCGTGGCGTCGCACCCCCCTAGGTCAAGAACAGCCTGCTCTGGCCCCGTTGCCGCAAGGGTTCGGGGGACGCGGGCCATTAGAGAGTCTCGGTTGGCCCACGTCCTGGCGCGAGTGGCGATCGCCCATATACGGACATATCCCATGCATTAGTGCATAAAGGTACGTGTGTTCGTCACACTACCAGCATGTGCGCCCCGCGGAGAGGGTCGGACCTGAAGCCCTGGTGCCGACAGCCGGTGCCTTTTTACCGTCCCTGCCCGGTAAAACGCCACAGGACAAGACCTTCGAAAGCAAGATTCTTCGACGAATATCCGAGACGAGATCGCAGAGGTAACTCGCAGCATGGATCCCTGAGATCGTGCCTCCCACGAGCCGGAAACCAAGAGATGACGGCCGACTCGCGGATAGATGCTTCCGGCGAGGAACTCGAGCCGGATCTGCCACCGAGCAGAAGAACCGACTCGCCAAGGTAGGAAATGGGCGTTCGGCTGCCGGGAAAGGGGTCGGTAAAGTGGGTGGTCCTCGGGATGTGGATGCTTGCAAATCTTCGACATAGGTATCTGCACGACTTCTCGACCGTCTCGGGGCATGACCTTATAACCCCCTGCTTGATTGTGCACCCCTAGAGGTGGTTGTCAATGGGAATTCCATCCTCGTCAGATGCTTCAAGCGCACTTAGAATATCGCAGAATTTTGGAAATCGGGTAGCCACACGGTACAATACTGATCCGGCCCCGGTCATAATGCCAGAACGGGGGCTCCAACACGCCGGGGACGGTGACGTTGGCACTCTGGGATCTCAGATCCTCCCCAACATGCGTGCTGAGTTTCGCACCACTGATTCTCCGTATAGCCTGAGACATGATGTGGATATATTCAACTGAGAGGGCTGGTAACGCATCGAGCAGCACGGGCGATTGCATGGGCGATTTCACGACGGACGCGTCGATGGCGTCGAGCGCAGAGTCCCCGAAGACCGAAGCCTTCTGCGGTACTCAGAGTTTGTTATACCGTAACAGCATAAACCCATCCGTGGGTTAGCCCCTCATTCATTACCCACCGAGGAAGAATTGTCTGGAAATAGAATACTCGACGTTAAGATCCACCTGAACTTCCTTCGTTGAGCTTCTTGATGCTGTCGTCTACGGCGGGACCTCCTAGAGGTTCGAAAAACAGCCTCAACTTCGCCAGTATCGATATCATAATGTCTAAGACAGCCCATCCCGAGCCGTGATTTCAACCGTTCCCGGAAGCCGGACTGCTGTCGAACGCTACTTAGCCGCGTCAACGGGTGCGGCAGGGGTTCTGGAAGGTTCGTCGAACGGCGATCTTGCCGGCGGCTCCGATTGCTAAATCTAACGCACAAACCCCGGAATGTACCTCCTCGTCAAGGCGAAACACCATGAGCTTGTAGGTTGTAGCCTAGGTTTCGGTCGCCTCAAGCTTGCCCATTCACTCTCCTGCCCATTCCAATGCACCTCTATCTGAAACTGGACGCCGGCAGGATGGTGGCTATATTCCCGCAGCCCGCAGCCCAGCACGAGGCCACGGAGAAGATCGCTCGCCCAAACTTCTTCACTGGCAAAGTATGCCGTCCATAGAGCGCGATTGACGATTTCCAACTTCCCATATTTGCGGATTCAGGGGCTCAGGGGCTCCCGAGAAATTGTTAGTGCGACGAACGGAACTGGATCACGTGAAATGCTGCAGGAACCCCAATGAATTTGCTGACTCATCGGGCCAACGTCTCATGACGCCGGCGGAGCAGAGTTGCGTGAGCCTTGTCAACCTAGTCGAGGCTAGGCACGTGAGGTTACGAGGCCCGATCACCCCGTTTCATCTTTCCCAGTGATCTCCCGCTCTTTCTTGACCCCTCTACAATGCTGGAACCCTGACTCTTCTTTGTGAGGGACCGGCCAGCAAAACAGCAAGCTCCGATTGCTACAGATTTTCCTGTTCCCCAACACGGCGGTGGCGACGTTGCCGCACCGATCAACATGGCCGCGCCATCGACGGAGGAGCGAGAGCTCGACCTCGTCGAGAAGGTTGACTTCAGGATCCTCAACGTTGCCAATAACGAGAAGAAGTTCCAAGAGGTGCTCGGCCGCTACCTGGCGCCGTTGCTCCTCAAGGCCTCAAGTCCTCATGCGTCCGTGAGGCACAAGGTAGGGCTCATGGCAGCGTCCAATGTCTCCCAGGCTGTTGCTGACGAGGAAAGGTACTCACCATCGCGGAAAGGCTCCAGACTTTGATCAAGCCTGAAGGGTACGTCCGTCCTGGAAGCCCCCGAGGCAACGCCGTTGCTATGACTAACGACGTCAGGATCATCCTACCGGTCGCGGCACTTGTGGGCCAGTTCAAGAGCACCGACTCCGAAATTCTTCGAATCCTAGACATGAAGTTTATCCTCCACAGCATCGGTCGCATGCCGGCCAAGGAACGCCGAGAGGTAATCCCGTCCATCCTACGGGGCATTTCTCGCGCTAGCATGGACGACACAAGCACGGATCGGCTGGTTAACCTCATATTCCGTGTGCTTCCGGATATCAAGGTCCCTCCGGCAGGCACTGAAGCAGCGGCAAGATTCCCAGAGGACGTGGGCCTGTCGGACGCAGCAGATACCAGAGCCCTCGCCGAGTGGTTCGGGAGGCTGTTGCTTCTGACATTCAGGAATAGGCCTATGCCCCTCGGGGGCGGTTTCCTTCCCCAACCTGGCGCTGTCGCGGACCGCGAAGAAGCCGTCGTGGGCGAAGGCCTCAGCCCGCGCGAAGTCGAGCTGCTCACGCTCCGCGGCGACGTGAAGACTTGGGACCCCAGGTTCCCCCAGGGGCTGAGCCTTCTCGAAACAAGACTCAAGGTCCTGGCCCTCCTCTCCAGTACCGCGTTTAGCGACGAGGATCGCTTCATGCCGGCGCTATACGCCGCTGGCCACCCGGACAAGAGAATTTCTGGACTGGGCGACGACCTGCTGAAGAAGAGTACGGTGTCGCTGGAGGACGGCGCTCGTATCCAGCGTCTATTTGACGCGCACGGGGACCTTTCCGCGTCTTATCGCACCCGTATCCTGACGCTGCTTAGCAAGTCGAGCGTCTCCGTCACCTTCTCGGACGAAATCGTCCGAGCCGTCGACAAGGACATCCACGCGGACGTGCAGAGCCTCGAGCTGAAAAGGCTGCACGGCGCGCTGCTCGAGTATATCAGCTGGGTTGCACGCATCGGGCCGACGGAAGAGTGCGGGGTGGCACTGATGGCCCACCTCAGAGCCTACATCGCGGATCAGGGATGGCCGGTTCCGAATGCCTCCCAGGACGAGCTTCTGGGTACCCTTCGCTCTAGAGCATACGAGAGCATCGGCATGCTCGCAGGGGGCACCGTCATGGACGACTCGGACCGCCTTGAACTTGCCAGATGGCTATTTCAGTCGCTGGCCAAGGACCCCGTCCAGCAGGTGGTGGTGAGCGTGGACGGCGCGCTGTCAAGCCTGGCTTCTCGCCTCAAACCTCCTCTCAACCTGGACGTCGAGGAGCAGCTCAAAACATTGCTCCTCGTCTACATGACGCTCGCCACAGACGACAGCGAGGATGCCCCTCGTAACGTGAGGCACGCCGCAACCAAATGGGCCAACACGTGCCTACCATTCTCGAACCCGACGGCGAGATGGATCGATATCCTCGCTGTAGCGGGCCGCCAAGACGAGCGAAGCGACGTGGTCGAGGAAGGAAAGAAGGGCCTTGACCCTTGGACTTACCTTGCCGACGCCCCTACCACGACCGGCCTACCCGACTGGCAGACATTGGTGCAATTCTTCTTCGAGGAAAAGATCCCCCAGGCCAACGTTCCAGCCTTCAGAGAAATGGACGTCGACCGGGCGCCCACGATGGTCAATTTTCCCGAATCTGGCTTCCTGGCCTTACCCCTGGCCATCAACTTCTGTCTGAGGATGCTCTTCCTCCGCGCCTTGCCGGAATTCACACTTAATCGAGGCTGGGAGCGAGAACTCGAGGCGGCGGTCCACTCCAACAAGTCAAGCAAGGACGCGATCCGCCGTTATGTGGCGAGACACGGTGGGACAGCAGTGTCAACCCTCCTCCTCGCGTCTTTCGAGGGAGCAAAGCTACGTCAGCTGCCCGCCGCCGAGGAGTCTCTTAGAGCATTTGTCAGCCTCGCCGCCGTCTGTCCGAGATCCGCCGTATCTGCCCTGGCTCGCCGAGCCAGGGAGCTGCTGCCACTGACCAGGTCAAACCGAAAGGAGACCCGATCTCTGGCGGCTAAGGCCCTGGGGATTCTTGGCGGCCATCCGAAGAGCTCGACGGAAGATATCGAATACCTCAAAGTCTCGTTGTTCACAACGGCTCGGACCTGGAAGACGGCGGTGGGAGCCGAGATGAACGCCGCAGAAGGCGCCTTCCTAGCGTTGGGATATCTGCTGTCCCGACTGGTGTACTACTCTCCTCAGAGAGCATCCGAGTTCACGGGCGACATCGTCGAACTGATTCCGGAGTCTCGGGAGATAGCCGAGGCTCCGTCATCTTTTCAATCCGTGGTTTATGAAGCCGTTGCCCAGTTGTGGACGGCCGGAATCCCCGCTCTTCCCCTTTCTTCCGACAAGGGTGAGGCCATTGTCGCTGCGCTCGATGTCCTGACGACCCACGCAAAGAAATCAAGCGAACTGGCCGTCGCAGCCATGGGAAGGATGAGCATCGCCCTCGATCTCGCCCAGGACGGTGCGGACAGGACGAAGCCTCTACCAGATATGGTACTCGACAAACTCTACGGGCTTCACGAACTCAAACAGGCGGAGGCGCAGTTCGCCGTTGGGGAGGCCATCGCCGCAGTGGTCGCATGCTGGGACTCTGATTCTCTGCAGCTCTCCCTCGACGTGGAGTCGGAGGACCGGTCCTATCAGAAGGGAAGGCGATCTGAGCTCACGACGCAAGTTCTAGCCAAAATCCTCGCCGACTGCAAGACCACCAAGCCGGCCCTCCTGAAGGCGTCTGGGATCTGGCTGTTCTGCCTCGTTCAGCACTGTTCTCACCTGCCCGAGATCCAGTCCAAACTGCGAGAGTCCCAAGACGCCTTCATGCGGCTCTTGAGCGCCAGGGACGAGCTAGTTCAGGAGACGGCCTCGCGCGGGCTGTCCCTGGTCTACGAAAAGGGCGATGAATCTCTCAAGGGAGCCCTCGTCCGCGATCTCGTTGCAGCCTTTACCGGGTCAGGCCCGCAGCTGAAGGTGGATGAGGAGACGGAGCTCTTCGATGCCGGCGCGCTGCCCACGGGCGAGGGAAAGTCGATCACATCGTACAAGGATATCGTCAACCTGGCCAACGAGGTAGGAGACCAGAGCCTGGTGTACAAGTTCATGTCGCTCGCCACGAACGCGGCTACGTGGTCCACGCGCTCGGCCTTTGGCCGCTTCGGGCTGAGCAACATCCTCTCCGAGTCCGAGATCGACCCCAAGCTGTACCCCAAGCTGTACCGCTACCGCTTTGACCCCAACCCGAACGTTCGAAAGTCGATGAACGACATTTGGAGCGCCATCGTCAAGGATCCCAACGCGGTCATGGAGGCCCACTTCGACGCCATAATGGAGGATCTCATGAAGAACATCCTGGGACGCGAGTGGCGCGTTCGCGAGGCTAGCTGCGCGGCCGTCTCGGATCTTGTTCAGGGGCGTCCGTTCCCACAGTACGAAAAATACTACGGAGAGATCTGGGTCCATGCCGCCAAGGTCCTCGACGACATCAAAGGCTCTGTCCGCGAGGCCGCCTTCAAGCTCTGCATGACGCTTTCCAAGACACTGGTCCGCCAGCTCGAAGAGGGGAGCAAGGGCGCCGCCGCGTCGGCAATGATGAAGCAAGCCCTCAACTTTCTGCTGTCGGAGAGGGGCATCGAAAGTAGCGTCGAGGACGTGAAGATCTTCTCGACGATCACGGTCCTCGACATAGCCAAACATGGCGGCAAGGCGCTCCGGCCCGTCATCCCGACCATGATCCCCCAACTGCTCGGGCTGCTGAGCACCATCGAGGGAAGCGTGGTGAACTACGCATACCAACGCGCCAGCGAACAGGGCCGGGAGAAGATCGACAAAGCCCGCAGCAGCGCGGTGTCGAGGTCGCCCATCACCGAAGCCATCGAAAACCTGCTTCGCAACGTGGACGGGAACGTCATGACCGACCTGACACCCGGCCTCGAAGCCGCCGTCAAGAGCGCCCTGGCGCTCCCCACCAAGATCGGGTGCAGCAGGGTCCTCTCGACGCTGGCGACGCGACACGCGGCCGACTTTGGCCCCCACTCGGCCCGTTTCCTCGACCTCATGCTGAAGCAGGTCCTCGACAAGAACGACGAGGCCAGTACCGGCTACGCGCGCGCTGCGGCTTACATCGTCCGCGTGGCGCCAGACCAGGCCAGGACGAAATTCGTCACGAAGCTGGTCGACATCTACTTTGCCGCCGAGGACGAGACACGCCGCCAGAAGGTGGGCGACGTCAACTTGGCGCTGGCCCAACTGTCGCCCGACCATTTCAACGCGCTCGAAGGCTACCTCCTACCGTTTGCGTACCTCGGGATGCACGACACCGATGACTACGTGCGCAAGGAATTTACCGAAATCTGGAACAAGCACGCCGGTAGCACGCTGAGCATCCTGCGATATGTGCCCGAGATCGTCGGCCTGGTTGAGCGAGCGCTGGACATCCAGCAGGTACGGCCATCCTTTCCTGCGTCCACTCTTGACTTGCCACCGCTGCTAACAAACGTGGTTCCCAGTGGGCGCTCAAACACACCGGCGCCCTGGCTTCGGCAGCCATGGCCAAAGCTGTGGCCAACGCCAGCGCCGTGTCGGGCGGCGTGGGCAGCAGCAGCCACGGTGCGAGCCTCAAGATGATCTGGCCCTCGCTCGAGCAGGCGTTACTCCTCAAGACCTTCCCCGGAAAGGAAGCCCTGCTCGAGGCGCTACCCGACGTGGGCCGGCAGAGCCCCGCCAGCCTGTGGCAGTCGGATCCGGTCGTCGGCGCGCGTATCAAAACCATCGCGATCCGCGAGGCCAAGCGCAACAACGACGCGTACCGCGTGCACGCATTCCGCTGTCTGTGGCGTCTCGCAGCGGTGCGTGACGATATCGACATGCTCGACGACATCGCCAAGGTCGTGACGCCGTTCCTAGACACGCTAGTGGACGAGGACCGCATGGATGTCGACGAGGCCAAGAGTGGGAAGGAAGACACGGCGGCCAAGACGGGCGAGGTCGCGCTCGAGGCGGTGGCTCGGGGCTACAGCCGGGCTGGCCTGAAGAAGGACCCGGCGGCGGTGATGGTCAGGATTTTGGACGTGCTCCGACCGTATCTGGCCAGCCCACGCCTCGGCGTCATCCGGCGGACGGTGTGGTACAAGTGCGTGGCAGACCTGGTGCCGGCAGCGCCGGGGGCCGCTGCGGGCAAAGCAGGGGAGGCGACGCCGGCCGAACTAGCCCTGGGCTACTTTGACTCGCTGGACTTGGACAAGGCGGAGGTGGGCACAGAGGAGCAGCGGTCGACGCGCGCCAAGGCTGCGAAGGCCGTTGCACAGGGGCTGAAGGCGGGGGCGTTTGGCACGGCCAAAGAGAACGGCAACAAGGAGGCCGTCGCGCGGATGAAGGCTGCTACGGAGAAGGCGCTCGCGGTGGAGCGATCGCTTGACGTGCAGAAGCTGCTGAGGACTGCCGCTGCTGAGATGGGGACATAGATCTGTGAGAGACGGAGGGCAACGCCGCAGCGGCAGAAGAGCCGGCGCCGACACTAGAATTGATTTTTTTTTTCCTTTACCGGCTTCCATCTATTCCAGGTTGACTGTGTATT
>Ga0247777_1000499_pt1 | contig 11227 bp, 7 predicted proteins | sample UWRJL154409C5_FD_179937 | JGI IMG/M metagenome (GOLD analysis project Ga0247777, IMG submission 179937) | Plant litter microbial communities from Arlington Agricultural Research Station in Wisconsin, United States - UWRJ-L154-409C-5 | ecosystem: Environmental > Terrestrial > Plant litter >...
CCGACAGCAGATTCTTGTTTAGGCACCGACGAAGATGCATACTCGTTCCGACCCTACGACAAACCCAAGCGCCACGCGCGCAAAAAGTCGCACGACGACGCGTCGGAGGCGTCGTGGGCGCCGTCCCAGTCGACGGCGCGCACGACGCCGCCGCCCTCGTTCCGGGCGCCCTACTCGACCAAGGACCCGGACAAGATCGTCATCCGGGCCGTGTACGGCTTCCTCAACCAGTTCGCCAAGACGCCCTCGTCGCAGCTCGTCTCGGCCGTGGGCTCCGTGACCGACGGCCTGATCCTGCGCATCACCACCGAGGGCCTCTTCATCGACGACGACGTCCGCGGCGTCCCCCAGCGGGAGTGGGACGTCAAGGCCTGGACCCTCAAGCTAGCAGAGGTATGGTGCCCCTCGCACGCGGCTGCTCTTGCGAATTCTGCCGCGAACGAACCCCTCAAACCGTCGAGCGCCAACGTCAACAACGCCTCGTTCCTGCGCAAGGCGGCCGCGTCGTGGCGGACGACGGGCGCCGGCGCGCGGGGCGACCCCCGGCCGTTGACCGACGAGACGGCCGACGCCTATCTCGTCGACATGCTGGGCACGTGCAAGGCCACCTGCCGCCTGGGCCGGGGCGACGGGACCGCGTCCGAGAGTGCTTCTGATTTTGGCGCGCCTGCTTCGACTGCTTCCCGTTCGTCCGCGTCGAGCACTACTAACAAGAGCGCCTCGGCGTCACAGACGGGCGAGTGGGCGGCCAAGGGCCTCCATCTGCTGCGCGTCACGGTGCGCGACCAGGAGGGCAAGCGGTACCTCTTTGTGCTGCGCCAGGAGGAGGCCTGGAAGGTGGCTATCGGCCTGCAGAGGCTGCGCAAGGGCTTCCAGGTCCGTTCGCTGGGCATCGCCGGCATGAGCGCGCTCGAGACGCGCACCACGCTCGAGGTCCTCGGCTGGTGATGGGCGGCCGGGCTATCCGCTGTCCGGCTGGCCCCGCCGCCGTCGACGACCGTTCAGCCACTCTGCCATCGATGTCGGACCACCTGGAGAGGGAAGACGGCGTGGTACGGGTCGGTCGTGTTCGATTCGGTATATACTTCAAGAGCATCCCGGTTCTCCTTTCGAACACGGCGACGTCTCGGGTTGGAGAGGAACAAAGGGGAGAGAGGGGGAGGGGGAGACGAGCGATGAGCGTCAAGCGGATACATTTGTCGGAGTGCTGTTGCTCATATACCCCAGGGGCCTTGTTTACACCTTATCCCACACATCATGACTGCATGGAAACGGAGGGGAGGACGGGACGACTGGAATGTGGTCTAGATTGGGATGCCCACTTGCATGAACGGGTCTCCAGCGGATGTCGTGGACATTCCAACGACGACGGCAGGACAAAATACAAATCACCTGTAATGCTGCCCAGTCTGCGAGAGATGTGCCTGAAGGGGGGCCATGACATGAATGAAGCGCCGCCATCCCGCCCGCCGTCCCTATTGCTCTCACCCGGTCACCCCTTGAAGCCACACGTCCGGTTCCATCTGTCCCGCACGGCAACGAAGCAGACACTAGTGATGGCGGGCCCGCGGCCTGGTACAGTACTATAGGTATCTGCCTACAAACAGATGTGTAGTTTGTCGAAAGACCCCGGAACCTCAGGCCCGGCCTCTGGCCCCGGACCCTCCTTTGACGCATGGTCCTGTGGACCACAAGCATGCCAGCGGTCCGATCTCCCATCCTGTATTGGCTGGGAGCCCCGGCTGCCAGCCATAGCTCGAGATCCAAAGATCATCGGTCTCTCTCTCTTCTGTCTCTTCGCCCCATCTGACAGCTGTCGATCCAAAACTGTTTTGTTCGGTGGGCAACTCCCATGTAGTCCAGGTATTGGCGAGTGGTGTGAGGATGGTCTTGATGTCCCATGATTCCTTCAAGTACGGGAAACGCCGCGCCAACGAGAAGATGGGACGGAGCAATGGCGTAACTTGCTTGGTCAAGGCCTCAGTGGTTTGGTGTTCCGCGGAGAAATGAGGGCCAGCCGAGAGAGAACGCGTCAGAATAGATGGGTTGGCCATCAGGCCCGACCATGTTCGAGCTCGTGCCCACTTCCCCGTCAACGCCCGCCTGCGTGGGGAACTCGCTCGCGCTGGGAGCGTCTTCGTCTGGTTCGCTATCCGCATCCGGACTTGGTGAGAGATCGACGGTGTTGCGAGCAGATGCTTCCTCGCCCGGATGCTGAGCCGCAGTGGTTTCGGCTGTCTGACCGGCGGCCGCCCCCGCGCGACAGTCCAACCAGCGAGAGTCAACGAGGTCGATGGCCTGGTCCAGAATGCCGCGCATCTCGTCGTCGTTGAGGTCAACACCCCTCAGCGCCCGGCTCGTATGAAGATGGTTGAGAACTATGTTGCTGCCGTGCTCTCGCAAAAAGGCGCGAAACTCGACAAGTTCGCTTTCGAGGTAGGGGGAAGACGGCGGCTTAACGCCGGGGAAGACGATGCCCCAGACGGCGTACCATCGCTGCTCCTTGGTTATAGCGCCCGGCTCCCTTCTCGCAAGCTCGAGTGTCTGGCTCAGGTCTATGCCTTCGTTCGAACGGCGCGTCTCGAGTGGACAGATTTTGCAGACCTTTCTATTTTTTAGGTGATTGTCGCAGTCAGTTTGTGTGTCAAACTCCTTGTCGCACCGCGGGCAGAGGATCTGCTTGCTGTGGTATCTTCTCAGGTGTTGTTTGACGTTTTTGACCTCCTTAAGTTCGGCTTTCTGGCACTTCGAGTAGACCAGAGGGCTCTTCTTGTGAAAGGGGCATGCCAGCAGCCTCTCCTCCTGCTGCTCCTCTTTCAGCCTTTTCGGTTCTGTAGCTGGAACGACACCGTCGTCCTCCAGGGGATGTTTCCCATTCGATGTTCGCGAGTCCCCCTGGCTAAGGTGACCTTGCGTTGAACCACTGGCGGTCTGGCCAGAGTCTGGCTGCCCCCCGAACCCGGAACCCCCAGCCGTGTGTTCGGCGTTCGGGACCACTCGTATCCGGCTGGAGTCATAGGCCGCGAGGAGTTTGCGGAGGATCTCTTCGCGGTCTCGGGCGACAGCGGGATGAAAGCTCGCAGGTTTCTCGTTGATCGCCTCCTCTGTATCGTCAAATTCAGAGAAAGAATCAGAGTCTGGCAGGTAGTCGAAGGGGAAGTCCCAAATCAGGAGCTTTGAGCTCGGTTTCTCAATAAGTGTGTGGTGTGAGGAGCTCATGACTGCCCGACCGTCTTTCGAGGGGTGCCCTTGCCGGAAGGGCTTCTCGCGACTTCCCAGCCGCGGATGTAATTCGCGAAAACCCGCCCGCAAGTCGCTCTGTGGCTGTTGGCGGATCGCCAGTTGGCCATGTCGCCCCACTTCCGATGGGGACGAGGATGATTCCACGGGTAGGGAAACGGCTGATAGTATCCCAGGGTAGGTAGGAGTAGGTTTCCCAGGAGGACCAGAGGCGTATTCTCCAGGGGAGGCGGGTGTGGGTTGCCCGGGGACGGCGACGGATCCCCCGGACACCGACCCGGCAGCGCCGCTCGACCCTCCGGATCCAGATCCATCTCCCGGTTTCTTCAGGTCTCCGTAACGCCTGTATCGTCCGCCTGGTGTTTCTGTTGGCAAGAGGAGCTTGTGTCCACCAAGACCACTGTCACCTCTTGCGAGAGGCGAGGACGAGTCCCCAAGGCGGACAGCGGGGTACTCGCTCAAGATTCCGCTCTGGTGGACATGAGCCCGGAGAGCCTTCCGAGCCTTGACGTCGCTCGAGCAGAAGATGATGGTGGGAGAGGATGTGGATTTCTCCCTGCCGATCATGTACATGAATAGGCTGACGCCGGCTTGCCGAAAATCGTCCCCCAGCAGTATCCGGATCTTGGGACTCCAACGGTCTTGCCAGTCGCTCGCCGCCGGGCCTTTGGCCATCCAGACGCTCTTGCCACCCGGTAACTCAGTTATGAACTCGCCACAAGACTTCTCGGCTGGTGACGTCTCTGACCCTCCCGTCGCGTCGGCCCGAACCTTCATGATCCTTGATGGTGCGAGCCCTGGCTCGGAAGTTGGACATCGGTGCGCAACAGCGAGCTTGTAGGCTGTTAAACGGGGCGACGGTGGATGAACGAGGAAAACGAGCAGCTAGTGATCTGGCACAAGTTGATCCTTCGCCGGTACGGGCTCGCGAAAGGGGGTGGCGGCAGCGGACGGGGGGCCCGATGGGAACTCAGAGGTGACAAAGTCTGCCCACGCTGAAGAGCTGCCGTCTTTGGATGAGGTGCCATGGATCTACTCGCATGTATGCAGCTTCGGGGAAACTCGTGGAAGCCGCGCGACCGACCATCTTGCGCGTGGTGCGCGGACGTGGTGATCAGGCTGCGTGGTGGTCTGTGGCGTTGGGTCGCACGTCTGGGAGCACACGCGAGGCTGCGTCGAGGGCGTCCCAGTGCTTCGGCGATTCCGACGACAGCCGAGGAGAGGGCCAAACGGGAGCGGGCAGGGTCGCAAGGGGCGTGCAGGCGGGTGCAGGGGTGCAGGGGGCTGCAGGGGGTTAGCGATCCTGGGGGGGCACAAGGTGGTGAGAGCACATTCGCGCTCTCGCACACCCCGCGCTCTCGCAGATGTCGCCCTCTGGAAAGCACAGCTCGAGGTGTCGCATCCGCCGTGTGTTGATCTGCCTCTGTGGTAGCACCCACTCTCAAATTGGGGAGCGTCGACCTGTTCCGGGCGCGGCAGCGCGCCCAACGACAACCCGTCCTCATGGACTTGATCTTTCCTGGACAGACATGCGCCCTGGACAGACATGCGCTGCGATGCCAGTGCTCCTGAACTCCATAATGTCACAGCGCCCGAGAGAACCATACACGATGTAAATAGTAGGCGATTGGGAAGACATAAAAGCGAGCGGTCGCTCTGCATCTGCTATCCGTCACAGACTGGACGGTTGCAAACTTGAATCCCATGGGACTAGAAACTTTACGAATCTACAGACATATTGACAGCTTTTGGCAGTCGCCGCCGTCGAGAGCAGCTATTCGCGTCCCCAAACAACCCTCGCAGGCGCCGGAGTCTCGTGCAAGACCAGCGAAGATAGACTGAACGATGAGTACGAAGGCCAGAGACTCGAGCTCGGAGGCAGGGGCCACCAGCTTGGATTCGGGAGCAAGTAACGGGTAAGAAGGCCCCTCGAGCAGTCAAGGCTGGCCCTCGAGCCGTAGGAGTGCCGTGCCACTAACTAACTCCCGCTTGCCGCCCCACCAGCGAGCGTCCCGGTGCGCCCCCCGTCTCCGTCATGATGGTCAGGTACCTGGCAGCAAGTCCAGCCGAATGGCAGGTCCAAATGATGGGCAATCCTCCCGTCGATCACCCGGCAAAACACCGCACAGAAATGCAAGCGTTTTTGCAGGGCTGGACGACGTGCTGGGAGACCCTCGGGACCCTTATGCAGACGGGGTCGGCGGACCAGGGTCCAGTGCAGGGACAAAGTTTCTCTTGAGGAATCGACGGGAGGCGCCTCTGTCAACGACTTTGAGACCGTTGAGAACTCGGGCATTCTGTACGGAGTACGGAATAGGAAAGCACCTCGATGTATGATCCTGGTAGGACGGGACAGCAATATTGTCCACCTACCGAGCTTTGCAAGGTCCGGGGCCGGTCATCATTCATGCATCCAATTGCTGTACGCCAATGACTCGCCCCCGCTCCGCACCGAAGCTGATGCCAAGGCCAGGGGCTGCGGCTGTGTTGGCGTTGACTGTTCCTCCCGCCACCCCGGTCGCGCCGGTCGATACTGGACGAAGGGATTCTAGACGCTTCTCCTAGTGCTGGCCGAGCTGGCGTGGTTCGGTCGGCGAGGTGTGCCAGAAGTGAAGGCGCAGAGCCGCAAAGTCGCCAACGTCCACATCTCACACGGTGGTACTGTATGTATCAGCGGCCACCGACGAAGCAGAATCTCTCTTGGCAGTCTCTTAGCAGCGCGTGTTAAGTTGTAGAGGGAGCCTCGCGCCTAATCCTACCTTTTTGTGGCGATCTCAGCGCGGGAGACCGGGTGTTGGGCTCACGGGCAGGCAGGCGCCTACGGAGGAGTGCCTTTCGGAGTCTGTCGGAGGGTGTTTTTGGAGTCTGTCGGAGGTGTTCGGTTCGAGTTGGAGGTTAGCGGCAGCGTAATTTAGGTGCGTGGCCCCCGAGCTAGGCGCCTAAGAGGTACACAGTACAGTAGGTACGGAGTACAGTACCGACCTGCCTCCACACAGAAGGAGTACATTCGGGCTGGCTGCTGGTCGAGAAGAAACGGGGAGCGGGGCCCCAAAACGGGGTGGCATAGGCCCGAAGCTAGTGACAAAGTAGGCCCGATGAAAGCCACGCCAAAACGGCTCGGGTAAACCTGTGGTACAGGAGGTTTCGTGAATAGGCGACGAGGCGTTCTAGCGTCCCCAGCGTCCCTTGACTTTCCTCACCACAGTCGGCACAAATGTGCAGGCCCGGGCCGACCGCAGAGTACAGGAGTACAGCTTGTGGGCTGCAGATCCTGGATCTAGTAGTTACGCGGACATGGTCGGACGCCTGCATTTGCGACGCCAATAAATAAGGTACCTACATGCCCCAGTGCCCCGAGTCCTACAGTACCTCGGATCCGACCTTTCGGCGTCTTGATATCGACCTCGGTTGCTGCAATCCACCCCCCTTGAGGCTCAGAGATTCCTCCCACCGCCCACCTGCCTCATCGCCGCATCGCTATCGAGCCCGGCTGTCCGGATTCCTCGCCATAGCTGATTAGGGGTCCTTACGCCACACGGAATACGTCGCGCATCAGCAAAGCACCCCCTCTTGAACGACAAACAGATGACATCGACACGTCGGAGCCCGCGGCCCCGTGGCGGGCCCGAGAACCCTGCGCACTGGGAGGACATCTCGACGCTCCGCGGAAGGCACAGCTACTCCTGTCCCCTGTCTGGGAATACCTACTGGGATCTTGTCGGCCCGGCCGCTGAGGCGTGGCGCCTCTTGGGCCCGCGCGCCTGCGCCCGAGTTCAAGTCCTGGCCAAGGCCGAAACCATCTTCAGCATTCACATGGCCGTCGTCGGCAAATCCGAACAAACCGCCACCCCCCGCATCGTCTTCTGCGTCCAGGACGGGGCGCTCCGGGAAGCCATCCAAAACGACGGCGCCCTCCACGACATCATTCGTGACTACCCCAGTATTGAGATGGACTTCTCCACTCATCTTCCTCAACTCTTAGCCGGGGAAGAATCGCCCTCCGGCGCTTCAGCCCCGTCCGCCCCATATTCCGTCTGGGCGACCGAGGCAAGTCCCAGAATCGGCACTCAATTCTACGTGCAATGCCGGATCGACGGCCGGTGGCGTAAGTCTACCGCCGGCCCCGTCTTCTATCACGAGGGCAGGAACTATCAGACTACGGTGCGGCATGTTTTCTTCCGGCCCGAGTGCGCCGCGACCGCCCCGGTCCAACCGGCATTCCAGTTGGACCTGGACCTGGACCTGGACCTGGATGACTCGGATGTCGCCCCTTCCGGCAACACACCTCACCGTGACGACGATAACTACTCACATGACGACTTGAGGGTACGAACGTCACAAGAGGTTGGTGGTGCGCAGGAAGCCAGCGCGTCTCCGGACGCGGACGAACAGTCACAAGCCGCCGATGTACAACACCACCCTCCAGGGTCGGGTGTCTCGTTCAGTACCCATGATGGTCCACCGGCCCTCATGGAGGAGGTGACGGGGGACGACGATGCGCCAGGACCTTCCAAGGTCTATGTCGGGAACGCCGTGTCCGAGACAGTGGAAGGGATGCAACGAGCAGTCGACTACGCCCTCGTCGAAATCCCGTTTCGCAATAACATCGACCCCAACATCATCTCCTACGACCGCTCCGACCCCACCAAGCGAGTGCGTGTAACCCGCCCTGCGGAGATGGATCGGATCATGTCCGGGGCGCCCGTCGTCGTTGTGACGTCGTCGGGGCCCGTCCGCGGCAAGCTATTCAAGACGCCGGCGTACATCAAACCCAGGTCCCAACGCGAGACGTTGGAGGTCTACCCTCTGATGCTGGACGACGGCATGGCTCTGGAGCCCGGCGACTGTGGCTCCTTGGCGGTGGAGCTGCGGGAGGGCGACGTGCCCATGCTGGGTCACGTCGTCTTCGGCCACCCCGGTACCAGCGTGGCCTACATCCTCCCCATGGAAGTTATCGTCCAGGATATGGCCCAAGTCTTGCGACTGGGACTGCACCAGCGCACGATCCGGCTTCAGCGCGGGCCGGGGCCGTGGCGCGATCGCTTCCAGCAAGGAGGCGGCCTCCGAACCGCATTCGCATCGCCCAAGTTTTACGCGGAGATGGACGAGGAGCTCATGCCTGCAACGCACACTGTTCGCGGTTTGCTCGCCGGGCTGGGTAACAAGGTCAGCCGCAGTACGAGGGCGCTGGTCATCAGGAAACCCCGCCCCAAGGCCGTGAAGGCCACAAGACATTCCTTTGGGGGCTTTTTCTTCCGGATGCCCCAGGAGCTGCAGGACCAGGTCGTCTCCTACCTGAATTTTCGAGACGCCATGAGCCTGCGGCACGTGTCGCAGGGGTTTCGCGCCGCGGTCACGGTGAACGGCTCGGCGATATCGCGGCTCTTCCTGGTCAGCAACCCGCTTCCGCCTCTGGCGCTGAGACTCTACCCGAGCGACGCTCCGGATCTCGCGCACATCCACAGCGTGGGCCACCGCCACGCGGTGGTCTGGCGGCTGGCAGACCACATGGCGCAGTGGCTGAGGGGCGACATTTTCTTGTACGGGTCCCGCTTCCAGAAGGAGGCGTTCCAACCACGAAAAGTACGGATCAAACAGCGCCTACTCCCGTCGTTGTTCCTTCTGGGCCATTTCTTCGAGACGTCCCGCGCCGTCCTGGAGGAACAGGCACAGGAAATCAGCTGGGAAGACGGGTCGGGCCCTGTCCCTATCGTGTTTCCATTCGAACGCGAGATGGTGGAGAGCAGTAACCAACTGATCTTTCAAACCCTCGACGTGATGCTGCTTCTCGTCACGTTTCTCCGCCGGACCATGAGGGCGCCCTCGAAGTACAGTCCCTTGGAGAGGACGGCAAGGCTCGGCCTGGCGCGGCCACCATCCGACCGGCAAATCGCCGCGGTCCTTTGCCACGGTGGGCTAGAAGCCGTCACCGACATTTTGGACCTGGGGACCCTCGACAAGAAGACGGCGGCCGTCCGTGCCTACTCGGCCTCGCCGCCGCCACCGCCTGGAAAGGCCGTTGGGTCCGGGGATTCCGACGACGGGGCCGAGGAACCGCCGCTCGATCTTGGCCCCCTGCTCCCGCGGTTGCCGGATCTGGACCAGATCTGGCGCCCGTCCGCCGAGGCTCTTCTGCGGGAGAGGATGGTGATTCGGGGACGGCGCGACCTCAATACGTACGCGGCCGCCCTGAGAGCGTTGATTCACGGGGCCGAGACGCCGGCAGACGAGCTGTACCGGGAGGGCCACGATTTGTGGCATGCGCTCTCCGACAACGAGAAGCCGCGCGAGCGAAAAATCGTTCTCAATGTTTCCCTGGCTGGTGGGAGAGGCGTTTAGACGGCGGCTCCGTGGCGCTGGAAGCGGGCAATGTAACTGCGCGGTCTCTGAGGGAGAGCAGCCGCTACGGTAGGTAACCTTAGACTTTAGATACCCAGGGTTGCGTTTCACAGAATTCTACATAGACCAATTAGACGTCTAATCAAATAATTTGCTGCCGTTGTACTGCGATGCGCAATCAGGAGTTCAGTCCAACGAGCTCGCCGCCTGGCGCCCGTCCAACGCCCGGGGCCAACCTTCTCTCACTTACGCGTCCAGGAAGTCTCGGGGTGACTCTGCTTGACGTTTTGAAGGGGTATCTAGCCTACCTATTCACTGTCCTGGTGGCGGTTCCTGAGCACCGCAAGGATCACTGCCGGCGGCGTCACCAGATCGCGGGGACGCCGCGTGTTGATTGAGTCATGCTAGGCAGACTATTGCGCCAGGGCCGCCTTTTGCCACCTCCCGCGCCGGGTAGAGATTACGCCTCCCCTCCGAGTCTTCTGCCTCGCTCAGGCTGCGCCCAGCGTAAGCGGGATCTTGTGCCTCTGGGGACAGCACTCGTGCGTCGGGCAGTACCAAGCGGCCTCCAGCCGCAGGCGCTGCCAGAAAGCCGCGCCTTTCGCGGCCGCAAAGACAGGGTCGTCCACGAAGACAAGCTCGACGACCACCGTCTCACCTCCTTCGCCCTCGGTCGACCACGACCGTCTTCCGGGTTCGATCTGGGCCTTGGTGAGCTTTCCGACGACGTCCCGCACAGCGCTCCGGAGCTCCGGATGGTCTGCTCCTGAGCCCGTCACGAGGACAAGCTCGAGTGGCGAGGGATAAGGAGGGCCGCGGAGCCACTCGGCGGCCTGGAGAATGTCGCGTGCAAGCTGGGACCGGACCCGGTCCCAGGAGGCCTCGGGGGTCGTTGCGCCCTCGATGCTGTCGAGGCCAAGGTCAGGATGGATGACCACTGACCAGTCCCACGGGCTCTTGTGAAAGCATTTGGCAGACTGGAAGCTGGTGTACAGCGACCGGTTCGTCATGCTGCCTTTGATGTTAGCATGTACATTCCTCCCGCAGCACACAGACGGCCTCGGCAGATAGAGGGAAACCACGGTACCTGACAAGAAACACGCCCTGCGCCGGCTCGACCTCCCAATCCGGCACCTCCACGCAGCGATACGGCAGACACAGCCAGCGGCCAGTAGCGCCCAGCGCCGCCGACAGCTCGCCCACATACTCTGCCTCGTCGCCCAGCCCACCACCCGCGCCGCCAAGGCCATCCCAGGGCTCCAGGCCGGCGCCCAACAAGGCGTCGTGCAAGTCGCCGGGCGCGGGCGGCCCGGGGGTGACGACGGTCCAGGCGTAGGGGTGGCGGTGGGGCTGGGCGACGGCGACGCGGCGGACGGGTCGGCGCAGGACGGCCTCGGCGGCGGCCTTGAGGTCGGCGAGCATGGCGCGCAGGGCGGCGGCGTCGCGGCTGCGCGGGATGCCAAGGCGGCGGCGCGCGGCGTCGACACGCGGCCAGCGCGCGAGAAACTGCTGCCAGGCGGGCGGGCCCTGGTGCTGCTGGGGCCGCTCGCGCAGGGCGAGGTAGGCGGGCCGGGCGGGGACGCAGGCGAGGGGGAGGATGGTGCCGTTGTCGAAGTGGGCGACGGCGGTGCTGGGGCGGCGGCCCGGG
>Ga0247777_1000500_pt1 | contig 11225 bp, 7 predicted proteins | sample UWRJL154409C5_FD_179937 | JGI IMG/M metagenome (GOLD analysis project Ga0247777, IMG submission 179937) | Plant litter microbial communities from Arlington Agricultural Research Station in Wisconsin, United States - UWRJ-L154-409C-5 | ecosystem: Environmental > Terrestrial > Plant litter >...
ATCTCGGACGACGAGCAGACCGAGGAGGGAGAGCAGCGTGCTGAGGCGAAGGGGGACACGATGGTGGACTCCGTGGCGCAGCACTAGTGGCGACGACTTGAGACGAGTCTGAGCCGCGCGCTTAACCTCCAGGGGTGGAACACGCCACCCCCCGAGCTGAAACCCCTCGACTTTGGACGGCCTCGTCAAACTTGGAAGGGCTATATAGTTCACGTCTCCAGGCAAGCACATCTTGCTCGTTGTACTGCTCAGTTGTTTCCTCTCATCACAAATCTCCCTAATACACACACACACACACACACACACACACACTCCATGCCACATTCCGTCATGGCTTCGCCAGATTCAGATGCAGTGCTCATCCGTGACAACCGCAACGCCGACATCTTTGCTTCTCGGCTGACTCGGCTGAACGAGAGTGTCGGGCCACGGCTTGTGAAGGTATTGAAGAGCGAAGGTGAGTAGAATCCTTGGACTTTGAGGAAGCAAGTTTCACGTCAACGGACAGGTCGTGAACCGGTTGACTTTGGGACTTTGCCGAGCGATGAGGATGAGAAGGCGGATTATCTCTTCCGCGCTGTGGAGAGAGCTCTGGACCAAGCGCTTCCCCCTGGAGGAGTAGTCGAAGACGTTCGTTCGTCACCAGGCGCATCAACGACTAGCGATGCGGTCTCAAAGCCCCTCCAGACTCCTGACTACTCCGATCTTAAGCTTCACCTTGTGCCCGGCAACGAGTCTATCCGGTTGCTTGAGGTTCATCCCGGTGACTCCGAGTCCCTCGTCGCACGCTTGTTTTGCGTTGCGAGCCCTCAGGAGCGGAAGTACGATGCGCTTTCGTATCGCTGGGGTGGTCCAGGGGACAAGATGATCGTCAACGGGAAGGAAGTCGACATTACTCAGAACTTGGGCGATGCCCTCAGATCTCTTCGTCTACCCGACCGCTCGAGACTGCTCTGGGTGGATGCCATCTGCATCAACCAAAGCGATAATGTGGAGAAGTCAGCGGTGGTGGCAACTATGGGCGACATCTATCGCAACGCCGAGACCGTCGCCATCTTCCTCGGGATACCGACGGACCGAAGCGGCGGCGTGCTTAACAGTGAAGGGAAAGAACCCAGCGAAACGGATACGAGGACCGACGACGGGGACAGCAAGAACGATGACGCCGACGGGAAAGCAGACGATGCGGACAACAAGATAAACAAGTTAGGCAACGCGACAGACGATGCAGACACCAGGTCCAACAACCCACGCAACCCCTTCTTCGACTTCCTCGACCGCGACGCCGAGCACGTCCCAATACCAGCCGACAACGTCGAAGCCGTCATCGCCGCCTGCGGTATGGACGTCGTCTCTGTGCTAACCTCTTTCGTCGACTTCTGCCGCCGCGACTGGTGGACGCGCGTCTGGGTGATGCAGGAGCACTTCGTGGCGGCACGCGAGCCTCGCTGGTACGTCGGCCGACAGCACGTCGGCAGCGACCGCCTCTGCCGCGACATTCAGGCCGTGGCGACGGCGGCCCTGCGCGTCTTCTCGCCTTTCGGGGGCGACAAAGACGTTGCGGCCTGCCTGGGCATTGGCACCATCGGTTCCCTTGCGGACGTGCTCCTCCGCATCTGCGACGGCGCGGTGAGCCGCCAGACGGCCAAGCCATTCAACACGCCGCGGCTCTTCTTCGCCAAGCACGACCGGCTGGCGACCGATCCGCGCGACCATGTGTACGGCGTGCGCGAGCTACTAGAACCGCACTTCCGTCGTGTCTTTGTGCCAGATTACAGCGTCGGCGTGGGCCCGCTGTTTGAGAGGCTGGCGGCGTGGTTGCTGCTCCTGGACGGGTGGGGGGATATGTTCTGGTACTACCCCTTCCGTCCGGAGGCTGGGAAGGGGGCGGGCCTCCCGTCTTGGGTGCCCGACTTTGCGAAGAGGCCGAAGATGCTGGTCAACGAGCGCGAGCCGCCGAAATACCTGGCCGACGACCCCAAAACGGTTCACTGTGCCATCGTGGATCGACGGTTGTACATCGACGGATGCCATCTTGATGTCATCGAGGAGGTCTTCCCTGTGCCCGACGGGGACCGCTGGCATGTTTTGCAGTATGTCTGGCGGATGGACCGCGTCTTCTGCTCCAACCAGCGGGATGGCTCCGTCACCGGTGCCGAGTGGCCCGACCGCACCTTGTTCGCATGGGCGACGACGATGCGGCCGACGACTGCCCCGTTGGCGTCGCGGTGGCGGGAAATGTCGAGGATTGTGGACGAGGGGATGCAGGGGCAAAACAAAATCTTTCAGATGAAGTTCCTAGGACTGTTGGATGCTGCATATAAGGAGGCAAAGGAGGCCGAAGCAGTAGAAACAGCGGGAAAGGGAACAGCGGCGGCAAAGTACCGCCGTGTATTGGCGGACATCCTTGCGGCCCAAACGAAAGAGACCAAGGGCATGATCCCTCTCCATCGTTTTCTGGCACAGGAGATGGAAGGAGATTTTCCCTGCGCTTGCATCTTCGACTACGACAACCTCGACGCCCAACTTCAGGTCGCCATGGCCGCCGCGGACGCGCAGCAGGGCATTAACTCAATATTGTCAACAGCCGGTCCCCGAGACGTGGTCTACGTGGACCTACTCCGCGCCATCGAAAAAAACAGCTGCGGTACCGAGAACTTCAAGACCTTTGCGTGGGTGATGCACTGTATAGCGGAGAAGATACACAGTAACGGGAACTTGCCGGCGAGGAGCTACTCAGTGGACGAAATGAAGGTGAAGAAAGCCCAGGCGAGGAAGCATATGGAAAGGAATATCGGACTCGTCCAAAAGCACCTCAAGGAGCAGAGGGACTTGCTCAAGAAGCTCGAGGACGAGTCTAGGAGCCCCGTCGACGGCCCCGAGAACAAATCCCGCATCGAAGCAGTAAAGAAAAAGATCCGAGATGCCGAGTCTTGCCTGGATGTCTCCTTGAAGGACGAGACACGGCGTGACCGGATCAATGAGGCTGAAGAGGCGACGTGGGAGCGCCTCGACGAGGAGAAGGCGGTGCAGTTCCGCGGTCGCGAGTTCTTCGTCACACGGTCCGGGCTATTTGGGCTGACGGGGCCTGGCGTGGGAGGGGTCCGGCCGGGGGACGGCGTTGTTCTGCTGGACGGACTGACGTTTCCCCTGATTGTGCGGGACCGTGGCGACTCATGGCTAGCCGTCGTGGGATGTGCCAAGATCAGGGGCGTGGAGCTGAAGCACAAGGTCGAGGAAGTGGAAGTGCCATTGGGGACCGTCGTCGGGCCGAAGGAGACGCTCGTGTTTGTTTGACGAAGCCGTCAGCGATAGAGACGAAGGTAGAGACGAAGTTTGGGGGGGAGGCAGGAAGGGGGAACCGAGACGGGCTCGAGTTGCGCGGATATCAGAAGCAACCCGAGTTTCTTCGTGTCCATGTGTACCTTGGGTTAGGCGATCTGGAGCATTGGTCAAAGTCGCTTGGCCGCGCAAGGAGTTCCGAATGGTGACATGGCTCGTATGGATGATTACTGCCGGCGATTCAGGGGGATGTACCCCGCAATCCCCACATTGCGTCACTTTACAGGGGCTTAAAAGAGCCGCAAGCCGCCCAACCGACTCGTCCGACGACATACCTCGACTCCACGACAACAAAAAGCGACAATCCATACCCAGTTGATGTTCTCGCCGGTCTGCTACCTCAGCGAAAGGGACATCATGGTCGCGGCGCCTCTTCGCGTTAGATACGTCCCCGAACACTTCTCCACACCCCTGTACTTCGCCAAGAAGCACTTCGGCCTCAATGCCGAGCTTACTCCGTTCCCCTCCGGCACCGGGCACATGATCACGGCTCTGAGGGCGGGCGAGATAGACGTCGGCATCGGGCTCACGGAGGGCTGGGTCGCCGGTCTGAGTAAGGAGGATGTCGAAGGCGATGGGGGCTACCGGCTGATTGGTACTTACGTCGAGACGCCGCTATGTAAGTCCTGCCTCCCTCAACACCATTGGCTTGCGGAGTGCACGGAGACTAACGCGCTTTACAGGCTGGGCCATATCCTCGGGCTTCGACCGAACCGACATCGGCTCCGTCGCAGACCTCAAGGGCGGCACCATCGGCGTCTCCCGCCTCGGGTCAGGCAGCTACGTGATGGGCTTCGTGCTGGCAGACCAACAAGGCTGGCTTTCCTCCTCGACGGCAGACACACGGCCCTACCCCAACACCGCCATTCTGCACACCTTCGGGAACCTCCGCAAGGCAGTCAACTCGGGCGAGGCCGACTTCTTCATGTGGGAGCACTTCACGTCCAAGCGCTACTACGACTCGCAGGAGATCAAGCGGGTCGGCGAGATCTACACGCCGTGGAGCAGCTGGAAGATTGTGACATTGACGAGCCTCGCGGGGTCGGATGGAAAGCTCGACAGCAGGGTGGACGACTTGTTCAGCAAGCTGGACCAGGGGATCAAGCACTTCAACGAGAACAAGGACGATATCGTCGGGCGCTGGCGTCACCTCCGGTGTACGGTCGGAATGGACAACCTAGATCAGACGGTCGATGAGAGGGTGCTCCTAGGGGAGACCAGACCGAAGATTTCCCTGATGCAGGCGTACCTCGACTGCATCGCAACCGCCATCCTCCGAAGAAATATGCAGATTTGGAGCCGACCGCGGCGAATCAGATTCTCGCAAAACTCTGACTAGATGGAAACAATGCCGCCTCGAATGGGTTCGCTGCACAACGGAGGGGCATTCCGGGTATGCCCTTCTGTCTACCAAACGTCTGCCTGCAGAATGCAGAGATGGTTGCGATTCGTCCTTGGTGTTACCCATTTCGCTTAGTTCGTTGTCTTGTTGGACGCCCCTCGCCCTGCGGTAGGAGGTCATAAAGCGGAGGTTGTAAGAGCTGGAGCTGGGGCCGGTCGCGACACGACGCGAGAAGACGGGCCATGACCGCTGGCCGCCCGATGTCCCAACGCCGCTGAAGCAGGCACGAGTGCTGTCCGCTGGCGCCGCTTTCTTTTCTGAGTGAGCTCAGCTCGACGCTCGGTGCCGCAGCGGAACCCCCGGCATGCTGCGAACTCCAATTCCTTTCAAGTGGCTTTGTGCTCGTGCTATAGTCAACTCGACATGCACGTCAACATGGTGCATCGCCCTTTGCCTAACATGATAAGGAGCTCGCCGCCGTGTGGATCCCTCCCCGGCCCTTGAATTTTGCCACAATCTCCAGTGTTCTGCAAACGGGTACCTGGCGGCGCGCATGTGGCAGGGTACGCAGCCCCGCTGTATATAAAGGGCCCAAGCCGCCAAAGTCACCAAGTCGCGTGCCTCCGGTCTCCCACAGCGGACCCCAAGCAGGTGTTGCCTTGCCATGAATCCCAGAGTGGTAAAGTCCCCCCGTCTCTCGCATTCTCGACGTGTTCCTTTGAAAATGCTCATTCGGATTGCTCCAGATCGGCGTCGATTTCGGCTTGACCAATTGCGCCGCCGCCGAGTTCAGAGACGGAGCCCGTCATACTTCCCAACGCCTTCTGGACCCGTCCACTCCCCCAACGGTCAGCCGCCATAAGGATGGCTCGCTCGACATCGGCAGAGACCGCCATAGACCCTTCCGACCCAGGCACACTTTTATCCTTGCCCCCGGAGCTGCTCGTCGTGGTTACCAAATTCCTGACTGAAATCGGCGATATCAACGCGTTGGCTCTCACAAGCTGGATGTTCCGTAATCTGGTCCGGTCGCGCCAACTCCGTTCAGTCTGCTTCGGCCGTACTCTCAAGTCTTGGGATAGGGGTTAACAGTCTCAGTAGGCTCTTCCGCGTCTGTTTGTATGCCGGCCTGCCAACAAAGGTGTAGCCACTGCCAGAAGATTGACCAGTATAGCGCAGACAGGTTTAGAAAGGACCAGTATAGCACATTATTCCTGTATCTTTGGCGCTATCTTCCTAGTATTTTTTGCCTTTATTTCGGAGCCGGTGTGATAGATATCCCTGCGTGACGAAAGTGACTCTCCGCAATGTCCGCATCGTCGCCGACCACATCGACGCACCACTCCAAGAACATTTGGAACTCTCTTGCGATAAAATCTTCGTTTTCGTGCCACTTTTTCTTGATAAACCTTTTAAGCACTCCAAAATACTCCTCGATAGGATTGAAGTCAGGCGAGTATGGTGAGAGAAACTCCAGCACGACCCCCGCGTCTCTGCACATCTGCCGGATCTTCTCTGAATGATGCCATGAAGCGTTGTCCATGACAATTACGGATTCTGGCTCGGGGTATCTGCCCACAGTGATGCAGCAACTGAGCTATAAAGTCCTCAAACAAATCAGTGTCCGTAGATCCTTGGTATACTCGCCTCAGCACGACGCCGTCTTGCGCGTATGCTGGAAGAATGTGCCATCTTTTTCCACGGTTGAACTTGGTAATCTGGACCGGGGACGACCCCTTGGGAGACCACCCCCAACGCCTGTAACCCGCCCTTCTATCGCAACCAGACTCATCAACAAAGATTAGTTGGTGGGACTCGTACTGCGAGATCCTATGAAGATAGGTATTAAAGCCGATACAGGTGTGGGTCCTTCCATTGCCATAGGTAATCATACATGAAGACCTAAGTGGTCTCGAAGATCGGCATCCCGCTGTTGTGCGATGCGACGGATCGTTTTTCTTGTCCAGCGTATTGATCCCAAGGTTCGACCGATCGATCGTTCTGATATCCTTTTGCCAAATTTACGATAGAGGAAGTCTACCATCTCGCATCGATACATATACGGCTGCTCGGTTAATAGATCGCACAGGGCTTTCTGTATCGGTGGTGTAATACGGCTGCGGCGGCCGACGCGGGCTTTTCTGTCGGTGGGCATTTCGGATTGCTGTCTTTCTAGACGGATTCTCTGGACGGCGCGTGAGGTGCAAGAGGCTTTTGAGGCAATTATCTTGGTCTTAAACCCTTCTGTTAGCAGAGTTTCGATTAGAATACGCTGTGCAGCATCCAGTTGCGGCGCCATGACGATGATGGCTGACGCAAAAGCGCTGACCGGCGAGGATGGAAGAGGAAAAACGGTGGGACGAGAGACGGGGCCAGGTTATATAGGACGAGCGGGGGCAGGCGATGATAGCGCTGTTGGGGAACGGCTGCTCTGTTAGGGTGCTGCTGTCTTATGTACCTCCCTGGTACAATTGTGTGCCCTCCAAGCCACACGCGCCACTGCTGACCCCGCAGTCCTTAACAAAGTTAACTAAAAAATTTAGCGACACCCGATTCGCCTTTTAGTGTATATGCCGGCTTACTACCTGTATACAACGACTTGGAAGTTCCCGCAAGCGCTCGGTAAACTAGGTAATTACCTTACAGAACTTGCTCGGAAAACCTTCACCCTCGCATTCCGGGGCATTCTCCGAGGCAGCTGTTCAGCGCCAACGCCCAAGAAGTTGACCTCAAATTCAATGTACCGCCGCGCCCCTGGAAGGCATCCGCCCAGCTTTCCTTACCGTGCTAATCAGTCCGTCAGATGAGCCTGCTTAAGGAGGATCGGGCAAAGCACGCCAGAAATACCATCAACAAGACGATCCCGGCCATCCTCAAGGGGAACGCTCGAGCACGGCATGGGGTGGAATCTGCCAGGTTGATCGTCGACCCGTTGCCAGAGAGGCCTAGGTCCTCATCGAGCTCGCGGGGGGGTCGGGGTCACAGCCCGTCGGGAACCCGGATTCACCTTCAGGCCACCGACACTCTCACGGCAGCGCGGTCGTTTCTCTCCTCGTCGTCTTCGTCCTATGCCGCGTCCCAATCCAGCAAACATGCCAGGATCGCCATCCTCAACATGGCCTCCCCCCTGCGCCCTGGAGGCGGCGTGTTGACCGGCGCCACCTCTCAGGAGGAGTTTCTCTGCGCGCGAACGACGCTCTATCCGTCGCTACGCGAGAAGTTCTACCGCCGTAAGCCTTCTCTCTCCTGTCTGATCGACCAGTGGAGAAGCGCTTGGGGAATGAGTGACGGACGCTTTCGTCCAGATCTCTACGCCATTGCTTCCGAATCACCCTAAGCTGGCTGACACACCAGGCGGTAACTATCAGTCCCGGAGTTGGGAGGCGTATACACGTCGGACGTGCTCGTCTTCGGGTCGGCCGACGACGACGCCCACGAGCTGCCCAAGCCCGACTGGTTCTTCGTCGACGTGGTCACGACGGCCATGCTGCGGATGCCCGACGTGGAGCGCGGCGAGGGCGAGGACCGGTACGCCGAGGACAAGGACCGCGAGGCGGCCGTGGATAAGATGCGGGCCGTGCTGCGCATGTGCAAGTCCAAGGGCGCCGGCCGGCTCGTGCTCGGGGCGTGGGGATGCGGCGCCTACGCCAATCCCGTCGGCGAGGTGGCCAGGGCGTGGAAGCGCGTCTTGTTGGGCACGGCGAAGAAGCCCGGCGAGGCCTGGGACGGACTCGAGGTCGTCTTCGCCATTAGGGATACTAAGATGGCAAAGGAGTTTGCGACGCGGTTTGGAGACGGCCTAGAGGTGGTGGAGGTTGCGGGCGCGGAGCCCAGAAAGGCGTAATACCATGCCGAAGACGTCCGCTATCTTCCCAGGCACCACGGGCTCAAAGCCACTGCAGCAAAGTGTAACGATATTCAGCCGTTTTGTTGTCTCGCCAAGAGTGTTGCAATGATACGGTCCGCAGCCCTGCTCAGGGGTGTGGGCCCGTCAAACTCCCGTACGTCCTTGTCATAGCCGAAGGTATACCGCTGCCCTGATCGTCTGACCGCCATCTGGTACTTCAACCGGAAGCCGGGATCTCCGCCGTGGGAGAGAAGAAGCTCGACCGTTTTTGCGTTTCCAACGTGGCAAGAGGCGAAATAGAGCGGCGACGCTCCCCATGTGCGCAGCCAGCGATACTCAAAACCCTCGGGGATGGCTGCAAACCGCTGCCTCGAAGGGTCCGGGATAAGCTCCTGGGGTATTATTTCTGGCGTGCCATGCGTGCAGTAGCACGCTCAAAGCAACCTCCTGCCCGACAGTTCCTCTACGGCTTGACTCTGGACCGCTGGCACACACTGCCACTGCCACTGCCTCCGCCTCCAACCGAGTGCAGATGAAACCCCCGGGTCCGTTTCCTAGTACAGGGCAAACCGCAGCAAACCCATAACATTGCCCTCGGTGTCTTCGATCTCGGCCATCTCGTTCTGGACGTCGCGGTAGGGCTCCTTGCGCACCTTGCCGCCAGCCGCGACCACTTTGTCGATGGTCTTCTTCACATCTCGCACCTTGATGTAGTTGAGGATGCGGGACTCGGAGGCTTCCGAGCTGCGCGGGGCGTTGCAGAGTGTGATTCCGCCCATGACATCCCCTCCGGTCATGAAGATGCGGGGGCCGGGGGTGTTGCCGGATTTGCTTATGAAGTTCCACGAGAAGACGGTGGCGTAGAACTTTTGCGCCCGGTTTATGTCTAGCGCCGGGATCATGATGAAGGCGAAACAGCCATCGGTGGGTGCCATGCTGTCGTCGTCGCCGTTGTCGTCGCCGTCGTGATCGTCGCCGTCGTCGTCGTTGTTGTTGTTGTTGATTGTCGTTGGCCGAGAGGGGGCCCCAATTTGTTACGTGGTTGCCTGTCGCGGGGTTCGTTGGGTTGAGTGAGGTTGCGCGGGCGGGGCGTGCAAGGGGCGAGGCTGATCTTGCCTGTGGGGCCCCGCTGACCCGCAGGACGCTGACTGCACTGGCTCGGACGCGCCCTCGAGACACTGGGCTTAGGGGCGGGGCGTGGATCTCGTCCTTTTTCCCATTGAGGATTGACCCAGCGTCGAGAGCCGAGCTCCCAAGGCATACCAGTATTCCGCTTCCCCTTTGCCGAACTCAAGCTTTCCGGGCAGTACTCCGTAAGTCGGTCCCCACGTCTCGACGCAGGCATCTCGGCTTGTTCCGATCGCCCATTGAGCCGACCGGGGAGGGACTGTACATACTGTACTGTACTGTGTAGTACAGTACTATGTAGGTCCCTGGGAGATGGACGGTGGGGCCCGCACCAGACTAAGAAGTGACAAGCCTCGAAGGTGAACCCTGCATTTCGGAGCCATCCTCGCCATCCCGACATCCGTCAACCCACTAATTTTCGGCCCGCGAACGACGGGCAATGTCTCGTCTTTGCCAGACTGTTCGGCGGTCACGTGGCTCCGATGGTCGTCTCGCCCCACAGAGCTGAAGGAGCGCGGGATGAGGCGCGCGGGATGAGAGCGCGGCGCTGCATAACGCCATCGGGACAGTGGCGATAACGTGTCCCCCTCCTGGCTATCTCCGGCCAGCTTCCCTTCCCCACCGTGAGACCGCGACCCTGATTAGCCCTCGTCTGTCGCTCAGTTCCTGCTGAGGAAGCAGTCGCCTGGATCCGGAAGCCTACGGCAGAGACTAGTCGCCGACATTGAACCGCTGTTCACGACCGCGGGATGGCTGATGATACTGCCGAAGGCATCGAGGCTGCGGGGCACCCGCCTCCACTGGCGACCCAGGAAGAGCAGCTGCAAGACGCCGAAACCGAATCCAACAGCGGCCTGAGCAACTTCTCGATAGGCTTGAGCGTCAGTGGTTTTGTTTTTCTCGGGAGAGCTGACAGCAAGCTACGTACCTTAGGTATGCTAAATATCGCTGTTAGGTGGACACGAATCCGGACGACGATGCCAACTCATCATTGGGTGATATGGACGGCGGGTGGGCATCTTCCCGATGTCGCATACCCGAGCGGCATGCACTGACCAAGGTCTCACTGATAGAGATTCGAGCATGTCTGTATCCTCCAGTGTCTATGAGTTTGTGGAAGAGTTTGGCAGAACGTACCACAAGTTCAAGGAAGGGAGTAAGTTCAAGCTGCTGGCATGGAACTCCACCGTTGGGCCATGAGGTGGGCTAAATTTCCCCGAGAATACTACCTGCCAAACGACGAGGTGAGTCGAGAAACATGCATCGATGGCGTGTGTGCTTGGCTGATAGAGTCTCAACAGCAAGAACAAACGCGGTTAGGTGAGGCAGCCGTCTTCGACTAGAGGACTCGAACCTACGAGACCGTACCGCGGACCAGGGGCTCACTTGCACCTCGCAGACTTACAACACAGCCTGGCCCTCCGGCTGCTTGACGGCGAGCTCTATCTCGCGCCGATAGACAAGCCCCACCGTGTCCTCGACGTTGGAACCGGGACCGGGATCTGGGCCATCGAGTTTGGTAAATGCGACCGCTCCCTTCCCCCCCTTCTCCCCCCCCTCCGTCAT
>Ga0247777_1000501_pt1 | contig 11224 bp, 6 predicted proteins | sample UWRJL154409C5_FD_179937 | JGI IMG/M metagenome (GOLD analysis project Ga0247777, IMG submission 179937) | Plant litter microbial communities from Arlington Agricultural Research Station in Wisconsin, United States - UWRJ-L154-409C-5 | ecosystem: Environmental > Terrestrial > Plant litter >...
ACCACCATCACCAACACCTCCTCGGACCTCTCCACGCGCCGCCGCTCCTCCTCGCACCCGGGCCGCCCCAGCCTGCGACCCCTACCGCGCGGCGTGCGAATGGCCCCCCCACCGCCCACCGCTGCCGCCGCCGCCGCCGCCGCCGCGTCGCCCGGCCTGGACCCCGCGAGCCTAGCGGGCCACGCCGAGGGGAGCAGCCGCGTCTTCGGCGGCGCGCACGACGGCCCCGGCGGCGGCGGCGGCGGCGGTAGCAGCAGCATGGACGCGGGCGTGGGCGGTCTCGGTGCGGGCAAGCGTGGCGGCGGCGGCGGCGCCGCCCTGGGCCCTGCGCTCGTCGAGCTCGAGGAATACAACCGCCTGCTGCAGGAGACGGCGGCGCGCCACGAGGTGCTGCTGCGGCAGATGGCGGAGCTGCGGACGGGCATGGCGGCGCTCCGCGACGGCGACTCCGACGGCCGCGAGGACCCCGTAGCGGCGGGGTCTGGATCCCCTCTGCCTGTCGCGGCCGAGGAGGCGGCGCCGCCGCCCGGGGTCGTCCCCGAGGTCGTCGGACCGAGGCCTCCCGCTGCGTCGCAGGGGGCAGAGCTGCTACCGGAGCATAGGAAGCCGGAGATGTCACGAGGGGCAGCGGCCGCGGCACGCTTGACGGGGCTACTTCCACCTCGGCTGCTGCGTCGACTCCGCACGGGATGGGGCGTTTTCCCGGCCGCGAAGACCCGGCTTGGGGGGTCGGCCTTCCGGGCTATCTTTCTGTATCGCTTTCTCGCGTCCTTGCTGTACGGTAGCGGCGTGGGCGTTTTCCGGTTTGTATTGGGGGTGATGGGCTTGGCTAGTAGGGGCTTGGGGGGAAGTTGAAGGACGGCGCTGGGCTCTGGAGAGGGAGTTTATTGGAAAATACTGCAGAATGAGGTAATTACTCGGATAGATTGAACCGACAATGGTCTCTTTTTGGTTGTGGACGGGCTCTTTAGACAAGGTTAGTAATGATCGGAAGTTGACATACAATGAATAAGCCAATTCACTGTTGCAAGCACATCGTCACGACTGGCAGTTCAGCCAAACTAAAGGACCAGCATCAAGACAAGTGTATTGTTGGCTGTGGGGAGGTGACCCAGCTAAGAATGGCTAGAACTTCCCCAAGATCTCCCTTCCCTTGGTGTGAATCACCCGTCTGCCCAGACCTCATCTGGGCCAAAGCATCGCCAAACTCCCCATGGCTCCTGCAACCCATGCATCTTTCTTAGTGGGCCGTTATCATCGCGTCCTCCCCTTGCCCTGCCCTGGTCGCTGATGCCTGGTTGTTGGCAAGCCGCGGAAGCGGTGCTGGTCGCTGCCAACTTGGTTGGATGATCGCGTGGATCATGTGGAAAATCAGAAAGAAACAAGAAAAAAACGAGTAACCATAGTCCAGCCCCAACGTTGCTTTCACGACCTCTGCCGTGACGGATGTGGCACCGCTTCCCCAAAAGCTATCGCCTCTACCTACCGAGACGGTTCCTACCCATGGCCCTGGACTCTTCTTTCTGCTTCTAGTAATGAAGCTGGAGTTGAGGGTGCTGGGAATGCTGCGGCGGCTTGTTCACCGCTTCAATCGTCTTGTTGATGCAGTTCCGCATCTGGGATATGTTCTGGAGGCCAGGGTCCTGAGCCGAGATATTGCTAATCTGCACAAACACCTGTTCCAAGGCGGTGCGGATATGGCCAAGTGTCTTGGGCGTGATGTCACGAGTCTGCTGGTCCTGTTGAGGCATTCGTGTCAGCTACTATGTCTGACGAGACTTGGGGCTTGGATACATACCAGGTAAGGGGCCATGGGGTAGAACTGCAGGACGACAAGCTCAATCCAGGCCAGCTTCTGGGCTAGCAGGGGACCTGTGAGCTCCTTGGCGATAGTGGTGCCGACGGAGAGGAGGATGAGGGGCTGCTGCAGCTTGGTGACAACGTCGGGATTGTAGTTGATGAGCACAAGCTTGAAAAGCTGCTCCTCCTTGCCGCTCTGCAGCCAGTGCATCATGGCCTCGTCGTATTTGCCCTCTTTCATGAGACCATCCATGGTAGCCGCGGCGCGTTGGAGCTCCAGGCGCTCCTGCTCTTCCCGGACTCTGTGCGGTATCAACTGCTGGCTGACGCCAGAGTCGTGGGGCGATGGGTACGAGTATCCGCCACTGGGGCTGTTGTACGAGGCAGAGGCAGTCTCAAAGACACGAGCTGAGTGCTGCTGCTGCTGCTGCTGCGATGGAACAGGCTGCTTCTGCTTTGCAGCATGGCTGGCCTGCACCTTCAGCATCTGGTCTTGGTATTGCGTCTGAGCCGTGGCCATTGTGGACACTGTCTCTGTCAGGCGCGTAATGAGCACCATCAAACCATCGATTTTGTCGTTCTGCACCTCTTGGAACCTCTCCAGCTGGGCCATGCGGTCAACCGTCTTCTGGTGCACATCGAGAGCCACCTGCTGAACCGCCTGAGCCGTGAGTGATGTGAATGCCGGGACGACCTGTTCGCTAACAGCGCGGGGAAGCTGCTCCTCGAATTGGGCGGTAACAGTGCGGATGACTTTGTCGCTGACTGCTTTGCTGAGGTCAAGGCCCTTGAGCGCTTGGCTCACCGAGTTCGGCAGCGTCCGTTGGACTTCACGCTGAACGACGTGTGAGATCTGCTGGTTGAGCTTGTTACCAAGCTGGTCCGAAATGGACCGCGACATGTCGTCCCGAATGGCGGGGATGACGCTCGATTCCAGTTCCGAGCGGACAATCTTGCCCAGGACCTGCTCCGTGTTGTTGTTGAGGACCTCGGAGACCATGTCGAGGAGCCGTCGCTGCTTCTGCTCGAATTCGGTATCGCGGGTGCGGAATTGGGTGTTGATATCTTTTTTGATGTCGTCAAAGGCGACATGAATGGAGCCCGAGACCCGCTCACAAATTCTTGCCTCCATGGCGCCAATCGCGGTGTCGATTCCCTCCTGAGAAATAGTAGAGACCGGGGGGGAGAGGATCGTTTTGACGTTTTCCGCCGTTTTAGCGGGCGTAATGCGAGGGGAATGACTGCTGCCGTTCGACCCACCCGCTGGAGCATCTCGGGGGTTGTCAGTAGCAAGCGACGCAGCAGCTTGGGCGGCGGCGGCGGCGGCTGCGGCGGCGGCGGCCTTCTTCTTGCGGCTCCGCTTCTCGGGCTTGTCCGTCGATGGGCCGGGATGTGGGACCGACACGTCGTCCTCTTTGGCGTCCTGTTTGGCTTTGGCGGCCAAGCTTCCCGTCTCCTTGCGTACGGCGGCGTCATCCTGTGACTGGGAAGATTGCGGATCCTTGCCGGCACCCCGTGACACGATAATGCGAGGCGCGGTGACTGGGAGAGAGGGTTCTTCCGGCGGCTGGCGCAGCTCGCGGTCTGGTACAGACAAGGATTGCAGTGGCGCGTTGAGTTTGCCGATCTTGACGATGCCCGCTTCGGCGGCGTCGACGGGATCTATGACCTTGTTGTCCTTGGTCCAGCCCAGCTCTCGTTGCCGGACGAACAGACAGGTGACCCCCCTGGACTGCATGGCGTACAGCTCGAAGAGCGCAGGGTCGTCTTCTTCGCCCACGCCCTTGGCGGGGTCGGAGAGCATGTCGAGACTGCGGAGACTGCCGCGGTTCGCGAACGAGTACTCCCGAATACCGCTGATGACGGCGGTGGATTCGGGCTGCGGGATGGACGAGTCCTGGGCCGTCAGCCGCTGGATGTAGTCGACCTGCGACAAGCTCTTCATCGCGTATTTAGGCGCGGAGAGGTGCAAGAAGTAGATCGAGTTGCGAGTCGGGTGGCCGACGACAACCATCCCGGTGGGAGGATGGTACATGACGCTGCAGACGGCGTCCGATTCCTTGCTGTGCGGTAGGTTGAGCTCTTGGACGGGCTTTCCGAGCCCCAGGTCCCAGAGCTGCAGCGTATGGTTCTGCTTCATGCCGACGATCATGTACCGCAGAGCGCATTGCTTCTGGTAGGGCCGGAGCTTATCCAGCAACAAGACAGAAGTCGGCCATGCCTTCTCGCCCTCGGGCGTCGTCGTCAGGGTCATCAGCGGCTCCTTTACTTCGAGCGAGGTCCGCGCCGGCATCGGGTTCCGGCCGTCCGCGACGTCCTTGGCCGCGGTGAGGTCGCGGACGTCCCAGAACTTGACGCGACCGGACTTGTCCAGCGAAACCACGACGGTATCGTCCTGGCTGAAGGTGAAGTCCTTGCCGGCCTTACCGGTGTTGATCTTCAGCGAACACAGCTTGGACAGCCTCTCCGTGTCGACTACGCGGTCGTGTCCAGGCTTGAAGAGGTTGTTTTGCATGATAAAGCCGGGCCAGACGATGTTGATGAACTTGCCGCGGCCGACGGCGAAGTACTCGGTGTGGTTGGTCGACGTGCGAGCGCGTGTCTTGAGGACCCCGCCGGGGACGTCACCCTCGCCGGAGCTGACAGGAGGCAGGGCGAAGCCGTACTGCTCGGGATGGGCGTCGTCTAGGTGATCCATGGCGCCGTCGCGGATCTGGACCCAGTAGACGGTGCCGCTGAGACCCGTTCCGATGATAGCGTCCTTCTGAACACTGCTCGCGCTGGCGGCGACGGACGACATAGCCACGTTAAAGATGCGGTCCTTGGTGTCCGTGAAGAGCTTCGCATCCTTGCCGTCGAGTTGCCGGATCACCCGGAGGCCGCCGGCCTTGGACATGCCGTAGCCGATGTAGCCCTCGGTGGCCGTGACGAGGTTGCGATCAATCTGGTCAAAGTCCTTCTTGAGACGTGCAATGTCCAGGATGGAGCTATCCTGGAACACGGGGCGTTCCTCCTTGTCGTCGTCCTGGACGGTGATGGAGACCCAGGGCTTCATGGGGAAGTTGTAGACCTTGACGGGCGCAACAGCCTCCTCGATGACGACAATCTCGTCCGCCTCCGCTTCCGCGCTCTCCCAGCTGTCGGCGACGGGCCCGTGGGCCGCCTCGTCGACGGTATCGCGAACGGCTTTGGCAAGCTCCAGGGGGAGGGTCTTCTCGAGAACGTCCTGATTCTCCTCCTTGTCGAGCTCCTTCTTGATAGCCTGACCGGCCACACGAGCCGCTTCTTCAAACTCAGCGTCCGTCCTAGCGAGGATCAGATTCTCCATATCTTTCGCGATCTCGGCTTGGGCATGTTCCGCCTCGGCACGCGCCAGAGCTTCCTGCGCCTCCTTGTCGGCCTTGTTGGCCAGCTCGTTCACCGCTTCGGCAACAGTCTCTCTGGCCTTGTCCCCGGACGAGTTGGCCCCCGCGCTGGCGATCGGCGTGCTGTTCTTGAGGGGGCTATCAGACGATGGGGCGCGTTCAGCATGGCGTCGCGAATGCCCGGCGGTCGGGAGCGGGCTCAACCGGCGACGCTTTCCACCTTCTGCATAATCGACTGCACTAGCGGCGGCGCCAGAAGCCCCCGGGGTCGTCGACGACTTCGGTGTCCGGTTCAGGGGTGACGTCGAAGCCCGGTCGTCGAACGGGTTGTTGTAGCCGAAGGGCGACAACTTGGAGCTCGGCTTTTCTTCCTCAAAATTTGGCTTAGGTGATTCAAAGTCGAAAGCGCTGACGGGAACGGCCGGGAGGGGAGAAACCTCGTGATGCATGCCCGACAAGGCTTCTTGCAGTGACGAAAAGTCTCGACCGTGATCATTGCTTCGCTCGCTCGCCGACTGAGGCGTCATGCTGATCGACTTGGACGAACCCGAGTATGGGGCATCGTTTTGACTCGGCTTCGGTCGGTTCAGGAGGTTCAGCAAGTACTGCTGCGTTTCGGACGTCTGCGACGTCGTGGCCCAGTTGGCGGCCGCAGGCTCCGGCTCCGGCTCCGGCTTGGGTGGCTCGTCTTTCAAACTGCCCTTCATAAGGGCGGCGAGAAGACCGGTGGGGTCGGATGGCGCCGGGGCTGGGGCATGAATGAGGGTCGAGGCCAGGGGCACAGATTGTCGATGGTCCTGCTCTCTCGACGCGGCCTCCTGCGGCACCGAGGCCGGATGGACCGGGGCCTGCGAGCCAGGGCCGCTGAACTTGAGAAGATTCAGCAAGTGCGAAGCGTTCGCCTGACTGGCCGTGGGCCGACCCGACCCGATAGATCCTAGCATGGCGGGCGGGAAGGGCGCGTTGGGGAAGCTTGCGCCCGACGGCGGGGTTGGCGCGGCGGGCAAGTGGGACGCCATCGAGGCCGAGAGGGAGTCGGGCACATCGGGGGACTCGGAGTGTTGCTGGTCGTAGTAGCTTGCAGGCTGCGACTGGAAGGGGCCGAAATGGGACAGCAAGTCGACGTGCTGGTGCTGGTGCTGCTGCGGACGCTGCGACTGACCCTGCGGGCTTTCGCCCTGGTTTGAGGTCCGCCGCAGCTGGTCGAGAAGCGACTGGAAGCCATTGGTTTCCATGCCGCCAGAGCCGCCGCTCCCCGGCGCGTCGAACCCGCCAGACATGATGCCCGCGAGGGTGGCAGACGTCAAAGGGCGCGCGGACACCGAGGTGGGTGGGGCGGGGACGGGATCGTCGTTCGTCGTCGCTCTCAATGTGGAAGCAGATTGACAGAGATTGAGAGCTGGGTTCGAGAGACGGCGGCGGCAGGAGTCCTCCGCTCGCACCTGCCCCCAGAAGAAGCCAGAGACGGGCTTCTACTTGGTATCGGTGGGGAAGACGTCTGCGGCAACGCAATATGAGTGGGTTTGGAAGTGGGAGTTGGGTTCGCTCGACAAACAGCAAAAATTTGTTTGCCAGCAGCGGTTGGGCACCCTTGTAAAGGTAAAAGCGCGGGAGGCTGGGCAGCGATCCAGGCGTGCGGCTGCCCGTCCAGTCACGTTTTCAGTCGCTGTGGGGCCCTGATCTCAAACCGTCCAGTGGACAAGCCAAGCTCGGCAAGCTCGGAGCTTGGTTCGCTCCACGGTCCGATGTAGTATATCGTATCAGGACGAGGCGTGAAAGGCGTGAAAGCATCAACAAGAGGGTACTCTGTGGGACGAAAGGCAAAAATTACTTTTGATACCTCAAGGTGGAGAGGGACCTGTTTAGGTACTGTGTACTTAGCTGAACTTCTGTAGCGCGGTCAAGGCAACTCGCCGTTGGAGTCCGAAATCTGACTCTCTCAGCTCAGCGGGCCGGAGCCAGGCACCCTAAAACCCCCTCACCGCCTGCGGCAGAATCGTCGGGCTGATACCGCTCCTCACCTGCAACCCCTGGGCGTCATATCTGCATCGGACCTCGCGCCTCCAGGAGCACTCTCATACTGTGGGACCTGTCGTGCCCTTCGTTCGACAAGTTTTGTCAAACAGCTAGTCGCTTAAGACATCCGGGCTTCCCTACGTCGACCGCGCTTGATCGACGTCGTGGGTATCGGCGAAGGCTCACGCGACCTTCACCGTGTCAAGTCCGGGCCGCAACCTCCGGATGCCTACAGAATCCGACGAAAGAAACGTCCAACGCCCGCGGCATCATTCTCTTGTCCCTCCGATCCTCTGACATCCGAATTACCCTGGTATTGCCGCTAGAATGTTTTGTTTACGAAGGCATGACCCCTACGCTCTTCCCTCCCCTCTCCTAATATTACTCGATTGCTGATTCTCGGCCCCCCCTCTCAGCTGGCTCCCCCTCCTCTTCATCCCAACCAACGCGTCGCCGGCCTTCATCTTCCTCTTCTTTGTTTGCACCTACTTCCTCAACCGGCCATGCGTCTACTGCTCTTTCCTGCTGCTCATCCTCTTCCTCACGAGCTGTAACTGGTCCGACCGGTGCTTCTTCGACTTCAGCAGCAACTGGTTCCAACCGCGACCGTCGTCGCACATGACGGCCGAGAACCTGGACGGAGACGCTGCGGGTGCGACTGCCGCCGTTGCGGTCGAGATGCTCAACTCGACGGCCGCGGCCCTGGCTGCGGCCGCCGCGGAGCAAGTCACGCAGGCCCGCATCGAGTGGACCGGTCTCGGCATGGAGTGGCTCCGCAGTCTGTTGGGCCGTAGGGAGTGGCGGATTGACTGCCTGGATGTCTACGTACGACTTTGAAGGACAATACTTGTTACCTGGAGCGGTCCCACGGCGTGGCCGCGGCGGCCGGCTATGTTTCACGGTATATACGATGTACGGTTTGCATGAGGATGGATACGGCCCGGTGTGGTAGTCTGGCATTGTTACGGCGTTGAGATTGGCATACCTGACAGCGGCCTTTCGTGGAACGGAGTAGGAATACATTCAGCCCACCCCGCCCTCTGGTTACTGGGGGTGGTCGTCCGGTTGGCGCCTTGTCGCGAGATTCATACACCGACGCCCACGTTTTTCTCCCAACCCGGTCCTCCACCTTCGCGGTTATAACTTGGCGTCCTTCGGGCCCCACCGCTCGTCCCACTTGATCTTGTATCTCACATGCGCCTCTCTGGTTGGTATGCGAATCTTGTGGTGCTCACATGCAGCGTATACGGTCGCCCCGTCCTCGCTTGTCATCCACCCCTTGATATACGCTAGCGTCCTTCCGACCTGATAGACATACGCATGTATGTGTACCGTTGTGTCAATGGGCACGGCCTTCAGGTAACTGATATTTATGTTTCTCGTGACTCCACCCAAGAAACTAGCTGCGTGGTTAGCAGCCGTCGGTGACCCTCGTGTCTCTTCGTCGGGTGTGTAAGGGGCGGCAGAGGGCTCGCATACTCCCAATACCCCGGCCTTCCCACCACAGCCAGCGCAACGGTGGTTAGCATGTCGAAAATCACGCCGTATGCGCCGCCGTGCATCACACCGTTGATGTTACCGTACGCCTCGTCGATGCGCAACGACGTTAGGCTGGACGCCACCACCGACGGCGGCGGTCCCAGTGCCCCTGCCACGGGAGCAGAGGGCGGGCCCCGGGAGGCGTCTAGCACTCTGGCGTCCGTCATGACTCTCAGGTCGAAGCCGGCGTACTTGGTGTCCTTGGCGATGAGGTGCCATCTGCCACCCTCGTCAGCAGGGTGGACGGCAGGCGGACATGAGTTTACCAGCACCATGAGAAGAAATTGGGCTACTACCTCTCAAAGATCGCATTCACTGCTGCTATGGCATTCTCATGCGCGTCGTCTTGCGAAGCTGAGCTGCCGTCGGGGTCTGCCATGGCCGCCGTACGCAAAGCAGAGACTGGCGGTTGAACCGTCGTCTCACCAAGGGAGCACGCCAAATTTTCGCGGAAGCAAGGTGGTAGATGGCCGATAAATGTTTAAAAGCCTTGACTGCTACCCGCGAACGAGTTCGCTCCGCGTATCTGGCACCGGCGACGCGTTGTTCGGGCCTACGTCCGTTGGTACTCCTGGACCCGACTGTGGCCCCACCTCCAACCACCAGGATGCCGAGGCTCGGGGCAAGTACAGTACGGAGTACTGGGTAGGTAGCTTGGGGTACGGGAACCAGAGCCTGGATTCGGGACGAAAATTGGCAACCGGCGGAATTTAGGACCAACTTTCGTACGGGAGTAGTTCAAGACCCCCAAACTCGGTCGATTCGGCGAACTAGGGCATTGTCTCAAACACGGGCGAGATGTCACCGGAGGCGGTGGTCCACACGTATGTACATTCGACTGCGGCTCATGTGGGTACTCCGTTCCAGATGAGAGTACTCCGTAGCTCGACTGCCCTCTCGCTCTTCGCCGCTAAAAAAAATCAGGTCTCGTTCCTGTTCGGGGTTGGGAGCGAGAGGCGCCTGTCGAAATGGATCATCGGTTTGGGGGCCGCTCGGAGCTTTTGTCAAGCACATAACTGTACGGTGCGAGTTCGCCGGAGCGGATGCCGGACTGATGCAACGACGCATGGCTGACGCTATCTTTGAGTTCTAGCCCCTTCGATCGCCGACCGGCTTGCTGCCAAGACCGCACCAGCGCCCTTGTCGGTTTGGCGGCGGAAGCGCTACTGTCGGCGGTCGGGCACAGTGGCGGTGTGAGGTTCCGACCCAAGCATCCATATGAGGACAACAATACGATTTACACGGGAGGGGGGAGGGGAAGGAGCCGGGGGCCATTTCCCCGAAATTCCTATTTTCCCATCCCGGATCGCACGTTAGGCCCGGCTTCTCCGGGCCAGCGAGACGAGCATCCGTCGAGGACTGGAGCTTTGTGTCAAGTGAGAGGCAAACGGACAGTACGCTCTCGCCGACAGAGCCTGAGAGGGCGCGATGAGGTCGCCCTGTCGGCCGAGAATGGACAGTCGTGGTTCAGGAGGAATGAGCCTTGGAGCCCCGCTCGCCCCGGCACGCCCCGTCTGTCGGGCTGTGCTCCAAAGGATGACGTCGAGTCGAAAGCGGTTGAAGGGGCACAAGACGTCCTATGACGCCATCGCTCTTTTGATACGGCGCGACCGGCGGCGACCTTTGCTGAGGTCGCTCCTCGTCCGAGACAAGGCGTTGTTCCCGTCTCGATTTTGAAAGATGCGGAGTTGTCGGCGGGAATGCGTTTGAGGTCGATGGGGGTCTGGACTCCCACGATGGCGTCGCGTGCTGCAAGCCTCGCAACCTTCACGGCATGGCTGGCGGACCCGCGTGGGCAGGCGCTGTCTGCGGCAGATGGTGCGAGCAGCCAAATGTTGGAAATAACCAGCCTGAATCTTGGCATCTCAGGCCCAACTCTGCAGCGTGGCGGCGCATCTGGACCCTTACTCCAGGGGCTGGACCAACCACAGACGCGGCGACTAACCGATGTGCAAGGGCGGGCTCGGCTTGCCGGCGCGTCACGGGGAACTCGACGGGGTTGTGTGACCCTGCCGAAGCCGCCTCGAGGCCGCCTCGAGCCGGCGAGGCCAAATTCGAGTCTTCCCTTAGGTACGGCGTACGGAGAAAGACCTTGGGTTTTCGCTTGGAATTCACCCAGCTGCCGGCATCCTCGCTCCCTCGGTACGAAAGAGTTTCTCGGGTATGGGGCCGAGAGGGGGGCACGCGGTGCAGGCGGGGCAGGGAGAAGGAGGCCCAAGACGACGATACTTGTTTGGTCCCAAACAACCCCTGAAGTGGTTGTCAGGCGCAATGTAAATACCTGCCTACATACCTCCCTATTCCGTACGCCCTCACTCCCTAGGAACGGAGTAAGCTCCGTGAGAGGCTCGCTGGAATGGAGAAGTTCGTGGCCCGTGACAGCTTATGTCGACGCTCTAGGCATCGTTGCTGTCAAACTGCGAAGGGTCGGGTGTGACATGTACATGACGGTACTCTGTAGGTGAAGCACCTCCCAGTGTCAAAAAAGGGTCGTCATTGGCGAG
>Ga0247777_1000502_pt1 | contig 11210 bp, 9 predicted proteins | sample UWRJL154409C5_FD_179937 | JGI IMG/M metagenome (GOLD analysis project Ga0247777, IMG submission 179937) | Plant litter microbial communities from Arlington Agricultural Research Station in Wisconsin, United States - UWRJ-L154-409C-5 | ecosystem: Environmental > Terrestrial > Plant litter >...
CTTGTGGCCTCTCTCGGATATAGGAAGTCGAAAAGGAAAGGAGACGCGCGCATAGACTCGGCTCTCGGCGGGTTGGGAGTGAAGACTCGAAGCCAATCCGCGGGCGAATGGTTGTGTAGCTGCCAGGCATCGACAGGGGCAATATCCGCGGCGCCATGACGCCAAAACGACGTGTGAATCTTCCGAGAGTTCTTGAGAGATCGAATCGACCGAGGCAGAGCGCGCTGGAGATTGCAGTGTTCCAAACCCGCAGCCGTCCGGTCCAGCATGGGCATCTGGAGCACCCGCTCCTACTCAGCGAGGCATGCGTCCGTTGTGCGCATCAGGATATAATCGAAGCGTGAGTCCCTATGGGCCTGGGGTTTGCGTTGAGCAGAGCGCGTCAGGGAGGAAGATGAGCCGCCACGTACGCGTTCTAGCTTTTCTGACCCCGATGCGAACTTTAACAGGTCGCGGATTAGACGGAGGTTACGCCGGGAGCAGATCTTCTTCGTCTCTCAGGCGCGAGATGGGGTCATACCCCCCCAAAATAAAGCCCGGTAAGTCTAGAGCAGAGCGGTAATACGTAGGACGTAGACGGTTCGTTCGGCGATGGAGGACGACGTTGGGTGGCTTGGTCGAAGGAAAGATTTCCGCGCCGCGTTCTGCAGGAGCTTGAGCTGCCGAGTTCAGTCACTATCATCAGTCTTGATCGGGCCATATGTCGGACCGGGACGTTCGAGACTGAGGAGCGGAAAATCCTCGGCCCGCCCCGAGTCTGAAGTCGACCTCACAGTCCGATCTACAGCACTTTCAGCCATCGACTTTAGCGCCCGGGTCCGCTGGAGGCCCTGTAACCCAGCGCCCAATGATGTCGCAGCAGAGCTGTCGCCTCGGTCACCCACAGAACCCTGAAGGCGAGGGGCACGGAAATGCTCACGACCCCACACGAGGATAAACGAAGCGCGGCGTTGGGTATAACGACTCCCAAACGAAACGGCGAAGGCGCCAGTGTAGACGGCGCATCAGCCCAGCACTTCGGACTCTGCTATCGAGATAGAATCAGCGCTCCCAACATCCCAGCCCGTCATGGACATCACCAAGTTTATCATCTCATCCCGCGAGGAGGCGCTCCTCTACGGAGACTACAACACGTACTGCACAAGGCTGTCTCGCCGGCTGAGAAACTGCCGGAAGCACCTCAACATCGCGACGAAGAACAGAGGGAAATACCACCCCAGGGGTCCCGTCACGGCGGAGCAGATCGCTGAGAATCCAGAGTACGTGCGGACAAGGGTATCAGACCATGAGACACGCCGGTGCTTACCCCTTTCCCCAGATACCTACGCCTCGCCCTGATGACAGCGGAGAGGGCGTTCGCGGACGCCATGAAGATGAAGGCCACTCACACAGCCGATGCCAAGGGCATTTCCGGCCGTGCTCGCTCACAGATTGTATCCGCTCTCACCAAGTCGGCAAAGGCGGCCGGACATCTTGCGGATGCCCTCGCTCAGGACGGGAGTGGCGCGGGACAGGTTGACGTTCTCGAGGCTCTAGCCTACGCGGCGCTGCTGAACGGTGCAACGCAGTTTGAGAAGCAGGCTTGGGCGCCATGCCTGCGGAACTACGCTGTTGCTCGTGTCATATACGGTGCCCTCTCCTCGTCCTCCCGAGGGGACGTGTTCAAGGACTTGCTCTCGGAGACTATTGACCCATCCATCCGGTACGCTGCATATCAGCTAAAAACTCCACGGTCGTTGCCCATCCCAGCAATCGCCCGCGAGGCTTTCCCGGACAACGACAAAGAGCTCGTCGCGAGAATCAACAACCTGGATCCAGCCGCCCTCGCGCATACCGGCCAAACCGAGAAATCAGGCCTTTCCCGGGCGGAAAGTGCTGCGAGAAGCATATCCTGGAGGTCACGCGAGGTTCGGATCGAAGACGCCGCCATTGCCACGGCATGGGCAGCCTTGGGCGTGGCGAGAGCCAGTCTCGAGAAGAAGCTGGTTTCAGCACAACAGCTCGACCCCAAGGACACGGCTGCCGCGTACGATGACGTTCTTACAGCCAGCCAGGACGCCGTCGACGCCACCAAGCAGGCCATAGACGAGCTCAGGGGGGACGGTGTCTCGCAGTCCGACCCGCGCATGCAGAGTCTGTATGTCACCCGGACTGCCGTCAACTACGAGATGATTAGCTGGAGAATCGGACGCAACCGCGTTCTGACCGGTGAGCACGACGGCGCGCTCGAAGCCGGGGTCGACTCTTCGCGAAAGACCTCGAAGCGCAAGAGCGCCACGGATGCGACCACGAAGGACCCCCCGGGTCGGCAGATCGCACGTCTCAAGGAGAAAGTCGTCCTGTACGACGGAACCCTGCAGAGCCTCGAGACGGTCAAGGAGCTTCCAGGTGTCGCGGCAGACGAAGACCTCTCCTCCCAACTCGAGGCAACTTTCCAGTATTTCAACTCACTCAAGTATGTACGCCCCCGGTCTGTCGAGTGCAGCGCCTGACCATATGCCCTTTCAGATGCCTCGCGATCGCACGGTCGTATTCCATAGCTGGAAATCAAACCAATGCGCTGGCTCTGGTCAAACACGGCCATGATCAGAGCCAAGCATCCCTGTCCGGCCTGACGACGACCCGGAAAAGGGCAGAGTCCAACCTCCGCAACATCGAGATCAGCCAGGATGATGTCAAGTTCATTCAAAATCTGCTGCGTGGGGAGCTTCAGCGATATCGTGGGTTGGTCGAAGTCGAGTCGCTGCAGAAGCAATCTGCTGGCGGCAGTGCCACAGCCATTCCTCTTGGGGAGAAGCTTGGCGAGTATCCCGCGGAGCCGGTCGACCTTGACAACATTGTTGCCTATCCCCCCCGGCTAGAGGTGATTCCGGTGAAGCCCATCTTCCTCGACGTAGCATGGAACTACATTGACTATCCCGACAAGGCGGGCAAGTCGGTGGTCAAAGGCAAGGACAGCGCGGCTGACAGTGTCGAGCAGAAGCCGCAGAAGCGCGGTTGGTTTTGGTCATCGAGATAGAACGCCCATTGCAGACAAAAGCGTATTCGCTGTAAGACCTTGCCGGAGAGCCCCTCGTGCATCGGCCTGATCGGACCGTCGTGTCTCAGGGGTAGACGCGTGAGTCGTCAAGACCGCATCCTTGACGGAATGTCGGAATGTCGGAATGGGCCACATATCAGTCATTTGATTGAGACTTGGCGTCGACAGGAGAGTTAAGATGATGTCCGTCGCATGTTGCTGTCGATACCCCCGACGGACGACGGTAGTCTTCCTTGCCGGCTACTACCACTTTTCGGCCATGGAGGACGAACCAGAGAAGTCGACGCCCCGAAAGCGCACAGGGAAGCCGGTGACGCTTCGATGCTTTCTCACCACAGTAGCATGTTTTGTTGCAGCCCTCATCATCCTCGGGCTTGGACTTGCTGTCGGCCTCACGAGATCACACTCACCACTGCTGGCCAGTGTCGCCTCCTACGGAATCCCCGACGGCCTCTCTACGATTCCAACGGATGACCTCGTCAACGCAAAGCAGCTAAATCTAGAGACGGATTTTGTGGTCTCCAGTGATGCCACAGTCCGTACATACGAGTTCAATATCACCCAGGCGTACGCCGCCCCTGATGGCGTCTACAAACCCATGATTCTCGTCAACAAGCAGAGCCCCGGACCGTTGATCGAAGTCAACAACGGAGATACACTGAGGGTACGCAGGGCTATCCGACCTTCGCTTGTTGCCTAACTGACAAACAAATACGCACAGGTTCATGTCAACAACCAGATGGCCAATACGTCTACCACGATCCATTGGCACGGCATCGATCAGAAGAACACCACTTGGATGGACGGCGTCATCGGCGTCAGCGGTTGCGGAATCCCACCCGGCAAGAGTTTCACTTACGAGTTCAAGATCGTCGACCAGCGAGGGACATTCTGGTATCATGCTCACCAGTCGGTGAGTTATACGGACGGTCTGTACGGGCCATTAGTGAGGGGCCACTATTTCTATCCCACGCGGAACACGCACTGATGAAGGGCAGATCATTCACGACCCCGAAGAGAAGGTTCCCAAGGTCGATGCGGAGAAGATTGTCTTCCTCGGGGATCACTACCACACCTACGGTGGCATCGTGAGTCGAATATCCCCCGCTAATTCACAGATCTCTCACTGGCTTTGCGCTGCAACGACTAACCGTACAACCCAGCTCGTCGACTCGTATCTCAAGCCCGGCTCCGCGTGGTCGCCAACCGAAGCGGGCGTTGAGCCCCTGGCCGACAACTTCCTCATCAACGGCCGCAACACGTACGACTGCGGCGTCGTCTCGACGACGTACAACCTCTCCGCCCCTACCCAGGGGCGCCCACCGCCCTGCACCGGCGGCACCCTCTACAACACCACGGTCCGGGCGGGCGAGACGGTCCGCCTGCGCCTCATCAGCCACTCCTCCTTCATGTCCTTCTGGTTCAGCGTCGACGACCACGACCTGACCATCGTCGAGATGGACGGCGTGGCCGTGACGCCCCTCGCCGCCCGCGGCGTGCACGTGCACATCGGCCAGCGCTACAGCGTCCTGCTGACGGCCAACCGCGCCGCCGGCCACTACCGCATGCGCGCCACGTTGCCGCAGACGTGCTTCACGCCCTTCTGTCCCTACACCTCGGCCGGCCTCGTGGCCGCCGGCTACCAGGCCGGCGCCACGCTGAGCTACGAGGGCGCCGACCCGGCCGCGCCGCCCCTCGGCGCCGCTGGTAACGTGAGCAACCCCTACGGCGTCGAGAACAACCTCGCGCGCGGCGACGTCTGGGAGGGCTGCGACGATATGCCCTTTGACCTGCCCGTGCCCGTCGAGGCGCGGCGGGCCGCCGAGGTCGCGCCCGAGAACACGCACTCGGTCGTCTTCCAGTTCCGACAGGCTGGACTCATCAATAGGATCTTCATCAACCGGGTTTGTCGCCCCATTCCCCCCTTCACCCCTTCCCCCAGCCCCCCCGGGGAATTTGTGACAGTAGCTGACGGTGGCTTTGGTACCGGCAGACGTCCTGGAGTCCTTACCTCGACGATGCGCAGCTGTGGCTCGCGCTGGAACAGGACTTCGTGCCGGGGAAGGCCGGGTCCTACAACAACTGGGGTTTCCGGCTCGACCAGCAGGTTCTTCTCCTCCCCGAGGCGGGCAAGGGGGCACAGATTACCATCAACAGCTTGGATGTGATGGCGCACCCATTTCACATGCAGTAGGTATCTCCTTGGCTTCTTCTGCCCCCGTTTCCACTCTGGCCGACCGCAGCAGGGGCTAACCGAGCTTCCAGCGGTAACTCCACTTCCTTGGCATGAACACAGCATAGAGGAAGCCACAGCTTACGCGAAACCAGGCCATAGCTTTCAAATAGTAGGTTGGGGGCCGGGCCAGTTTGGCGCGGGCGACGGCAACACTACGACGTGGAACCTCGACAACCCCATGCGTCGGGACACCATCACCGTGCCAGCGCAGTCCCATGTCGTCCTGCGCTTCGTGACGGACAACCCGGGGATATGGGCTTTGCACTGCCACGTCGCATGGCATATGGAAGGTGAGCAGTGCTTACGTACCCCCCCACCCCCTTGGCCCCCCCCTTCGCGACACTGGACGCTGATGGTAGTTTGGAAAGGGGGCATGTTCGTCTCGTTCCTGGAAAGGCCTGACGATCTGAAAGCGCTGGCGAAGGACATGGATGCCGAGACGAGGAGAGCAAGCGAGGGATTTTGTGCAAAGAGAGATGGGCGTGGGTGATTGCGGGTGCCGTTTTAGGCATCATGATCAACACTTCTGTCTAGCGACGGGTGATCGAAACCTCCCCGAGCTCATGTCGTTTCCTGTGTTCTTATTTGACCGGCGTGGATGAATGTGCCTTGCCACTCTCGAGTCATGTGTGGCGAGACTCTGAAGGTCGGACGATTCGTGAGAGGGGGGAGGTTGTATTATATCTCGTGGCAGCTGCCATCTATTTACACGTAGGTACACAGCCCGATTTCCCCTTTCCATGCTCAGTCGTCCGGAATCATTGGAACCAGAGGCCCGCCTTGTCCGAGGCGCAAGGTTTTATGCTCTGAACGCCTGCCCGCCCGGTTGTTGTTTGGATGGCACACAGATGACCACCGAGCATCTCGGAAAGGTTGCGAGCCGCCATTGGAAAGCAGCGAGTATGAGTACAGGCAAATACAGAAGGAGAAGAGGGATCTATTCGGACAGGGGGTGAGGAGACAATGTCTCCGTCGTTGAGGGGGTATATGGTGGTCGTCATGGGCTTTACGGCTTCTTCTCGTCCTTCTTCTCGCCTTCTGCGGCGTCGGCTTCCGGGTTCGACTGGTTCTCGCTGCTGCCGGACTCGGCGCGGGCCTTGTGCATCTTGTCGAAAAGGTTCAGGCTGGCCATCTGAAGCTCGTCCGTCTTTTCCTTGATTTCCTCTGCCGTGGCGAGGCCTTCGCCTGCCTGGCTCTTCGAGACAAACTCCCGCAGAGAGGCAATCTTCTCCCGGATCTGGTCGGCCTCGGGCTTGTCGAGCTTGTCCGAGTACTCGTTCAGCGCCTTCTCGGTGTCGTTCAGGACGCTATCGGCACGGTTGGCCGCCTCGATGGCGCCCTTCCGCTCCTTGTCCTCCTCGGCATACTTCTCAGAGTCCTGCACCATCTGCTGGATCTCCGAGTCGGAAAGTCCGGAGCCTGATGCTATCGTGATGGATTGGTCTTTGTTAGTCGACTTATCCTTGGCGTGGACGTGAACGATCGAGTCGGCATCGATATCGAAGGTAACCTCGATTTGCGGCACGCCGCGGTGGGCGGGCGGAATGCCGACAAGTTGGAAGTTGCCGAGCATCTTGTTGTCCTTCACGAGCTCGCGCTCACCCTGGTACACCTTGATCTCGACCGCGGTCTGGAAGTCGGCGGCCGTGGAAAAGACTTGAGACTTCTTGGTCGGAATGGTCGTGTTGCGGTTGATCAGACGGGTGAAGACGCCGCCGAGCGTCTCGATACCGAGAGACAGGGGCGTGACATCGAGGAGGAGAAGGTCCTTGACCTCACCCGACAGGACAGCACCCTGGATGGCGGCGCCCATAGCGACCGCCTCGTCCGGGTTGACCGACTTGGCAGGGTCACGGCCGAAGATGCTCTTGACCGACTCGGCGACCTTGGGCATACGCGTCATACCTCCAACCAGAATGACCTCCTGGATGTCTTTGGCCTGGAGGCCGGCATCCTTAAGAGCCTTGCGTACGGGCTCGATCGTCTTGCTGATGAGGGGGTCCATCATCTTCTCTAGCTGCGCGCGCGTCATCTTCATGTTGATGTGCTTCGGCCCGGAAGCGTCCGCGGTGATGAAGGGCAGGCTGATGTCGGTCTGCAGCGCCGACGAGAGCTCGATCTTGGCCTTCTCGGCGGCTTCTCGGATCCGCTGGATGGCCATGCGATCGCTGGAAAGGTCGATGCCCGAGTCTTTCTTGAATTGCTGAACCATGTGGCGGACAAGAAGAATATCAAAGTCCTCTCCTCCCAGATGGGTGTCGCCATTGGTCGACTTGACCTCGAAGACGCCGTTCTGGATCTCGAGGACTGAGATATCAAAGGTACCACCACCCAAGTCGTAGACGGCGACCACGCGATCAGCCTCCTTCTCGAGACCGTAGGCGAGAGCCGCGGCAGTCGGCTCGTTGACGACGCGGAGAACGTTCAGACCGGCAATCTGGCCAGCGTCCTTGGTGGCCTGGCGCTGAGAATCGTTGAAGTAGGCCGGAACCGTCACGACGGCGTTCTTAACGGGCTTGCTCAGGTACGCCTCGGCCGTTTCCTTCATCTTGCCAAGCACAAAGCCGCCAATCTGGGACGGCGAGTATTTCTGGCCACGAGAACCGACCCAGGCATCGCCATTGTCGTGCTGAACAATCTGGTAGGGGACCTCCTTGATATCTCGCTGGACCTCGGCGTCCTTGAATTTGCGGCCGATCAACCGCTTGGTGGCGAAGAGGGTGTTTTCGGGGTTTACGACAGCCTGGCGCTTGGCAGCAACACCGACTAACCGCTCACCATCCTCGGCGAAAGCAACGACAGACGGAGTGGTTCGGGCACCTGGACAGCGGTTAGCACGAGGTTGATGTGTCGCAACAATAACGGATGGAGCATGGACACACCTTCTGAGTTCTCGATAATCTTGGGAACTTTGCCTTCCATGATTGCCACGGCCGAGTTCGTTGTGCCTGGTGCATCTGGGTTAGTGGGCCGTCTCGAGGGACAGGACTGGGGTTGTCGGCAGCGGACAGCGAAGGAGATCGACATACCCAGATCAATGCCGATGACGGCACCCTTGACCTTCTCATCGGATTCCGTTGATTGGAACCGCGAAAAGGCAGGAACGGCAGCCCTGGTGCGAAACAAGCCAGCAGGGCGCAACGCGCTGGATGACGCTCGCGGGAGCTGCGGATGTGAGCGCGAGGTCATGTTGAACTCATGAGGGAGGCTTGGGGCTTACCGCTCTAGAAAACCGAGAAGCTAACATCTTGTCTAGACGTATGGGGGTATCTGGGGACGAAGGGATTTCTTGTTCAAAAGAGTGGTGGGCGGAGAGTATCTGGCGAGTTGATGGGTGGAGAGAGAATACAGTAGGTGGAAGGCAGGAGAGGCGAGCTTTCCCGAGGACCGCGAGGGTGAAAAAAAGTTTTGGTGCACGGATCACCGAAGGTCAGCGAATAATCCGCAAGGTTACCGCTCACGCCTCCCCTGTCCCGGTCACGAGCTGGTCTTCCAGCCACCAGCCACATTATCAGCAATCACGCCACTTTTCACGTGCGACCATTGCCCGGAGCCCCGCTCCATCTACTGTACATACAGACTGTACTGTAATTGCTGGGGAGGCCAGGTAGCCAAGTACCGAGATGCTGAGTGAGAGTCATGAGTTCCTCTAATTGATGATTTGTCCATCTGTGTATTCATTCTTAATTCAGGATGGAGTACTTGGAGATAAATACATGTCAAGCGTATGTCCCTACTGTCTGACCCAACTGACAACCTGCGTTTGGCTGGCAGGTCCGGCGCAGCAGTCTTTCAAGGGGCTACGAGACAAGAAGGCGGACAAGATGGAAACGTAAACCAGCCCATTTGCACAAGATCTTTGCAGTTCAGTGGCAAATACTCGCAAAGATAGACTAACAGAGGAGAGACAAGGTACCAACTCGCAAAGATCGGAGCTCCGTACTTAGCCTCTTTGTTACGCTGGAGGGGTGTGGTTAAATACTCCGGAAGGCCTACTGCTGTGTCGAGGCTCCCTCCGGCTTGCCGCGTCCCTCGTCCGACGGCGGACTAAACGTCATCCGTTCCCCCAACTCCTCCGTTTAGACCACAACACCGCGAACCACGGCTGCGGCCTCTTGTCGCTGCCTTCATAATCCGATTTTCTCGTCGAGACGCCCATCAGGTACCGCCGCCGCGTCGAATTCCTCTGCCCTCGGCCGAGTCCGCCAGCTTCGATCCCTCGGAGCGCAAACACGCCCTCACCCCATTCCGCCCCCACCGGCACCTGTTTCGCCGACGTCAACTGCGGTCCGACGTGTGACAGACCGGCCTTTGCGGGTCGGGGTGCCATAACCATGACAATAAAGCTCGAGAATGTGTATGTTGCTGGCTGGCATCAAGCGGTTGATGGGCTGTGGTAAGCCGTGGTGCTTGTCGCTGACGGTGCTGCGCCCAGATGCCACAACACCGACCTTCTCATCGCGCAGCAGCCTCGACGCCATTATCGAACCTGCGTCCGTCCCATGTATGTTCCCAACCGTGCACCCAGAGAGAGGGAAGCTCAGGAGTTGCCAGGGCTGACCCGGTGATGTGCCAGCCATTGGCAGCTGCGATCCCTCGTCGGAACGCTGAGCCAGAACCATGTTTACTACCCCGGCGGCGTGAAGAACCTCAACGTGCAGAAGCTCGACACGGTCACACACGAGACGGAGACGGTCAAGGTTCTCCCCTTTTCGCCGCGCTGCATGGTAGCCAAGAACGGCTGGGTCTGCTGCGGCGGAGAGACGGGCGAGTTCGCCGCTTTCCGACTCGACGGTGGCGATGAGAGCCTGAACATCGACCCCGACGCCCGGCTACCGATCGACTTGGATCCTTCCCGGCCAGAAGATGCCATTCTGTCTCTGATGGAACGGGCAAGGTCCGACAAGAGCATCGTGGCCAAGAGCAGAATCTTTGGCAAGGATCGCGTGAACTGCATCACGCTCTGGTTCCCACCGACACGCCTCGAGCCCTTTCCAGGAGCATACCCGTATCCTGTAGCCGTTCTGGCGAACAATGACAAGCATGTCGTCTTGATCAAACTGGAAAGCCAGGAGCCCATCGACGAGATCGCTTACCCGGATTGCGTCAACCGTGCCGTCTTGTCCCCTGATGGCCGCCTCCTGGTCGCCGTGAGCGACGATCCCTATCTTTACATTCACGAGCGGATCGAGAAAGAAGCCCCTAGGTTCGTTGCTTTGCGGTCTCGCGAGCAGCGCGAGTACGAGTGGCGACCGTGCAACCGGATCCATCTCAAGAGCCAGCGGAAAGAAGATCTATCCGACAGCCGCGGCAGCTTTGCCGCCTGCTTCTCCAACACCGGCCGATACTTGGCCGTCGGCACACAGTACGGCTTCATCTCCATCTTCAACACGAGTGCCTTCACCAGGTACGAGGATGCCTTGGTGACGTGCTTTCCGTCATCGAACCCCGAGTCGGAAGCGGGGGCCGTTAGGGAGATGGCCTTCTGCCCCGGACCGTTCGATCTGCTCGCGTGGAGCGAAGATCGCGGCGCTGTCGGTGTCGCCGACGTGAGGAGCAACTTTGTCTCACGGCAGATTCTTCGTCTGGACGACGACGCTGCGTATGACCACATCAAGGTCAGCGAGCGCACGTCCATCGATCCTCGGTTGTTGGAGAATGGCCCCGACCGAAGTGACTCCCACGCCCCTAACTCCCTTGCCTTCAATCTCGCCAGCGCACTCGACATTCCCTCCGAACCCCGTCGAACGGCTAGGATCCAGGACATTCTCGAAAGGTACCAGTACCCCCTGACCCAGGATGAGACACAGGTTCTCGAGGCGCTCCAAGACACTCGGAGACGGCGAGAGGCGCGAGAGGCGCGAGAGGCGCGAGAGGCACGAGAGGCACGAGAGGCACGAGAGGCACGCGAGGCGCGAGAGGCACGCGAGGCGC
>Ga0247777_1000503_pt1 | contig 11204 bp, 13 predicted proteins | sample UWRJL154409C5_FD_179937 | JGI IMG/M metagenome (GOLD analysis project Ga0247777, IMG submission 179937) | Plant litter microbial communities from Arlington Agricultural Research Station in Wisconsin, United States - UWRJ-L154-409C-5 | ecosystem: Environmental > Terrestrial > Plant litter >...
CGAGCTTTACACGTTCGGAGATGTGCTCGATCGTCGGGGTGCCCCCGCGCGCTCCGTTGCACTGCGCCCAACCGGTCATGCCTGGCTTGACGTGATGACGAAAAGCATAGGCGCTCAACACCGTCTCAAAATAATTGTCATGGGCCAGCGCATGCGGACGCGGACCGATCAATGACATGTCTCCCTTGAGGACGTTCAGCAACTGAGGCAATTCGTCGATGCTTGCCGATCGCAGCAGACGGCCAATGGATGTCACCCGCGGATCGTCGCGGGTCGCCTGCACCACGGCGGAACCGTTTTCCTGGACGGTCATGGTGCGGAATTTGAACATCATGAACTGCTTGCCATTAAATCCCTTGCGGAACTGCCGGAAGATAACCGGCCCGGGACTGTCCAGCTTGATGGCCACAGCCGTGAGCGCCATGATCGGCAGGAAGAACATCAGCGCCAGGCTCGCGATGACAATGTCCATCACGCGCTTGACGAAGCGCTCGGCCGCGCTGAGCGGCGCACGTTGAATTTCGATAGCCAGCACACGCTGGCGCGCCGACGACGCATAATTCGATAATGCCCGGACCCGCATGTCGGGCAAGAGCCGCACCGCGACCGGAAGCGTCTTGACGTGCTCGCGGATGAACTCCAGCCGGGGCGCGTCGTCCCAGGGCATCGCCAGCAGGACTTCCCGGCAATTGTTGCGCCTGACAAAGTTTGCGGCCGAGTTGATGACGCAGACGTCGGTCGAGTCGCGCTCGGCGGGATCGTCTTCCGAACTGAGCGTGAAGCGGCTGACTTCGGAAGTACCGAAGAATACCAGGAGATCCCGAGGCTCCAGCGCGGCGATCTCATGGAAGTCGCCGATCAGCACGATGTCCCGCCGGCCGATCACGCCGCGCGAAACGGCAGCTGCCAGCGCCACCTTGGTCGCCTTCCTGACGGCCAGCAGTCCCACCGGCGCGACAAAATAAAACATCACAAAGGCGCCGCGCGAATAATCGACGCCGATCTTGAGCAGGAACGCGAAGAAGGCGAGCAACAACCCGGTGGTGAACCAGCAGATCAGTATTTCGCCGACCTCGACGCGCGGTTTGGCGCTGTCAGGAAAATCGTAATAACCGCTGCCGCTCATGCGCAGGATGTGGATGAAGCTCGCCAACAGGCCCACGGCGCAATGCGGGAGAATGTTGTGCATGGCAGCGCCGATCGACAGCTGATAGCCAATGCCGCCCGCCACGCTGGACAGCAGGATCACGAAGGCATCCGCGGTCGACAGGAGATAGGGAACCGCATTGCTGGAGAAACGAGCGGGGCCACCGCCAGCGGGACTGTCGAGCTGGCCTACCTTGTTGCCAATATCCGCTCCGATCGACATGAAAAGTGCCCGCGTCGTATCACTGCTGCTGCTGCCTGATTATTGGCCATAGGCCAGACATTCATCAACGGCCTAAGTAACTCTTCGTTAATATCCGCGACCATACACTCGGGTAGAGTGCGACGCAACATTTAATCGATTTGAATGCGTCCAGTATAATGGAACGAGCCAACGCATGTTGCCCTTCCTCGCCTGCGTTGCCGGCATCTATGTGGGCCTTCACTTCAACGTTTTGGCGCTGCTCCCGCTCTCCGTACTGGGCGCCGGCGCGTATGTCGTCACGGCCTGGTCCAACGGCCAGGGTCTGCTCGACAGCCTCGCCGTCGTGGCGCTACCCATCATCGCCGTTCAGGCAGGCTATTTCATCGGGCTGACGACCCGGCCGGCTTACTCGCATCTACGGTCCCGACTTAAAATCCGGCAGTCAGAGCGAGTATAATCCCGGCGCTACGATTTAAACGCGGGTGATCCGCTGCCGCGGCTGATGGTTCTTACGGCACCTTGTCGGCGAAATACCGGCTGAAGACTTCCTGGATCGCCGCCAGACCGCCAAGCTGACGCTCGAGCTCCTGCGTGCGCTTTTCGCCGCTTGCCATTTGCTGCTCATATTCCTTGATCGTGGCGGCGTCCTTGGCATCGCGTGTCAGGTATTCATCATAGTCGGTGCCTGTGGCAAAGGCAGCCTGATCGCGCGCGGCATCAACCCGCGCCCGCAGGGCGTCCCTCTCTCGCTGGATCGACGCGACCGCGGCCTCGACGGCGGCCGAAATCGAGCCGAGCCGTTCACTGTCGGTCTGAGCATCGCGCTCCGCGGAACGAACCTTGAAAGCTCGCGCCATTCGAATCTCCTTGGGTAGCGGTCTTGCCGCGCCGCTTCGCGGGACCGGCAGATCGCCAGACCGCCGTTGAGAGGGGAATTTTGTACAGCCTATCGAACCGTCGCACGATCAACAACGTTGCATTTTTTCGAAAAAACGAAAGGTTGGATTATCGGATGATTCGTAGCACCACCGTACAAGCGTAAAGGTCTGCCAAGCATAGCCCGAAGCGACGACCGGACAGAAACAAGATGAGATTTCGAGACACCTTGAAATTTGCTCTTGAGCTGTTTGTGCCTGAGAGGCTCATGCATCCAGGCGACGCGCCCGCGCCCGACCCGAAGGCGGAGGCTTCGCAGACTGCCGCGACAAGTCCTGCGGCCAGGGAAACTGCACAGCCTGGAAAGGCCCGCCGGATCATCGAGGAGCTGGACCATGCCCAGTTTGGCGGGCCCTCGTTCGGTCCGCAAACCATCGAGCTGATGTCAACGGCGCTGGAAGCTGCCGAGGCTTCCCTCCCCGGGCCGGCATCGGACCAACAGCTTCGATCAATCGCAGCCAAGATCTTGAAGGTGGCCGGCGATGGCGAGCGCGATCCGGTCCGCCTGAAGGCCGCGGCGACCTCCGCGGCAATGCCTGCCGCGATGCCGGTTGACGGCCATGCGGACGGACAGCCGCCGTCGGCCTGACGACAGGCCGCGCCAAAAGCGCAGCACCGCCGAAATTCAAAGAGCCGCCCCGCCCGATGCGGCATCGAGCGTTGCCGGCGATCGGCGCATTAAAAGTATCATGGGCACGTCATAAAACGCCGCTAGATAATTTTCGGGCTGGCGAATTTTAAATAAACACCTGGGCCAGCCTTGGGACGCAGTCATCGATCGAGCCTGGCGGGGAACATGCAGTGTTTCGGCGCTGGTTCTCAACGGGAGTCTGGTTAAATGGTTGGTACTATCGCTAAACTGTCTTGCGCTGTTCTTCTTGTGGCTTCCGCTGTGCCGGCCAAGGCCGTTGAAGTAATCACGAATGGTGATTTTCAATCGGGTCTGACGGGATGGGCTTCATACACGACTGCGAACGGAACGATCGCGGCGACGCCGAGCTTGCCGGGTGCGCCGCAGCCGCAGAACGCCTCGGTCGCCTCTTTCAACGTAACGGGTTCGGGCGGTTCGAGCGCGTTGTTCCTGAACGCAGGCAAGATCAATCCGATCTATGGCGCCGCTCCCGGTGAAGGCGGCGGCGTTTCGCAGACGTTCACGACAACGGGTGGCCTGGCGACATTCTCGGCCGATATCGCGGCATTTACCCGGGTCAATGGTCTCACGGCATTCGGACTGATGAGCGTCCTGCTGGACGGTGTCGTGCTGGACAGCTTTGACTTCGTCGGCCCTGGCACGTCGACGACCTTGCGCGACACGCTGGACTTCACCACCAACCTGACGGCGGGCCAGCATACCATCCAGCTGCAGGCCACGCGCATCTTCGCGCCCGGTGGCGGCGTTACATCGCAATACTTCGACAACGTATCGCTCGACGTCGTGACGCCAGTTCCGGAACCCGCAACCTGGGCGATGCTGATCCTCGGCTTCGCCGGTGTGGGCTTCATGGCTTATCGCCGTCGCAACGGCGCAGCGCTCGCGGCCTGATCCGCGTCCGATCCGATTCGAGAAGCCGCCGGCAACGGCGGCTTCTTTTTTATTCCGCGGGGCACCGCGCTGCACGCGCCAGCGCCGGCCCATCGATTGAGGAAAGCAGGTCGCATCCTTCGCTTCGTTCGGCCGCGGCAATTCGAGGCAAATCGGCGCGACGGCTCACAGGCCTGCCCCCACTTTGTCTTTGCGGCAAAGCGCGGCGGCCTGGGTTAGACGCGCGACAGCCAGCCGGCATTAGCCTTCCATCATCATCGCGCACGCGAGCGAATCGCGGCACCAAGCAAGCCCCATTTGTATGGTGTTGCGCTTGTACGCCGTTGCCGGCTCCATTGTGCTTGTCATGACCCTGCCCATGGGTTTGTGGCTCGCACTGGAATAACTGGCGAAGATCGCCCCGTATGCCTGTCGACATTGCCAAGGCCTATTTCGAGATTCAGCAGCTTCGCCGGGAGGTTCGAAAGGCGGAACGCGCCCTCAGGGTTTGTTTCGCGCGTTCGGCCAACCGTCCACGCGCGCCCGGGCGCGCGATCAGAAATCCGCGAAGCGCTGCCTTAACTTCTCTTGGAAGGCGCCGCCATCAGACGCGAAGCGATCTGATTGAAAAGATCGCAACTGATCAACCCGATTACGTAGCCGGACTGAAGGGCGAACGCCAATAGGACAAGATCCAGCATGATCGATGAGATCGCCTGCCCTTCGAATGCACCCACGAGGCTTCGGGCCAGCAACGCGGCCGCCGTCATGGGAATCAAGGCCACAAACTTGTAGCGAAGGCCGAAGAACATGCCAGTCAGGCAGGCCACACTCATCAAAACCACGTGCGCCCTCGTCTCTTCTTGCAAGGCAAGATAATGCTGCAGTGAAAGCTAATGCTATTCCAGCGTCATTTAACAAAACGTTACGGCCCCCTCGCACCCTGCGCCGGCAGTTGCTTAAGTGAGGCGGCACAACGGATTAAAAGTCATTGCCGTGCCGTGGTGAGCAGCGTGTTACTATCTGAATGTAATTGGGGTGCGACACAGGTCCAAAAACGTCACTGGACCAAAGGCAGCAATGAACCGCTATGCGGTCAACACTCCGGCAATTCAGTCGGGTACCTTGCCTCGCGAGAAGGCAAGCAGGATCGCAACCAACGGAACGGCCATCAAGGCGTAAGCGCGGATATCGGCCGGCGAGTATCCACCGTAAACGTGGGCCGTGTGTCGCAACAAAGCAGCGATAGTGACGGCCGCAATGGCAAGCGCAACCACATGGCGGAAGCGCGCATTTAATCCTTCGTGAAGATTAGAATTCTTCATATCTGATTAAATCTCGTGCTTTTTGGCATCAAGATGGCCGCCGACACTCGATATTCGCCGATACGGAACTCGTGATAGCCTACGCTGCATTGCACAAATTCAGGAAGTACGCCTCGCCCGAGCGCGGGACCCTCCCGCACATACGTTTGGAATTTCCACGGGTTGTGAACCCTCCGAACGGATGGTAACGTTCCTTTTTTGGGAACGTTCCATGCCGGATCCGAGAGATTTTCGGCTACGAAGTGTACTGTGGATTATCCTGGCCACAATTTCGGTTGCGGCCGTGCTTCGCTATGCCCTTCACGACTATGGCGGTCTACTGGGCGAAGACATCCGGACAAATGCACTATTGGGTGCGGCGCTGTTGAGTGCAGCCGTAATGGCTACTTTTTTCTATCGCTTCCACCGCTGAATTAAATCCCCTGAAATCAAATCACTCGCCGACGATAGGCATATTCGAGTTCGATCGAGACCTGCGGAACATTTCCGCCAATTCGAGCAAGCAAGCCTTGTTCGGTTTTCGGAGGATGCTCTCGAACCAGTTCGAAATCGGGATGCTCGGACAGCCACCTGTCCCGTTCTGCGACGAGATGTCCCCGATTTCGACCTAAAATGATATGCCGCCGCGTCATTTTTGGATTGCCTCCCGCCTTAACCCATCAAAGCAAGTGGGATGCCAATGGCGCATCCCCGCTATTAGTCGCAGCAGGAGCGTTTCGGCGTTAACGTATGAGGTCACTATGTCGTGAACGGAGGCGACGCCTGCCGCGAATATGAACATTGGTGGTCCCAACTCACGGGACCCCTTGCGATGCACAGGCAATAAGCACTTCGGGCATTGCTAATTTGGCGTTTGCTCATCCGACAGCGTGTATTCAAGCTGCTTTTCGTGAAGGGACATGCCTAACGCCGCTTCGCATCGGTCTCGATCAGCCCTTCCGTACCTTACCCCTTTAACTGCCCAATTCGTACCGCTCGGCGTTTCCGGAGCCACGCGTTCAATTATGACCCCTGCAAAGGCCTCGCACTCGGGAGCGACAGCCCGAACCGCATCCGCCAGCGATTGCTCAAGAGCCGCGCGGGTGATCGGCCTTCGAATGCGCTTGTCAGGCTTCTCGCCAGCCAATTGCACGCCTTGAAAACCGGGTGAGACTCCGTTGACCTCCTTAGGGTCCGCTTTGTTTGCCACGTGCAGATTGGTCGCGAACGGTCTACCCAGATCATTCGCCTGATCAAAGCTCACCCTCTGGCCTTTTCGCAGGTGCTTGATACCGGCGGCTTCGAGCGCCCTGCGATGAACGAAAATATCCCCTCCGCCCGTTTCAGGACGAATAAAGCCGTAACCTCTGGAACGATGAAACACTTTAACGACGCCGGTTGGCATGCCGATTCCTTCTCGAAGACCGCTCAGGGCACGAAAAAGAAGTTATTGATGTAGGGCAATCCGGGTTTCCCTGACTGCAACTCGGCAAGGCGGAATTCATCGATCGAGCGCATTTCAGCGCCGTCGAAGTACTGTCCCCTGTAGCCTCTGCGTTCGAACCAGGCAGCGGTACGCTCGATTGCGCCGGGGTTATGCCGCTCTTCAATTTCGATCATGAAGTTCGGGCGGTCCCTCTCAAGAATCCCCTCGGCGCCGTGGAGTACCGACTCTTCATGGCCCTCGACGTCGATCTTGATGAAACCGATCTGAGGTAGATCGAAGTCGTCCAACCGCTTTTTGGGGACACTAACCTCCGTGAATTCATGCCCTTCAAGCCGGTTTGCCTCGGAGATGGTGCCCAATGCCGCAACGTCTCCCACCCTGACGGGTATTCGCAATGTCGCAGAGCCGCCCTCGGACGAGACCGCGCTCCATTCTATTCGAACGGAATTTCCGAAGACACTTTGAGCAAATTTTGCGCTCGCTGGATTAGCCTCGAATCCAATGACCGACTTCGCAAACCTGGTGAAGTGCCGCGTATAAAATCCCAGGTGAACACCGATATCGACCGCAGCCCGATCCGCACGGATGTATCTCTCAACGAAATGTATCTCGCGTTCAGAATCGCTCGATAACATATATTGCTTGTACTTCAGGTACTGCCACAACGAAGGAGAAATGCTGCGGAGACTCGCCGATAGCTTATTCATTGACAACAACTCGAGGACTGAGCGGGCGACAATCGAAGATCTTATTATCAACAAGTATGCCGGAAAACTTGGCGCAGGCTGCTCGTGGCCCTGCGCATTCATCTGCCGGTTTCACCGGCTGGCTCTCGTTGTCCGCGCCAACCGAGCATCAGTCATACACAAATTCCTGGTTAATGCAGCGGCGTTGCCGGGAGTATGTGGCGGTGTCCACCATTAACGATAACGGGCCACGTTCCACCAGAAAGCTTCGACAGCAGTGGTGAATGCGAAGAATGGGCTTGCGCGACCTTAACCTTCGGAAGAACTAGGCCGGCCGAAAACGACATTTCACCTGGGGTCGGGCTTACGGCCCTTGAGATAAATGCTATCACTTGCCCAGCTTTGGTGCGCTCCGGGCATATTTCGTCCCGGCCAGAAAGAAAATGGTATGCCAATATCAGACACCAGTAAACTGGGAACCAACGTCAAGATCTATCATCCTGATCAAGTGAATCTTTACGGTTGCTCGATTGGAGATGACAGTCGTGTCGGTTCTTTCGTGGAAATCCAGAAAAACGCGACGATCGGCGCGCGTTGCAAGATTTCCTCCCACAGCTTTATCTGCGAAGGTGTCGTTATTGAAGATGAAGTCTTTATCGGCCACGGCGTGATGTTTACCAACGATCGATTGCCGCGGGCAACCAATCCCGACGGCTCTCCCATGACTGAAGAAGACTGGAAGCTTGAATTCACGCAAGTGAAGCGCGGCGCCTCGATCGGCTCGAACGCCACCATTCTGCCGGGCCTGACGATCGGGGCATCGGCTCTGGTTGGTGCGGGCGCCGTCGTGACGAAGGACGTGCCCGATTTCGCGATCGTGGCCGGCGTGCCCGCTAAAATCGTCGGAGACACGCGACACGGAGCGGACGCTGCCACGGCAAGCGCATCCTAGCGGAGAATGACAACCGCGCGGCTGGAGATATTATCAACCTGCCGGTCTATCGACGTTGAAAATCTACAGAAGCGAATTCTTTAAATCAGTGTGGCTACGAGAGGCTTAGAAACTAGTGATCAACGTCGGCGTAATCGGCTACGGATACTGGGGTCCTAACCTCGTTCGAAATCTTGCAGAGGTTTCCCGCGTCAAGCTCGCCGCGGTCGCAGACTCCTCCCCTGAAAAACTTGCGCTGGTCCAGCGCCGTTTTCCCGCGGTGACGACCACGGCCGACTATCAGGACCTGATCCGCGATCCTTCGATCGATGCGATCGCCGTCGCCACGCCGGTCAGCACCCATTTCGAACTGGGCATGGCGGTGCTGAAGGCAGGCAAACATCTCTGGCTGGAAAAGCCGATGACGGAGACGTCATTGCAGGCGCGTCAGCTCCTGGAAGAGGCGGAAAAGCGCAAGCTGATCCTGTTCGTGGATCACACCTTCGTTTACACCGGCGCTGTTCGCAAGATGCAGGAAATTGTGGCCAGCGGCGAACTTGGAAAAATTCTGTACTACGACAGCAGCCGGGTGAACCTTGGTCTGTTTCAGCACGACGTAAACGTTATTGCGGATCTGGGCGTCCATGACTTCTCGATTCTGGATCATCTTTTGAAGGAACATCCCAACGCCGTGTCTGCCGCCGGCATCAATCACTTCCCGGGGACGCCGGAGAACCTGGCCTACATCACGATGTTCTATGACAGCGGCACCATTGCCCACATTAACGTGAGCTGGCTCGCTCCGGTCAAGGTGCGGCAGATTTTGCTCGGCGGAAGCAACAAGATGATCACGTATGACGACCTCGAGCCCAGCGAAAAGATCAAGGTCTACGACAAGGGAGTCAGCTTCACCGACGACCCCAAGAAGATCTACGAGATGCGAGTGGGCTATCGCACCGGAGACATGTGGGCGCCAAAGCTCAACGAAGGTGAAGCGCTTCGCGTCGCAGTCGAACATTTCGCCGACTGCATCGAGAAATTACAACCTCCGATCACCGACGGCCGGATGGGACTTCGCGTCGTCGAACTGGTGGAAGCCGCCACCAGTTCGATGCGGGGTCGCGGCGAGACCGTCCACATCCAGCGCAAGGGAAAATTTCAGTGATTCCGTTCGTTGATCTAAAGGCGCAGTACGCCGGCATTAAAGACGAAATTGCCGTCGCCATTCAGGGCGTTCTCGACAGCTGTCAGTTTACATTGGGCAGCGAGGTTGCGGCGCTCGAGAAGGAATTCGCCGCGTACAGCAGTGCCAAGGAAGCGATGGGTGTCAACTCGGGCACCAGCGCCCTGCATCTCGCTTTGCTGGCGGCCGACATCGGCCCGGGTGACGAGGTCATCACCGTCCCGTTCACGTTCGTGGCGACCGCGGCGGCGATCCATTACACCGGCGCCACGCCTGTTTACGTGGACATCGATCCGCAGACGTTCACGATGGATCCGGCCAAGGTCGAAGCGGCGATCACCCCGAAAACCCGCGCCATCATTCCGGTTCACCTGTACGGCCAGCCGGCCGACATGGATGCAATTGTCGAGGTAGCGCGGCGGCACGGCGTGATCGTGATCGAGGATGCGGCCCAGGCGCATGGCGCGGAATACAAGGGACGTCGCGTCGGAAGCCTCGGCGACATGGCATGCTTCAGTTTCTATCCCGGCAAGAACCTCGGCGCGTATGGCGAAGCCGGCATGGTGACCACGGACAATCCCGACTATGCCAAACGCATCCGCATGCTGCGGGATTGGGGATCGGAGCAGAAATATCATCACGTGCTCAAGGGCTATAACTTCCGCATGGAAGGCATCCAGGGCGCCGTGTTGCGCGTGAAGATGCGCCACATCGAGGCGTGGACCGAAGCCCGCCGGGCCGCGGCACGCTATTACGATCAGGCCTTCGCCGGCAGCGGCATCGAAACACCCCGACAGTCCAACGGCAGCCGTCACGTCTATCATGTCTATGCAGTCCGCAGCCCGGAACGCGCGCGGTGGCAGCAGGAGCTCACGGCCAAGGGCGTCCAGACCGGCATCCACTACCCGATCCCGGTCCATCTGCAGCCGGCCTATGCGGACGCCAGATGGCAGCGTGGCGATTTCCCTCATTCGGAAAAGGCCTCTAACGAAGTTCTCTCGCTGCCGATGTATCCTGAACTCAACCGGGTTCAGCAGGACGAAGTCGTCGCCGCTGTGCTGGAAACGGCAAAGCAGTTGGTTCCAAGCCGCTAATTTCAGCCGCCAATCTGGAGACAAACGGATCATGAAAATCCGTGATTCAAAAATTCTCGTAACCGGTGGGTGCGGTCTGATCGGATCGACGACCATCGACCTTTTGCTGCGCGAGCACGACCCGGCCAAGATCGTCATCTTCGACAACCTGGTTCGCGGCTCGACCTCGAACGTCGAGGCGGCGCTGCGCGACCCCCGGGTCGAACTGGTGCAGGGTGACATCCGGGACATCAAGCAACTCAACGAAGTGACGCAGGGCATGGATGCCGTGATCCACATGGCTACGCTGCGTATCACCGCTTGCGCCGCCGAGCCCCGCGAGGCGCTGGAAGTAATGTGCGTCGGCAGCTACAACGTCCTCGAGGCGGCCCAGGCCGCCAACGTCAAGAAGGTTGTTACCGCGTCCTCTGCCTCGATCTACGGCCTGGCGGATACGTTCCCGACGGCAGAAGACCATCACCCCTACAACAACCGGACCTGGTACGGCGCCAGCAAGATCATGCTGGAAGGGCTGCTGCGCTCCTTCAACGACATGTACGGCCTGCCCTACGTCGCGCTGCGTTATTTCAACGTGTACGGCCCGCGCATGGACCTGCACGGAAAGTACACCGAGGTTTTGATCCGCTGGATGGACCGGATCGCTTCTGGCGAGCCGCCGTTGATCCTGGGCGACGGCAGCACGACGATGGATTTTGTCTACATCGACGACATCGCACGCGCCAATGTCCTGGCACTCCAATCGGACATCAG
>Ga0247777_1000504_pt1 | contig 11197 bp, 5 predicted proteins | sample UWRJL154409C5_FD_179937 | JGI IMG/M metagenome (GOLD analysis project Ga0247777, IMG submission 179937) | Plant litter microbial communities from Arlington Agricultural Research Station in Wisconsin, United States - UWRJ-L154-409C-5 | ecosystem: Environmental > Terrestrial > Plant litter >...
GACCCGCTCCGGCACGATGCGGATGCCGCCCCAGAAGTCGGGCAGGGGGATCTGCTCGGTGCCGGCGAAGCGCGCCTCGGCCTCGCGCACCCACGCGTCCAACCGGGCGCGGCCGTCATCGCCGCCCCCGTCCCCGTCCCCGTCCCCGTCCGTCGTCGTCGCCGCCGGATCCGGCGCCAGCACCAGGCTTTGCCGGCTGGCCCAGGCGCCGATGCGCGACGCGCGCGCGCGCGTGTCGAAGTAGGCCTGGCCCTCGACGGCCGCCACGCGCTCGACGCGGCCCTCGACGCGCACCTGGCGCTCGCGCGCCTCCCACCAGAAGGTCAGCGCCGCCCAGGGGTTGGCGACCGCGGACGCCCCTTCGCCGCCGGCCCCTTGTTCGCCGTGGCCGATGCCAAACAGGTCCGCCGCCTTGCGGCTCGTGCCCAGGTTCGTGTAGACGACCCAGCCGCGCGCGTCCAGCTCCTTGAGGTAGACCATGCGCGCCGAGACGCGGCCGGTGGGCAGCGCCGCCGTGGCCAGCGTGCACGTCTCCGGGTGGGCGACGCCCGCCTGCGCGTCTTGGTACCACGCCAGGAACTGCGCCACCGGCCCCGCCGCGCTCAGGTCCGCCCGCCGCAGCGGCTGCTGCGCGTGCTTGGTGAACTGCGCCGCCTGTTGCGACGGGGCCGCCGGGGCCGCGTCCGGGGATGGGGCCGCCGGTGGCGCCGGGCCCGAGGGGGCGACTACCGCGTGGGGTTTCAGAAGGTCTCGTTCTCGTAGCCCCTGTGTGTGGTCCGGGGGAGGGTGAGCTTACAGATGAGTTTGCCCGAACTTGGCGGTGGGTGAAGGGCCATGATGCCGGTGTGGAAGGCGCGCGGGCTTGTGAGGTTTCCAGACGTTATTGCTCGAACTCGGCCGTGCCGTAGCAGCATCTGCAAAGACCGACAGAGTAGGGATATATCTGAGCAAGCCTCTCGGTCAAGTGGACGACTTTCAAGTTTGCTGTGGCGTGAGATGAGTCGTTGTGGTGTGTCTTGGCTGGGAAGTTGAGGGGGGAGAAGAGGGAGATATCGTAAAGTGAACCGTCCGCTCCTGATTGGCCTCCCCTCTCTTCTCCAGTCTCCGGGCTTGCTTCCACGGAATGCTCATGACAAGCCGTACATAGGTACATGGGTACCCACCTGAGCCCGCCCCTCCCTACATCTCGACTCGGTCATCTCGGTTTTCAAAAGACACCGTTTACCGAGTGCAGGTGATGGGGGCTCGTCATACACCGCTTACACCGTGATCTGCCTGAACACTCTCCCGTGGATCTGGACGACAAAGCCCAGGCGATGACAAGCAAGACCAAGGGACTCAAACACATATACATATGTACGCATACACAGTTACACGCAACGGGATTACACAGGACCAATGCTATTGTATCTAGGTATCCAGTCTTATGCAGAAAATGTCACACAAGTCACGTCGCGAGACGAATCGCTCTACTGTAGTCCAAAATGCACCGAGGTATGCAAGTACGTTCGTCGCAGAAAGCCCCTGAGATGTCCAATCTTGTCCGCGGGTACATGGTACGTTTTCCCATCCAAACGACGTCTATACGGTTCCCACTATTTCTAAATCCACTTCGACCCCGTCTTCAAGGAGACATAACCAACGCAAGCAGCGCCATGCGGCACCACAGGCCGTACTTCATCTGCGTCGAGAGGGGTTAGTCGCCCGAAACACAGTCCACACACAGTCCACACACACACACACACATACCTGTCGGTAGTACGCAGCACGCTGGTCAAAATCGACCTCCTCGGCAATCTCCTCGTTCCGGGGGAGGGGGTGCAGCACGATCATGTTGGCCTTGGCATGCCGCAATGTGGCGTTGTCGATCCGGTACGTCCCCTTGACCTGGTTGTAGTCTTGCTCGCTGGGGAAGCGTTCCTGTTGCACGCGTGTGCAGTAGAGGACGTCGCTCCGGGCGACAATCTCGCGGGTCAGTGTCTCCGACTCGCCCAGGAGCTGGCCGCGCGCCACCAAGTCGTCTCGCAGCCCGGCCGGCAGCGCCAGCGCCTTGGGCGCCACTAGTTGGATCTGCACCTGGTAGTGTTGGAGGAGGTTGCAGAGCGAGTGCACCGTTCGGCCGTACAGCAGGTCGCCGACGAAGGTGATGGTGAGGCCCTGCACCGTCCCCAGCTCCTCTCGGATGGTGAAGAGATCCAGGAACGCCTGGGTCGGATGCTCCTTGCTTCCGTTTCCGCCGTTGATGACGGGCACGGGGCTGAAGCGTCGAGCAATCTCCACCGACTTTTCGTCGGGGTGTCGGAGCACGATGGCATTCCCATACTGCCCAAGCGTCCGAAGAGTATCCTGGAGCGTCTCGCCCTTCTGGACCGACGACTGGGCCACGGCGACAGCCACCGTATTACCCCCGAGGTACTTCATGGCCGCGTCAAAGGACGCCGAGGTGCGCGTCGACGGCTCGTAGAACAGAGTGCACAGGACCCGGCCTCGAAGGATGTCCAGCGCCTCGCGCTGGACTCGGACCCGCATCTCTTGGGCAACGGTGAAGAGGAGGTGGAGATCGGAACGCTCGTAGTCGGCGACGGAAAAAACAGAGTTCCCCTTGAAGGCCGACGGCCGGGACAACAGCATCTGCAGAGACGAAGCAGCAGCAAGCTGTGGTTGGTAGAGGGGCGCCAAGTCGTCCGCCGTGGCCGGTGCCCTGGCCAGAGGAGGGGGCAGTCCGAGGGCGCCGTCCAGATTCCGGGGTCGCGTACTGGGCCGGGCCGAGGAGAGGGCCGAGAGGCGTCGCGCGCGGGGGCTTTCTGGAATCTGCGGAGACTGCGAGGCCTTGACGGGAGGCGACGTGGGCGGCGGCAGGGCGCCGTGCGTTGACATGTCCTTGCCCTGCGCGGGAACCGACAGAAGCTGTCCATCGAGGCATACGGCTTCCCCTTGGAAGGTAACCCGCTGAACGGCCCCTCGCATCAAACGGCCGGCAAACGGCGACCACTTCCCAACCGACGACGCCACAGTGTACGGCCGGTCAACTTCCACCTCGACGGACGTTCCTGTTTGGTCGTGGAGTTCGAATATCTCTATAGGTTTGTCGTGCAGCCGCATCTTGATATCCTCCAGGGTCAGCTTGCCATCCGAGACGGACGTGAGTAGCAACGGGAGAGCCTCGTCTATGCCCGCCGTGACGTCGGACAACTTCCCCAAAGTGTGCGAAAGCTGGTACGGGATGCTGCCGACGGAGAAGACATCTATCGTAGCCAGATGTCCCCAGAGCGCCCTCTGGTCCTCCAGCGTAGGGAGAAGCTGGCAATCGGGATAGTCTTCCCGGGACAGGTACAGAGAGTACACCGACACGTCGCACGTGACTTTGAGGCCTTTCTCCTTGCTCAAGGCGATGAGTTTGATGTCGTCCTTGGTGGTGACGCTCGTGACGTGGATGCGGCGGCTGTGCAGGCTTGCCAGGAGCAGAATGGAGGCGAGATCGGTCGTCTGGGCATCCGTCAAGATGGGTTTGTGCGGCGGCCAGGCGTCAAAGTGCGCCGTGACGGCGGCGACCTTGCTGATGTTGTCCGAGAGGTGGTTGAAGGGAATGAAGAGGGAGCCAACCTCCCCGGCGATCGAGGCGATCTGGTTCGCGTTCGTCGACGTCGCCGACACCGACAGGTTGAAGTCGCAGTATACGCCACGCTTGCTGCCCTGCTGAGCTGTCTTGAGCGTGCGCACGTCGGTGATGGAGCCGTCCACGCCGAGGGGCATGACTCGGATCATGCTGAAACCGGCTGCCATGGATGCTTTTGTCACCGTCTGTAGGTCGTGGCTGCCGCGCGAGACCAGCCCTGGGACGAAAGCGGCGATGTTGACCAGGCCGGGCAGAAGGACGGTCCGGTGGCTCGTCTGGTAGTCTCGGATGCCGATGTTGAGTTCGAAATGTCTCGCGATGGCCTCGACCAGGATCTTGGCATTCTTGACATTGGTGACCAAGGGGATATGGTAGTCCACTGCCATGCGTCTCGTCTGGTATCCCTTGCTCATGTAGTTGGCCGGCCTCCTGTACTTGTTGCTCGACGGCAGGTTGATGTAGAGGTCAATCATGTTCGTGGCCAGATGCTGCGTGAGCGAAAACTCGTGTCGCTGACCGTCCTCATCTGCGCCGAGAACCTCGAGATATTGTACCGGGATATCGTGCTCCTGCAGATAGTCCGCCGTCCCCGACGTGGCGAACAGCTTGTAGCCCATCCGCTGGAGTTTGGCCACCGACGGGAGCATCTCCTTCTTGTCCTTGAACGAGCCGATGGACAGCAGAACGTTGCCCTTGGGAACTTTAAAGCCCGTCGAGATCAAGGCCTTCAGGTACGCCTCGTACTTGTCCGTTCCGAAGCAGGCTACTTCACCCGTCGAGGCCATCTCGACGCCGAGGACGGGGTCGGCACCGGACAGGCGCGAGAAGCTGAATTGCGGGACTTTGACGCCGACGCAGCCTTTCAGTCGCTCGACGGTCGGATATGGCTCAAACGACAGGTTCATGATGGCTTTGGTAGCCATCTCGATGAGGTCGACTCCCATGACCTTGGACACGAACGGGAACGACCGCGACGCCCGCACGTTGCACTCAATGACCTTGATGTCGTTGTCCTTGGCGATGAATTGGATGTTGAAGGGGCCCGTGACGTTCAGGGCGCCCGCGATCTTCCGCGTCGCCTCCTCGATACGCTCGATGGTGGTGTTCTCGAGGTCTTGTGGTGGGAGGATGAGCGTGGCATCTCCCGAGTGGACGCCTGCGTTTTCGACGTGCTCGGATACGAAATGGCCGACGAGAACGCCGTCTTTGGCCACGGCGTCCATCTCAATCTCTTTGGCGCCTTCGATGTACTTGGTGATGACGACGGGGTGCTCTCGCGAGACATCCGCGGCCTGTTGGAGGTAGGATTCGAGGTCCGCCTCGGAGTAGACCGTGTTCATCGCAGCACCAGAGAGTACGTACGACGGCCGAACGAGCACCGGATACGACACCGCTTTGCAGAACATCTTGGCCTCGTCGAAGCTGGTGAGTTCTTTCCATGTCGGCTGGTCAACCCCGATCCGGTCGAGCATGCGCGAGAACTTGTACCGGTTCTCGGCCGTATCGATCATCTCCGGAGAGGTGCCCAGAACTTTGACGCCGGAACGAAGCAGAGGGAGGGCAATGTTGTTCGGGGTCTGGCCGCCCATAGCCCCCAGAACCCCGCTCGCCGCCTCCATCTGGTAGATATCCAGGACCGTCTCCATGGTGATGTTCTCAAAGTACAGCTTGTCGGCTTCGTCGTAGTCGGTACTGACCGTTTCCGGGTTGTAGTTGACCATGATCGTCCTGAATCCCGACTCGCGGAGGGTTCGGATGGCCCGCACCGAACACCAGTCGAACTCCACGGAGGAGCCGATGCGGTAGACGCCCGACCCCAACACCATCACTCCGTGGTCGTCAAAGGATATGTCGCTCTCGGTGGCGTTGTACGTGAGGTATAGGTAGTTCGTGAAGGCAGGAAACTCGGCCGCGACCGTGTCGATTTGCTTGACGAAAGGCGTGATTCCGGCCTCCAGGCGCATCCGCCGCACAGCGAGCTCATTGGAGCTCCAAAATTTGGCCAGCTGTCGGTCACAGAAGCCCAGCCGCTTGGCTTGGAGCAGGAGTTCGGGCTGTTGCCCTATCTGTGCTGTGTTGCACTTGCTCATGAGCTTGCCGAAATCACTGAGGCCCTTCAGTTTGTGCAAGAACCATTTGTCGATCTTGGTCATCTCCCAGATCTTGTCGACGCTGTAGCCGGCGTGCATGGCATTGGCGATAGCGAATAGGCGCTGGTCGGATGGTGTCTGAAGCTCGTCGTCGATGGACATGAGGGCCTCCGTTTCGTTGAAGCCCAGGTTGTGGAAATCAATGGCACGGATGGCTTTCTGTATGGCTTCCTCGAACGAACGGCCGATGCTCATCACCTCTCCGATGCTCTTCATAGACGAACCGAGCTGCGTTGACACGCGGGTGAACTTTTTTAGATCCCATCGAGGCACCTTGACCACGACGTAGTCGAGGGAAGGCTCGAAACAGGCGCACGTCACCTTGGTTACCGAGTTGGAGATGTCTTTGAGCGGGATCCCGAGGCCCAACTTGGCAGCGATAAAGGCCAATGGATATCCGGTGGCCTTGGAGGCCAAGGCCGAGGATCGCGAGAGCCTCGCGTTGACCTCGATGATGCAGTATTCTCTTGAAAAGGGGTTGAGCGCATATTGGATGTTACACTCCCCAACCACACCGAGGTGACGGATGACATTGACGGCTGTCGTTCGCAGCATGTTGTAATCCTCGTCTGACAGCGTCTGAGAGGGAGCCACGACGATGGAGTCGCCCGTGTGGATGCCCAGAGGGTCGAAGTTCTCCATGTTGCAGACCGTGATGCAGTTGTCTTGGGCGTCGCGGACCACCTCGTACTCGATTTCCTTCCAGCCTTTCATGCTTCTTTCGATGAGGACCTGGGGGCTCGCAGCAAAGGCTTTGTTGCACAAGGCAAGCAGCTCCGCCTCGTTGTTGGCAAACCCGCTGCCGAGCCCACCTAGGGCGTAGGCTGCTCTGACAATGACGGGGAAGCCAATGTCCTTGACGGCCCGTACGGCCTCCTCCACGTTACTGGCCGAGGCGGATTTGGCACACTTCTCTCCGATGGACTCCATGCTCCGAGCAAAGAGCTCACGGTCCTCGGTCGTGATGATGGTGTCAATAGGGGTGCCAAGGACCTCGACGCCAAGCTCCTCGAACTCGTCTTTGAGCTGGATGCCCACTTGCAGCGCAGTTTGACCGCCGAACGTGACATAGATGGCGTCGGGCCGTTCGTACACGATGACCTTGCGGACGAACTCGGCGTTGACGGGTAAGAAATACACCTTGTCCGCCAGACCCTTGGATGTCTGGATCGTGGCAATGTTTGGGTTGATCAGGACGGTATAAATGCCTTCCTCCTTGAGAGCTTTGATCGCCTGGCTGCCGGAGTAGTCAAATTCACCGGCCTGCCCGATGCTGAGCCCGCCGCTGCCGAGAACGAGCACTTTCTTGACATGTACTCGGGGGTGAAGCTTGTCGTTCTCCTCGGCCGTGGCGCCGGGGAAGCTGACTGGCCGTCCCAGGAACCTGTTGTCAGACGCGCACTTCATGACCGTGTCGATGAACACATCAAATAGAAACTCGGTATCCCGCGGTCCCGGCGTGCTCTCTGGGTGGAACTGGACACTGAAGTAGGGCCGGCTGGTATGCATGATACCCTCGTTGCTGCCGTCGTTGGCGTTGACGAACAGCTCCTTCCACTCCTCCGGGAGAGACTTGGCATCGACGGCATATCCGTGATTCTGCGAGGTGATATGGCACTTCCCCGTGATCATACTTGTGCAAGGAATGTTGTGTCCCCGGTTGCCAAACTTCATCTTCACCGTAGCAGCCCCGGCCGCCCGGGCGAGCAGTTGGTGGCCCAAGCAAATACCAAAGACCGGTATCTTGTTGTCCGCAACAGCTTGCGAGATGTTTCCAACCGTGCTTTCGAGCACAGCGGGATCGCCGGGTCCGTTGGAAAGGAAGAGGCCGTCGTAGTCAACCCCGGCAGCATGGACGAAATCGTGATCCCACGGGCACACGAGTACTTCGACGCCTCGCTTGAGGAAGCATCTGAGCTGATTGTATTTTATACCAACATCGAGGCAGAGAATTCGAACGGGCCGCCCAGATGGGTGGTGCAGCGCAGAGCTCGTTGGAGGCTTGTACAGCTTCGGGGTTGTTGCCGAGACTGCCGGACAAGCATAAGCGGCGATAGCGGCCACAAGGTCGGTCGAGACTCACCTTCAGCCACGAGGTTCTTCTGATTCGGATTGACCCAGTCGACGGTACCGAAGAATGGTTTCCAGTCACGAGGGAACGCCGGCAAGGACAAGCCCATCGAGGAGCCGTTGACCACACTGTTGTGTACACCCTTGACGGGGTCCGCCTTCTGTAACAGCATACGTCCTAGCATGCTACCCTCCAGCCTGATCCTCTTGGTCAAAGCCCGAGTGTCGACGCCGTACATGGCGGGTATGCCTTGCTCTTTCAGCCACGTGCCCAGAGAGGACTGGGCAAGGAAGTGGGAGTAGTCCTCCCCGGAGTACGAGGCGGCCACAAGCCCGGCAACGTGGATCTGGGAAGACTCGAAGTAGGCGGGCAGGTCCCCGAGGAGGTTGTCTACAGCATCCCTTGAAGGGACTCCATAGTTTCCCACCAAGGGGAAGGTGATCACAAGAATTTGTCCGCGGTACGAGGGGTCGGTAATGGACTCGGGATAGCCCACCATTCCCGTCTGGAAGACGAGCTCCCCAGCGACGCTTTTCGGGGCCCCGAAGCTGTAACCTTGGTATACGACGCCATCCTTAAGCTCGAGACAGACAAGCCTCTCGTCGTTTCCTTCACCAGCGTTGGCAATACGGGCCGCCGCCGGAGGAAAAATCTTCGTCGCCATGGTCGCAGTTCCGCCGAGGATCGGCTAGCGGCGGTGGGAGGTGCCGTCAGGAGGCGTCGGGTCGGAGGGGGGAGTGGAAGCCGCTGCAAAGGAGCAAAGGAACAAAAGGAGCAAATATGCTTCCGAGGTGGTCCTGTCAGCTCGCCATACCGTGAAACCAGAGGCCTTCTTGACACATCTGCTTCAGCGAGAGAAAAGATGTTCCACAGAGTTCGTGCGTAACATCGTCTGCGAGTTTCGAACCCCACCAAGACGCGGCAAAAAAAAAAAAAATCAAGCTGTACTGTGTAGCGGCCTTAGCCGTGGGGCGGGGACGTCGTTGGTCAATTCCATTATTTTAGTACATAGATGCCGCAGCGCGGGGTGGAACCTCCTCGCCTCCCTCGGCGAGCTCAAAGTGGCAGCAGGATATCGAAGCTGACATGAGGTAACGGCCAGGGCATCCAATGGAGGGGCGACGCCGCTGGACATCGTCGATGGCCCCCTGGAGATCGTTCATGCTTCCAGCCATTGGGAGGGTTCAGCGGGCATGCGAGGCATGCAGGTTGCCAGCTCGCAGCGACTCGCATATTCGGCGGTCCAGAGTGCTAAGCGCTCCATCAAAGCACTGCATACAGTGTCGACGTTCGACGTCGATGTCACGACGGCGGGGTCACGACAGCGAGCCTGCTCCGGTTTCGGGCAGCACGTCGGTCCGGGGTGGGATCGACATACAGTACAGTATTTACCGTATGAACCCGCTCCGTATCCAGTGACATGGGGCCGATGCGGGGTGAGCTTTGAGGGCCCTGCGTTCGTCAGGACCCTTTGGCCAACCTGGGATAAAAGGGCCGGGTCGTCTGTCTTGGACTGCACGCGACCCAAACCCATTCTGGATCCGAGGGCAAAACATGAAAAAGCCAGGTTCAAACCAGACTCACAGGTGGTGCTTCGAGTTGGGAAGAACGAGTTCGGCCCCTGCGCGATCTTGACTATCTGTGGGCAGCCGCAGGGTCCGGCTGCTCCCACTTTGCGCCGATGCCTGTTCCCGAGGTTCCGGTGCGCCCCACCGTCGGGAAGGGAATGCAGCCGATGGTTGACGGACCGCCCAGAAGGTGGGCGTCCGTCAGTTGAGCTCGGGGTCAATCCGATCAAGACCCAGGGACTCCTCCACAGCAGAGGCTTCTCCCTACGAACGTTAACCTCTCACCTCCGACTACACTACTCCGTAGACACTCCTCCCATCAGACAGTACCTAGTACGGAGTATCCTTCCAACCACTCGACGCCCCCCCGTCTGACTACTGTACCGAGCTCGCCTCGTTCGCCGTACGCCAACACGACCCTAAAACCGCCTTTTGAAGCGGGTTGGCCTGCTATCGCAGCAGGGTCTCACCTTCTGCCCCACCGTGACCAAGGGATGGCGCCAATAGCGGCCAAGTGCTCGCATAGAGCTGCACCAGTGTTTGCCTCGTCTTCGAGTGCTGCGCCCAATGAGCGCACTGGAAGCTGCATGCGCAGCCCACCCTCATCGCTCTTGGATTCTCGCTGCCGACGGGCAGAGGAGTCATGAGTCCACCACCACGGCGATGGATGAAGCATGGTGCCATGCAAGATAAAGCATTGACCTCGGAAGAAGGCCGCCTCTGTCTCAGCGTGTGGTCAGAGTCTCCGGGATGGAATCGCCGTCGCCGGTAAAGTTGAGTAGAGAAAGCGAGAGACAGATAATACGACAGGACCCAGGGCACGCCCGCCTGCTGTGCAACAAGCCAATACCGAAAAGCAACGAGGTACGGAGTACTGAAGTACGTCCACTCGGTGCCCCGTCTAAACTTACTGCACAGTAAGGTGCCCACGGAAGCACAAATTAGGTAGGGACACCTGCTGGCGGGGTGTGGTGGTCGGTGGGAGGGTGGTTGGGCGGACGAGGGGAGATGGAAAGCGCATATAAAATTTAGGGGAGAAACCATTAAATTTAGAGCGATCAGCCCCCTCGCTAACCCCCTCCCCGCCGCCTGTTGCATGCCCGCCCAGAAGTGTCAGGGGTTGCCTCGCTTCACCCCATTTTCGGCGCTAAAGTTGACCTGAGACCTCCTCTCCTTATCAGAACCCCAAGCCACCCTCGTAAAACCATAACCTTTCAGGTTCTCGCGCTTCTCGCGCACCTCTTGTCTCCTGTTGCGATGCCGACCTGGGCAGCCGGACGGCCCTGGTCTTTTTCGCCAGCTGTGGTGTCGACGAGGGCGGACGAGGCCACAAGGGCTTTAGACTTCAGTTGACACCCGGGAGAGAGCAGGCCTTGCGGCTTCTCCCCGCTGCTGCCTCCACCTAACTAGCGGACCCGCCAGCCCCATGGAACGGTTTGCGGAAACTCGGCGGTAGTCAACCACCAACCGACAGGAGAAATGTTCTCCACGTTGCGGCGGCTTTTCAATGGCGTCCGGCACGACTCGGACGAAGGCGGCGTAGGGCTCGACCTGCCGGGCCCAAGTCGGGTGCCGCAGAGGCATGCTACGGCTGACTTCACCGAGGGCGACGACGATGAAGAGACCCACGACGAGGCCTACATGGGCCGAGATGAGGACGGTTTACGGCAGTCAGGGCACGCCTTGCCTGTGTTCTCCTCCACAAACCTCGGTACGTAGCCTGTGTCTACGCCCCCCCCCCCCCCCCCCCCTCCCCCCCCCCCCCCCTACAACACTACCTCCCTAAGCCCCC
>Ga0247777_1000505_pt1 | contig 11191 bp, 8 predicted proteins | sample UWRJL154409C5_FD_179937 | JGI IMG/M metagenome (GOLD analysis project Ga0247777, IMG submission 179937) | Plant litter microbial communities from Arlington Agricultural Research Station in Wisconsin, United States - UWRJ-L154-409C-5 | ecosystem: Environmental > Terrestrial > Plant litter >...
GTGCGTCGTGGTATTGGAGCCCCACAGATCCCCCTGCCTGCCTCTTCCCAGCGAGCGAACGAGCCCAGCCGGACAGTCCCCGAGGTCCTGGCCATCGCTTGGACGCCTTTCAGGGGTATATTCTTTGAGACCAAACGTGGAAACGCTAGCGTCGGCGGGCACTTTCCCAGCCACCCTGCTCCACCGCAAAGGCAATGGCCAGCTCCGAGAATCTCGCCACATGCTGCCACCCCTGTTAGCAGCCGAGCCGCGACCAAGAGCAGAACGACGACCAACCTCAATGGAAAAGAACCCGGCGTCGTCGTCGACGTCCATCGTATCTTTCACCCCGTGGATATAGGGATTCGTATCGCCAGGGAAGCTCCCTCCACGCATCGGATTGCCCTCGGTGCCAATGGCAGTTGGATAGCCGAGCTTGGTGAAGGCCATGTAGTCGGAGCCGGCGTCACTACCGGGCGGTGTGAGGTGAGCAACTGGCATCACAGGACTATGGTCGTGGACTCACAAGCCTAGATCATATATCCTAGCAGGTATCGAGATATACTCTTCGGCGAGCTTGACGGTCCAGTTGGTGAGTGCAGGATCCGACTGCGTTGAGAGGATACCCATAGACTCTGTTGCGTTGCGTGCCACGAACGCAGTCATGTCCTATGCGGCGCGAAAGACTCTTAGACGAGGTCACAGTGGCGCAGAGGCAGGGGGTCAACATGTGCTCACAAAGTCCAGAAGGGCACCGATGGGGGCGTTTTGCTCCTTCTTGTACCGCGCGATGCTCTGGCTGCCGAGCAAGCCCCCTTCTTCGCCCGCGTACCAGTGGAACTCCACAGGGCCATTCTTGGGTGTATACCCGGCTCCGGCCAGCACGCGGAAGGCCTCGAGGATGGTGGCGGTACCCGAGCCGTCGTCGTCGGCGCCGGGCGCCGGCAGCAGCGGGAAGTGGTGGTTGATCGAGTCTTGGTGCGCGCCGAGGATGGTCAGGGGCTGGGAGAAGTTGCGGGCCTTGGGCTCGAAGCGCGCGATGATGGACGACTGCGGGAAGGGGTGAGTGAAGTACTCGAGCGAGATGTGCGTCCCGAAGGGAGAGGAATTGATGATGTCGGCGATATGGTCGTGCAGCCACTCGCAGCTTCTCTCCCCGGACGCCCCGTTGTAGTAGCGGTTGTGAAAGCCGGTAAATTTCTGCAGAAAATCATGTATCTTGGTGGTAGAAACCTTGGGGAGGAGGGGCGCGATGCGGTCTTGGTGTATCAGGTCCGGAAGGTCTGCGGGTGGTCAGTACGGGCACGCTCGCTGGCGGCCGGGACCCTTGATGATCGTGAGACACAGGGGGCCTTCGCCTACTCGCTTTACCGGCACAGGCACGCTCCGGAAGGCCGGCGTAGAACTCGTGGTGATCGGTGAGGTCGATGAACTTCTTGCCGCGTCTGCGGAGGCGTAATTTGTCGCCTTCAGTGCCCCACTTGGGGTTCTCCCCGGCCCGGCGGCCGAGAACGTGCAACAGCCTCGGCTGTGCCAGGTCGTCCTTGGCTTCGGGGTAGAGCGATATAAACGCGTCGACGGGATCATGGTGAACATCCAAGGCTGCGAGAATCGATTGGAGGCCATGCTCAGCGGGGCGTGGGTTGGAAGGGGCCCCCAAGACAAGCTGGGACTCCTGTGCCGTGCGAGCACCTGTGGCAAGGAGAAGGATCGCACCCAGGGACAGGGCCGTAGCAGATTGCAACATCATGGGGGATTTCAAGGGTGCCGGCGTCTTTATCTCTCTCAAAGGACAATCTTGAGGGAGGGAAGGACGGCAGATGTCGTTGGCTGCGGGGAGTTGAGGCGGGAATTTGGCGTCGGGCACGGTGACCACCTCGGCATTCTGATTGGCTGAAAGGGGGCAATGCTGCAGGGGCTGCACGGGAGCCTCGCTGTGCCTCCGCCCTGCCGTCATGGTATGAATGTGCTTGATGCCGCGACGGTGAAGAGGAGGGATCGGCATTGAAAATATCTGGTAACCAACCAAAAAATGGAAGGAGGTTTAGTCTTGGATGGAGGCGCTCGCTGTGAACAACCGGGACAGTGCAGATCTACACAGTAATGACTAGGTACTCAGGATCTGGCGGTACCATTACCTCGGCGCCTTGGTCATGGGCTCGGATGACCTTACGTGAATGTAAGTACAACGGGTGCATGATAGTAGACCCGAGGTCTCGCGGGCTCACAGAGACAAGGTGGGCGGAACTGGCCCGAATCAGACTTTGGGGACTCGCACAATCTCCTCGGGTGGTGCTCCAGTCGGATTGACAACTTCAGGTACCCTACCTGACGTACGGCAATTACCTACATAGGTTTGTACCTACTAGCCTGAGTCATTGAGAAAACGCATCGCGTCGTAGTGTCTCGTCCGGTGTGACGCTGGACGGTCTTGAAATCGTCTCGGACGAACGAAACACCGACTTACGCGTGGCGGCCGCCGGCGGCCCGATTGACAGACCAACCAGCGGCCCCAATATCGGAACAATCAGCCTGTTGTCCAGTGCTGGGCTGGCATTTTCTACCAACCATATCGACGAAGCCGACCCTGCAGCGAGCTGAAGATTTCTGGAACTTCACGTCGATATAAAACGGCTAGCATGCGCAGGTGGGCGTGTGCATGCGGAGATGTAAGCCAACCTGTTTGCAGCGAGGCGTCACGACTGAGTGGCATATTGCCTAGAACCCATCAATACACATACTAGGAGAGCTGCCTTCACCCTCAGCAGCCCTTCATACGGTCGCCATTTACTCCTCCGGCTCAAAACCAATCGCATTTTCATGATGGCGAAGAGCGCGACAGCCCTCCAGTTCCTACTCTTGTACCTCATCAGTTCTGCAGATGCTCGCAACTACGGCCGATGCCAGGGCAGCTTTGCCGCTCGAGACTGCATTTGTGAGTAGAGCTCCGAGCCTCGCGTCCCCGACTTCGACCGATCATGAGGCCCAAAAGTCAAGACACTTGCACGTGGTGGAAGAGACAGCGTATTACTCCCGCCTGTTGCTCCATTCCACCTTGTCCGGACGAAGCGAAGCTCTGACAGGGCGCCGCTGGGTGGAATTACCCTGGTATCCGAGGCAAATGCTCACTCCGGGTATTGCAGGCATGCCGAAGGGCGAGTGTCGGACGTACGACGGGGCCCGCGCCGTCGAAAGCCGGAACGGCGCCTATCCCTGCCCGGACGACGGCCCGGACATCTGGGCCTGCTACGTCCGGCCATGCGCCAGCGGAAACGGGCAAAACGCGAAGGCCTCTTATTGCAGCTGGGACAACCAGTGTCCCGGGACGGAGCTTTCAGGTCAGCGGACCCGCGGTCTGGGCGTGTCGAGAGCTGGAGCTACCTGCTCGGCCGGCGAGGGCTGCCCCCACCTGCTAACCGAGACCATTAGCCCCCCTGTGCCCCGGCGACCGACGCTTTGTCTGCTGCGTCCCTTTGGTGACGCGGAAACCCGCGAAGGAGGGGATGGGAGACAGACCTCCCCGCCAGGGGATAGGGGACAGACCGCCCAAGTAACGAGGGTCCCGGATGTGGGGGAGGATGCATAAGGCCGGCGCAAATTCCGTTAGGAGTGCCCACCACTAAGCAAAAGTCTCGTGTTTGCCGCATGATATTCGATTCCGAACACGGGTACCGAGAAAAAAGGCGGCGTTGCGGGGACGGGTCGCGCCTTGATTAAGGGCGGCCTGCTCCTTCGAGGTAGCAATTTCGTGCCACGGGAGAACAGCACTCTCGATATTAGGCAACCGCCAGGACCAACGACCATCTCCCGGCTCAGGGGCCCGAGTCCAAACAAGCTGGCCCTCAGCAGCGCCGTAGTGAGGATTGAAGACCGGCCTCTTCATCGACCCCAACATCCCCAGAGTGAACGTTGCATTTCTCGGAGAATACCATTGCGCCATCCATGAATCCAGATGTCAGAGGATCTAGGCCCCGCGGCCTTCTCCCCTCTTTCCCAGAGACCTGACCCATCCAAGGGGGGAGGAGATGACGCTCTTGATCAAGAAGCCCCCGCCACTCGCAGCAGTATATGAGGTTGTAGGCCGAAATAACCACCCCATGCCAGGTATGTTCAGGTCCACTCCGCATAACTCTACCGCGAGCTTATACCGAGCAAGGCCCCCTGCTCGCGCTGGAAGACCTTCACGCGGGCTGTTATTAACCCATCTCACCTCGTCGCTCAGGTGGCGACCAATATAGACACTCTCGTCGCGTTACCGGCGCCACACAAGGTAGCTGCAGCCGTGGTGTCGTTCTCCCGTCCCGCATCCCGCCATAGAAGGGAGTGAAGCTATACTTGGGCGGGGTCATGCATCTCCATGCCGGATCTGAGATCCGAGATGCTTCCACTCGTTGCCAGGTCCCCAGCGGCTCGACGCATTTGAGGTGGGCACTATGCAAGAGGGCACTATCTGGACGTTCTGCGGGGCTCTTGGGCGCGGTACCCAGGGCCTACGAGCGTGGCCAAGCAGGTTGGTGGGACGTGAACGGATCAGAGCGAATCTGATCTAGACAGACCGATCCTAGCATCGGCTTCCCGCCTCGACGGCGAATGGAATGATTCTAGACTTGAAATCTACACCTGGTTTGTGTCGTGTTCCTGCTTTCAAGATGCTAGGACAGGCTGAAGTTTCCTCCAATAATCAGGGTGCCCGTCTGATTTGATCCACCAGACCGCCCAGCTGGCGAACTCCCACGTCATTTAGGCGGCTGGCCCAGACGGGTGGGCATAGTATGCTGCAGGGGTGGGACCACGGGTCCAGACCGAGCAGCAAACATGGTGTGCTATGTTTACCACTGCCACATGAGGCAAAGACGTGTGAGGATGTCGCCGGCGCGGCCGGTCCAATGACCTCACCGAGGGATGCCATCAGATCATCCGCACTCGCCGGCGGACTAGCTTCTTGCACAAGCTTTCGTTATTGCCCAAGCCCCGCTTCAATAACGAGAAGACGGGGGGAGGGGGGGCTTTCGTGAACGGAGCCGGTGGGGCTCCATCATGTATTCTTGGGCGGGCGGCCGTACCCATGAGCTACCGCGAACCTGCCACCTAACGAGGCCCGCCGAGGTACCCCGGCAACTCCACCGGCACAATTCTGCAATCACCGGGTTGCTGGAACGGATCCAGACTTCGGATACGACGCGTTCACCCAAGCATGCGGCTAAAGTCTTGGCATCGTTCTCGCCTGCGGCGCCTTGCCGATGGTGCTTCAGCGAGAAACGGCGTCCCTTCTCCCACCATGTACGAGTAGGCATCTAGTGAGCGGCGCATATATGAACGGGCCTGGGGCCCCCCTCGGACATCGCATCCCCCCTTCCTCGTTACAGGCCAAGCCTTGCCATCCTCCCCTCTTTCGTCTTTGCCCCGTCATCCCCGTCAAGCCCAAAGCCAAAGATGAAGCTCACGTCGGCCCTCCTCTCCGTCGGCATCCTGCTCGCCACGGGCGCCCTCTCGGCCCCGCTGGCCCCGCTCCGCCGTCATGACATCGGCCCAGAGCACCACGAGCTCGTGAGCCCCAACGAGGCAGAGGCCGCCGAAGGGCCGCAGCGCGCCCCCAACGGCCAGCTACCGCAACTCCCCCAGCTGCCGGCCGGCGGCCCGCCGCAGTTCCCTCAGATTCCCCAACAGCCGGGCGCCGGCCCGCCGTCGTTCCCCCAGGGCGGCCAGGGCGGTGCGCCCCAAGGATTCCCGCAGGGCGGACCTCCCCAGCGCCCTCAGGGTGGTGGTGCTCCTCAGGGTGGTGCTCCCCAAGGATTCCCGCAGGGTGGACCTCCTCAAGGATTCCCGCAGGGTGGACCTCCCCAGGGTGCGCAGGGAGGCGGTGCTCCGCAGGGCGGCCCGCCCCAAGGGTTCCCTCAGGGCGGACCTCCCCAGCGCCCTCAGGGTGGTGGTGCTCCTCAGGGCGGCCCGCCCCAAGGGTTCCCGCAGGGTGGCCCCCCCCAGGGTGCGCAGGGCGGTGGCCCTCAGGGCGGTGACCAAAGAGGCCCGCAGGGTGGACAGGGTGGTCAGCGTCCTCAGGGCGGTGGTCGCCCCGAAGGTGGTCAAGGGGGCAACCGCCAAGGCGGTGGTCCTCAGGGAGGTGGCCAGCAAGGAGGTAACCGCCAAGGTGGTGGTCCCCAGGGAGGTGGCCAGCAGGGAGGTAACCGCCAAGGCGGTGGTCCTCAGGGAGGTGGTCCTCCGGGGGCGGGTCAGCAAGGCGGTGGCCAGGGCGGCAGGCCTCAGGGCGGCGGTCAGCAGGGAGGTCCTCAGGGCGGCGGTCAGCAAGGAGGCCCCAAGGGCGGTGGCCGTCAAGGGGGTGGTCCTCAGGGCGGCGGCGGGCCCCAGGGTGCCAGTCGCCAGGGCGGTGGCCAGCAGGGCGGTGGCCAGCAGGGCGGAGGGCCTCAAGGTGGCGGTCGTCAAGGCGGTGGTCCCCAGGGGGGCGGGCCCCAGGGCGGCGGTCGGCAGGGAGGAGGCCCCCAGGGTGGTGGTCAACAAGGCGGCGGTCCTCAAGGAGGTGGCGGCCAACGTCAGGGTGGTGGACCCGGTGGAGGTGGTCAACGCCAGGGTGGCGGCGGCGGCGGTGGCGGCGGTGGCGGCGGTGGGGGGCGTGGTCGACCGCAGGATGCCGGGGACGAGGGAGCCCACTAACAACAAGACGGTTGACTGGGTATATGTCGTGCAGAAGTCACGGTCACGGGCAACAAGGAGTAGCGTAGGCAACTAACTCGTTAGCCCAGAGTCTTGCTTTCAGTATAGCCTAGGTCGGTATGTATGTGCGATATGGATATGTTACGTCGTCTTCATCTTAGTATTATTAGAATATCGATTCTACTTTACGTTGCCCCAAGCGGTATCTGAATACTCATCACGGAGCTTCTCTGCTTGAACCATGCTGAGGCTGATGTGAACAACGCTGTCTGTTGCTGCCGTCTTACCAGGCTTTATAGGTACCTAAGTATGTAGCCTTAAGTACAGTAGTGTCACAAGTACCGACCGTGACACGGAAACACGTCAGCAACTACCTAACTACCTAAGATGCCTAGTGTTGAGAGCCTCCAAGCCGAACCTGGGAGCAGTAGACCCCAGTCTCACAGTCTCCAGTATCGGTCGACTCGTGGTGGTCCCTAGCCCGTAACTACAACTCGTAGAAGGTGGCGAGAGCTGGCGAGAAAATCGGTTCCTGAAGTGATTTTGTAACTAGCAGTGATTGATCGGCAGCCTTGCGGGCGCAGGGTACGGAGCAGCAATAGTATTGATCGATCATCTCGAACAGCACATTGCTAGACAAGGCCTAACAAGACGTCCGGGGTTTGATACTACTGTAGTAGGGTCTGTATGACACAGGCTGTGCACTGACTAGCAGCATGGATCGAGAGTGTTACCGCTTTGGCTTCGCAGGTACCTAGAATTCTGGATGAACCCAGACGACGGCGGAGCGGCAACACAGATCCCGAGCGCCCTATAGAATCTAGTAGCTGCCCTGCAACCTAATGGCACCCGTCCGACTTTTGCAACGCTGCCTGGATCGCCGGCAGCCTCTTCTTCACGGCGTCGTCGACGAAAGCCCCCAGGCCTTCGACGTCAAACGTCTGGGGCAGGTTCTTGGCCGTCGTCACCTTAACCCACGCTGCTGCGACCTGCGCGATGTCCGCAGTGACCTTCGTCAATGTTTCGCACACAGTGGCGCGCTATTTGGGCGCGAATCAGCTGAAAGAACCACGGCGCTGGGCCTGGGGTTTATCACGGGCGGAGGTGGCCACGAACCTTTACAAACGCGGCCGGCTTGCAGATGGGAAGGGCTTGGTACAGCGCCTCGACGTCCACCAGCGCCTTGTCAATGGCAGTGTTGACGGCTCTCAAGGCCTGATTGAATGCAGCAGGACCCATGCCACCTTGGACAAATCCGAAATCACCTATGATCTCTTGAATGTCTTCACATACTTGAGCTGCTTGCGGCTGTGACGGGCGGCGTCAGTCAACAGTTTGCATTCTATAGGTGGGCTGTTGGGGCTCGTACGCGGCCAAGCACTGGGGCTGCTGAAGCCAAAACCCCGAGAACCAGGAAAACCTTCCTCATACTTGAATCCTTTGATGTGATTTCGTGATGAAGGGGAGACGCTGCTGGATGGGCTTGAGGGATTCGTTGCTCTGAAGACTGTAAAACGCGAATGGCTCGTCCGCTTGCAATCTACAACGATCAGTACCTCACAAGTTGGTAAGTACATATGGATTTCAGTCGTATTTAAGGTCTCCGTGTGGCCCCGCATCTCATCGGGCGGCAGGAGAAATCCGGTAGTGGCAGCAGCCACATACTCTGCCATCTTCCCTTTAGCCTGCTTGGGAGTGTCTTGGGAGGGTCGAGACCGCCGGGTCTTTCTAGCATGGGGAATACGAGCCTTCAATAATGTATCTAGAGATTCATGATCCCCCGGTATCTGTACGGAGTAAGATTCGACTTTTCCTCAAGTCTGGTAAGGTCGACATGTAGTTGACGCCGGCGTCATGTGTGGCGCGGCGAACAGCGCCACATTAAGGGGGCCCCTGAATGTGGCGCAATAGCAGTTGGAGAATGACGAGGTGGCACTCCCAAGGTTAGCACGAAAGTAGAACTCGGTTGATACAACACTTCATTGATCGATTTTCGGATTCCAATCAATCTCATCTGCTTTCCCTATTCTTTCTAGAACTTCCGGGGTGACTCTCATTCTTTCCAGCATAGTTACACAGAATATCAACCGGGCATCCGGTGTCAGGAAGGGGGTCCCTATGACAATTAAAAGGTATTACTCCGAGACTCCCCAGTCCAAAGCTTGCGCAGGTAGCATCAAAAGCAACCACTATCTCAAGAGAGATCAAGTTCATGAGAATCGGCAACAGAGGCGAGTTGACCTGACCCTTGGCCAACTAACATCCTCGTCCTGGGTACCTAGGTACCTGGCCATCTAGGTATTTACCTGGACTGTTGAGGTCACTAGTGTCTACTGCGGGGAATGGAAAAGAATCCCTGTGGAAGAGCTGGGTTGCTACAACAGAGTCTGATTGGAAATTTTGTTTCTGGATCGGGAATACTTGGGTGGTCGTGACTTTGTCTCGGTCCGCAGGGACATCTCGGCTCGACTGATATGTCGAGAGCTCTCGAGTTAGCAAACGTTGTTTTCTGTTTCAAGTAAGACTTGCCATCGTCTTTCTTCTCTACGCTGCCAAAGAGGGTCTGTTTGGACGACCTATCTGTGAGAGGGGAGCCGCCCTGGCCGTCACACACCACGCAGACCCCCAGTCCAACTCTACCCTGGATGCCCATTGCTAACCCTCCTGCCTCGTTCTGGTGCGTGAGCTAGGCTCCTAAATATTGCAGTGATCCAGATACCGTAGCTTTAGCAGCTGGAGAGTATGACCCGCTTCACGCTCAACTCCTGTTCCTGACTAGCAACGTCATGTATGAGTTGTTCGGGATGCCCCCACCTACTATGATTCTACACAGACAGAGACGCCTGGAATTCCTTGCTGCGCAAGACTCACGCATGGTACCTGAGAAACACCGCAGATGCACAGTTCGACGGGCGGCACAGGTGGAGATCACACCCCTGAGTCGTTGTTTACCCGGTAGGGAGTATATCCGCAACGGCCATTCACGGCCGCGGAGCTCGGGCCCGCTCTATGTTGCCTCCGCAGGAGCGCAAGCGATCGGTTGTGAGCGTCTATAGGCTAGTAGCTTTCTAGATCAAAATCGGCTATCGGCTGAAAGTCGTGCAGAAGGTTTATCCGAGCCCGCCAGCACTCTCCATCGCCCTCAGGCAACGGGGCTCGACGCCAGAAGCCCGATATGGGACGATTGGGCATGGCTCATTTGCAAAGCCCGGCGCGACTTCTCGATCTTCTTCCAATCCATGCCAAATATAGCATGTCTACCGGTCCCCGGGGGTCCGATTTGGTACGTCCGCCAGAGACGGTAGCCGTGTCCAAATACCGAAACCGACTCCCGACCCAACTTGCTGTTATGCGCCTTCGACGGGGGAGATAAATAAATACGCGAGACATGTTCCAGAAGCCCGTCTCGCCCTGTCGTGACCACCCCCTCTCGTTGTGCCGTGCAAACCTCCGCCAGACACTACGTCCGAGCTTGTGATCATGGGCCGCCTATCCAACCTCCTCAGCCTCGGGCTGCTGCTGCTGGGAGCCGCACAGCCGATCCTCGGCGCCAAGCCATCTCCAGGCTGCGGCAAGGCCAACAAGCTCGTGACGGCGGCGGCGGCCACCACGCCCCTGACCCTGACCTCGGGCGGCAAGGCGCGTGAGTTCTACGCGAAGCTCCCCGCCAACTACGACAGCAGCCACCCCTATCGCCTGATCCTGACACTGCACGCTCTCGGCGGCAACGGCAAGGCCGTCGCCACCGGCCAGGGCTATCTCCCCTGGTACGGGCTGCCGCCCCTCATCAACGACACCACCGACGCCATCTACCTCTCGCCCACGGGCCTCAGCAACGGCATCGTCGGCTGGTGGAACTCGGGCGGCTCGGACCTGACCTTCCTCAAGGAGCTCATCAAGACGGTCGAGGACGACCTCTGCATCGACCAAAACCTGCGCTTCTCCACCGGCTTCAGCCACGGCGCCGCCATGTCCTTCATCGTCGCCTGCGGCCTCGGAAAGGAGATCCGCGCCGTGGCCGTGCTGTCCGGCAACCCCCAGATCAGCGGCTCGTGCCCGGGCGGCACCGAGCCCGTGGCGTGGTACTCGGAACACGGGACCAAGGACCAGGTGCTCCCCATCGCCGGCGGCCGCCAAATGCGCGACCGCTTCATCAAGAACAACGGCTGCACGGCCAAGGAGGCCAAGGAGCCCGCCAAGGGCGAAAAGCACATCAAGACGGTCTACGAGGGCTGCAAGGAGGGCTACCCTGTGACATTTGTCGCCTTTGACGGGTACGTTGCCGCCTCGGGCGCCGAATCAAAGACGGTTGCCTCCAGTCGGGTTCTTGAAGCTAACATGAGACAGTGACCACACTCCGCGGCCCATGGATCCCGGCTCGAGCAAGACTTTTGCTCCTGACTACACCTGGGAGTTCTTTTCTCAGTTCAAGTAGTGGAGCGAACCGAGACCGGTGGCGCTGATGCCTGTACATATTTGTTTTACTCGACGTCACGGATTGCTGTAAAATGTTCGAGCTTGAGTCAGATCTATAGAGCGAGGCACG
>Ga0247777_1000506_pt1 | contig 11173 bp, 5 predicted proteins | sample UWRJL154409C5_FD_179937 | JGI IMG/M metagenome (GOLD analysis project Ga0247777, IMG submission 179937) | Plant litter microbial communities from Arlington Agricultural Research Station in Wisconsin, United States - UWRJ-L154-409C-5 | ecosystem: Environmental > Terrestrial > Plant litter >...
GGTCGACGTAGCCGTCGTCGCGGGGATCGATCTTGCGCACGCTTTCGAGGAGGCGCTGGTACGTCTTGCCCTTGCCCAGGCGCGGGTAGCGGATCTTGGTCGTCACGAAGACGTCCTGGCGCCGGATCGGGCTCTCGGCCAGGGCGGCGCCGACGCCGGCCTCATTGCCGTACAGCTGGGCCGTGTCGATGAGCCGGTAGCCCGCCTGCAGCGCCCGGAGACAGGCCTGCTTGGTGTCGTCCGGGCCGATCCGGTACACGCCGAAGCCGAGGGTGGGGATTTCGGCGGAGGAGTGGATAAGCGGGAGGCTTGACGTGGGGGAGAGGCCTTGGTTCGACATGGTAGGGGTGCTGAAGGCGGAGAGAGCGGACTACAGTAGTATGTCCAGAGTTTCGACCAGAGTTTCGACCGAATCTGGGATGAGATGCTGGGAACTCGAACCGGCTGAGTGGCCGGGAGCGGGGGCGGTGCCCGGGTCGTAGGGATTTCGATCCTGCCGGGAAGGTCCGTAGACAGAGTGCGGTTCAGTACCTATTCAAGCACGTTCCATATGCACGCACGTGGCGTAACTCCGCAAGCACCATCGCTCTCCCTCGTCGTCGCAATCACCTGAGGCCGGAGCGGAGCCTTGCCGATGGTAGTAGGGCGGAGAGGGCGGGTGTGCCTCACGCCGCTACGGGTGGGCCGTAGCGCCGCCAATCAGGACGCGCGGGCTGGCCATCTGCCAGGGGCTGCCCCTTTTCAGCTGCACGCCCACCACACAGCCCCGCCCTACTCCGTACACATCCCACCACTGACGAAGCGGCCTTGACTCTTCGATGAATTGAGGCTTGCCGACAGCCTCCAATGCAATAGCCACCAGAAGAAGTTGATAGGGGAAAAGGGGCGGTTAACAGGCCGATGGAGGTGGTACTTCAACCTCGCGTCCCGACGTTGCGGCCGGCGGGCGGCCACGCCGGGATCTGGTCCGTGATCCTCTCCTTCATTGAGCCCGACGAGTCAACAGACGCTGTCTACCTACGTACCTAGTAATTGGATCACTTTGGCTCATCATGTATCCCATCAAGAGCCAGATTCCCCTGCTAGGAGCGGCGGCGATCACGGTCGCCTTCTTTGTGTCTGCAGTCGCTCCGGTCCGTCACTGATCCACCCCTCTCCCCGTCTCGTGATATAAAGCCCTTCACGTTTCTCTTGCTGACTCGGGATCTGCGACTTAAAGTTGACAGCAATGCCATCGTGTGCGGTAGGAGATGCTACGAGCCTGAGCAGCAGCTGCTGATAGTCTTGCACTGACATGGCGTACCAGTTGTCCTGCTTCGGATCCGCCGTCCAAGCAACTGGCTGTTATGCCGATGACGTGGACTGCGTCTGCCGATCGACAGAGATCAAGCCCGACGCGCCGGAGTTTGCTGCCTGTATCGAAAGTTCGTGTAGCAAGAGCTCCAAGCAGATCCAGGACGCGAAGCAATATTACGTTGAGATGTGCGACCTGCTCCACGACCTCAAGGCGTTTCCCACATACCCGATATCAGGGGTTCCGACGACATCCACGCCGGGCGCGACCAACACATCCTCGAATACCTCAGGTTTGCTCTTGGCCCGTCGCCAACTCCCTTTGGGGACTGGGATGCTAATCCTCGGACAGGGAGGGGCGGCGCACAAGGCCTCTCTACGGGCATCATCACCGCCATCGTCGGGGGTACGGTTGCGTTTCTCGTCGTACTAGCCATCGCGGCGTGGTTGGTACTGCGGAAGAAGCGGACACCGAAGGCTACGGCGGGACCGACTAGGAGCAGTCAGGAAAGTCTGCGAGGCCGCCACGACAGCGAGTGGAAGGAAGGCTGGGAAGACACCTACCGAGGCCTGGGAGAGCTTTCGGTGCCGAACACACCCCACGAGATCCCAGGCGAGGAACTCAGGCACGAGGTCCTAGGGAAGGAGCTGCGGCACGAGATGCCATAGATGCCGCCACCCTGGTGTAGGCGGCGGGATCGTCGGCGTCGGGCGGGTCCCCTTCGCTCACTCTTGTAATACTATCCGCCCTCAACACGAGGGTAACGCGCAAAGGATACGCAAGTTGATATCATCATGAATAGCTGTAGTATCGCCGTTTAAAACTCCTCGCCCTCACCGTGTCATTGCTGCTGGCCCAGACATCAGGGGACCTATGGCAACCTCCGGCTCGATCCGATCCCACCGACGTCTTATAACTCCTCGTGCAGACGGTCGCCGCGCTTTAGACGCTCCTCGCGCTCTTGCCGGCGGTTGGACCGCTTGGAGTGCAGGTGCAACTTCTCCCAGAAGGTGCGGTGATGCCTCTGGTCCTCGGTCTCTTCGACCGCCTCGGCCCGGACCTTCCACCGCACCTCGTGGTACTTGTCGGGCTTGCTGTGGAACGTAACCCACGCAACCACACAGTTTTCCTTGGCCATTGGCACGTACAACTTGAGATCCAGGAGTTCCTCTGTTCGGGCGCCTCTGTCAGCCGCGTTCTCAGAGGTAGGGTATAGTGTACCAAGGCACCCAAGGGAGGTGCCCGGATAGGGGGGAGGGTGGCGAGGGGGGCCTCAACGTACTCTCGCACTTGGAATACTTGGCCACCCACAGCGGCAAGATATCGTACATGGCGCCGGCCACGAAAAACAGCACCTTCTCCTTGTCCTTGAGCTTGGGCACCATCTCGCGCTTGTGGCCGTCGAGGTTCTCGCCGGGGCTCATGGTGGGCTCGGCCGAGGGTCCCACGGTCTGAGTGACCTTGTCCTCGCCCTTGGCCGGGTGCTTGGCCGCGATGAGCCAGCTCCAGCGGTTGTCGTCGGCCTTGCCCGTCAGCATTTGCTCTTCGATCCAGTGCTGCACGGCCTTGGGCACGTCCTTCCACTCCATCATCATCAGGTCGCGGTTGTCGCCGCCCTCGTTGACGCCGTCCCAGTGGCCCGGATAGGGCTTGCGCGTGTAGAAGTCGGTCAGCAGGTCGCCCCACCGCTGCAGCTCCGGCCCGTGGAACTCGCGGTACTTGAACTGCTTGGCGTGGAACTGGTGCAGCACGTTGCAGCGCGACTCGAAGCCCATGGGCGACGTGTGGTCGTCGGGGAACGGCCGCGTCCACTTGAACGACTCCACCACCGGGTGCTCGATCACGTCCCAGTTGATAAAGTGCCGCCCGTCGTCGTGCTGGGCTGCCGCCCCGGCCGCGAGCGCCGAGGCGAGCCCGACGTGTTGGAGCTTCATGGCCCGGGTCGCTCGTCTGTCTTATCGTCTGCTCCAAAAGGGGTGCGTCTTGTCTCGTCTCGCTCGTGTCGGACGCTTGCAGTGGTCTGCCGTCACCTCGGCGGGGGGAGGGAGACGTTACCGGCGACGATGTGGGCCACCAGAGAGCTCCCGCCCCCCGGGGGCGACAGTGGGGTTAAGAAGGCTGGAGAAATGTTCCATGCTGTCCTTTTTGCCATGCTAGAGCGCCGCCTTCGGCTAAGTCGCCTATAGGTATTGATTCCGATGGCTTGTTCGGGCGGACCGCGATATATGTCGACCGGCTAAATTACCCCGAAGTCTTATCCTGTCCTGCTATTTGCCCGTCGCTCTAGCTGTCTTATATCGGCCGTACTGCGTGCCATCGGTGACACGTGTGGTCATTGGAATTCCCCGTGTTCATATTGCCCGCGCGGGAGATCCCACCCGTACGCTTGCACGTGTGCCGTGGGATGCTTGGATCTTAGCGGCGACTATGGTATCACCAGCAGCTCCACGTGGTCTTCGGCAGTGGAGGGACTTCTGGAAAGGGGGGCGGTGAAGAGAGACGGCCTTGGTTTTGCTGTTTTCAAGGTGCTCGGGGGTTGCTTGTCAAACCCGCTGTTCGTATTGTGTGATGCAGTTGTCGATGTGAAGCCCAATGCCCGAACGAGGAAGTCTTCCCTTCTATTGCGCTGCCAGTTTATCGATATCTCCATGACGATCCAAAGCGACTAGAGTGCTAGAACCAAGGTAAACCCATCATGGTATCATGTTATGGTATGCGGAGCCCCCATCTGCTTAGTCCCCGCTCACAAGTTCTCCTGGCGGACCAGCGTACTTGAGTCTCCCGTTCTCCAACACGATCAAAAAGTCGGCGTCCTTGACAACCTCGAGTCGATGCGCTATGGTGATGACGGTGCTGTATCGCAATTCCTCGCGGAGCACTTGCTGGACGTAAAACGCAGTCTTCTTGTCGATCGAAGCCGTAGCCTGTGAAAAAATGAGCCCCTATTACTGCCCGCCCGCGTCCACGTCCAAAGGCCACCCCTGCTGCGAGACAACCCGAAGTCGACAAAGCAAAGGAAAGGAGCAGCGTGAATCAGGAACTGACCTCGTCCAAAATCACAATAGGGCTCCTCCGCAACAGGGCGCGTCCCAGTCCCACGAGCTGCCGCTGGCCCTGACTCAGGTTTTTGCCCCCGCCGTCGACGCGGCTGTGAATGGTGAAGTCGCCGATGTCGCTCATGACCCTCGCCAGGACCGAGGCGCACTCGTGGTCCGAGTGCTCACCCATCGGGTCGAGATTGGCACGCAGCGACCCCAGGAACAGCACGGGATCCTGGGCCACGAAACTGACTCGCCGCCGCAGCGTGTGTTTGTCGACGCGCGCCACGTCGACGCCGCCGATGAAGATGCCCGCCCCCCTACTGCCTCCATTCGCCTGCGGGCCCCGAGTCGCCGCGTCCGGGGCGTAGTCGGGAAGCACGGTGCCCAGCAGGGCCAGTGCGAGGGTCGTCTTGCCCGAGCCGGTGCGACCCGTGACCGCCACCGTCGAGCCGGCGGGAATGCGTAGCGAGACGTTGCGGAGGACCGGGTCGAGCTCCGCGGCGTAGCGGATCGAGACGTCGTCGAAGACGATGTCGTCGTTGGCCGTCGGCCATGCCGCCGGCGGCACCACATCACCGGCGGCCTCGGGCTCCAGGTCCAGCAGCTCGACGACGCGCTCCACCGACACGAATTGCATCTGCAGGGCGCCGTACCGCTTGCACAGGTTATGCGTCGAGTCGACAAAGTTGGCGGCCGCCGCGAGCACGAAGCCGACGGTCCCGCCTGACAAGCCGAGGCGCAGGGCCGTGATGGTCAGGGCAAAGGTCGAGAGGGCCGAGAGGGCGTCGTACCGGAGTTGAAGCCAGGCCTGTAGCGACCAGTAGAAGTGGTCCATTTTCTGAAAGTCGTCCGTCGTGGCAATGTTCTGCTGCTGGAAGTGCGGCTGCGCGCGGAACGCCCGGACCGTGGTGAGACCTTCGACGATGGTGCCAAAGTTGGACATGAGCGGAGACAGCGACGTTGTCTCGAGCCGGCGTAGGGACTGCGACGCGGGAAGGAATTGCTGAAAGACGACGGCGAACGTCGCCGACATCAAGATGGCGAGGAGCAAGAAGATGGGCGTTGTCGACGCGATGACGATCATGGCCGAGCCCCAGTTGAGCAGAGACAACGCCGTGTTGTAGATCTGATCGGGAATCTGGCCATCGATGGTGCCAACGTCGGAAGTGACGCGGTTCATCAGTCGGCCCACGGGCGTGACGTCGAAGAAACGGAAAGGGGCGTTGCTGACCCTCACCATCAGGTCGTGGAACATCTTCTTGCCAGCCGTGTACTGTACCACGAGCAGCGTAAGGAGGCTGAGCGCCCTCGTCACGAGCGGCCCGATGGCGATGATGGCGAGCCAGAAGAGCCATGGCCTCGGGTTCTGCTCGGGCGGCGGCAGTCCCAGGTCGATGTTGTCGAACCAGCCGAGGGGTCGAGCGGGCGCATCCCCATTGAGGGACGCTGCTGTCAGCCGGACCAGGCTGTCGCTGCGAGTAGGCCCGTAGGCTTCGCCCCAGACCTTCAGGTAGTAAAAGTAGGCAACCTTGGCGATTCGAAATCCGACGAAAAGGAGAATCGTCGCCATCCACCAGCCGACACTGCCCGCCTTGATGTACCGCCAGTACACCGAAGCCACAACACCGCCATGGGCCCGATGCTCTTCTTCGATGAATTTCTTCGGTACACCGTCGTCGGTGTCATTCGTAGTGGACAAGCCAGGGGCGTGGGCGTGACTGTTGCCAGACGTAACACGCTCGAGCAGGTTCTCGTCCGAGGAGAGATCCTTGGGCCGGAAGCAGGAGAGGCGGCCGTCTTCTTTGATCTCGGCCACCTGGTCGCTGTACTTGGTCACAAGGTCGACTCTGTGTGTGACAAAGATGACCAGCCTGTCCCTCATCAGCTGCGAGGAAGAGAAGAGCCGCCACAGGATCGTCTCGGCCGTCTGGTGATCCAGGGCGGCGATGGGATCATCGAGCAAGAGGATTCTCGCACGGCTGTACACAGCTCGGGCCAGCGCCACGCGTGCCTTCTGCCCACCCGAAAGGCCGACGCCGTTCTCGCCGACGAAGGAGTTCTCCCCCGCGTCGAATTCGGCTAGATCCTGCCGCAGACAGCACGCATCGATGACTTGGTCGAACCTCGCCTTGTCGTACGGCGCGCAGAAGAGAATGTTGTCCTTGATGCTCATGCTCTGAAGCCATGGCAGCTGCGCGCAGTAGCCGATCATCTCCTTGGGCACCGTCCGTTCCCCGTGATGCTGGTCCATCTCTCCCAGAATCGCCTGGAGCAATGCCGTCTTCCCCGTGCCAACCTTGCCGCAGACTAGCGTCAGGCCGGCCTTGCAATGCAGATCCACCTCTGTCAGAATGGGAATGGTCACGCCGGGCCAGGCGAAAGTGCCCTTGGTGATGATAATCTCGGACGCGGCAGCGGGCGGCGCGGTTTCCTCGAGACCATGGCTGCCCGCCTTATCGGCCTCCACCATGAAGCTTTCGATGCGACGCATGGCCACGGCGGCGTCCAGCAGCGACGTGATCATGTCCGGAATCTGGCTCACACTATTATCGAGAAGGCTGAACAGATTCAGCGCCGGAAACGCTACCTCGACGGCGAGAGGCCGGCCACCGATGATGGTGTAGGCGTAAAAGGCCGCCACGGGGAAGAAGGCCGCGGCCAACTGGTTTAGGAGTACGATGGCCCTCCTTAGGAGACCTCGGATCACGCGTAGGTGAAGCTCTTTCTGCCGGTGCGTGAGGATGTCGCCGAGCCACTTATCTTGCCAGTCGTACCACCGAAGGTGGCGGATGGCCTCGATGAATTGGGTGGTGACTTGGAGCTTGAGATCCATCACACGGCGGCGCTGAACCTCAAACTTTACCATGACCTTGACGATGAAATAGTTCAGCACCAAGGCCACCACGAGAACCAGTATGCCCAAGAGGGCGGCCGGACCGAGGATCTGCCAGACGAGGATAACGGAGAGGATGATGTCGAGCGGCTTGGTGACGAACGTGGGAAAATCCCAGAAACGCTGGGAGACCTCGTACACGTCGTTGCGCATCAAGTTGAGAATCTTGCCGGTCGAGGCTGGGGGGGCCTTGGTACCGTCTTCGCCGGCGCTGTCGGCCCCACCTCCCGCTTGATCTTGATGTTGGCTTGGGATCGTGAAGGCCTTCCTCCTGAGTGTCTTGTCGTAGATCATGGTGATCATCTCGCCTCGCGAACGCTCGTAGCACCTCCGCGTGTACCAGTAAGAAAAGACGGTAGACTGCGCCCGAACCAAGTTGACCAAGAGAATCAAGGTCGCGTACACCACGGCAGCTCGTATGTCCCGGTGTCCCCTCTCGAGGGCGGCGAGGAGCGGCTTCAGCAGCACGATGGAGAGGACGTTGGTGGCGGATTCGAGGATACCCAGGCCCGTGGTGATGAACAGGTCCGGGGCGTTGGCCTTGAAGATGCGGGCCGTGACGGAACCCCTGATCTCTCGAAACAGACGGAAGAGCCGTTCGTGTTGGAACTGATACGGTAAAAGCCAAATGTCCTCGTCGTCGAGCCGTTTGGAGCGGGCTGTTTGGATGAGGGGATTCATCCATGCCACCGTCATCCAGTGCCAGAGCGAGAGGTTGTCCTCCGGGCTGCGTTTCTTGTGGGACGCGGGCTCGAAGGGCGAGGCGATACCTTCGCACCCCAGACTGGGATCCCGCATCGGCATGGTCATGACAATCAGGAGACTCGCGACTGTCAGGGCCGTCTCTAGCGCCCACGCCAGATGGTAGGGCCATTGCAGCAGTTCCGGAACTGCTAGCAGAAACAGGAGCTGGTCGAGCAAGACGACGCCCTGCAGGACGAGAAGGGTCCCAGGCGTCGAGGACGGCCGATCGATGGCGAGGACAATACAGGAAGCAAGCTGCAAGCCGTTAGCATGGCGGCAAGCAACACATGGGCGGCCGCCGAGGGTTGGGGCGAGTCTCACCGAAGGGACCAACGGCACCAAGAACAGCGGGCCGAGGTCGACGACGTAAGCCACAAGGGAACTCGCAACGCTGGCAATTATAGATAAAACAAGAAGCGCAATGGTCGATCCCGGCCAACGCTTCGTCCGCTGCAACGTGTTATCAAGGCCGGAGTCGAAAGCCGTCTGCTTCTCGTCAGCGAAGGTCCGGAACCACCAAGGTCGCCGCGGCCAGAAAGGGCCAAGACCATAGCGGCAGACGAGAAGGGCGACGGCCGTCCAGACCGGGAGATAGGCGAGTATTCCAAGACAGCCATCTCCAAAGGTGGCAAGCTCTGGTATCTGAACGGCGGTTAGAGTACAATTTCGAGGCGGGCCGAGGAAAGAGGACGGCGGCGGATGCGCGTCGTCTCAGACATACCCAGAACGCGGTACAGCGCGAGAAGCACGGGAGGATACCCCAAGAGCTCCAGTCCGGGAGAGGCGCCATTATCGTAGCGAAAATGAAATACCGTTCTAACATTATCTCTCGACAAGATGGAGAGATTTCCGCCGTCTCTTGAGGCCGGCCCCGGTGTCCGCGAAGGTGAAGAAGCGGCCTGTGGAGCAAGCGTCATGGGACCAGCGCGGACCCGCCCAGGAACGAGGGAGCTCCACACCGGGCGCACGACAATGCATCCGGGTGCTGCGGGCGACCGCCGACGGTCGAGGCTCAAGAGGTAGTGCAGTAATGGAAAGAAGGCCCAGATATGGGTACAGTGGCTGACTTGGGTACCTACGTAGGTACCTAGGTAGGTGCTTAGTTTACGCCGTCTTGACAATGGATGTCTCACTTCCCAGCGTTCAGTAGAGTCACTAGCGGGGAAGCGATGGCTAGCGGAGGCGACTCGGCACACCCGCGGAGCCGCGTAGGGATCCTGCAACCGCGAGCGGCCCAGCACAGCGAGCCCCAGGCAACGACGCAGGTCCGAGGCACACGGCGGGACTCGACGAAGCCGGCAGATGAAAACGGATTTTACCCCACAGGCTTGAAGGGGGAAGGGCCGCGCGGGTTGGGGAGTGGGAAGGAGCGGTGATCGAGTCGGCGGCCGCAAGGCCGAAACTCGGACGCCCCCGACGCACACGCCGGCGTACGCTTCATGACCGAATGCCTCCTGCCATTGTGTTCCAATGTCACCGGTGCAACGCCGGGGTTAGATATAAGTAGTCATGGACCGCTTTGAATAAATATGCGCACATGCTATGTACTCCCCTCCAACTGTCCCAATCCAACCAGATCCCCCCGAGCCATGAGTCTCGTTTTGTACCCAGAACTCCCAGAACTCCCAGAACTCCCAAAACCACCGACACCGAGCACACGGGCCTATCCGTTGGACGGCACCGTCCTGCTCCCGCGGCCGACGGTGCCACCGCAGCGACGCCGTCCCCGCACCACCGTAACGCCGTCATGATATTGGAGATATCTGTACAAACCGAGTCCGGCTGGCGTCCGCCGGGCGCCACTTCATCACCGGCCGTTGTTATATGCGTTGTACCCATTCCACCCCGGCTGTCCCGCTTGCTGCGGCGCGCCCTGGTACTGCGCGCCCTGGTACTGCACGCCCTGGTATTGTGCCCCCTGGTATTGTGCGCCTTGGTGTTGCGTGTCCACGGCATGGTGGAGCGGCGTGGCCGGCATCTCGGCCGGCGCGGGGGGTTCCGGGCCCGCGAGCTCGTACGTCGCCGGCACGGGTGCCGGCGCCGGGGCCGGCGGCGGCGCGTAGGCCGCGCCGGGACTGTAGCCCCAGGCATGCGGTTGCTGCGGCGTGTTGGCGCCCCAACCGGCCCCTTGGTACTGCCCGGCGGCATCCCACTGCGGCGGCTGCGGGCCGGGCTGGCCGTGCGGTGTGTGGGCGGCGACGGCGGCCGCGCCCCAAGGGTCCGGGCTCGGCCGCCACTTGGCGTCGCTGGTATCGGGTTCCCACTTCGCCGCGGCCGCGGCGCCGCCGACGGTGTGTTGCGACGAGATCTCGCTGTGGGCGCCGTGGAAGTCGCTCGCGGGGCCGAGGCTGCCGAACTTGTTGTACTGGGGCAGCATTGGGTGGCTCTCCTCGCGCGGACCGCCCTGCTTCCCGCGGCGGCGGTAGCGCAGGCAGAAGAAGACGATGGCCGCTACTATGAGCGCGCCCGCCACGCAGGCCCCGGCGATGATGCCCGTCTTCGCCGTCGACGACATGGCCCCCTCGCCCGAGTTCCGGTCGGTCGTCTCGTTGGGGCCGTATGATGTGCTCGTCACGGTCATGGTTCGGCCGTCCGACACCGTCGTCATCGTAATGAGGCTCGGGGTCGGTGTGGTCGTGAACTCGGTCGTCACCGTTGTCACGCGGCCGGATACGGTCGTAGCCACCGTTTTGGTCGTCGGTCTCGGGGTGGGCGTCGGTTTCGTGGTCGTCTGTCCCGTCGAACTCGCGCCGCCCGCCGCCACGAACTCCTCCTGCGAGATGGCCAGTGGTGTTTTGGAGTAGGCGCAGGCGCCGGACATGGTTGTATATACTGCATCGAGATCCCATGACGCGGACTTGGCGATACACGATGCCGCCGACAAGACAAAGTTCCCCTGATTGCCGCAGAGGCACGTATTCATCTCCTGGACTGTGTCGCCATTGCACCCGCTGCTGTCCGACGCCGTCACGAGGCAATTCCGCGAATCCTGCGGATACCCCGAGAAGTCATTTTTAAAGGCCGCCGAGGCCGTCGATGCGAGGACGAGAACGACGGAGAGGGAGAGCGGCAGCCTCGCGAGCCCGGGTTTCCGCCGCACCCTCATGTCGGGGGCTTTTGTGCGGGTTCGACGCGCACGGCGCGGAGGATGAGGGGCCGCGAAAAGGATGGTCCAATCTGGACAGATGGCAGCGTCGCTTC
>Ga0247777_1000507_pt1 | contig 11171 bp, 12 predicted proteins | sample UWRJL154409C5_FD_179937 | JGI IMG/M metagenome (GOLD analysis project Ga0247777, IMG submission 179937) | Plant litter microbial communities from Arlington Agricultural Research Station in Wisconsin, United States - UWRJ-L154-409C-5 | ecosystem: Environmental > Terrestrial > Plant litter >...
TTGGTGAAGATTTTCATGCCTTCAGCAATAGGCGTGGCGCAGGCCGGCAGCGGCTTGGGCGCCTTCTCCACTTCCACCAGGCACATGCGGCAGTTGGCCGCGATGGGTAGTTTGTCGTGGTAGCAGAAGCGCGGCACGTACGCGTCCTGCGCGTCCGTGACGTGGATGATCATCTGGCCTTTCTTGCCCTGGCAGACCTTGCCGTCGACTTCGACGTTGACGATATCTGACGGCGGCGCCGCTGGCGGCGGTGGCGGAGCGGCCTTGTCGGCAGGCGTGCTCATGCCGCCCTCCGCGCCGGGTCGTCGACGATGCTTCTGCCACCGTTGTCGATCATGTACTCGAACTCGTGGCGGAAATGCTTGATGAAGCTCTGCACCGGCCACGCGGCCGCGTCGCCCAGCGCGCAGATGGTGTGGCCTTCGATGCGGCCCGCGACGTCGACCAGCAATTGCAGGTCGCTCTTGTTGCCCTGCCCGGCCATGATCCGGCGGATCACGCGGTTCATCCAGCCGGTGCCTTCACGGCACGGCGTGCACTGGCCGCAGGACTCACTCTTATAGAAGCGGCTCAGGCGCTCGAGCACCTTCACCATGCAGGTGGTCTCGTCCATGACGATGACCGCCGCCGAACCCACCGACGAACCGGCGGCCTTCAGCGAGTCGTAGTCCATGTTCGCGGCCATGATCTTGTCGGCCGGCAACACGTACACCGACGAGCCGCCCGGAATGCAGGCCTTGAGCTTGTTGCCATTGCGCACGCCGCCGGCGATCTCGAGTAGTTCGGCGAACGGAATGCCCATGGGCAGTTCGTAGTTGCCGGGCTTGTTCACGTGGCCTGACACCGAAAAGATCGCCGTGCCGCCGGCATTGGGGACGCCGAGCTTGGCGAACCAGTCCGCGCCCTTGCGCAGGATGGTGGGCACCGCCGCGTAGCTCTGCGTGTTGTTGATCGTGGTCGGCAGGCCATACAGGCCGAAGGCCGCGGGGAACGGCGGCTTGAAGCGCGGCTTGCCCTGCTTGCCTTCGAGCGAATCCAGCAGCGCGGTTTCTTCACCGCAGATGTAGGCGCCCGCACCCACGGCCGTGAACAGGTCGAAATCCACGCCCGAGCCCAGGATGTTCTTGCCCAACAACCCGGCTTCGTAGGCTTCCTTCACGGCGGCTTCGAAACGCGGCACGGGCTCGCCCAGGAATTCACCGCGGATGTAGTTGTAGCCGACGGTGGCCGTCATGCAGTAGCCGCCGATGGCCATGCCTTCGATCAGCGAATGCGGGTTGAAACGCAGGATGTCGCGGTCGTGGCAGGTGCCCGGCTCGGATTCGTCCGAGTTGCACACGGTGTACTTCTGCACCGGCGACTTGCGCGGCATGAAGCTCCACTTGGTGCCCGTGGGGAACCCGGCGCCGCCGCGGCCACGCAGGCCCGAGGCCTTCACCTGGTCCATGACGCTCTCGGGCGTGGGCTTCTCGGCGAGGATTTTCTTCCACGCGTCGTAGCCACCGATCTTGAGGTAGTTCTCGAGCTTCCAGGATTCCTTGAACTTGAGCGGTTCGAACACCGTCAGGTTCATCTTGTCAGCCCACTTGTCCGCAGCTCCGGCCATCTGGCTACCTATTTCAGCTCGTCGAGAACCTTGTCCACCTTCTCGGGCGTCAGGTACTCGTGGAAAACGTGATCGACCATCATCATCGGCGCGCCGGTGCAGGCGGCCAGGCACTCTTCTTCCTGCTTGAGGAAGATGCGGCCATCGGGCGTGCTCTCGCCCAGCTTGATGCCGAGCTTCTTCTCGCAATGCTTCACCAGGTCCTCGGCGCCGTTCAGCATGCAGCTGATGTTGGTGCAGATGCTGACGTGGTGGCGGCCGCAGGGATGCGTCTCGAACATCGAATAGAACGTGGCGACTTCGTACACCTGCACGGACGGCAACTTGAGGTACTCGGCGACGCCGTCCATGAGCTCGGGCGTGAGGAAGCCGTTGTTCTGTTCCTGCGTGAAACGCAGCGCCGACAGCACGGCCGAGCGCTGCTTGCCGGTGGGGAAGCGGCCGATCCACTCGTCGATCTCGTGGCGCGTGTGCTCATTGAGCACGCGCACCTTCTCGCCCATGCCGGGCTCGAACGTGCCGCCGTCCGCAGTCTTCACGACGTGCGTCATCGATCCACCTCTCCAAACACGATGTCCTGCGTACCGATCACCGCGACCACGTCCGCGAGCATGTGGCCCTTGCACATTTCCTCGAGCGCCGACAGGTGCGCGAAGCCGGGCGCGCGGCACTTCAGGCGATACGGCTTGTTGGCGCCGTCCGAAACCAGGTAGATGCCGAACTCGCCCTTGGGCGCTTCGACCGCGGCGTAGGTCTCGCCTTCCGGCACCGAGTAACCCTCGGTGAACAGCTTGAAGTGATGGATCAGCGATTCCATGTCGCCCTTCATCTCTTCGCGGCGCGGCGGACGCACCTTGCGGTCGTCGATCATCACCGGGCCGGGATTCTTGCGCAGCCAGTCCACGCATTGCGAAATGATGCGCACGCTCTGGCGCAGCTCTTCGATGCGCACCAGGTAGCGGTCATAGCAGTCGCCGTTCACGCCGACCGGGATGTCGAAGTCGAGATCGGCGTACACCTCGTAGGGCTGCTTCTTGCGCAGGTCCCAGGCGATGCCCGAACCGCGCAGCATGGCGCCCGTGAAGCCCAGCGCCATGGCGCGCTCCGGCGTCACCACGCCGATGTTCACGGTGCGCTGCTTCCAGATGCGGTTGTCGGTGAGCAGGGTTTCGTATTCGTCGATCGCCTTCGGGAATCGCGAGATGAATTCCGCGATGAACTCCAGCAGCGAGCCCGCGCGCGCCGCGTTCATGCGGTCGGCGGTTTTCTGCGAACGCCACTTCGACACCTGGTACTTCGGCATCGAATCCGGCAGGTCGCGGTACACGCCGCCCGGACGGTAGTACGTGGCGTGCATGCGTGTGCCGGACACCGCTTCGTAGGTGTCCATCAGGTCCTCGCGTTCCTTGAACGCGAGCAGGAACACGGTCATCGCGCCGATGTCGAGCGCGTGCGCGCCCAGCCACATCAGGTGATTCAGGATGCGCGTGATCTCGTCGAACATCACGCGGATGTACTGCGCGCGAATCGGCACGGTGACGCCGAGCAGGCGTTCGATGGCCATGACGTAGGCGTGCTCGTTGCACATCATCGACACGTAGTCGAGGCGGTCCATGTAGCCGATCGACTGGTTGAACGGCTTCGACTCGGCCAGCTTCTCGGTGCCCCGGTGCAGCAGTCCGATGTGCGGATCGGCCTTCTGGATGACCTCGCCGTCCATCTCCAGCACCAGGCGCAACACGCCGTGCGCCGCGGGATGCTGCGGACCGAAGTTCATCGTGAAATTGCGGATCTCGTTCATTCGGCTATTTCTGCGTCTTCAGCGCGGGGTCGTAACGGTTGTCGTCGCGGATCACCTTCGGCACCAGCGTGCGCGCCTCGATGCTCACCGGCTCGTACACCACGCGCTGCTTGTCGGCGTCGTAACGCACCTCGACGTTGCCGATCAGCGGGAAGTCCTTGCGGAACGGGTGGCCGATGAAGCCGTAGTCCGTGAGGATGCGGCGTAAATCAGGATGGCCGGTGAACAGGATGCCGAACATGTCGAAGGCTTCGCGTTCGAACCAGTTGGCGCCCGGCCAGACATCGACGACGGAGTCGATGATCGGATCCTCGGCGTCTTCGCAGCGCGCGCGCAGGCGCAGGCGCTGGTTGTGGGTGACCGACAACAGCTGGTACGCCACCGCGAATCGCGCGCCATCGTGCGGAGCGCGGATACTGTTTTTATTCACGCCGCGGCTGAATCCCGATCCCGTGGCCGAGAATGTCTTCCACTCGCTCGCGGCGTACTCGAGGTAATCGAGGCCTGCCAGGTCGATGAGGATCTCGAACTTGAGACCCGGGTCATCACGCAGCGCCAGGCACACTTCCTTGATGTTCGCGGGCTGCACTTCGTAGCACAGCTCATCGGGCAACGCGGGCACGCGTTGCAACAGGTTGGGAAAGCGCGCGTCGACTTTGGCGGCGAGCGCGGTGATTTTCGCTGTTTCAGGCATTGGCAATGGAGCTGGTGCGTTCGATCTTCTTCTGCAGCTGGATGATTCCGTACAGCAGGGCTTCGGCCGTCGGCGGGCAGCCGGGCACGTACACGTCCACCGGAACGATGCGATCGCAGCCGCGTACCACGGCATATGAATAGTGGTAGTAGCCGCCGCCGTTCGCGCACGAGCCCATGGAGATGACCCAGCGGGGCTCGGGCATCTGGTCGTACACCTTGCGCAAGGCGGGAGCCATCTTGTTGACCAGCGTGCCGGCGACGATCATGACGTCGGACTGGCGCGGGCTCGGACGGAACACCACGCCGAAGCGGTCCAGGTCATAGCGCGACGCGCCGGCGTGCATCATCTCGACGGCACAACAGGCGAGACCGAAGGTCATGGGCCACAGCGAACCGGTGCGTGCCCAGTTCATGGCCGCGTCGATGGTGGTGGTGACGAAGCCGCGTTCGGCGAAGCCGCCGTCGCCGGCCTGCTCGCCCACCGGGGCCGCGTTGTCTGCTAATCCCATTCGAGCGCTCCCTTTTTCCACTCGTAGATGAAGCCCACCACGAGGATGAACAGGAAGATGCCCATGGCAACCAGGCCGAAGACGCCGATGCTGTCGAGCACCACCGCCCACGGAAACAGGAATGCGATTTCCAGGTCGAACACGATGAACAGGATGGCGACCAGGTAGTAGCGCACGTCGAACTTCATGCGGCTGTCTTCGAAGGCCTCGAAGCCGCATTCGTAGGGCGAGAGCTTCTGCGCGTCGCCGCGCGACTTGGCACTCAGCCGGCCGATGATCAGGCCGAGGCTCATGAGCAGCAGTGCCAGACCCGTGGCAACCGTGAGGAAAATCAGTACCGGCAGGTAATTCGCAAGCATTTCTGGATGTTCAGGCCATCACGAAAAGGGGGCGAAACCTCTCGGAAACGAGAGACAACCGCCCCCCAAAAAATTCGGGCGCGATTGTAACAGGGATAAAGAAAGTGATGGTGCCGACGGGGAGACTCGAACTCCCACGGATCGCTCCGCTAGCCCCTCAAGCTAGTGTGTCTACCAATTCCACCACGTCGGCTTAACGCGAAATAATCGTGTGCTACTGCTTCTGGGCCGGCTGTTCGGTCGGCGCCGCGGGCACCGGGACCGCATTCGGATCGATCGGCGCCGGGGTTGGCGCAGGCGTGGCCGCCGGAACCGTGTTGTTCGCCGGGATCTTGTCGAGCAGCGAGGTCGGGGCCGCGCGCGCATCACGCTGGAACAAATACGTGAGGCACAGGCTGTTGATCATGAAAATGGCGGCGAAAATCGCCGTCATGCGCGACAGGCCGGTGGTGGCGCCACGCGCACCGAAGACCGTGCCCGACGCACCCGCGCCGAATCCAGCGCCTGCATCGGCGCCCTTGCCACGCTGCAGCAGCACCAGCGCCACGATGACGAAGGCCGAGAGCACCTGCAGGATTGTAAGAATCGTTCGCAACATCTTGGGTACCTACTTCAGGCGCGCGCAGCGCCCACGATGGCGAGGAATTCTTCCGCCTTGAGCGATGCGCCGCCGATCAATCCGCCGTCCACGTTCGGCATGGAGAAGATTTCCGCGGCATTCGAGGCCTTGACGCTGCCGCCGTACTGGATGCGCACAAGGGCGGCGATTTTAGCATCGCGACTGGCGATCCGCGCACGGATGTGGGCGTGGACTTCCTCCGCCTGCTGCGGCGTGGCCGTCTTGCCCGTGCCGATGGCCCACACCGGCTCGTAGGCGATCACGGCCCGTGAAAACGCCTGTACTCCGGAGAGGTCCAGCACCGCGTCGAGCTGCCGATCCACCACTTCGAAGGTGCGGCCCCCCTCGCGTTCCGCGAGCTGCTCGCCCACGCACAGGATGGGCGTGAGCCCGGCCGCCAGCACCGCGGCGAACTTGCGCGCCACCAGCTGATCGGTCTCGTGATAAAGCGCGCGCCGCTCGGAATGCCCGACAATCGCGCCGGCGCAGCCGATGTCCTTCAACATCGCGGCCGACACTTCGCCGGTGAAGGCGCCCTGGGTCTCGGCGCAGACGTCCTGTGCGCCCAGGTTGATGCGCGAGCCGGCCAACGCGCGATGCGCCTCGGCCAGGTAAAGGAACGGCGGGCACACCCAGACCTCGGCCGCGGCATTCGGCAGCTTGTGCACGATGGCTTCGAGCAGCGCGGCGTTCTCCGCGCGCGAGCCGTGCATCTTCCAATTACCGGCGATGATCTGGCGGCGTGACATGTATGGCCCGGTCAAAAAAGGGCCGGGATAATAGCGGCGCGCCCCTCAGGACGCAACGCGACGGACCACGGCGGCGATTTCCTCAGCGCAGCGCACCGTATCGGTCTCCTCCCGGGCCTCCACCATCACCCGGATTACGGGTTCGGTGCCCGAGGGCCGCAGGACCACGCGTCCCTCGTCGCCCAGCCGCAAGGAAACCTTCTTTACCGTGTCCTCGACCTCGGGAACGCTGCTGGGGTCGAACCGCTTCGCCACCTTCACGTTGATCATGGTCTGGGGGAATCGCGCCATGCCGGCCGCGAGCTCGGCCAGGCTTTGCCCGGTCTCGCGCACGACCGCCAGGACCTGCAACGCAGCCATCATGGCGTCACCGGTCGTGGTCTTGTCCAGCAGCAGGATGTGGCCCGATGTTTCGCCGCCCACCTCGCCGCCGGTTTCGCGCAACAGGCTGAGCACGTAGCGGTCGCCCACGGCGGCGCGCCGGAAATCGATGCCCTGCGAACGCAGCGCCACTTCGAGTCCGAGGTTGCTCATGACCGTCCCGACCACGGGTCCCTTCAGGATCCCGGCACGCTTGCGCGCGGTGGCGATGATGTAGATCAGCTGGTCGCCGTCGATGATGCGGCCGAGGCCATCGACCATGACCAGGCGATCGCCGTCACCGTCGAGCGCGATGCCGGCCACGGCACGCACGCCGGGCACCGTCAGCTGCAACAGCCCGGGCGACGTGGAACCGCAGCCATCGTTGATATTGCGCCCGTTCGGCGAGCAGCCGATGGGGATGATCTCGGCGCCGAGATCCGTGAGCGTACGCGGCACGACCTTGTAGCCGGCGCCATTGGCGCAGTCGACCACCAGCTTCATGCCCTCGAGCGTGACGCCCTTCGGCAGCGACTCCGAGCAGAACTCCTGGTAGAGACGACGCGACTTGTCGACGCGTTGCGCGCGTCCGAGGTTCATCGACGAGCGCGTGATCGGCCCGTGCTCGAGCTCCGCCTCGATGGCCTCCTCGATCTCGTCGGAAAGTTTTCCGCCCTGCGCGTCGAAGAACTTGATGCCGTTGTCGTCGTAGAGGTTGTGGGACGCGGAGATCACGATGCCGAAATCGCAGCTGAACTTGCGCGTGAGGTAGGCGATGCCGGGCGTCGGCAGCGGTCCGATGAGGTTGACGTTGACGCCCGCGGCGACGAAGCCGGCCTCGAGCGCCGCTTCGAACATGTAGCCCGACAGGCGCGTGTCCTTGCCGATGAGCACGGTGCCGCCGTTGGGCGCGAGCACGCGCGCCGCGGCGCTGGCGAGGCGCAAGGCGAAATCCACGGTCAGCGGGAATTCACCCACCCGGCCGCGAACACCGTCAGTGCCGAAATACTTACGTCCCATCGAATTGATCTCCCTTGCCGACGGCGGCCGCGACGCGCACCGCGTCCAGCGTGGCCGCCACGTCGTGGGCGCGCACGATACGCGCTCCGTTGAGGACCGCAATGGCAGCCAGGGCCACGCTGCCGGGAATGCGACTTTCTACCGTTCGGCCAGTGATTTTTGCCAACATGGACTTGCGCGACAGGCCTACGACAATCGGTGCGCCAAGCACTTCCAGCGCCGCGAGGTTCTTGAGCAACGCCAGGTTGTGCGCGGCGGTTTTCCCGAAACCGAATCCGGGATCGATGGTGAGGCGCGCCGAATCGACGCCGGCATCACGGCATGCACGCATGCGCGCCGCGAGGAAACCGCTGACGTCTTCCACGACATTGTCGTAGTGCGGTGCCGCCTGCATGGTGCGCGGCTCGCCCAGCATGTGCATCAGGCACAACCCGGCCTGAGTGGCGGCCGCCGCTTCGAGCGCACCCGGCTCGGTCAACGCGCGCACGTCATTGATGATGTCTGCGCCAGCCGCGACCGCTGCGCGCATGACCTCCGGCTTGCTGGTATCGACGGAGATGAACACCGGCGATTCACGTCGCACGGTCTCGATGACCGGCACGACGCGCTCCAGCTCCTGCGCGAGGTCCGCGGGCGACGCGCCGGGCCGCGTGGACTCGCCGCCGACGTCGATGATGGCGGCGCCGTCGGCGATCATGCGCCGCGCGTGTTCGAGCGCCGACTGGCGATCACCGAATCGGCCGCCGTCGGAGAACGAATCGGGCGTGACGTTCAGCACGCCCATGACCACGGGCCCCGTCAGGTCGAGCACACGGCCGCCGCATTGCCACTGGGTGTTATTTGCCGTCATGGAAAAAGTGAAGCCCGCCAGGAGGCGGGCTTCACGATAACTCATCGACCTGGTTTTAGTGCTGGCCGGCGGGGGTCCCGATCGGTCCGCCACCCTCGGCTTCGCCGCCTTCGGGGCGCTTCGGCGGCGGCGTGCCCACCGAATCATCCCAATCGGCCGGCGGCTTCGGCGCCTTGCCCAGCATGATGTCCTTGATCTGCTGCTCGTCGATGGTCTCGTACTTCACGAGCGCGTCGGCCATGGCGTGCAGCTTGTCGAGGTTGGTCTCGAGGATCTGCTTCGCGCGCTTGTAGTTCGCGTCGATGACGATGCGGATTTCCTCGTCGATGACGTGCGCGGTCTCGTCGGACACCTGCTTGTGCTGCGTGACCTGGCGGCCCAGGAACACTTCGCCGTTCTCTTCCGAGTACGTCAGCGGTCCGAGCTTGGTCGACAGGCCCCACTTGGTGACCATGCTGCGTGCCAGGTCCGTGGCGCGCTCGATGTCGTTCGACGCACCCGTGGTCACGCCGTCCTCACCGAAGATCAGCTCTTCGGCGACACGGCCACCGAACAGCGAAGTGATGTGGCTCTCGAGGCGACGCTTGCTGGTGCTGTAGCGATCACCCTCCGGCAGGTACCAGGTGAGACCCAGCGCGCGGCCGCGCGGGATGATCGTCACCTTGTAGACCGGATCGTGCTCGGGCACCGAGTGACCGACGATGGCGTGGCCCGCCTCGTGGTACGCGGTCATCTTCTTCTCTTCGTCGGACATGACCATGGAGCGGCGTTCCGCGCCCATGTAGATCTTGTCCTTGGCGCGTTCGAACTCGTCCATGCTGACGATGCGCTTGTTCGCGCGGGCGGCGAACAGCGCCGCTTCGTTGACGAGGTTGGCGAGATCGGCGCCCGAGAAGCCGGGCGTGCCGCGCGCGATGTACGCGGGTTTCACGTCTTCACTCAACGGGACTTTGCGCATGTGCACGCGCAGGATCTGCTCGCGGCCACGCACGTCGGGCAGCGGCACGACGACCTGGCGGTCGAAGCGGCCCGGGCGCAGCAGCGCCGGGTCGAGCACGTCGGGCCGGTTGGTGGCGGCGATGACGATGATGCCTTCGCTGCCTTCGAAACCGTCCATCTCGACCAGCAGCTGGTTCAGCGTCTGCTCGCGCTCGTCATGACCGCCGCCGAGGCCCGCGCCACGATGGCGGCCGACCGCGTCGATTTCGTCGATGAAGATGATGCAGGGCGCGTGCTTCTTGGCCTGCTCGAACATGTCGCGCACGCGCGAGGCGCCGACGCCGACGAACATTTCGACGAAGTCGGAACCGGAGATGGTGAAAAACGGCACCTTGGCTTCGCCGGCGATGGCGCGCGCCAGCAGCGTCTTGCCGGTACCGGGCGAACCGACCATCAACACGCCCTTCGGAATCTTGCCGCCGAGCTTCTGGAACTTGGAGGGGTCCTTGAGGAAGTCGACGATTTCGCCCACTTCCTGCTTGGCCTCGTCCACGCCCGCGACGTCCGCGAAGGTGACGTTGACCTGGTCCTCGCCTAACAGTCGGGCGCGACTCTTGCCAAAGGACATGGCGCCGCGTCCGCCGGCGGAACCCTGCATCTGCCGCAGCATGTAGACGAATACCAGGATCAGCAGCAGCGCGGGCGCGAGCTGCAACAGCAGCTGCATGAAGAAATTCGGCGGCTTCGGCGGCTCACCCTTGAAGTCGACCTTGGCCTTGTCGAGCATGCCGATGAGCGCGGTGTTGTCCGTCTCGGGGTTGTAGGCCTTGAAGCGGGTCTTGTCCTTGCGCACCCCGATGATCTCGTCACCGCGGATGATGGCCGATTCGATGCGACCGCCGCGCACGTCATCGAGGACGGCGGAATAGGACACCTGCGCGGGTTCCGTCCCGGTGGGCACGTAGCGGCTGAAGACCACCACCATGACCATCACAATGACGACCCAAAGCAGGATGTTTTTCGTCAGATCATTCAAAGGTTTACCCTCGCGAGGCGACCGGCCCGGCATCAAGGTTCGCGGCCACGCTACACCATCCGAAAACCGCTCGCCAGCAGGTAAAGCTCAGAACTGCGCGCCCTCGGGGGGCCTGGATTGGCAAAACGGACCTTATTGAAAGAATTTCGCGTGGGCTCGACCCCATTCCTGGACCCCCACGCCTGCACGGTTTGATGAGGACCGCACCAATTGGTTTCAAGCGTGAGGGCCGGAGCAATCTTTACAATGCCGCCATGGAACTCACAGAACGGCAGCGAAAGTATCTTCGAGGGCTGGGCCATGCGCTCAATCCCGTGCTCCTCATCGGCCAGCATGGCGTCACTCCGGCGGTGATCGCCGAGGCGGGTCGTGCGCTCCACGATCACGAACTCATCAAGGTGAAGTTCCGCGGTGCCGAACGCGGAGACCGTGACGAAGGTCTCGCCCAACTAGCCACCGCCACCGAAAGCGTGCTGATCCAGCGGATCGGACATACGGCCCTCTACTACAAACGCCGAAATGACCGACCCGGAATTGTGATACCGGACGCATAAAGGGCTGAAGCCGCTGGCCGATTTCCTGTGTGTGGAGCGAGGATCGCTTCCACAGAAAAAGGAGTATGTGCCG
>Ga0247777_1000508_pt1 | contig 11166 bp, 1 predicted proteins | sample UWRJL154409C5_FD_179937 | JGI IMG/M metagenome (GOLD analysis project Ga0247777, IMG submission 179937) | Plant litter microbial communities from Arlington Agricultural Research Station in Wisconsin, United States - UWRJ-L154-409C-5 | ecosystem: Environmental > Terrestrial > Plant litter >...
GGTCGTCTCAGTCGGGGAGATGTACTAGCTACACAGTAGGATGCCCTCTAGGGCGACACCTTCTAGAGCGGTCCGCAGAAGCGAACGGCGACCTCCACACTTCCGCGCTTTACTAGGACAGCGCCGAACCGATGTCGACGGCGGTGATGCAATCTGTTGCGGATTAGCGGCGTTGGCGGGATGCAGTTTGTATTGTACTCCCGTAGTGGCTTGTGCATGTGTCTTGTGCATAGAGCCCCTGCCGCGAACATCCAACCAGTCACATCACTCGCTGTGGGGCCCCCTGACACGCGCAACAGGATCTCCCGTCCCGAAAGTCGCGTAGTGAGAATGGCCTGAAAGGAAACAGCAGCTCTGCGCAGTGGTGGGCCAAAGTCAACACCGTCAAAACTCCGACCCCTTCGATTCGACTGCCTGTACATTCGTATGACTTCTCCCACGGGGCCACGATAGACGAAACGATACCCGCCGCCGCCGCTCGCTCCCTGTTCTTCCTTCAGCGGCCCCTTTCCGGTGCTCCGGCTTCGTCTTCTTCTCTCCACGATTACGACGCCCGACGAACACACCCCCTAGCGATGATACCCGCCCCGTGAACCACCATCAGAGATGCCCGCCATGGATGTGGTGGCGCCTCCCCAGACGCAGAGTCCGGGGACCAACGGCGTGGGCTCGTCGTCATTTGCTCCTATCGACCCAAGTCGTGTGGTGGATCATCTGGCCGTCGTCCTCGAGGCCGCTCTCGGCGCAAGCCGGGACGAGCTCCACGCTCCCGAAAGCTTGCTCTCCAAGGCCCGGTATTCCGACACGCTACAGCGCTGTACCCGTTTTGCCAATGATACCCAAATCTCCTTGTTCGTCCAGAAGGACCTCGCGCCGTCCCCCGAGGGCGAAAATGGGGTTGGCGACACAAGTCGGTGGACCCCCTCCCCCCTCCCCCCTCCCGCCGTCTCTGGCTGGTCGGGCGCTGACGATGATGTACTACTTCAGGACCGTCCTCTCATGTTTACTCTCTCGCCGTCGACCTGTCGGCCTCGCCCACGACGGTCGCCTTCCTCGTCCTCCTCAAGCGGCCGCAGCCTCTCGACCCCAACATTCCCATCACGTCGCAGATCCAGATGCTGAACTTTCCCGGCCCGGCGTACCTGGCTTCGACCGCCACCGAACAGGGCCCGTCCGCCACCCCGTTCGAGATCCTGCAGCTCTACCTCCACAACGGCCTGGCACCGTATTTCGATGCGAGCACGAAGACGCAGCAACTACTGAACGGTGCGCGGGGCCGGGTGGATGTCGACGCGAAGACGGGCATCCCGGTCACCAAGAAGAGGTGGACGGAACTGGAGTTGAGCTTGTCGCATCTGCAACAGAACGTCGAGATACCCGAGGTGTCCCTCCCTTTTCATCCCGTCGTCCAGAGCGCCCTTGACGACGCGGCCGCCCGCAACGCCAAGCCCACCACCGAGCTCATCCCGCCGACCCTGCTCCAGGACAGCACCTTCCTGAACAATCTGCAGGCGACGGTGAACAGCTGGATCAAGTCGATTCAGGCCATCACCAAGATGACGAGGGATCCGGCTACCGGGACCGCCAACCAGGAGATCAACTTCTGGTTGTCGATGGAATCGGCCCTCGAGGGGATCGAAACCCAGCTTCGCGGCGACGGCGTGCTTCTCACGCTCGAGATTCTCAAAAACGCGAAACGGTTCCAGGCGACCGTCAGTTTCTCGGCGGACACGGGGCTGAAGGAGGCCATGGACAAGGTGCAAAAGTACAACCAGCTCATGCGGGACTTCCCCCTCGACGAGCTCCTCTCCGCCACGTCCTTGCCCAAGGTGCAGGACACGATCGGGCAGATCTTCAACCACCTGAACAAGAAGCTGAGGATATGCCCGTACCCGATCCGCCGTGCCCTCCCCTTGGTCGAGGCCATCTCCGGCGACCTGGACGAGGTGATGCATCGCTTGATGCCCGGGACCGACCTCGTCGATCTGGACTACCAGGAATTCAGGAAGGTCATGCGGAGAACCGACGCCATCTTTCGGACGTGGGACGACAACGTCAAGGAGTTTACCAATGTTGCTCGTGAGGTGACCCGGCGTCGAAACGAAAAATTTATCCCCATCAAGATCAGTCCCAAGCACGCCGAGCTGCAGGCGAGGCTGAAGTACGTCAGCAACTTTCGAGACAACCACGAACAGCTCCAGCGGACCATCGTCAATGTTCTGGGGCCCAAAGCCACCGTCAACGGCATCACCGACGGCGCTGTCGTCAACGGGGCTACGGTCGTGGAGGAGATCGGCGACGTCGATGCCGTTGAGGAGGTCAAGCAGGCGTGGGAGGCGTTGAAGAATGTCGATCTCCTCGATGTTTCCCCCAAAGGCACCGCTCGGTGGGTCAAAGCCGAGAACACGTACAACGAGCGGACATCACGGGTGGAGAACTCCATCATCGCCCGGCTGAGGGATCGGTTGGCCACCGCTAAGAACGCGAACGAGATGTTCCGGGTCTTCTCCAAGTTCAACGCCCTCTTCGTCCGGCCCAAGATCCGCGGCGCCATCGCCGAGTACCAAACGCAGCTCATCGACAACGTCAAGCAGGCCATCGCGGCCCTGCACGACCGTTTCAAGCAGCAGTATGGCCACTCCGAGGCGCATGCCATGGCCCAGCTTCACGACTTGCCTCCCGTCTCCGGTGCCATCATCTGGGCACGACAGATCGAGCGACAGCTGGACGGCTACATGAAAAAGGTCGAAGATGTGCTCGGTGCAGACTGGGCTCTCCACGCCGAGGGCCAGAAGCTGCAGAACGAGAGCAATCTTTTCCGGAAGAAGCTGGACACGCGGCCCATTTTCAACGCCTGGCTTCACGATGTCAATCGAAAGCACGTCTCCATCTCGGGTCTCTTGTTCAACATCAACAAGATCCGGGCCGCGGGAGGCGTGCTTGAGCTGGCCGTCAACTTTGACCCCCAGGTGATTGCTCTCTTCAAGGAAACGCGGAACTTGATGTGGCTCAACTACAACGTCCCCCATGCGACCAACAACGTGTCGAAGGAGGCCAAGCGGGTCTATCCCTACGCCGTCAGCCTGATGGAGAGCGTGCGGACGTTTGCGCAAACCAATCGGCAAATTATGGACATGCCCGAAGTGTCGGTCCTGCTCAGCGGCCACCGGAACGAGGTCTACGCTCTCGTCGCCAAAGGCGTGCCCTTGAAGTGGGAGTCTTTTGTCAACACATTTGAGCTCCACTTCAAGAACACGCAGCACCTGTCCAACGGAGGTCTCGACCGCGCCCTCCACAAGGGATCCGAGAGCAAGCACGTCTTGTTCGTTCGCGAATTTTCCGCCGCCGTTTCCCTCCTCCAGGCGAAGACGGTGACCTTGGCCTCGATCCACGCCGCCATCCAGATGGCGTTGAGCGAGCTAGGGACCTGCCCCTACGAGGTGTCCGCGTTCAAGTCCAGGCTTGATACTATCCAGGGCGCTGTCGACCAACTCAACCTGGAGCAGTACGTAAACTTGGGCTACTGGGTCGAGGACATGAACCAGCAGATCAAGTCGATCCTGCTCGGTCGCCTGCAGCGTGCGATCCAGGCATGGATCGCGGCCTTCGAAGATACGGCACCGGCAAGGCTCAACGAGGAGCGTCGGAACGCCTCCGTAGAGCCGCTCGAGGCTAGGTCGGAAACCCCGACTATCAGGCGACTGGTCCACGAAATCACGATGCGGAACCAGGTCATATACCTCGACCCCCCCTTGGAGTACGCGAGAGCCAGCTGGTTCCAGGAGCTCCAAGAATGGCTCGGCGTCATCTGCAATCTCAAGCGGATCAAGGCGACGCGGTACCAGATGAGTCTCAGCACGGCGCTGCACGACGAGCCGCGGTTTGACGACCTCCCCAGCGAGTGTACCCACGTGCTTGTTCGCGTTCACGCTTCTGTCGAGAAAAAGCTCCACGAGATTGGCGCCTACGTCGACAAGTGGCTGCAGTTCCAATCTCTTTGGGATCTGCAGTCCGAGGCGGTGTATGAGGTGCTCGGCGACCAGCTCGCCCGTTGGCTTCAGCTGCTCCAGGAGATCCGCAAGACGCGCGGCACGTTCGACACGACCGAGGTCAGCCGGTCTTTTGGCAACATCACCATCGACTACGACCAGGTCCAGACCAAGGTGAACGCCAAGTACGACCAGTGGCAGCATGATATCCTCATCAAGTTTGCCGCTCGTCTGGGCGGTCGCATGCGAGACGTCTTTGCCGAGATCGAGAGGGCCCGCAAGGACCTGGAGGAGAAGGGCCTAGACGCGACGTCTACCACGCAGGCCGTCGACTTCATCACGACCGTCCAAGCGGTCAAGCGGAAAGTCAAGCTCTGGGCGCCCGAAGTCGAGACCTTTCGACAGGGCGAGTCGACCTTGGTTCGCCAACGGTACCAGTTCCCCGGCGACTGGCTCCACGCGGAGCAGGTGGTGCATATGTGGGACAACGTCAACGAGATCCTGAGCAAGAAGGCCAAGATCGTCCAGGATCAGATGGACGCGATGCGTTCCAAGATCATCGCCGAGGACCAGGTTATTGCCGAAAAGATCACCGAGGTGGCCGCCCAGTGGAACGAGGAGAAGCCGGTGTCCGGGACAATACTCCCCGATGTTGCGTCGGCGACACTTGCGTCTTTCGAGACGCGCATTACTGCCCTCCAAGACCGATCCGCCGGACTTTCCAAGGCCAAGGAGGCCCTCGACCTCCCCGTCACCACCGATACGTCACTCGGCATCATCCTCGAGGAAGTGTACGACTTCAAGTCAGTCTGGGCCTCTCTCTCGCTCATCTGGAAGAGCCTGAACGAGCTGCGCGAGATCCTCTGGAACAGCGTCCAGCCGAGGAAGATTCGGTCCTCCATCGACAACCTCATCAAGATGACCAAGGAGATGCCGAGTCGGATGAGGCAGTACGCCGCGTTCGAGCACATACAAAATATTCTCCGGTCGTACATGAAGGTCAACCCCCTTCTCGGCGATCTCAAGTCGGAAGCGGTGCGGGACCGCCACTGGACCAAGATCTGGAAACAGATCAAGCCCGGAAAGCGGTATTCTCCCATGTCCATGACCCTCGGGGACGTTTGGGACCTCAACCTCGTCGCCACCGAGGCCATCATTAAGGACATCATCGCTCAGGCGCAGGGCGAAATGGCCCTGGAAGAGTTTCTCAAGCAGGTGCGGGAGACCTGGACGGGCTACAACCTCGACCTGGTCAACTACCAGAACAAGTGCCGACTGATTCGCGGCTGGGACGACCTCTTCACCAAGTGCAGCGAAAATCTGAACTCCCTCCAGGCGATGAAGCACTCCCCTTACTACAAGGAGTTTGAGGAGGAAGCCTCTGCGTGGGAGGACAAGCTCAACCGCGTGCATGTCCTCTTCGACGTTTGGATCGACGTCCAGCGGCAATGGGTTTACCTGGAAGGCGTCTTCACTGGCAACGCCGACATCAAGCACCTGCTGCCCATCGAATCCTCGAGGTTCCAGAACATCAACAGCGAGTTTTCGGCCGTCATGAAGAAGGTCTATAAGCAGCCGTATGTGCTGGACGTGCTCAACATCCCCAATGTCCAGAAGTCGCTCGAGCGTCTCGCCGAGCTGCTCAACAAGATTCAGAAGGCCCTCGGCGAGTACCTGGAAAAGGAGCGTGTTTCGTTCCCCCGCTTCTACTTCGTCGGCGACGAAGACCTCCTTGAGATGATCGGCAACAGCAACGACACCATGCGCATTGCCAAGCACTTCAAGAAGATGTTTGCTGGCCTGTCCGGCCTGATCATGGACGACGAGACCATCATCTCGGGCTTTACGTCGAAGGAAGGCGAAGTCGTCCGCCTGAAGAAGGACATCTCGCTCGCCAAGACGCCACGGATCAACGACTGGCTGGCTCTCCTCGAGAACGGCATGAAGGCCACCCTGGCCGAGCGGCTAGCCGAAGCCGTCGAGGCCTACACGCCCATCTTCGCGAACGAAACCATCGATCAAGCCGCTCTGAACGACTTCATGTCGGCGTTTCCAAGCCAGATCGTGGTCCTTGCCACCCAGGCCGTGTGGACCACCTGCGTCGACCAGGCGCTGGCAGAGGGGGGCAAGTCGCTGCAGTCTCTGTTCGACCGTGAGGTTCAAGTCTTGCGGCTCCTCGCCGACACCGTCCTGGGGGACCTCGAGGTCTTGACGAGGAAAAAGTGCGAGCAGCTCATCACCGAGTGCGTTCACCAGCGCGACGTGATCGATAAGCTCTTGAAACTCAACGCCGCGTCTCCCACACACTACATGTGGCTTTTGCAGATGCGATACGTCTACACGGCCGAGGGAGACTACCTGCGTCGCCTGCACGTCAAAATGGCCAACGCCAAGTTGGACTACGGTTTCGAGTATCTCGGCGTGCCGGACCGGCTGGTGCGGACGCCGCTCACCGACCGATGTTTTCTCACCCTCACCCAAGCGCTCTGCCAGCGACTGGGAGGCTCCCCCTACGGCCCGGCAGGAACCGGCAAGACAGAGTCCGTCAAGGCGCTCGGCATCCAGCTCGGAAGGTTTACCCTCGTGTTCTGCTGCGACGACACCTTCGACTTTCAAGCCATGGGCCGCATCTTCCTGGGTATCTGCCAGGTCGGCGCTTGGGGCTGTTTCGACGAGTTCAATCGTCTCGAGGAGCGCATCCTGTCGGCCGTCTCCCAGCAGATTCAAAACATCCAGCTCGGCCTCAAGCAGGGCGCCGAGGACGAGAAGGCCCAGATCGAGCTGGTGGGCCGGCAGCTTCGCGTGAACTCGAAGACGGGCATCTTCATCACCATGAACCCGGGGTACGCCGGCCGCTCGAACCTGCCCGACAACCTGAAGAAGCTCTTCCGCAGTGTCGCCATGTCCAAGCCCGACAAGGAGCTGATCGCCGAGGTGATGCTCTACTCTCAGGGCTTCAACCAGGCCAAGCAGCTCTCGAAGCAGACGGTTCCCTTTTTCGACCACTGCTCCGCCAAGCTGTCGAAGCAAGCCCATTACGACTTTGGTCTCCGCGCCCTCAAGAGCGTTCTGGTCAGCTCTGGCGGGCTGAAGCGTGCCCGCCTCACGGACAGCGACGGCGCCCTCGGCGGGGAAGACGTGGTGGAGCCCGAGATCATAGTCCAGAGCATCCGCGAGACCATTGCTCCCAAACTCATCAAGTCAGATGTCGAGCTCATGACGGGCATCGAAAAGGTCTGCTTCCCGGGGATCCAGTACGTGCCCGCCAATCTCCAGGCCCTGGAGGATGCGATCCGCAAACTTGCCGACGAGCGGCAGTTGGTCGTCAACGATACCTGGATGACCAAGGTCCTCCAGCTCTACCAAATCCAAAAGATACATCACGGTGTGATGATGGTAGGCAACTCGGGCTCCGGCAAGTCGGGGGCGTGGAGGCTCCTGCTCGACGCCCTCCAGCAGGTCGAGAACGTGGAAGGCGTCTCCCATGTCATCGACTCCAAAGTCATGTCCAAGGAGGCCCTGTACGGCAACCTGGACTCCACCACGCGCGAGTGGACGGATGGTCTCTTCACCAGCATTCTCCGCAAGATCGTCGACAACCTCCGGGGCGAGGATTCCAAGCGACACTGGATCGTCTTCGACGGTGACGTGGACCCGGAGTGGGTGGAAAACCTGAACAGCGTGCTCGACGACAACAAGCTGCTCACGTTACCCAACGGCGAGCGTCTGAATCTCCCGCCCAACGTTCGTATCATGTTTGAGGTGGAGAACCTCAAGTACGCCACCCTTGCCACCGTTTCCCGCTGCGGTATGGTCTGGTTCAGCGAGGATACCGTCACACCCGACATGATGGTGGCCAACTACCTGCAGAAGCTCCGCACCGTGGCCTTTGAAGATCTCGACGAGGACGCCGTCGCGACCGGCCAGAGCTCCGCCAAGGCCTTGGCCGTGCAGACCCATGCCTCCGACCTCCTGAAATCCCATCTCACGACCGACGAGTTCATCCTGGAGGCGCTGAAGAAGGCGGAGGCCTACAACCACATCATGGAGTTCACCGTGGCCCGCGTCCTCAACACGCTCTTCTCCCTTCTCAACAAGGCCGTTCGGGACGTGATCGAGTACAACACCCAGCACGTCGACTTCCCCTTGGAGCCCGAGCAGATCGAGGCCTACACCTCCAAGAAGCTCCTCCTCGCTCTGGTCTGGGCTTTGACGGGCGACTGTCCCCTGTCGGACCGCAAGGCCTTTGGCGATTACGTCGTCGGCCAAGCCACCTTCGGCTCCCCGCCGTTGGACGGCAGCAGCTCGCTGATCGACTTCGACGTCACGCTCCCCCGCGCCGAGTGGACCCCGTGGCAGAACCAGGTGCCTACCATCGAAGTCAACACGCACTCCGTCACCCAGACGGACGTCGTCATTCCGACCCTCGACACGGTCCGCCACGAGGACGTTCTCTACTCGTGGCTGGCCGAGCACAAGCCCCTGCTCCTGTGCGGCCCTCCGGGTTCCGGAAAGACGATGACCCTCTTCAGCGCTCTCCGCAAGCTCCCCAACATGGAGGTCGTCGGCCTCAACTTCTCCAGCGCAACGACGCCCGACCTTCTGGTGAAGACGTTCGAGCAGTACTGCGAGTACAAGAAGACCCTGAACGGCGTCATGCTCTCCCCCACCCAGATCGGCCGCTGGCTTGTCGTCTTCTGCGACGAGATCAACCTGCCCGCGCCGGACAAGTACGGAACCCAGCGGGCCATCTCTTTCCTCCGACAGCTCGTCGAGCACAACGGTTTCTGGCGGACCTCGGACAAGTCGTGGGTCACCCTGGACAGGATCCAGTTCGTCGGGGCTTGCAACCCGCCGACCGACGCCGGCCGTACGCCCATGGGGGCAAGATTCCTCCGGCATGCGCCGCTCATCATGGTCGACTACCCCGGAGAGCTTTCGCTCCACCAGATCTACGGCACCTTCAACTCGGCCGTGCTCAAGATCATCCCGTCGCTTCGGGGCTACGCGGAATCGCTCACCCAGGCCATGGTCAAGTTCTACCTCGAGTCCCAGCAACGCTTCACACCGAAGATCCAGCCCCATTACGTCTACAGCCCCCGCGAGCTGACCAGGTGGGTGCGCGGCGTGTACGAGGCCATTCGCCCGCTCGAGACGTTGTCCATCGAGGGCCTGGTGCGCATTTGGGCCCACGAGGCGCTCCGCCTCTTCCAGGATCGTCTCGTGGCGGAAGAGGAGCGCAAGTGGACCGACGACGCGGTGCGGAGGATCGCCTTGGACTTCTTCCCGACCGTCGACGACCAAAAAGCCTTGGGCGGCCCGATTCTCTTCTCCAACTGGCTGTCCAAGCATTACGTGCCTGTGGACCGCGAGCAGCTGCGCGACTTCGTCAAGGCCCGGCTCAAGACCTTCTGCGAGGAGGAAGTCGACGTTCCCCTGATCCTCTTCAACGACGTCCTCGAGCACGTGCTCCGCATCGATCGGGTCTTCCGGCAGCCACAGGGCCATCTGATCCTCATCGGCGTCAGCGGCAGCGGAAAGACGACCCTGTCGCGCTTCGTTGCCTGGATGAACGGCCTCAAGGTCTTCCAGATCAAAGTGCACGGCAAGTACTCGGCCGAGGACTTCGACGAAGATCTCCGGGAAGTCCTGCGGCGCTGCGGCTGCAAGGGCGAGAAGATCTGCTTCATCATGGACGAGTCCAACGTCCTCGACTCGGGCTTCCTGGAGCGGATGAACACGCTGCTCGCCAACGCGGAGGTCCCGGGCCTCTTCGAGGGCGACGACTTTGCCGCTCTCATGACCGCCTGCAAGGAGGGAGCGCAGCGGCAAGGCCTGCATCTGGACTCGCAGGAAGAACTCTACAAGTGGTTCACCGGCCAGATCGTGAAGAATCTCCACGTCGTCTTCACCATGAACCCGCCCGAGGACGGGCTCTCGTCCAAGGCCGCGACCAGTCCGGCGCTGTTCAACCGCTGCGTCCTCAACTGGTTCGGCGACTGGTCGGACCAGGCGCTCTTCCAGGTAGCTCACGAGCTGACGCACTCCGTGGACCTCGATCGGAACAACTACCGTGCACCCGACACTATACCCGTCGCATACCGTGCGCTCAGCCTGCCACCATCTCACCGGGAGGCCGTCGTCAACTCGATGGTGTACATGCACTACTCGCTGCAGCGCTTCAACGCCAAGCTCCGGAAGCAGCAGGGCAAGGTGAGCTTCCTCACGCCGAGACACTACCTCGACTTTGTCGCGCAGTACGTCAAGCTGTACAATGAGAAGCGGGAAGACCTCGAGGAGCAGCAGCGTCACCTGAACGTCGGTCTGGAGAAGCTCAGGGACACGGTCGACAAGGTCCGAGACCTGAGGGCCAGCCTCGCCGAGAAGAAAACGGAGCTCGAGCGGAAGGACATCGAGGCCAACGAGAAGTTGAACAAGATGGTGGCGGACCAGAAAACGGCCGAGCAGCAAAAGTCGGCATCCCTGGAGCTCCAACGCAAGCTCGGCAACCAGGAAATGGAGGTCGAGTCGCGTCGCAAGGTCGTGCTAGAGGACCTTGCCCGGGCCGAACCGGCGGTGGAGGAGGCCAAGGCCAGCGTCAGCGCCATCAAGCGCCAACATCTGACGGAAGTCCGGTCCATGAACACGCCGCCGCAGGGCGTCCGGCTCGCCCTCGAAGCGGTCTGCACCCTCCTCGGCAACAGGGTGAATGACTGGAAAGCCATCCAGGCGGTCGTCCGCGAGGACCGGTTCATCACCAAGATTGTCGACTTCAACAACGAAGAGCAGATGACGAAGACGTTGCGCGTCAGGATGCGCAACGACTTCCTGGCAAACCCCGAGTTCACTTTCGAGAGGGTCAACCGCGCCAGCAAAGCGTGCGGGCCTCTGGTGCAGTGGGTCGAGGCGCAGGTCAACTACGCCGAGATCCTGGACAGGGTCGGGCCGCTCCGGGAAGAGGTCAACGAGCTCGAGGAGAAGGCGCTGGAAACCAAGGCACACGCCAAGGCCGTCGAAAACAAGGTCATCAGCCTGGAGAACAGCATCGCGACGTACCGGGCCGAGTACGCCGAGCTCATCGGTCAGACGGGAGCCATCAAGATGGAGATGGAGCGCGTTCAGTTCAAGGTCGATCGCAGCGTCAAACTGCTGGACAGCCTGTCTTCGGAGCGCGTCC
>Ga0247777_1000509_pt1 | contig 11158 bp, 8 predicted proteins | sample UWRJL154409C5_FD_179937 | JGI IMG/M metagenome (GOLD analysis project Ga0247777, IMG submission 179937) | Plant litter microbial communities from Arlington Agricultural Research Station in Wisconsin, United States - UWRJ-L154-409C-5 | ecosystem: Environmental > Terrestrial > Plant litter >...
AGAAGCTGCGACGATGCGTCGTCCCCAAGTGCGCTTTCGTCAGCGGGATATCGCAACGAGGACAAATGCGCTTGGTGTGCACGAGCCAGTGCTGCTTCAGGACGAACGCCTGCTTCCATTCGAGGAATTCGAAGCTGTACTGGCGTGCCTGCACGACCAGTTCTCGCAACTTCCGCGCAGGCAATTCTCCCACCGTCGATAGCGGGTGCACACGGATGCGAAACAGCACCTCGTTCTTGATGATGTTGCCGACACCGGCAAACACATCCTGGTCCAGCAGCGCGTCGCAGACGAATGTATCCGGCATGCTTCGCAGCTTGCGGCGAGCAGCTGCCGCGTCCCACGCGTCAGACAGCACGTCGCCTGCCCAATCATATTGCTCGTCCAATTCGCCTTCGATATAGCGCACGGCGCAGCTATAGAAATTCAATTCGCGGCCGCGCGCGAACGCGAGACTCAGCCGCACCGGCTTGTCCTTTCGCTCGTCGATGCTATAGCTGCCGAACATGAGAAGGTGAATGCGGATCGAGAAGCCGCGAAACTCGATCAGGAAATGCTTGCCCCAGGTGCGCAACGCGACGATGCGCTGGCCGATCAAACGCGCCTTGTCGATCTTCGAGTTGCCCTGCGCGTCGAGGATCCGCCGACCTTTGAACGGCTGCACCAGCGCGCGCAGAATGACGAGCGAAGGACCTTCAGGCATGGATTGGAGACCTGTTGCGTAGCGCCAGGTGGAGGCCTGGCTGCGTCAAAGGCAACTCACTGCTGCCTCGAAGGTTCCTCGATGACTACGCTGGCGGCGCAAGCCTCTCTCGGCCCAGTGAACACTGCTCGACCTTGCGCACATGGTGATATATACAAACGGCATGAGTAAACCGACCGATGAACAGCTGGCCGCGCTCGGTACGGCCTTTGAAACTTTTGCACGCCGATACAAGGTGGCGGATGCCTTGCGTGCGGAACAGCCGCTCAACGAGATCGACAAACTGACCCTCTTTTACGTGGCGGATCATCCTGACTGCGGACCAAGCGACGTCGCGCGGTTCCTGGGCATACCGAACACGACACTGACCTCGGCAACCGACCGCTTGGCCAAGCGCAAGCTCCTGGATCGACAGCGCGTCGAGGGGGATCGCCGAGCAGTGGCGCTGCGATTGTCGAAAGACGGGCAAGCGCGGTTCGACGCCCTGATGTCGGCACATCGGGTGATGTATCGGCGCTTGCTGGAGCCGCTGTCCGGGAGCGAACGTAACGAATTGATTCGCCTGATGACGAAAATCGTACATAACGATTGACAGATAGTACGAAATTCGTTGTATCCTCCGGCCCGAACATGGGGTTCTTACGGCGGCATTCAGAGGGACGGCGATGGCGATCAGGATCAACGGTGTCGATGTCACTGCGCCGGGTGACGTCCGCGTATCGCTACTCGATCTGCTTCGCGAGCAGCTTCATCTGACCGGCACGAAAGTCGGGTGCAACCAGGGAGCCTGCGGGGCATGCACAGTGCTCCTCGACGGTGAGCGAGTGCTCTCCTGCTTGACGCTCGCTGCGCAGGCGGATGGAAGATCCGTCACGACCATAGAAGGCCTGGCGGACGCGGCATCACCGCATCCTCTGCAGTCTGCATTCCTCGAACACGACGGCTTTCAATGTGGCTATTGCACGCCGGGCCAGATCTGCGCCGCGGTGGCAATGCTTCGTGAAGTCGCATCCGGCTCGCCGAGTTACGTCACCGCCGATCTGGCCGCGCAGAACATCTCTCTGTCGCGCGATGAAATCCGCGAGCGCATGAGCGGCAATCTATGTCGATGCGGGGCGCACAACGGCATCGTCGATGCGATCCTGCAGGTCGCGATGGAGGAGCCGGCATGAACCCCGTCACTTATCGTCGCGCTGCTTCAGTCATAGACGCCGTGCAGATGGCCGGCGCGAGCGGTTGTCGATTGCTCGGTGGAGGAACCAATCTCGTCGATCTCATGCGCAAAGGGATCGAGCATCCGGCGCATCTGCTCGACGTGACTACCTTGTCGGACATGATCGAGTTGTCGCCCGACGGCAGTCTCATGATCGGCGCCGCTGCACGCAACAGCGTCGTCGCAGCACATCCCTTGGTTCGAACGCGCCACCCCATGCTTTCGCGAGCGATCCTGTCGGCTGCATCGGCGCAGATCCGCAACATGGCGACCGTGGGCGGCAACCTGCTGCAGCGGACGCGATGCATGCACTTCAACGATGTCGCCGGCTCCCGCTGCAACAAGCGTTCGCCGGGGAGCGGCTGCGACGCGATCGGCGGTTTCAATCGCTACCACGCAATTCTCGGCGGCTCTTCCGAATGCGTGGCGACGCATCCTTCGGACATGTGCGTAGCGCTGGCGGCGCTGGACGCCCGCATTCACATCGTCGGTGCGGACAGCGTCCGGATCGTTCCCCTCGTCGAGTTCTATCGGCTACCGGGTGAACGACCCGATCTGGAAACAGTGCTCCAACCAGGCGAAGTGGTCGTCGCCATCGAAATCCCCTCGCCCTTCGTTTACAGATCTACATATCGCAAAGTGCGCGATCGAGCGAGCTATGCCTTCGCGCTGGTCTCGGTCGCTGCGGGGTTGACGTTGCGTGAGGGGCGAATCGTCGACGCTCGAATCGCCCTGGGCGGTATCGCTCCAAAGCCATGGCGAGCGTTTCGAATCGAGGCAGCACTGCGCGGCGCGCCTGCCACGCCCGAGACATTCGAGGCAGCGGCCATCCTGGAATTCACAGATGCCAAACCCTTGGCAGGCAACGCATTCAAGATCGAACTGGCGAAGCGAACCCTGTGCGCCGTCCTGGCTGAACTGGCCGGAGACGAACGATGAGCAAGGTTCAGAACGCCATCATCGGCTCCCTCAGGACGGTGATGGGTTGGGTGCCGGCGCAGTGGCTACCGGGCGGCACGCCTGATCCGTTGATCGAGCGTCCCGTAGCGATCGGGCAGCAGGCGGCGCGATTGGATGGACCGCTGAAGGTCAGCGGTCGAGCACGCTTCGCCGCTGAAGTCGCGATGGACCGGTTGTCGTATGCGGCGCTGGTTCACAGCCCTGTAACGCGGGCACGCATCACCCGAATCGATACTCATGCCGCGGATACTTCGCCGGGCGTGATCCTCGTCATGACACATAGGAACATGCCTCGGATAGGCACTCCGCCACTGATCAGCATGTCCGACTTGAACACCGTCGGCAACAGCAACCTGCCGATCATGCAGGATCCCGAGGTTCGCTATAACGGACAAGTCGTCGCTGTCGTCCTAGCGGAGACCCAGGAACAAGCAGACCATGCAGCGTCGCTGATAGAGATCGACTATGCAGCGGACGCTGCGAAGACTCGCTTCGAAGATGCGAAAGCCAGTGCGCGCGTTCCCGCGTCGATCCTCATCGAAAAGAATCACGTCTCCGTTGGCGATGCCGCGCGTGAACTGAGCCGGGCGGCACACAGCGTCGACAACCTATATCGGACACCGACACTCCATCACAACGCGATCGAACTCCATGGCGTCACTGTCGCCTGGGAAGGCGAGTCGCTGCTGATACACGACATGACCCAGGTGGTCGCGCCAAGCGCCAAGGCGCTGGCGAAACTTTTCGGTCTCAAGCAAGAGCAGGTGCGTGTTCTCTCGCCGTTCGTCGGTGGCGCCTTCGGCGCCAAGGGCTTATGGGATCACCAGATCCTGGCCATCGCAGCGGCCAAGCTCGTCGGCCGCCCGGTGCGCCTGGCGCTGAGCCGGGAAGGTGTCTACCGCATGATCGGCGGACGAACACCATCCGAACAGCGAGTCGCCATCGGCGCGGACGCCGAGGGCAAGTTCACTGCGTTGGTGCACACCGGCTACTCCGTCATGCCGCCTTATTCCGCATGCCCGGAGCAATACACGTCGGGCTCGCGCTCGATCTATCGCTCGAGAAGTTTCGAGTTCGTCCAGCGGCATCTCGACCTGGACATCGTACCCAACACCTTCATGCGCGCTCCCGGCGAAGCGATCGGCACGTTCGCTTTAGAAAGCGCGGTGGATGAACTGGCGCACGCGATGGGCATCGACCCCATCGAACTGCGAATGCGCAACATGCCCGAGAAGCATCCCATCTTGAACGCGCCGTTTTCGCAGCATGCATTGAAGAAGGCTTATATCGACGGCGCGGAGCGCTTCGGCTGGAAGCGTCGGCGAGCGGAGCCGGGTTCGCGTCGCGAAGGCGAGTGGCGAATTGGCATGGGCTGCGCGAGCGGAAGTTTTCCATATGCGCGAATCCCAGGAGCCAACGTGCGCATCACGCTTCGTAGCGATGGATCTGCAGCGGTCGCGTGTTCAGCACAGGAAATGGGCATGGGCACGGCAACGGTACAGGCACAACATGCCGCTGATCGTCTCGGCCTGCCGCTCGAGAAAATTACTTTCGAACTGGGCGATTCCGCCCTGCCCGCATCCCCAATCGCGGGCGGATCGTCGCAGACGGCGTCGATCGCAGGCGCCATTTCAGCGGCGGCGGCGAAGCTCACAGGCGAGTTGCTGCAACTCGCAGGCAAAGACAGCTCCATAGCCGGACTGCGCGCGAGCGAGGTCCGACTGACAAAAGAAGGCATTGGCAGCATCGACGATCCAACGCGACACGAAAGCTATCGCTCGATCCTGGCGCGTGCGGCACGCGACGTGACGGTCGTCGCGGCGGGAAGCGCTCCGCTGGAGCTGCTTAAATTCGCGATGCACAGCTCTTCAGCCATATTCTGCGAACTACGCGTCAGCACAGTGACAGGTGAAATCCGCGTCGATCGCCTGCTCGGCTCGTTCGACTGCGGCGTCATCCTCAATCCGAAAACCGCCGCCAGCCAGTTCAAGGGCGGGATGATCATGGGCCTGGGAATGGCGTTGACCGAAGAGACTTTATTCGACGAGCGCACCGGCCGGATCATGAACGCGTCGCTCGCCGACTATCACGTCCCCACTCATCTCGACGTGCCCGAGATCGACGTGATGTGGACCGGCATCCCCGATCCGCGATCGCCGCTCGGCGCGCGTGGGATCGGTGAAATCGGCGTCACCGGCGTCGCCGCCGCCGTTGCGAATGCCGTGTTCAACGCGACCGGCAAGCGCATCCGCGACTTGCCTATTACGTTGGACAAGTTGCTCTGAGCGAGCCAGTCAGGAAACAGATACTGAATCGATCCATCGAGCGGGAAGTGCTTTGCGCATGCCAGCGCTACGGCATGGGCATGATGGCCTGGAGCCCGCTGGCAAAGGGCATGCTCACCGGCAGATATCGCAAGCCGAGCCACGGCCCGATACGTTGCGCGATGACGATCTTCTCGATCGGATCGACGAAATCGTGCCGCCGGGTATCGATGTGGCTGCGTTGGAAGGAGCTGCGCATTCGCCACCGGCAATCACGCAGGCCGCGTTGCGTAGCCGAGCAAGCATGGAGCGGGGGGCGGCTTGACATCGCGTCGCTGCAATAATCCACAGTTTCTTCTTACGAAGGCGCGCCGCAGCTACTCCTCCAGTCCAAATGCGCGAATCATACGTCCGGCGATCTCCACCAGCGAAATATGGAGACCGAGATCTTTGGGCGCATACGTTCCGTCGGCGATCAGTTCCTTCAAAAATCTAGATAGCTCCCCAGCAATTTTCCGGGGCGGCGAAATCTGCACTTCCGGAGACAACAGCTGCGATAGCCGCAGGACATCGTTGGCATGTTTGCGAATGTTCCTCGAGTCCACGGCTTCTCCGTGTATCTTGCGCTCAGTCAGGTCGAGCCAAGCGGAAGCTTTGAGCGGAATCAAGCGATCCTCGCCGATCCATGACAGGCCATCGAGCTGACGCCGTCCGTCCAGAATAAATCGATAATACGTTTCATCGAGCAATATGGCCGAAAGACTCGCTACCGCTTCGTCGAAAGGTATGGGAGTGAATCGAGCGCCCTTGGAAAGTCTGATTCCCTCAGGCGATCGACAGAACAATTCGAGCATGTATGGGTACGCGGCATCGGCCGGCTTCTGGAATCGATAAAGGACGGGCTTGCCGTTATCGCTTGCCTGCCTGACCTCATACTTTCCATTTTCGACGAACGCCCAGAAGGTTTCGCCGAAACCAGGCTTGAGTGCTTCGATGTGTAGAACGATGTCCAGGTCTTTGGTGGCACGGAACTCCAACCCGGCCTGCTCCATGCTGAGCATCGCAGCGATGCCGCCGATCAGGATGAACTGTTCCGAGTGCCTGTCAAAATGTTTTCTAAAGAGGTCGAGCCCCTTCACCACGGGAAATGCTCCTTCAATTCCTCAAGTGCGAGTTCAATCCGTTCATCAGCGGCATCTTCAAAACTGAGGCTCAGTGACAGCGGGTCGACAGCCTTTTTTTCAAAGCCTTCGGTGCCAGGCACGATGATCGGTTCGTAGGACCACACCTGCAATTGGCAACCGTCGGACAGAGGTTCGGGTATTTCCGAAGAGCTTTTGAGCCCTAAGGCCTCGAGCTGCGATGCGCATATAGCCAGGATGGGCAGTGGCGGGTCGGCAAGTTGGGTGTAACTAGCCAGCGCACTTAGCCCCGCCAATGGAACGCGCTTCCCTTTTGAAACCGGCACCTTTCGCGTCCAAAGTAATCTTCTCACCGGCGTACGCAGTAGCGGCTTGACCAGTTCCCAGGTCTCTGCCGGAGATCTCTCCATGAGTAGCCATCGAGCTCTTCCTCGTTGAACCAGCGTCGCGATATCTGCGCTGAGCAGTTCGTTGACCGCCCTGGAAACGGTCATTTTTGTATAGCCCAGATGTGACGCGACGGCGGCTGGATGCCAGGCGTGCTGCATGGATTCAGTCAGCAACGCCTTGATGATCATCGCCTGTGTGGCGGGACTCACATTCTGCGTGGGCGCTTTGGTCGATGGACGAAAATATTCCCTAAAATCGATTCCTAGATCGGGCAGATAAAGCTGGTTTCCCGGCACCAGGAAGGGAATTTTTCGTTCGATGAGACGTTTACGCTCGTAGGACGCCAATGCTGTCGTGACGTAGACGACCGGCCAATTCGCGAGGGATCGGAGCTTGTCCAACCGCTCTCGCAGCGCTGTTGGTTGCGGAGCCTTCTTCCGGCGGTTCAACGCCAGCAGGATGGAACGTTCCGCTATCTTGATCTCATAAAACTCAAACTCATCCTGCAGATAGTACGGCAGCTTCTGCGCCCCCAACCAAGGGCGGCGAGCAGGAGCGATTCCTAATACATCGTGGAGGTAGTTGTACGCTGCATCCTGCAGCGATATGGCGACCGTCTTTTTAGGTAACATCGTTATCACACGGTAACATCTACCATGTTACCGTTCAAATTCCGTGTTACTTTAAGCTATTTATTTCAATAAAATCAATAAAATAGACTACCAAGCACCGTAAGCCAAATGACGATCCCGGGCAACTTAACCCTGCGCGGCATGCGCCGGTGAATCGAGCTGACTGTACCGGCCATATCTTTCCCGATAGACCCGCGGCGTCATGCCGGTGTGCTGCTTGAACACCGCGCTGAGATAGTTCGCCTCGAAGCCGCTGCGCTCCGCGACCTGCGACAACGATAACGTCGTACCCACCAGAAGCTCGCGCGCGCCATCCATACGGACACGCAGGATTTCTTCGCTCGGAGTGCGGCCGATCGACTTGCGAAAACGCATCTCGAGCGTGCGGCGTGCCATGGGAGTGTGGCGCAGTACATCGCTCACTCGAATTCCGCGCAGTGCATTTTCTCGGATGAATCGCAGCGCTGCAGCGATCTTGGAATCGTCGACAGCGAGAATATCCGAACTCTGCCTGGTGGCGACGCCCACCGGCGCGATGAAGTGAGGCACCGCCGGCAGCGCTTCGCCTTTCATCATCCTGGACAACAACGTCGCAGCCTCCCGGGCAGTGCGCTGCGGATTCAGCATGACGCTCGAAAGCGGCAACGGCGACAGCGCACATATCAGTTCGTCGTTGTCCACGCCAACGACGGCGACCTGCTCCGGCACTGCAATGTTCGACCTGCCGCAGGCTTCGAGCACTTGTTGGCCGCGATGATCGTTGCAGGCCAACACTGCAACCGGCTTCGGCAGCGTCTTGAGCCAGGAACCGATTTCCTCGATGAGGACATTGCTGTCCAACACGCTCGCGCTCGGCCTGAACTGAGCGCACGACCGGGACTCGACGCCGACGGCTTCCCGGAAATGCTCGCCGCGCGCCATCGACCAGCTGAAGCGGTCGTCGCCGCAGAATGCAAAATTGACGAACCCCCGGTCCAGGAAATGACGAGCCGCAAGACGCGCGGCGGCCGCGTCGTCGGCTTTGACCCACGGCGCCCGCGACAGCAACCGGGATGGAGTCAGATCGACACTGGGAACATCCAGTCGTCGGACACTCTCGACCACTCGCCGACTCTCGCCTCGCAGGATGATGCCGTCGCCACGCCAATGCTCCAGCCATACCGGTGGCGCATCGTTGGGTCCCAATTCGGCAAGCGATACGGTCCACGGCCCTTCGCGCCGGACGTACTCGCCGATGCCGGATAACAGCTGCCTGGAGTATGCGGTGTTGGATTCGAATACCAGGGCGACTCGTGGCGACCGCATTTCCGCAACCGCTTTCGATGCCGCAAGCGCGCGCGAACCGAACTTGTGTCTGTGCATGGATTGCCTCAGCGCAGATTGCGCCTGGCAGCGATCACGGATCGCCGCGGAGTCATCGAAATCATTACCGGCAGACACAGCCTGCCCGAAGGACTTCGCCGTGCTCGATAGCTCGAGGGGGCGATGGCGATCATGCCAGAACCTGACCTTTGTTGAATCGTTTTGATCGCAAAGTCGTCAACCGGAACAGCTCGTCCCCAGGCGCCGTCAAACGGTTCGCTCCCGCTCCAACGCTTGGATTCGGGGCCTCTTTCACCCTTCGATCTTGTCCTCGTGCGCACTCTATCGCGCGCCTGCGGCCGTGCGCAAATTAAGCGGTTCAGTACAAAAATGCGCACATGCTGAGGTCGACTCTGGCGTTGACCAGTCAATTACGATAAAAATCGCTCAAACGAGGTGGGCGGCACAACGATGCCGACTCGCCCGGCCAGTCGGATCGTTCCAGGTCTCATGTCGTGAGCGGGCTCCTGGAATGCTTGCCGCTGGTGAGTGAAGGATGACTACACTGACCGGTACCGGGGAATGAGCGATGAAGAAGACTGTTCGAAAGCGCAACTACCTGGCCGCCTCGACATTGGCCTCGTACGTAACGCTGGTACTGTCCTCTGCCGCGGCAACCGCCCAGGAAGCCAAGGATTCCACTGCCTCGGCACAACTCGAAGAAGTCGTCGTCACGGGCTTCCGTGGCGCACTCAACAACGCGCTTGCCGAGAAGCGCACCGAGACTGCGGCCGTCGACAGCATTCTCGCCGAAGACATCGGCAAGTTTCCCGACAGCAACCTCGCCGAGTCCATGCAACGCGTGCCTGGCGTCACGCTGTCGCGTGGCGATGGTGGCGAAGGTCGCAACATTTCCGTTCGCGGCCTCGGGCCCGGCTTCACGCGTGTGCGCATCAATGGCATGGAAGGCGTCTCGCAAAGCGGCGCCAGCGATATCTACGGCGCGGGCAATTCCGGCCGCAGCTTCGACTTCAACGTCTTCCCCTCCGAAATCTTTTCCGCACTGACCGTGCGGAAAACAGCTTCCGCGGATATCGAAGAAGGATCGCTCGGTGCAACCGTCGACCTGCGAGCGCCGCGGCCCTTCGACTTCGACGACGACACCGTATTTACCGCTACTGGGCGTGGCGGCTACAACACCGTCAGTGAAGACGTCGATCCACGTGCCTCGGTGCTCGCGTCGACGAAGTTCAACGACGGCACCATGGGCATCCTCGGTTCCTTCGCCTTCCAGAAGCGCAACATTCGCGAGGTGGGTTATTCGGCCGTGGACATCCTGTCCTCGGACACCAACGGGCTCGCGGGCCAGCCTTTCTGCACGCCGCAAGGCTATACGCCGATCAGTCCTTCGCCTGCGACACAGGGCGCCAAGGGCGCGACTGCCACGGATTGCAGCACCGGCAATCCTCGCACCAGTACGCAGGCCGCCTACGACACCGTCGCCAACCTTCGTCGCTCGACATTGCCCAACGTAGCGGGCAGCGGAGCCTTCCTGCCACGCCTGCCGCGATTCGTGAACTCGGAGCAGGACACCGAGCGCATGGGGAGCACGCTCTCGTTCGAATGGCAGCCGAACGACAACACCGAACTCGCCGTCGACGCGCTGTATTCGCGCTTCGAAGTCGAACGCCGCGACAACTACATCGCCGGCATTTCCTTCGGCCGCAACGTCACCAACAACGGCCAGCCGATGGTGTCGGTGCGCGACATCCAGTTCGACCAGAACGGTTCGCTGGTGAATGCCGTATTCGACGGTGTCGACATACGCTCGGAAGGCCTGGTCGATCGGTTCGTCACCGATTTCACGCAGCTCAACCTGGACTTCAAACATCGCTTCTCGGACCAGTTCAAGATGACGAGCTATGCGGGTTATTCGGAATCCGATTACGTCGGCAAGCTGCGCCTGCAGACTTTCATGGACGCCATCGATCAGGACAATTTCACGCTCGACTTCCGCAATGGCCGCTCGACGCCGCTGATCGGCTTCGGGGAGCTGGATGTGTCGGATCCGAGCAAGTTTGCTTACGGACCGCCGCGCGCCGACGGAACGGTACTCGGCGGCTTCAGCACGCAGGGCAAGCCTTCCGAGAACCTCACCAAGATCTCGACGCTGGAATTCAACGGCACCTGGACACCCACCGATCATTTCGAATTCACCGCCGGCGCCCAGTATCGCGTCAACGACTTCAACAGCCACTTCAGCAACCTGGTCCCCGCACAGCGTGCCGTGCTGAACCTGCCATCCGGTGTGACGCTGGCCAGCATCACGCGCCAGATCAGGGGGCTCGACGACCTGTTCGGTAACAATGCGCCGGCCAGCTGGGCCGCCGTCGACCCGCAGAAATGGCGCCAGGCATTCGGCTTCGACTCGTTTGCCAAGTGCGGCATCGAGTGCGACGGCGGCAAGTCGCAGATCCGCGAGAAGCTCGCCAGCGGCCTGGTCATGATGAACTTCAACCTGGGCGACTGGCTGCCTCTGCCGGTTCGCGGCG
>Ga0247777_1000510_pt1 | contig 11146 bp, 7 predicted proteins | sample UWRJL154409C5_FD_179937 | JGI IMG/M metagenome (GOLD analysis project Ga0247777, IMG submission 179937) | Plant litter microbial communities from Arlington Agricultural Research Station in Wisconsin, United States - UWRJ-L154-409C-5 | ecosystem: Environmental > Terrestrial > Plant litter >...
GCCGGTTCGATTGGAAAAGGGCTTGGGCATGAAGGTGGCGATCGCGTTGTGGGCACGGGCCACTTCACTCGCCGCCATCTTGAAGTAGATGAGGTTGTCGGCCGTTTTCAGCGCATCCGCGTAGGTAAAATTGACCTCGAACTGGCCGTTCGCGTCCTCGTGATCGATCTGATAGACGTCGATGCCCACGGCCCGCAGGTACTTCGTGAGATCGTCGAGAATCGCGCTCGCGCGCGCGAGGCCCTTGTAGTCGTAGCAGGGCTTTTCGAGGTCATCGGTGCTGTCGAAAGGCTGCAGCGCTCCGGAGCTATCGCGGTTCAACAGCATGAACTCGGGCTCGATGCCGGTGTACAGCGTGTAGCCGCGATCTGTATAGCGCTGCAATTGCCGCTTGAGCGCCACGCGCGAGCAATACGCATAGGGCTTGCCGTGCACGTGACCATCGCACGCCATCCGCGCGAACCCGGGCATCCACTCGATCTTCGAGATCGTGGCCGGGTCGCCGACACCCATGAAGTCCGGGCCGTGCGGCCCCATGCCGAGCCCCCACACCGCGAAGCCGGCGAAACCCGCCCCGTCGCCGACGACCATGTCGTAGTGCTCGACCGGCACGGCTTTCGCCTTGGCGGCGCCGTGCACGTCAACGAATTGCGCGAGAACGTAGCGGATATCGTTCTCCTGAAAGAAGCGTTTTGCCTGGTCCGGGGTCATGGCCGAAGTCATGTCGTGAGCCCTCCGAGTTCGGTGGCGATGGCGGCGAGTTGGTTCCAGAAGTAATGGCGATAGCTCGGGTCGCTCCACACGGTGAAGCACGGCCCTTCTGACGAAGTGCGGCAGGTGATGACGACGCTCACGCCGATCATCGAGGTCAGGATCACCGGGCCCGCGGTCGCGGACGAGTCGCGCTCGACGGGAACGAGATCGACCGCGCAGGTCTGGGCGAACAGCTCATGCGGGCGGCTGCCGGCGATCTCGATGACGAAGTCCTGCCGTAGCACGGGATACACGCCCGATGGCATGTCGGCCTGTTCGAGTGCGTGTTTCGCCGGTGCGAGCGCGGCGGCCGCGTCGGCATGCGTCGACTCGAACAGGAACTCCGAGGTCGCCAGCCTCGCAGCCAGCAATCCGCGCGAGTCGACGGAGTAGCGATTGGCGCCGTGAGGCACGGTGATGCCGAGCTGCGCGAGCCACGTTTCCGCCGCCGGGCCTTTGCAGCCTACGCGGGTGCGCGCCGAAGGTTTCGTGAGGACCAGCGACGCGCTCACGCGATCTTCTCCGCCCGCTCCGCGAAGCCTTCGTCGAGCGTTTGCCGCTCGCCGCGCGCATCGTAGAAAGGAAGCGACGCCACGGTCGCGCTGATCTCTTCGCCGCGCTCGACCCGAATGCGGAAGGTGCCGCGCTGAGCGATCGCCGGCTCGACGAACGCGAGCCCGATCGCGTGACCGAGCGTCGGCGAATGCTGGATGCTCGTGACACGGCCGGCGATTCGTCCGGCGTCAATGACGAGATGGCATTCCTTGGGTCGCGTGGTGCCGGAAGGCAATGTGAACCCGACGAGTTGCTGCCGCTGCGGGCGGCGCTGGAGAACCTGCAGGCTCCGCTGGCCGACAAAGAACGGCTTCGACATTCGCAGCGCCCACTCGGCGCCGATCTCCAGCGGGTTGGTGAGGCCATCGGTGTCCTGACCCACGATCACATGCCCCTTCTCCAACCGCAGCACTCGCTGCGCTTCGACACCGAACGCCCGTATCCCAAGGCGCTCGCCGGCACGCATCACCGCGCTCCACACGTGGGCGGCCTCGCCGGCCGGAAGATGGATCTCGTAACCGATCTCGCCAACGAAACCGACGCGCAGCAGCCGGCAACGAACACCAGCGACCTCGGCTTCGCGCACGCCGAGGTAAGGAAACGCGGCGTGCGACAGATCTGCACGCGTGAGCTGCGACAGGACGGCGCGTGCAAGCGGCCCGGCAAGATTGAACGCCGCGAAATGACCGGTGAGATTGACGAGCCCGACGGGCATTCGCCACATCGTCGCCAGCCGTCCGAGCTCACGGAACAACGTGCCGGAATTGCCCGTGGTCGTCGTGAAGTAGAATCGCTCCTTGCCGAGACGCGCGATCACGCCGTCGTCCACGATCACGCCTGCTTCGTCCAGAGCAAGTCCGTAGCGCGTGCCGCCGACTTTCAGCGTGCTGAACTGGCCGGTGTAGACGCGATCGAGAAACTCGCCCGCAAGCGCGCCGTGCGCTTCGATCTTTCCCAGGGTGCCGACATCGATGATGCCCACGGCGGTTCGCACCGCGCGCACTTCGGCTTCGATGCTGTCCGCGCGACTCTCGCCAGCACGCGCGTAGTACTCCGGCCGTTGCCAGTCCCCTGCGGGCATCCACGCCGCGCCGAGCTTCTCGTGCTCCTCGTGAAGCGCCGTTCGCCGGTGTGGATGGAAGCCACGGCCCGCGAGGTGCGCGAGCGGCACGGGATGAAACATCGGTCGTGCCGTGGTAGGCCCAACCGCCTCGACCGACTCCTCACGCAGCTTCGCGAGGATGCGCATGGCATTCAGGTTCGAGTGCTTGCCCTGGCTCGGGCCCATGCCGACAGTCGAGTAGCGCTTCAGCAACTCGCTGCTGTCGAACCCTTCCTGGAACGCGTTGAGAAGATCGGCGAGCTGCAGGTCTTCATCGAGATCGACGAACTCCTTGCCTTTCGGATGCGGAAACACCGGGTACGCATTCGAGGGACTGCCGCGCGACGTGAGCACTGCTGACTGCAGCTTGCTCAGCGCCTCGCCCCCATCGGTCTCGAGCATTGAGCCCAGGCTGCGCGACGCGTGCGCAGCGGCGAGTCGCCCTGCTTCGCGCCCTTGTGCCAATCGATCATTCAGCTCGTACGCGCCAGCAAGCTTGCCACACGCAAACACACCAGCGGGAAGCTGCGTGGGCACGAACTGCTCGATCGCAGCCTCGTATCGCATCTTCGCGCCCGCCTGATGCAGCAGCGCGTTCGCGGGCGCGAAGCCCACACTCATCCAGACGCCATCGGCGGCGAGGTAGTGGCGTGCGGAGCGCCCCTGGCTGACGTCGACGTCGAACTCGATCTCGCGCACGTGACGATCGGCAGCGGCGTGCGCCTCTACCAGCTTCACACCGTGGAACACAACGATGCCCCGATCCCGGATCGCACCGGTGAGCGCGGCCTCGGTGGGATGGGCGCGCGCGCGCAGATCGAGCACCCCCGCAACGACGATGCCGTGGTGGAACGCGTCGAGCGCGGCGGCATAGCCTTCGGCGTTCGACGTCACGATCACGACGCGCGACGCCGGAGCGACGGCGTATCGACTGAGCAATCGTTGCGCGCCGCTCGCGAGCATGACGCCGGGCAGATCGTTGCCGCGGAACACGGCCGGCTGCTCGATCGCGCCCTGCGCGACGACCACCGCGCGCGCGCGAACCTTCGTCAGGTACTCCGGCCCGACGAGCGACACCCAGTGATCGGCGTAGTACCCGGCAGCGAAGGTGCTCGGGGCGAAGGTCACGCGCCGATGGGCAACCGCGACCTCAGCGAGCCGTTGCATGCCTTCGTCGACGCCCCTGCCGGCGCGCGCATAGAGCGCGCTGCCGCCAGCCTCCGGCCACTCATCTGCAAGAATGACGTTGGCGCCGCGTTCCGCTGCCTCGTGGGCCGCCGCGAGTCCGGAGGGACCGGCACCGATGACGAGCACGTCCGCATGCGCGTAGCGCTTGGGCGTGGGGAAGGTGCGATTCGCCTCGTCCACCACACCCAGCCCGGCGGCGCGACGGATCAGCCTCTCCCACTTCGGAAACCAGCGGCCGTGAAACGCCTTGTAGTAGAAGCCGACGGGCAGGAAGCGCGCGAGCCGCTCCATCCCCGCCATTCGATCGGTCTCGAGCCCGCCCGCTGTGTTGACGGCGGTGACCTTCATCCCCGCCAGCAGCGGCGTGACATCGCCGCGTACGTTGGGCACCGAGCGCCCGCGGTGCTCCACCTGGAACATCGCGTTCACGTCGTGATTCGCAACGCTGAAGAGCCCGCGCGGCCGGTGATACTTGAATGACCGCCCGACCACGGTCACACCGTTCGCCGCAAGCGCTGAGGAAATCGTGTCTCCCTGGAATCCCGTGAGCCGCCGGCCTTCGAAGGCGAACTCGAGCGGCGAGGTGCGATCGATCCACTCCCCTTGCACGGGTCGCAGGCGTTTCATTCCGCACCTGCCTCATGACCGTAGAGATACGTCTTCAGCACCACGTCGCCAACCGTGTCGCGCACGGCAATGAACCACACTCCGCTCGGCGTGTGGCACCACCATTCGCGCTTGATTCCCGCGGCGCCGTTCCGGTTGAAGACGTAAGCGGCCCAGTCCGCGTCAGATGCGGACGCGGGCTCCGGCATCTCGCGCAGCTCGCCCGCGTAAGCAAACTCGCTGACGGGGCGCGGGCCGTTCACCGGACACGTGAGGATCTTCATCAGTGCCCCACCGACGCCGCGCCCTTTTCGCCCGTCAGCGCGTAGTGCTCGAAACGATCGAAGCGGAAGCCTTCGATGAGCGGATGCGCCTCATCGCGCGCCACCGTATGGCTCATCGTCTTGCCGCAGACGGGCGTCGCCTTGAATCCCCACGTTCCCCAGCCCGCATCGAGATAGAAGCCCTGCACCGGCGTCTTGCCGAGCACCGGCGCGAAGTCCGGCGTCATGTCCGCCATGCCGGCCCACTGACGGTTGATCTTCACGTCGGCCAGGCTCGGGAACAGGTCGAGCATGCGCGCCGCCAGGTGCTCCACGAAATCCAGCGTCGAGCGCGTGGCGTGCAACTCGTACGGATCGAGCGACGCGCCCATCACGAGCTCACCGCGCGCGCTCTGGCTCACGTACACGTGGAGCGAGCCGGACACGATGATCGGGTCGAGCCACGGCTTGATCGGCTCCGACACCATCGCCTGCAGCGGATGGATATAGATGGGAGAACGCAGGCCGACCATGTTCAGCAAGCGCGGCGTGGAGCCAGCCACTGCGCACAGCACTTTGCGGGTCTCGATGCGCCCTCGAGAAGTGACCACGGCTTTCACGCGCGGCCCAGAGCCAGTGTCTTCTGTCTCGATAGCCAGAACTTCCGTGTTCTGGTGAATCTCGACACCGCGACGATCGGCACCGCGACCGTATCCCCAAGCGACCGCGTCGTGACGCGCGATTGCGCCGGGTGCGTGATAAAGCGCGCCGAGCACCGGGGCATGCCCGCCGGCAGTCATATCCATGTGGGGAATGGCTTGGTGAACGGCCTGCGCGTCAACCACTTCGCTATCGACGCCGAAGTGTTTGTTCACTTCCGCACGCCAGCGCATCGTACGCATCGAGGCGTCCGTGTGCGCGAGCGTGAAGTGGCCGCGCGTCGAGTAGAACAGGTTGAGATCGAAGTCCTGCGACAGGTCGCGCCAGAGCCTCACGCTCTCGTCGTAGAACTGCACACCCTCGGGCGTGAGGTAATTGGAGCGGATGATCGTGGTATTGCGACCGGTGTTGCCGCCGCCGATGTAGCCCTTCTCGATCACCGCGACGTTGCGAATGCCGTGATCGCGCGCGAGGTAATACGCCGACGCGAGCCCGTGCCCGCCGGCGCCGATGATCACCACGTCATACGCAGACTTCAGCGCATCGGGCGGTGTGAACATGCGGGGTTCCGCATGCGAGCGCGTGAGCCCGAACTTCAGAAGACGCCATGGCATGCGCGCATTGTTATCCGGCTATTTACTTTCACGCAATATATTTGCGTAATACGCAAACGGTTGTGACCGTGGCGTAGCGGGGTCGGTTGACCCTCGCGCCCGCATGAGCTCACCAACAAGGCGCAAGCGCGCACCAGGCGGCACCAGAATGGAGCGGGATTCCGAACGTCGGGGCGGTGTCGGGCTGCAGATCGGCCGTGTAGCCCGACAGCTTCGTGAGGCCCAGGCACTCACGCTCGCCGAGGCGGCCGCCAGCGCCGACATCAGCCCGGCGATGCTGAGTCGCATCGAAACGGGCCGCGTCACGCCGAGCCTGGAAACCCTCGTGTCACTCAGCGCGGCACTGGGCGTCCGCCCCGCGACGTTGTTGCAAGATCTGGGCGAGGAGTCGGACGGCGCGCAGCACGTGCCGTCAGGCCGGGGGCTCGAGGTCGTTCGCCGCGGCACGCGGCGTGGGCACACCTATCACCTGCTGGCCGCGCAGCGCGGGCCACGCAAGGCCTTCGAGCCGTTTCTCGTCACGCTCACCGACAAGAGCGAGACGTTCCCGGGCTTTCAGCACGCGGGAACGGAGTTCATCTACATTCTGAGCGGCACCATCCGCTACCGTCACGGCACCGAGAGCTACCTGCTCCAGCCCGGCGATTCCCTTTCGTTTCGCGGCGATATCCCGCACGGGCCGGAAAAGCTGGAGAAGGTGCCGATCCGCATGCTCTCGATCATCGTCTACGATGAACCGGAGACACCCGGCCGCTGAGCGCGCCCCGCGGCGAGCGCGAACACGAACAGCCCGATGTAGCCGCAGGCCGGCACGAAGAACGCCATGTTTCGATTCGCGGCGTCCGAGATCAGGCCGCCGAGCAGCGGCAGAATCGCGCCGCCGATGATCGCCATGCACAGCAGGCCGGAGGTCGCCGCCTGCGATGCCGTCGAACGCTCGAGCGTCAGCGTGAAGATCACCGGGAACATGATGGAGTTGAAGAGCCCGACAGCGATCGCCGCATACGCTGCAACCGAGCCGCCGCTCTGCGTGACGGTAAGACACAACGCCGCCGCTACGAGCGTGAACAACGTGAGCAGGCGGGAGGCCGGAATCTTCAGCAGCAACGCGCTGCCGAGGAACCGCCCGACCATGGCGCCCATCCAGTAGAACGAGACGAGCTTGCCCGCACCCTCGACGCTCACATTCAGGATGTCTTCCTGATGCAGGAAGTTCGTGAGCAGGCTGCCGATGGTCACCTCGCTGCCGACGTAAAGAAAAATCGCGATCGCGCCGAGCACTGCCCAGCGCGAACGCAGCGCCGGCAGGATCGATGTCTCATGCGATTGAGTCAGCACCGGTGCCGCCGCTTCGATGCGCTTGCGCGAGGCGACGATCAGCACGACCAGCAGCACGATCAGGCCCACGACGACGAAGAACGCCGTGTCGATACTGCGAAGCGACTCGGTGCGGCGGGCGGCATCGACCGCCGCACCGTCCTGCGCGGCGAACACACCGCCACTCAGCATGATGGACGAGCCGATGTAAGGCGCGATCACCGTGCCGACGGAGTTGAACGCCTGGGAGAACAGCAACCGCAGATGCGACCACTTCTGCGGCCCGAGGCTCGCGACGAGCGGATTGGCCGCCACCTGCAGCACCGTGACGCCGCTGGCGATGATGAAGAGCGCCACGAGCACCAGCTCATAGGTGCCGAGCTGCGTGGCCAGCGGAACCACGAGACAACCGACAATCATCGCAACGAGCGCGATCACGATCGCCTTGCCGTATCCAGCGCGCGCCACCAGCGCCGCGGCCGGCAGCGACACGACGCCGTACGCCATGAAGTAGGCGAACTGCGTGAGCATCGACTCGGTGTTGCTGAGGCTGAAGACCGCCTTCACCGAAGCGATGAGCGGATCGATCATCTGCGTGATGAAGCCCCAGGCGAAAAACAGCGTGGTCACCGCGACGAGCGGCACGACCAGGCTCCTGTTCTCATTCGTCATCCACTACCCCCGTGACCCCGGTCGAATGATATCGTTTTCTGCCGTGAGATTCTGTCAGTTCGCGTTCCGCCAGGACGAGCGCGCCGAGCGCGCCCGACAAACCACCCAGCGACGGCGGCACCACATACGTCGAGAGATCGCCCTCCAGCACGCCGGCCTTCAAGTAACCATTCAGACTCTTCGCGAGCTCGGTCCGGATACGACCGAAGAGCGCTTCGCGAGAAATCAGCACGCCGCCGCCAACGATGATCCGCACAGGCGCTGTGCTGACCACCATCGAGTGCAGCAACTGGGCGACGGCGTGAACGACAGCGGTCCACACGGGATGATCGTCTGGCAACGAATCCGAGCTGGCCCCGACGCGGGCCTGGATGGCCGGCCCGCTCGCCAGGCCTTCCACACAGTCGCCGTGAAAACTGCAGTGGCCAGGCCATGTGTCGCCGGGCAATCGCGCGATCCTGATGTGACCCATCTCGGTGTGACTGCAGCCGAAGATGGGCTTCCCGTCGACGATCAACCCGACACCGACGCCCGTGCCCACCGTCACGTACGCGAAATCGTCGAGTCCCTGGGCGGCGCCCCAGCAACCTTCTCCCAGCGCCGCGCCATTGACGTCGGTATCGAGCCCGACGGGAACGCCGAAGTGTTCGGCAAATCGGCCGGCGATGCGCGTGTTGCTCCAGCCCGGCTTGGTGGTCGCGGCAATGAAGCCGTACGTCGCCGATCTGGGGTTGAGATCGAGAGGGCCGAACGATGAGATGCCCAACGCCTCGAAGCGGCCGTGCACGCTGGCCCAGCGGCTGAGGACGGCCTCGATCGCCGCGAGCGTGGTTTCGGGATCGCGCGTGGGCAACCGCTCCTGCGCGCGGATATCCGATGGACCCGTGCCCAGCACACAAACGCACTTGGTCCCGCCAAGCTCAATGCCGGCCAGCAGCTTCGTCGACGACGTCATCAGCCCCCTCGACTCGATCAGGCGGCATGCGGCCCGCACGCGCGGCCGGATCGTAGCAGCCGATGTGCCGGGGCGCCCGGGCAGGCCGCCTGTCCCATCCCGCACCCTCCCGTCGAAAGGCCAATTCCCGCGCCGCACCGACTCCTCTAGACTCTTGTGACCATCGCTGTCATCACTCGATGGCGTGCCGTATAGTCGGCGCAAGGGGGACTCTGAGATGCAAAATACAGCCGCAGGTACCACTGCTTGGCGTAAGCGATGCACGGCGACCGGCGCTCGAATCGCGGCTCTCATGACAGCGATAGCATCTATCTCCGCCTCGTCGGTCAATGCGCAGCAGGCGACGACGGCCGCCGCTCTCAGCGCCACGCCCCACCCGTCGATCTGGCCCGCTCCGCGCTGGCCGCTGCCCGCTGACCCGGCTGCCGAGCAGCGTGTGCAGTCCCTGTTGAAGCGCATGACGCTCGAAGAAAAAGTCGGCCAGGTGATCCAGGGAGACATCGGCAGCCTGACGCCCGAGGACGTGCGCACCTACCACCTGGGCTCCGTGCTCAACGGCGGCAACTCCGCGCCCGGCGGCGATGACTTCGCACCGGCGCCGAAATGGCTCGAGCTCGCGGATGCCATCTACAAAGCCTCGATCGACACCACCGGCAATCGCACGGCGATCCCCGTGATCTGGGGCACCGACGCCGTGCACGGACACAGCAACATCATCGGCGCCACTCTCTTCCCCCATAACGTGGGGCTCGGCGCGATGCGCGACCCTGCGGTGATGGCGAAGATCGCCGCCGTCACCTCCGCCGAAGTGCGCGTGACAGGCATGGAGTGGACGTTCGCGCCGGCGGTAAGTGTTCCGCAGGATGTGCGATGGGGCCGCTCATACGAGGGCTACTCGGAAGACCCGTCCGTCGTCGCATCTTACGTCGGGGTGTTCATACGCGGCCTGCAGGGCGAGCCGGGTTCGCCGGGCTTCCTGCGCCCGCCGCATGTGCTCGCGACGACGAAGCACTACCTTGCTGACGGCGGCACCGACGGCGGCCGCGATCAGGGCGACGCGCACATCACCGAAGCCGCGCTCCGCGACATCCATGGGTCGGGATATCCGCCAGCCATCTCTGCCGGCGTGCAGACGGTGATGGCGTCGTTCTCGAGCTGGAACGGCACGAAGATCACCGGCAACCGCGGCCTGCTCACTGATGTGTTGAAAGGCCGCATGGGCTTCCAGGGCTTCATCGTGAGCGACTGGAACGCGCACGGCCAGGTGCCGGGCTGCACGGTGGAGAGCTGCCCGCAAGCGCTCAACGCCGGGCTGGACATGTACATGGCGCCCGACTCCTGGCGTCCGCTCTACAAGAATCTGCTTCAACAGGCTCGCGATGGAATCGTGCCGATGGCACGGCTCGACGATGCGGTGGCGCGAATCCTGCGCGTGAAGGTTCGCATGGGGCTGTTCGAAGCGGGTCCGCCTTCGAAGCGACCCGGGGGCGGCCAGTTCGACCAGCTCGGCAGTTCCGAGCATCGGGCCGTCGCGCGCGAAGCCGTGCGCAAGTCGCTCGTGCTGCTGAAGAACGAGAACGGGCTTCTGCCCCTCAGGCCCGCGCAGCGCGTGCTGGTGGCCGGCGACGGCGCCGACAACATCGGCAAGCAAAGTGGCGGCTGGACGATCACGTGGCAGGGCGCGGGCCTCGAAAACAGCCGCTTCCCGGGCGCCACGTCGATCTGGAAAGGAATCCAGGCAGCGGTGACCGCGGCGGGCGGCACAGCGGAGCTGTCGGTCGACGGCAAGTATTCCTCGAAGCCCGATGTCGCCGTGGTGGTGTTCGGCGAGAACCCGTATGCAGAGTTCCAGGGCGACATCACGCTCCTGAAGCTGCGCGAGGGTAACGACGCGCAGCTCACGCTCATGCGCAAACTGCGCGCGGAGAAGATTCCCGTGGTCGCGGTCTTCCTGTCGGGACGACCGCTCTGGATGAACCGCGAGATCAACGCCTCCAATGCGTTCGTGGCCGCGTGGCTGCCAGGCTCGGAAGGCGCAGGCATCGCCGATGTTCTATATCGGAAGAAAGACGGATCGGTGGCGTACGACTTTTCCGGCCGGCTGTCGTTCTCGTGGCCGCGCACGGTGCTGCACGAGCCGCAGAAGTCTGGCCAGACCGGTTACAACCCGCTATTCCCGCTTGGCTACGGCCTGCACTACGGCCAAAACGGCAACGTTCCCCCGCTGTCCGAGGCCCCCGGTGCCGACATTGACAGTAGCCAGGCGGGAATCTTCTTCAGCAGTGGCAAGCTGTCGCCACCCTGGATGCTGACGTACTCGGGCGAGCACGGCGAAACGCAGCCCATCAGCACGGTTCCGTCCACGGTCGCCGGCGGGCGCGTGCGCGTCTCACGGGTCGACGGCAAGGCGCAGGAGGATTCGCTTCGCCTTCAGTGGACCGGCCAGGGCATGGCGGGTGTG
>Ga0247777_1000511_pt1 | contig 11141 bp, 8 predicted proteins | sample UWRJL154409C5_FD_179937 | JGI IMG/M metagenome (GOLD analysis project Ga0247777, IMG submission 179937) | Plant litter microbial communities from Arlington Agricultural Research Station in Wisconsin, United States - UWRJ-L154-409C-5 | ecosystem: Environmental > Terrestrial > Plant litter >...
ATGTCTATTGTCAGGGGGTTAATGTCGGGCCGCGAGAGGTTTTGCACCATGACCTCGTCCTCGATAGAGTTGCACACGACGTAGACGATAAAGCCCTTCCGTTCCAAATCCAGGGACAGTGATCTTGTCAGCGGGAGGGTCGGCGAGCCCGCGATCACCACGACCTCTGTCCTGCCCCCGTGTCGGGTGCGTTTGGCCCTCCGCGTCCTGCGGGAGAAGCGACTCCGCGCATAGCTCCGATACGCCACGATCCCGGTCGCCAGAACCACGGCTCCGGTGAGAAGCCTGTGCCGCCACACCCAACCCTGGACGCGCTCGTACGTCGACGAAGCCACGACGACGGTTGTGGACGCCTCGGGCGGCGGGAGGTGCGGGCGGATCGAGTCGGGCAACCACGAGGCCGAGGCGAGTTGGGCGCGCACTACGCTGGCGATCTTTTCGACATGGTCGTCGACGTACTCGGCAACCTCGCCCGAGTACTTGCGGATCTCGTTCGGGATGGAGGACAGCTGTGACCCCTAGTGTCAGCAGGGCTCTCCTCGAGCTGGGACGCGCCGGGCGCCGAGGAGCTTACCACGTCGAGAAACTGTTGGTCGTCGGCCGACATAGTCTCCGATGTAGACAGCAAAGCTTATACGGAGTACGCACTACGCCGGAGCAACGTTCTAGAGCCGATTCTGATCGATGGAGAGTGCCGTCCCAAAAGAGGGTTTTTTCTTTTATCGATAGGACTTGGCTTCGCGTCCCTCCCGGTCACTCGGTAGATCCCCCGGTCCCACGTCATTTCCCGAGCCCGGCTTCACCGCAGCGGGGCCTTCTACGACATGTGATTGGCCGCAGGGTCCCGTGGCCGTTTTGCAGGAAACAAACATCTCGTCGTGCCTTGTTCAGGCGTGATTCCATGCTTCCGTCTTCTTTCCACGGAGCAAAACGAACAACACACGCGCGGATCACTGCTGCTCGCACCAGCACCTCACAGGCGCGTAGCCAAGACCCGCAGCCGGACGTAGCTAAACATGAAGCCGCCATCGGGCTGCCGGCACACCACCTCGAGCACGTCGACGACCTCGCGGATGCACCCCTCCCGGTCCGCCTCGGGGAGCACCTCGAAGAACGGCGCAGCCATGAGCCGGATCCAGCCCTCCACGCCGCCGGCATCGGCCGGCGTAGGGCGCCACTGCCGCTCGACGCGGTCGACGCGCCACGCGCCCGTCCCCTCGAGCGCCGCGCGCGCCCACGCCTCGTCGGGGAAGAACCACGGGCTGGCCTCGGCGGCGCGCGCGACGCCCACCCGCCGGCCCACGGCCGCCAGCAGCGCCGCCAGGATCTCGCTGCAGTTGCCCAGCCCGCCCATCTCGAAGGCGAAGGTGCCGCCGGGGGCCAGGGCCGCGTGCACGCCGGCGAAGACGGCGGCGCGTCGTGACGGCCGCCGCAGGATCCAGTGCAGCGCCGCGTTGGAGAAGGCCTTGGTGAAGGCCCCGTCCTGCAGCGTGGGCTGGGCGGCCAGCTCCGTGGCGTCGCAGACTGGCCGTCCTGTTGCGTCAGTAAGCCACGGGCGAGAGGGTAAGTGGAGGGGAGGGGGGTGGATGCTGCCGTGTACCCTGGAACGTGCACTTTTCCGCGCCGGCGGCCTGGGCGGCATGCTCGGCGTCTTGGATCATCTTGGGCGAGCTGTCGATTCCGTGGACGCGGCCCTGGCCCCGGGCGAGGATCTCGACCATCTGTAGATCCAGCACGCCGTCTGGCCCCGGTTAGCCGCGGGGAGGCCGACGACAGTGTTGCGGTGATGCTGCCCTCTTACCTCCACAGCCGACGTCGAGAATCACGTCGTCCGGTTGCGGGTCCAGCCATTCCATCACCTTTCCCGCCAGTTTGGGGACAAAGGAGGCCGAATGCTGGTACTTCTGCCGTGGTGTAAGTCGGGGTTAGCCGGGGCTGCATGGAGCCGCCCGATACGCTCTACTCGCCTCGGAAGACCAGTGGTCTCTGGCTTTGTCCCCCATCTTGGCAATGCGACTTAATATCCGGGTATGGAGTAACTGGATGTTGGAAGAAGCTGCGGATGGGCTTCCGTTTTTCTTTTATCTTGGAGATTGTCCGATTTGCTTTGGCTGTGTTGCTCGTCCGACCTCCACCTCGGCCAGTTGCCGATCTCGGAGCCTCGTCATCCATCATCAGATACTTGTTTCGGCAAGGCTGGGGCAAAACCCGACGGTCTTCTGGTCTGTCAGGTAAGCATCCGACCCATCGGCAGAGGCGGGGAGCCTCCGGTCGTCAGTACGACAGTATTCCGGCATCGCTCCGTTCCCCGGCCTCCAGTTTGGGGATGGGTAGGGTCACGGCAGACGATTGAGTCTTCTTATTACTGTGATATGCACGTCCGCTGCCGCCCACAACGATGTACGGGGTGACGTCGCACCCTCTTGCTTACCTCGACTATATGACAGATTCCTGGCAAACCAAGGACGAAAGGGGCATCCGGGTGCTTCTCGACGGTGTCTCTAGATCGCCTGCGCCTTATCTTCTTTCAGTCCAACTCGAGCAATTCGTACCTCTGCTCTCCTAGCGCCTGTTCCACACGCGCCATTATGGCAAGAACCTTCTCTTCCTCGAGCCGTCGCCCGACAACCTGGACCCCGACGGGCAAGCCGTGCATGGCCGTGGCGTCGTAATGCTTGTACGCGCCTTGGGCGACGCCGTTGAGCTTCCTGACATCAAATCCGCGCGGAAGCTGGTCCAGTTCCTTGTCCACCTTGGTGACGGGGATGACCCCCGCCGAGTAGTCCAGCTGCCATGCGAGTCAGGACGGGCGCTCAGCCCGCGACGGGATAGGTGGTGGCGGGGACACGTACCAAGTTGAACAGGAACGTGTAGCCGCAGCTGCTCACGGCATCCTTCATCCCGTCGTGGGGAACCGCCGGCGTGGAGTTGGGTGGCACCAGCAGGAAGTCGACGTCTTGCTTGTCCCACCAGCCGTGCCACGCCTCGCGGATGGCCTCGCGCCGCATAACGAGTTGGAAGTTCTCATAGGTGCTCTTTGGGCGCCACCCGCCGATCAGGCCAGCCCAGACGCTGTCGCGCCGGACGTACTTGACCCACAAGTAGTAGAGATAATGCAGCGGCCGCGGCAGCCTCATCAGGAAGCTCAGCTGTCGGGCGCCGGGGTCTTCCCATTCGCCGGGCCGGAAGAAGGATTTGAACATGCGGCCGCCGTCGGCGACGAGGAGCTGCGACGCCACTACCAGGGCCTCGTACGCGAGAGGGGGATCGACCTCCACGGTCTGGTGGCCAGCCTCGACCATCGCCGTCTCGACCATCTCCAAGGCTCGGACGACGGCCGGGCTCGGGTCCACCACCCCGTCGGTGCGGACGACGCCAAAGCGGAGGATCTTCCTCTCCGCGTAGTCTCTCTCGACGTCGTCCCGCCAAGGGAGCGGGTGGACGGTGTAATCGTACACCCACGGCCGCATGCCGACGACGGACCGGGTGAAGTACGTCAGGTCCTTGAGCGTCCGCGCCATGGGGCTGTAGACGCTCGGGATGCCCTCCTGGCCCGGGGTCGAGGTTTTGTAGCCGGCCTTGGGCCAGCGGCCCGTGGAGCAGCGGAGACTGTAGCAGCCGGCAAAGTGGGCGGGCACGCGGACGCTGCCGGCGACGTCGCTGCCGATGCCGATGCGGCCGCCCAGCGCCAGCAGCGCCGACTCGCCGCCCGTCGAGCCGCCGGGCGAGTACCGGGGGTTGTGCGGGTTGGTGCACCGGCCCCAGACGTCGTTGGTCGACTCGAAGCTCAGGAGGGTGATGGGCAGGTTGGTCTTCACGTAGGGCACGGCGCCGGCGTCCTTGAGCAGGCGGACGACGGGGCCGTCGGCAGCGGCGGCGTTGCCGACGAAGCGGCTGTAGCCGACCGTCGTGTCGTAGCCGCCCACGCAGATGGTGTCCTTGAGGCTGACGGGGATGCCGGCGAGCGGCCCGCGGAGGTTAATGGAGCCGTCCTGCAGCCACGTCTCGGATGACGCGATCATGACCTCGGTCAGGCAGTTGGTCCTCTGGTGGGCTTGGAGGGCGACCTTGCCGTAGGTCTTGAGGATGTCCAGGGGTTGGAGGGTCCCGTCCCGTACGCCGAGGACGAGGGCCTCAATGTCCTCTCGGATTGTCTTCCGGTCTGAGTCGGACAAGACTTCGTGGTACGCCGTCAAGGAGCGGATCGCTTCGGTTCGCTGGGCCTGTTTGAAGCGGCTGGGTTGATGTCAGTCGCCGCGCCGCATCCACTCCCATCTACGGAAAGAGGCGACATCCGTACCAATCCCTCCGGTGCTGGAGGTATTGACTCGCCATGGCTCTCGCTGTCCGGGGCCCTGATCAACGGCTTGAGGCGTCGTTTATTGAACTTGAGTTAGTAGGGTCTACCTAGAAGACGACGGCGTGCATCGATACAGCAGGTACAATAGCACCTAACGGTGGAATTGCAGTTCGAGATATGCGGGAGTCTCGCATCTGTTCTCCCCTGTTGATCCCCGGAGGCAATTACCCCGCGAGTGCTCAGCAGATGCGGGGATAGCTTCATGGCAGGAGCGATAAGCCGGCTCCAGCCGTGCCTCCCATCTCAAGGCACCTTTTCCATTCTAGGTAGGTAAGGTAAATACCAGGATCTCGATCTCGAAGGTAGGTACCTGGGTAGGCATTCAGTGCGCGATGAATGGGAAAGGGCAACTCGGGTCGATTCGGGCAACAGTTTCTGGGTTGATGAAAGGTGCCCGAAGCTGTCGCGAATGTCACCTCCAGGCGCCGTCCTGAGGCTCGACAGGGTGCCTGCACAAAACGGATGGAAATGATTACTGAAAGGCGCCGCCACAAAATGCGAAGACTGAATGCAAAGGGGGGCGCTCATGGCGGTCAGCAGCGTGTGCGACGCGGGTGCATAGCTCGAGATATGACGAACAGTCGGTATCCCGTGCTTCCCGTGTCACTTCTCGTCCCGTCGAGTCCACCGGATGCGGATGCAGTGCTGCGGCGGCGCAACAGGTGGACCCTCAAGACCCTCACCACGCTTGCCACGGCCCAAGCTGCCAATCACCGGTACATGACGTTCAGGGGTGGAAGGAATCGAGCGGGACTTGAGGGTGTCTCGATCGGGTGATCGGGTCGAGCGGTTGTGAAGAAACGGAGGAGCGCCGCCCTGTGGACATCCCTGTCCAGGATGGATCAAAGCGGCCCGATCTCAGCAGCCAGGCACTGATCGTGAGGATCGAGCTCCTTTTCCTCTCTCATCACAAGATCTGCCACACGCTTTGGGACGTCGTGCAGGGCGGGGGGAAAGTACCGCGTCGGCACACCCTCTCTTCCCGTGGAGCTTACGGTCCGAGGGCCTCGCCCTCCATTGACGGCCAGTAGCGCGCGTGTCGGCCCAAGCCTCCTCCGACGCAGTCCAGCCGCGCACCTTGCTTTTTCCCGGGATTCACCTGGTGCGCGATACGGTGCAGGTTGCTTTTGGCAAGCCACAGCTGCGGAGACCCGCGGCCGATCAGAGACGGGCGAGGCGGCCCCGGGCCCCCGTTCAGGCCCGCGCGCAAATGGCACACGGACGGGGCTTGGAGGATGGCCACGGGCGGCCGACGGCAGCGGATTCCGTCGATTCCGAGACCGCCAGCAGAGGACTGTCGACATGGGACGCTCGCCGAAGGGGAGAGACTTGAGGGCGGCGGAGGCGAGACGGGCGGCGGGCGAGTACAGCGCACCAACGCACCAGCGCAGCAGCGCAGCAGCGCTTGGCCAAGCACGGCGCACCGCGAGTTCAGTGTCCGCGATGCCTGAGGTGGGAGAGCTGCAGCTGTCCGGGGCGGGCGACCCAGACTGTCGGGTCAGAGTGGAACCCGACAGCGGCTAGCCTGAGACTCTGATTGGCCTGGCCGGAAACCCTGGGCCCTTTCCAATGACCGTTGAGCGGTTAATCTGGCGGCGTACACAGTAAGTACTCGTATGGCCGGGGGCGGACGGCTCCTTTCGGGCAGGGTCAAGGCCAGCCGGTCCGTCCAGGGAGGAGCCAGGCTATGTCGGCAGCCCAAGACCGATTAGGGCACAAGGCGGCATCGGCATCGACACTACTCAACTGATCTCGGGGAAGACGGCCGGACAGCCCTGCCTTCGACTCGGAACGCCTCGTCGTCCGGGACGGACTGGGGGGCAGTGACTCGTCACACTTCCTTTGATGTCCGCCCAACGCTCTGATCACAAGTTTCCGCCTCTCCGCCTGTCCCCTTGTGGGGCTTTAAGGTTTCTCGCCGTCTGTCCCCCGCAGGTCGTCGTGTTCACGGGGACGGCGCGCCCCTCCCCCCTCCCTTTCCACCCCCCGCGACACAGGAGCACACGGCCAGGGGCTGGGAGGCCTGCACTCTCGGGTACTGCACATTAGATTTATGCTGTTGGATCCGGGGTTACAGTAAAGCCCGTCAAGCCCGTCCAGTCCCTCGAGCCCTGTTGGTCCGGTCTCCGTCGTCGTCGGGGGACGGCGTCGGTCTCGAGTCCCGAACCCTAAGCGGCCACAAACCCGACGAGATCTGACAAATTACACGGGTCTTCCCCTCTTCGGCCCCGACGACCTCGCGGGCTGCTTCGCACTTGTTTCCCGACAATAGTCGGGACGCACGTCTGGCAACTCGGGCTGGCGGCAGGGGGCATCAACCGACGCTGCCCACCAATGATAGCCGATGGTAGCGGCCCGAGGCTCTGGAAGCCTATAGGGAGGCGAGGAGATGCGTGAAGCCAGCGGTTTGTTCTGCTGCCAGCCCTCCTGGTCCCTCATCCTGTGCCTTTCATCCATTCATTGCCATCACTGCAGTTAGTAGTCCCCGTCGCCCGCCTCGAGGCTCCCTCTGGCGTCATGCTGGACGGCGGCCGCGTCGTGATTTTTCCTCTTTCCTACCTCCCTCCCTCTCTCCCTCCCCCGGCCGAGTGAGACCCCCTCCCTCTCCGGCCAAGCGCGGGCTCCTATAAAGGAAGTGTTGGTCGCAACCTCCCTTGGGCTGCAGCGCGGCTACTCGCCTGTCTGTTCTGCCGTCTTTCGTGGGTGCTCGAAGCGCCAGCCCGCTGTCCCTTACAGCCAACGGTCCGAGACTCGCCGGCCCGCCATCCATTTAAGCACAGCCGCGAGCACCTCCCTTTCCGCCGACATGTGTGTCGGTGACCCCGGCGACGTTGGCAGGGCCTTCCTCGTTCCTTCTGGTTACCAGAGGAACCCGCCAGCGCAGTCTCCGCAGGGAGTGATGCTGCCCTGCTCCCGCCGAGGGGAGAAACGCGACCGGCCGTGGGAGAGCGACTACCGAGGCGATACGTGCGGACCTCAGAGGCGAGTCCGCGTTGACTGCCATCCGGGAGCCGTCCGGCCAGTGACGGACCCCTCGACCACGTCGTCGGCGCCTGGGGCCCCAGCACCCTTGTACGACCATTCGCAACTACAGCTGTTGCCAGGCCCGCGAGCTCAGGTGCGCCCGACCTGGCCCTCGGATTCCCTACGGACGCAGCCTAAGCGGCAGCAATACGCGACATCACCTGTGTACCTAGGCATCAACTCCTGCTACGAGGCACCACCGTGGTCAGCCAGAACACCCACCCCGTCGGCATCGATATCGACTGCGACGACCGCTTATCCGGGCTGCAACGCCTCCTACAGCAGCACATCCCCCTCGACGGTCCCGATGTCGACACCGACCTCCTCCACGTCGGCGTCCTCGCCGACAAATCCCCACTCGCCCTACTCCGTGACCGTCGGTTCCGAGGGGCCAAGAATGCCCCCGACCTTCTCGACGCCGTCCCCTAGGTTGGTCCTGCTTACTGAAACGGCGACGCTCGCCTGGGTACCGCCGGCCCCGCCCGCCTCGGTCTGGGAGCTGTCCCAGCACGAGCCACGGTCCACCCCGCCTCTCCGACCCGCGGGCCCGGCGCCGTGGCTGTTGAGGCTGCCCCCGAGCGTCTGGCACCGGATGCGGCTCTTCCTGTCGTACCGCGACCTGCATAACCTCGTCTTCGTGAGCCCCCACTTCGCCGCCGTCAACGTGGTGCGATTCCTACCGTGGGACGCCCGCAAAGCCTACGTGCTGCCGCTGGACCAGGCCACCAAGAGCAGCAACCGGCTCGCCTGCTACATGTGCTACAGCCTACGCCCGGCCGACACCTTCCAGGTCACGGGCGGCGGCCGCACCAGCCAACACCTATACGCCCGCGTCGTCGACAGAAATCCCTACACGGGCGCCCGCATACTGAAGCCCGTGGCGGCGCCGGAAGGGGCGGCGCCGCCCCCAGGGCCCCGGACGAGGGACTACGACTCCCCGTTGGGCGGGTGGAGACCGAACCCTCCCGGCGCCGGGGTGGGCCAGATCGAGAGCCTGGGGCGGTATTGCCTGGCCTGCGCGCTGCGGAGCCGGCTCAACGAGCCAGGCGACGTCCTCCACCGCGTGGCTATCAGGGATGGCAACTCCGGTGGGAGGGGCGCTGCGACACAGGCGGCGGCAGCGACGCAGGATTCTGGCAAGGAGCTGGAGAAGCGTTGGGTTTGTTTCTGCTACCGCGACCACGGCGAGGGCTCCGGGGCGTGTCCACGCTGCAGCATGTGAGTGACACTCGCGAAAGTCCCACGTTCCCCTCTCTGGCCTTTCCCGAAAGGCCCCGAGCTACGACTTGGGAGTTCATCCAGGCTCTTTGGGACTGCTAGCCCGTTTATGTCTGGTCAAGCAGACGCTACCACAAGGTTGCGCATGCCATTGCATCAACGAGGCAGATGCTGACTCTGAGTGTGTGGCAGGACCGAAGTTTACACGACTCAGGTTTGACGAGTGCCCTTCCCACGGGTTTGCACAAAAGGATGTCTTAATGGTTGTTATTCCTCGGAGTGGTAGGTTCGGCATCCCCTGATACCCTGTCACGGTTGACTGTTGTATTGACAACAAACCTGAGCAGCCGACCCCTGAGCGAGTTTCTTCCCCCCGGGCTTGCGACCGACCGAGCGGCCGTACCGAATTACAATGTCGACGGCGATGACACAAAGAGGGGCCCCTCCCCAGGTTTGGTTATGTTGTGTGTTTGCGTTTTTGTATACACTTAGACGGTCCGGCTCCTGCCCCCTTTTGACGCGATCAAGATGATTTCATCACCAACTATGCACTTCTCCCACAAAGGGGCGAACGGCATGAGTAACCCGGAACTGTAGATATCATATAAGTTACCTATATATCGTCGCCCGAGTAGCCATGTAAATAGCTGCGAAAACGTTCGTTGCTCGAGCGACAATCTGTCACGGGCCGCGAGGGCATCTGGCACCCACCGAGGCGCGGAACTTCAGCGCGGCCATTCGACCTAACGCTGGCGGCGTTGCGGCTGGCTCCTAGAGATTTGCCTCCAAAGCTTTTCCCTGTAGCTGATCTGAAAAATTATATGAATACCCAAAAGTGCCGGCTCCGGCGGCTCGCGATGTTGGTTGTTGGTGTTATGCGGCTATTCTGCCCGTGGTTTGATAAAGTACCTAGAATTAGAGAGGGGAGGGAAGTTTTGGGGCGGGATGGCGAATCGAGCAAACTTGTCGTCCTTGCGCTACTATCCAGGGTCGGCAACAGGAGCTTGCCTGGAACCAACACGCGCGGCGACGGCCGTTGCGGCGACCTGCTCCCCTCGGCACCGCACTCGCATCAGTTAGGCTCCCCGGCTGTCCCCCGTCGACGGCCCCACGGGTAAGTCCCCCCCCCCCCCCTTTTCCCCCCCCCCCCCCCCCCCTTCTCTTCCACAGCGACCGGCGACGGCGCTTAGAAAGGCGGCTTGGCGTTCTTGAGGAGCATCTCGAAGTAGGCCTGGTTCCAGGTACCGGCCTCGGGCGACGGCTTGAAGGCGTCCGACTTGCCGCAGAAACTGTCGTAGCGCGTGGCGCTGGTGTCGCTGGTGCCGTCCGACTCGCCGCCAGGCTTGATCCAAACGAAGGCGTCGACCAGCTCGGAGCCGGTGTCGGCGGTGGGGCGGACGCCGAAGCCGGCGCCGTTGACGTTGCACCAGTCACCCCACTCCTTGCGGAGGCCGCTGACGGCGTTCCGGCCGGTGTCGACGACGGCATGGTTGGGCATACCTGCGCTCTTGAGGGCGGGCGCGAAGGCCTCGACGTAGAGCTTCTCGTTCTGGGCCTTGTTGTACTTGGCGTCCGAGGCGCTGCTGAACTCGCCGGGGCTCAGGTCCCACGAGTTCCAGCCGGCCGTGTTAGAGGCCCAGCCGCGGAGCTGCTTGGGGCTGCCACCGGCCTTGAAGGCCTTGGCCAGCTCCTGCGCGCCGGGCTTCAGGTTGGCGTCCCAGCCGAGCCAGCCACCGTGACCAGCGTCCATGTACATGATGACGTTGGGCAGGTTGAGGTTCTTGAGGGCGTAGGCGACGCCATCGCGGTAGCCCGAGGCGCTGTCCTTGCAGGCCTGCTTGTCGGCGTTGGTCACCAGGTTGGGGAGCGAATCGGGCTCGATGATGAGCGCGAAGGCGGTCTTGTTGTGCTTCTTAAGGAGGGTGACGATGGCTGCGAAACAAGTCCGTCAGGGTCTGGATTCCTTTTTCACGACACTTTCCAAGGGGGGGGGCAAGGGTAACGTACGGTCGATGTACTGGGACTTGTACTTGGAGATCTCGCCGACCTTGAGTTCACCGTTGGAGGCCTTGGCGGCGCAGTCACGGCCGGGCAGATCGTAGATGACGAGACCCAGGATGTGCTCGCAGGGGACGTCCTCGAGGGCGGGCTCGATCTTGGCGATGTTGGCGATGGTGTCGCTGCGCACCGACCATGGTCAGCATCCCTACACTTCTGCGACTTGACTCCCCTCGTCTCCCACTGTCCTCGCTCTCTCGGTGGCTGGCTTACATCCACAGGAACGAGCCGACGTCGGCGACGGCCTTGGCGCTCGTCTTCAGGCTCTCGTCGGTGATGGCCTCGACGGCGAGCTCGACCTCCTTGCGGTAGAAGTTGTTGGCATGGAGCGTGTACTTCTTGAAGGGGTTCTCGCTGGGGCTGAGGGTCACGGCGCTCGCGCAGCCGGCCGCGCGCTTGGACGGCTGGGACGACGGCGAGGCGGCCACCGTGGCGGCGAGGGCAGGAGGGCGGAGTACTGGAACTTCATCTTGAGGTCGAC
>Ga0247777_1000512_pt1 | contig 11135 bp, 7 predicted proteins | sample UWRJL154409C5_FD_179937 | JGI IMG/M metagenome (GOLD analysis project Ga0247777, IMG submission 179937) | Plant litter microbial communities from Arlington Agricultural Research Station in Wisconsin, United States - UWRJ-L154-409C-5 | ecosystem: Environmental > Terrestrial > Plant litter >...
GCTCCAACTGCTAGGCCGGCAGGAGACGATGGTGCGTTTAAAGGCGGCCCGGGAGGTATTGACGTGTTTGTACGATAAAGGGCCTTCCGGCCAACCCGGAGAGTGTTCGTAGAACCATGCTTCCACTGTCTGTGTTGATGCTAGGGAGGGCCTGGATCGGATTGGCGAGTCCTTCGCTCGGGCAGCCAAGGGATAATGGCCAACGAAGGACCAGTTCTCCTGCTAACGTACTGTACATATACCGGGAATCCTTTTTCCCTGTATGATGACTGGTTGTGCAAAGGGCAACCTAAGAGGCCCTCCAGCATCCTAGGCAGTTGCCATTGCTAGGTAGCACTCTCCCATAGCCCTGTCCTCACTGCTGGCGTTTTGCCTTGGTTTCTTCATGTGGTTGGGGGCACAATTCCACCAAAGACGTTCGCCTTCACGTCCCCTGCCGTCAGGCCAGATAGCTCCTTGGCTGCAAGTTGCTTACCCTCCCGCGTGGCCTTATCCAGCGCCTTGTCGAGGGCCTTCCCCATCCCTCCACCGCTGGCAGAGAAGGTCGGAGGAATCCCACTGCCCTGGGGTCCACCACGTCCTGAGCGGTGCACGTTGGCAGAGATCTCGCAGACCTTGTTCCCCAGGTCGAGCATCTGCTTGTTGGCATAGTCGCGGTTGGTGAAGAGTGGTGTCTGCGACAGAGTTTGCACCCAGTACTTGTTCCACAAGAGCTCAAGCAGACGCGCGTCCATAGTGCTGCGGAAATGCTCCACTTCGAGACTGTAGTAGCGGCTCGCGTGGGCGCCAAAGTCGACCGCCTTGTCGAGGGGCACCGTCTGGTAGCCATCTGCGGTCGCGCCGCTGCTGCCACTACCGTCGGATGGCTTGTAGTTTTCGGGATAGGTGCGAAAGGCACCAATCTCCACCTTGCCAGCACTGACAGTCCGGTCAGGGTCCACCACCACGGCCACGAAGGGGTCGTTGAACTGCTGCTGCACAGCTTGCGTGTCCACGTCGATGCCGCTGAGCCAACAGCCGTAACCAGGATGAGAGTGGTACCAGCCAACAACATTCTCCATGCGCCCCTGCTCGCGGCTGAGGCGCAGGTACTCGACCAGATACTCGTTCGCTTCGTCCTGGGCGTTGACTCGCGTCTCTGTGCCCTCAACAGGCAACCGGAAGGCATCGGTTACCACCAAGGCCGTACCGTCAATGTAGCCCTGCATCAGGCCCATGACCTCAAGGGAGCCCCCTGACCGGGCGTGCATGGTCATCTTGATGAGGGCCACAGCGCTGATGCGAACTGCTTTGAAGTAGCCGGGGTCCTTGGACCATGGCTTCTGCGCATTGGCTTCCTTTTGGGCATCCGAGCTGTAATTGTAGAGGGCGTCCCGGGTGGCTTCGACAAGGCCGTCCGTCTGGGGAAGTTCTGGAGTCCCGTGTCAGATGAATGAACCTTGTTCGGGGAAGAGAGGAGAGGGGAGGACAGCCCGAACCCCAAACTCTGGCCGCCATGTCCATTTTGGCTGGTCGGGAACGTCCAGCCCTGCTGATATTGCTTGACTGTCTCGATGCCCGGTTTTCCTCTGCGGTGTGATATAAGTTGCTGGGGTTTTTTGGAGGTAAACAGTGCCAACGTGGTGGAGAGGGAGAGATGACTGGTATGTGGACGGGTAGGTTATTCGACGTTCTCGGTCCCAGACGGAGTACTGAAAGGAGCGAATACGAGTCGGGTACGGATTACGGAGTATGTATTTGAACAAGCTGGAGGAGTGGGGTTAAAATCGTGAATAACTCCGTCGGCGGGGCACTACATCTCTGTATGTGCCCCCGGGAGTGTACGGAGTAGGTATTTACAGACACGGGGCCACGATTAACGCCAAAGCCGCTTCCTCTCCCCACCACACAGACCACGCCGGGACTGCAGTCGAACTTATAGATTCCACCGCGCACCGCTTCAAGCTGTAGACGGATACTCCGTACGGAGTGTTCCGTACTAAACTACCCAGTCCGGAACGTCTTGCAGCACCTACGCGGCAGTTCGAGTGCTTCCAGCGACTCGAGCCGACAGGACCTCCCACGCCCATGGCGCCAATCAGACGTCTTCCCAAGCTCCGTACCGGCTCCTTTGATGCTGCTGTTAGCAATACTGCGTTGCGCTCTTGGGAATGAAGCTCCTACTCTGTTCGCACTCTATATACATACTGTTGGCGCTAGGCCAGCACCACCCCCTCGTACCTGATAAATTGGGGACGCAACCCGAGTATATTAGTGTCACGGCAGAGAGGTGGAAATCGAAACGCGATATCACGGGAACACGCGCCATGCGGCGAGTCCATATTGGCATTCCATCGGAAATGGTATAAACTCGAGGCAGTGATAGAATTGTTCGTCCGATCTCGACCATTATTACCTAGATGCGGCAACACCAAGCACTAGATTCCCGCTTGCCTTTTGACCCGCAGATACAGCCAAACCCCCAGCACCAGGGGCAGAAGCTGTCCCCGTCCACATACATACGGTGGCGGTCTCCTGCGGTCGGGATCCGGGGTGCAACGAGCGGGTATGGATTCTCGCCGATACATGTGATGTGCACGGGATGAGAAAAGAAAGGAAGATATTTACGCCGGCGCGTAACGCTCCTCGTCGAGTAGGGTACACTCCTCCCAACAGTCCACAACCCAGGCCTGTTGGACAATACGAGGAACCCTCGTCCTTGAGCTGAGTTTCAGCCTGACGTCCCTCGCACGTTCCGCCTCTAGGCTGCTACCTTTGGTGGTGACGAGAACAACATGGGTTGTTTGATCGTCTGCCAGTTGGCTGACCGTGCGTCCGCCTCCAAATCGCACATAGTAATCGAGCTTCATCGGTAGCAAACGGCCAGCGTCCTCCTCGAGAACAAGATGCACACGGCACCGGCCAAATAGGCTTCCCCTCAGTGACCCAGTTTCCAGCGTCGCCAGCTGCTTCAAGAGGCTGACAGTCCCGTCACAGCCACGACCCGCCCCGCTGCGCTCCATCGGCATCGATGTAACGAGGGCTCTTGCCTCGTCCCGATCAACATCTCTTGCAAAGCTGTCGCCGAGGGCGTCCACGTTTCGCCTCGCAAGACTACTCGAGGCGGGCGTCGCGTGGAACAAGTGCCTCTCCTCGAAAGGCAGAAGGTACGGGCGGTCCCGTTGCGCAAGGCAGTCGAATACCCACCGGGGTCGAATGATATCCAGGCCGCCGCGCTTGATGAGGGATGCAACCTTGACCACCCGCTTTTCAGCGATGTAGAGCGTGCTGGGGTCCGATCCTGGCCGCTGGGTGATCCGCCCGCCGTTCTCCCTGATGATGGCATCTAACCCCGACTGAGACACCCTCTCCGGCTCCGTTGCCCCGGAAAGAACGCAAAAGTCTATTCCGGCAAAGACTTTGGAGCCCCTTGGGACGGAATCCACGGCAGGTCCACCAACCTCCCGACCGGCAATGACGGGGCCCCGCCTGGCCTTCTTGACGGGCCGCCGCTTGCGCCGGTCCTCGATAGACATGTTTGTTTGCTCTCTAGTAGTTTCGTCGACCCGACTGCGAAGGGCTTGGAACTGCTCGACATCAAGGGCCGTGTCCCAGGCGCGATCCGTGCGAAGCCGGCGGAAACGAGGAAACCGAAGCGTCTCTCGCACGGCGAAGCTCTCGGAAGGGCCGACGCTGGCGGCCTTGACGGATAAAACGATGGAGTGGCTCGGTCGGATCCAAACGTCGGGACGTTCGTACTGAAGCCTGTCGCCTCCCGCTAGCTGGATCAGGCCACTGGGGGGGTTGGCAGGGTCCCAGTCCACCCACTTGCCTTCGGTATGATGGCGGATCTCAGCGTAGTCCTCGGCCTTGAAGCCGCCGCCCACCTTGAAGAAGCTGAGGCACTTCTCGGGATCGGCTCCGGCTCGGACGTGGTTCTCGCTGACTCGCAGGCCGCAGAGAAAACTAGAAATGGTGCCACCGCGGCGACCAGAGCCAAAATAGCCCCCTACAACGAGGCAGTCGAGGGACTCGCCAAACTCGGACATGTACTCGGGTTTGACCTTGATCCAGTCGTCGTTGCGGCTGTTGAGCCGATACATGGACCGCGGGTTCTTGAGGACCAGACCCTCGGAGGAGTCGGCAACGACTTGCCGCAGCCTCGGTTCCACGTCGTCCGGCGACAGGGCCACGGCAAAATCGTGTATTTCCAGCCGATTGGGGACCGGCCTCACGGTCTGCTCCAAGGCACGGCGCCTATCTCGCAGGGTGTAGCGCGTCAGGGGTTGGTCGTTAAGATACAGCATGTCGAAGACACGAAATACCGGGCGGGGGCCGTCCACGTCGTACGGGTTTTCGCGCGCGGCCAGAGCGGCTGTCTTCAGAGTGCCGAAGGCGACCATCTTACGTGTTAGAGGGTCCCATGTGACCATCTCACCATCCAGGATGAGGTTTCGCACACCATCTGCGAATGTGCCTTTGAGGTGTCGCGTGAGGGCTGCCTTGTCGTTCTCAAGTCCGTCGCCGTACAGACTGGTGTAGTCCTTGGCCTTGCGAGACCAAAAGCAGAAGCGGCGGCCGCCGGATATGTTGGGGTCGGCCTCCATGTGCATCTGCATGCGCTCGCCGTCCAGCTTCTCCTCAATCCAAAACTCGGGGTCTTCCGTGGTGGGTTTGAGCTTCTCGACTACCTTCTCGAAGGACGTGGCCATCTGAAACTGGGCCAGTTGTGGCTGGAAGCACTGCATGAGAGCAACTCGAGTATCACCCTGATCCAGCCGTACCTGCGGGTTGTATAGTTCCCAGCAGACCTTCCGAAGGCTGGACGATACGCTGAACAGTGCCTCGCCGTCCGGATGCCACAAGTCGAGAAAGGTCCTCTCGGAGGCCCCGACCTTGAGCTGCTTCAGGACAATGCGTATGAGCCACTGCAGTTCTTCGGCGTTCATTCTCTGGTAGAACACCTCGAAGATGGTCAGCTGCTCCGACTGGCCGCTGGCTGCTGCGAGGCGGTCCAGAAGCTCGTTCACTTCGCCGATCCGCAGATCGCCTATATCGCTGCGGAGTGGACGTTTGGCCAGCGCCTCGTAGCATCGCCCTGCGAAATCGCCGGCCATTCTGCCAGCGACCGTCTGGCCTGGGAGCTTCCAATGCAGCAGCTTGTAGCCATCTTCCGAATTCTTGTCGATCTTCATGAGCTTGACAAGGAGCTTCCCGATCGTGTTCTCCTTGAGCCCGTAGACTCCGCGGTCGCGGTCCTTGTCGGGGAGAATCAGGCGCAGCGCCGGGTAGAAATCATCGCCCACATCGGCTCGCCAGCGGGCAATAAACCTTTCGATGATGTTCCTACGTTGCTCGTAGGGCGAGGTCTTCTTCGCGGTCCCCGGTCGAGGTTGCCCTGGCAAACGCGGCCCGCTCTGGGATTTGTTCTCGTTGAGCGGGTTCAGAAGCTCGGTGAAGAGCGCCGAGAAGGGCAGCGTGGTCGAGTGGTTCCGAGGGCGGTGGGGGTAATTTTCCGCGACATCGAGGCCGTACTGTCTACCATCTTCCTCCACAGCGTCTGCCGAGGGGTCGTGCTTCATCGTTTGCGTGAGGGCGCGCTTCACTGCCGCGCACACCCTAGGAATACCGTGGAGGGGTGAAGTACGGCAGCATTCGTCGGCACTTGCCACATTCGTAGGCGGAGACCGCCGAGATGAACGTTAATGCCTGCTTGCCCCTTTGTAGGCGCCGGAGGAATTCCAGTTGCAGTGGCCAGGGACGGAGCCAGGTCGACGCCTTGCTTGCTACTGACGACTTCTTACTTTGTAGTGGTCGGTGGGCAGTACGGCGTAGAAGTATCCGGGGCCACCGGGGCGCTGGATGCTCCCCCCTCCTTGATGATGGGACTCTGGCTCTCTGGTTGAGATGCCAGTGGTCGGGTGGAATGCGGGGTGCCCACCGGTGTTTTCGTGACTGGGTGTCGCACGTGGTCAGGCGGTCCGCCGCCCCGGAAATTTCGCCGTGGGGTGCTGGCTCCACGGCGAATGAGCCCCGGCGGCGGGCGAGACGGGACACCGTTGTGTTGCCGTGGCAACCGATCGCGCTCTTCCAGCCTCAACCCGAAGCCCCGCCCAGACCAAGCGGCCAGCGGCAACAACACGCCACTATCTACCCACGCATCCTTCGGGCCCATACACTACAACGCTCCGGATTCAGACTCTATACTCCCCGAGACCTGCTCATAGCAGAGTCTTCTTGCACCCTCTTTTCTCCCTGCCAAGTGACGGCCTGCATACGGTGAAGCCGGCTGATACCAAGCTCGCCTCAATGCGCCGGGCATCGGCGGGGCTTGCGAGGTCGGGTATGCTGCAATTGTCTTCAAGCCGCTGTTGGACTTGCCACGCGCGCTAGGGCCCGGACTCTGGTCTTCAAGTTGGGCGGCGACGTCCACCCCCAGCCCCAACCATAACTCGATCCTATTTCATTGCCAAGGATGGATACCAGCTACCTCACCCAGCAGGTCGGTGCCATCATGGACCAGCTGCATGGCCTGTTCGACGAGATTGGCGTGCCGAGCCACGAGCGTGAGGCAAGAGAGGCCGAGGTGCGTATTGGGGCCCGCTGTCCCTCCCCCCGCCCACGACGGAGAACTGATTCGGGACGCGACGGTAGCTATTTGCCGTGCTGTCGGATGCTCTCCACAACCAGGTCCGCGTAGTAGCCGCCGAGAAAAAGACAATGATGGACGACGCACATAAAATGATCACGGCGATACGGCAGATGGAAATATCGCTCGGGGACGGCGGAGGCGACGCAGACGGTAGCGGAGATGTGCTCCACATCACGTTCCCGCTGTCGAGATGTCTCAGCATCCTCCGAGACAAGCACTCGCAGATCAGCAAGCTCCACCGCGAGAGATTCGAGCAGGTCAAGAGTGCGAGCTCCCCAGAGCCCCCTCCCTCTTCGCCTCGACTCGGACGCGCCCTCTAACATCACGAGCAGAACTAGTTCAGGCCCTCGAGTCGTACTCGTCGCACCTGGAACCGTCCTTCGTGCGGCTTCCGCTCCCTCCCACCTCGCCGGCCCAGGCGGGCCAGCTTGATTTCGACCTCTCGTCGTCGTACGTGGACAAGCTCGACGACGAGTTCACCCGCGTTTACGAGGAATACGCCCGCCGCGTCGCAGCGGTCCAGGCACTTGCCGAACACGTCATCCAGCTCTGGGCCGAGCTGGGCACGCCCCAGGCGCAGACGGATGCCGCTATTGTCAAGTACTACCGCGATGCGCCCGAACAGCTCGGTCTACACGAGGAGGACATCGCACGACTTCAGGGGCGGCGCGAGAAGCTGACCGAAGAGAAAAAGACCCGCGAGAGGCGTCTTCGCGAACTCAAGGGCACAGTGGAAGGCTTATGGGACCGACTGGGCGTCGAGGAACACGACCGTAAGGCATTCCTGAACGCGAACCGCGGTTGCGGGGTGCGACAGATCAACGAGTTCGAGGACGAGCTTGCACGCCTCAACGAGCTGAAGCGGCAGAACCTTCACCTTTTCGTTGAAGACGCCCGTTACCAGCTTCAAGAGCTGTGGGACGTGCTCTATTTCGCCGAGGACGACATGCTCGAGTTCACACCGGCATTTTCCGACGTCTATAGCGATGCGCTCCTCGAAGCCCACGAAAGGGAGATCGCCAGGCTCGAGACTCTCAAGGAGCAGCGCGCCCCGGCCCTGGCACTCGTGGACAAGCACAGAACGCTCGTGCACGACCGCGGCGAACTAGCCACCTCCAGCCAAGACGCGTCACGCCTGATGATGAGGGGACAGAAAGGCGAGAAGCGCGACCCGGGTAAGCTGTTGCGTGAGGAGAAGATGCGCAAGCGGATCGCCAAGGACCTCCCCAAAGTCACTGCAGAGCTCCGGAGGATCCTGGAACAGTGGGAGGCCGAGTATGGTCGTCCATTCCTTGTCCACGGCCACAGGTACCTCGACCTTCTTGAGGACGACGGCGCCCGGCCCACGCCCGGCCCGAGGGCCAAAACGCCCGCGGTGCGCCTTGCACCATCGACAGCGCCGGCGCCCAAGCCGACGCCCCTCGGGCGGGTCGGTGGCGGTGTCAAGGCGGTGGTGCCCGCTCGGCCGTCTACCAAGACACCCGGGGCCGATGGCGGCGGGGCCGGTCGCAACCACGTCGTGTTGCCGGCCACGAAAGCCGGCAGTAAGCAGAGCAGCCCGTCTCGAATCCCGGCCCGGGCGCCCCTCGTCAGCCTTAAGCATGGGACCAACTCTCCCGAGCGCCCGCGGCCCGACGCGGGGAATGCGCGGCAGGTTCCCGCCCGCCAGATGCGCGCACCGCCCCCCAGGATGCGCAATCTGGCACCGGCAACCGCGTTGGAGACGCCCTCCCAACCATGCCGAATCGCACATACTGGGTCGAGCGCCGACTTTCAACACAGCGAGTCAGACGATATATACGCGGAAAGCGACCGGCCGTACGAGCCGTACAGTCGTTGCACGTCGGAGCTGTCGCTGCAGCCACCGGTGCGGGCAGTAGAGCGGTTCGCGGTCTCGACACGGGCCCAAGCGCCGCCAGCGAGGCATATCTCCAACACATCCACAGCCGCCTCGGGATCCGAAAACTGGGAGACATACGACGACAACTCGGAGCCCGAGCTGGACGCGTCCGATACCTACTATGCCAAGATGAGAGCGGCCAGGGGAAAGCGACCCACCCCCGAAGGGGGATACGGCAGGGCGCAGGCCAACCAGATCAAGCGTCAGCGCGGGCTTGCGCCCGCTGTCCACGGCGATCTGGTTACCATGGACGGTCAGGGGAATCGGATCGTGTCGGGGAGCGAGTGGACGGACGAGGACGCCTTTTGAGTCGACTCAACCGGGCCATGGGAAATATCTACGCCGGGCGCGTGTGACGTGGATTGGCGTGTAGAATAGGGTCGTGATGTGTTTGTATGGGCGACGGTGACAGGACAGGCGTTGGTTGCTCATTTGAACGGACTGGGGGGTTTCATGGAGTGGAGGTTGGAGGCCGGACCACCACACGGGGCGACGGGAATTGGTTGATACACAGGTCCCATAACGTGGGCACGCCGAACCTGCCCGTGGCGCGGTATCGACGAATGCAACACAGGGAGAAAAGGGGAAGAGAGGGACTGAGCGCAGCTTGACCACTTGTCCTCGTTTGGTGACATGTTGTGGTCACTCCTGTGCACCCGCCTACTCCGTACGGCGAGAGTACTGGAACGGGCTCCTCGTCGGGTACTTACAGTACAGTACCTACCTTGTTACCGAGCACTGGCGCATGCGCCGTCGCACACGCCGCCACCGCACGCGCCACGGTGCTTATGTAACACGCGTCTCTCGGTATGTATACCTACCTATGTACAGTAGGTAGGCTCATAGGCTCATACTCCGTAGGTAGGTACTCATACCTGAGTACTTACCCTGACTTTCAGCTATCGGAGCACGATACCCGGTCTGCGCCTCCCGCCCTCCATCTCCCCACCACTTCACTACCTACAGAGCCAGCCTACCTATCTACCTATTCACGCCCATCGTGAAGGGCTGGTATCATTACGCGGTACACGCAACGCTCTTTGGGCCGGGGTACCGGCCTAACCTACGCCGCTCGAGAGAATGCACGATGCGGCCTTGACAGCTGCCGGCCTTGCGTTTGAGAAACAAAAGCACAACAAGGGAGCACCGTCGGGCCCGGCATACCTGACCCATGCCGAGGCCGCGCCGACGTCGTGGCCTCGGGATCCCTCGCCTCGTCAGGTGGGGGACGATACTCTGAAGCGGGAGGGTCTCCTAGCAGGGCGGCCATCAGAAGGCGGCCTTCCCAGGTCCGGTCCTCCTGCTTCCACCTATGGCCGTCCCCGCGTGGGTATGTCTAACAATGCTGCGCCGTCGCCGCTGTTAGCCGCAACGCTGGCAGCATCCCGCTCTGCGAGCACCAGCCCAGACCGTCGCCAACCCGCTGTTACGCACCCTCGCTCGGCCGAAGCCCAAGTAAACGCCAGGTCAGACCGGGGACGGAGCTACGATAGGGAACCCAGGGACCTTGCCCAAGGGCTGACCGTGAGGCTCGCCACCCCGGCGTTGGGTTCCCGGCCGAAGCTGCAAGGCCGGGGCAGCCTCCATGTCCCGTCACCCCTACTCCCCGGCAGAGGCGTTTTCGGCGTGCAGCGACACAGGAGTGGAGACTCGGGTCCGGGGGAGGCCCGCCTCAGCTCGATCCCGGCCTCGGCTCGGGCGGCGCAAGTGTCGGCAACGCGGCCCACGTCGCTCCCGCCACACCGGAATCAGGCAGCACCCCCGCCCAGGGTGGATTCGGCTGTGTCGTCCCTGGCGAGCGCCATGGTGGCGGGATCGCTGGCGTCGGCGCGACACCGGCTGGCGGCGTCAGCAACCGGTTCTAGTATCGGGGAGTATCCATCCTCGCACGGTTCCCAGGACAGCCCGCACGGCCCACCGCCGAGGCCAACGGCGATTCTACGAACGCTCCGGCCACAACCCACGGCCGACGACGAGGACGTGCTGCGCCAGCGCCAGAAGCATAACCGGCCCCTAGCAAACAGCAGGCATAGGCATCAAGAAGGTGCGAGGCGCAGATGGAAGGACGAGGTATCGGCCCGCGAGCGAAGGCGATACGAGGCTGTGTGGGCCAGCAATCGCGGCCTCCTGGCTGTCGGGGGCGCTGACGGTCGCGAACACGTTGTCAACGTGGTCGTCCGTGACCTTTGGAACCGGAGCCGTCTTCCCGCTGATGACCTCGCCGAGGTCTGGGACTTGGTAGATGCGGACGGCAGCGGGAGACTCGGGAAGACCGAGTTCGTCGTGGGCAGTATGCAACTTTGGGTGTCTTCATCTTGTATCCGGGATGACGTTGGAGAAGGAAGACGAGTGTCTTGTTCTCGACCTATCCATCCCCCTTTCGAACCCTTCCCGTTCTGAGCTTTCACTAACTGCCGATACTCAAGTGTGGTTGCTCGACTCGAGGCTGCGTGGCCGGAAACTGCCTGCCAGTATTGGCTCTGGCGTTTGGTCGAGTGCGGAGGGCTTTGGGAGTGATCGTCACGCTTGAGCTGGATGTGGGGTTGGGGTTGGGGTTGGGGGGAGGGGGTGGAGATGTTGTCGGGGGTTGCCGTCTAGTACTGC
>Ga0247777_1000513_pt1 | contig 11126 bp, 8 predicted proteins | sample UWRJL154409C5_FD_179937 | JGI IMG/M metagenome (GOLD analysis project Ga0247777, IMG submission 179937) | Plant litter microbial communities from Arlington Agricultural Research Station in Wisconsin, United States - UWRJ-L154-409C-5 | ecosystem: Environmental > Terrestrial > Plant litter >...
TCAGCTGGCGGATACGACGCCGCACGTTCGCCGGGTGAGGTGTCATGGAGAAGTGGAAGCTCAGAACGCCTTCCCGAAAGACGACGACATACATGTCGACCGGGTCCATGTACGTCTCGCTGTTGGGGTCCTGGTCGAAAGAGCGGTAGTTGACAAAGTAGTAATGCCGGAAGAGCTCCACCTTCTCCCGGGCCTCCTGCATCATGATGTCTTCCGCTGTCAGCGGATGGATGCCAAAGGTCTTGGACAGCACCCGCATCTCCGCCTCCGTCGGGCTAAGCACGTCGAGCCACCACACGGGGCGCTCCCCGTACTTGACCGGCTTCTGCGACTTAAATGCGGGGGAGAGTTTGGCGCCCGCGGCCGGCGACGCCCGGGGGTCCGCGGCCGGGGTAGCGGTCCCGGACGCATCGCGATCCTTGTCTTGGACGGGAGAGAGCGTCCGGTCGCGGCGGGTATCGGAGGGAGCGACGGGGTCCGCCGCAACAGAAGGCGCCCGTGACGGTAGCATGGACTCGCCGTTGTGGGCCAGACTGATGCTACCACGGTGCAGTCCCGCTTCCGGCTCGTCCTCGACCTCGGTTTCTTCCTCCGAGTCGGACAGCACCGGGCGGTCGGGCACGAAGAGTTCCTTGAAGCTTCCCCCGGGCTGCACCAGTTCCGAGATGGTCTGGCTGTGTATCGTGCTCTGGAGCTCCTCGTTGAAGTAGGTGAAGCGGTACGGGGCATCTTCCTCGGCGCGGAACCAGCCCTTGTTCAAGGGGCGGAGCCGGCCGTTGATGAGCTGCGGCTCCGTGATCTTCTTGGCGCGGCGTTCGTCGCTGCGGCCCTCCTTTTCGAACCGGCTCCATTCGTTCAGGAAATCGAGGTCGGGCCACTTCCTCCGCCTCCGCCGCGACCGTATCCGGTAGGCCGTCTCGGCGTGCATCCGCATCTCGTCGTCTGCCATGTCCGACATGCCCTCCTGCGGGAAGCAGACGTCCGCCTCCGCTATCAGCGGGATGGTCGGCCGTCTCCCCAGCAGCGCCGGCTCGCCCAGGAGGTCCGGCCCGTGGGTGGATTCGGTCCGCCTGGGAGATGCCGGCGCACCCAGCTCCTCCCGCAGCATCGCATCCCCGAAGCTCATCTCCAGCCGGTCAGTTGGTATGAGCTGGGGGCTGGCCGGGACGGACGGCGGATAGTTGACGTTGTAGTTGTCACTGGACGCGGAGAAGGGGTTGAGCAGCTTCCGTCTGCTGCTGCCCCTGCTGGAGTCCCTTCCGCTGCGGTGCGCGCTGCCCGCCCGCTCGTTGGACCCGTACCCGGACAATCCAAGGCCAGACTCGGCGGCGCGTAGGCGGCCGGTGCTGCTGGCCAGCAGCGGGACGGTCTCGTCCCAAGGCTCGTCCTGGTCCCCCTCATCGCTCTCCCGAGCGTGCACCGTCCGCAGCCTACTAGGCCCCTGGGAATGCTGGTGCAACATCGGAAACGTGCTTGACGAGGGGGGACCCGAGGGTCGCCGGGTTCGCAGGAAGGGCGACTGCTCGCGACGGTCGTGCGTCGCATCGTCGGTCTCGATGCTCGTGCCGCTCCGGTTCCGCCGGTGCATGTGGTAGAAGTCGTCGCGTGCGGCCTCGAGCGCCGGATCCTGCACGCCCGACGGCATGTCGTCCTGCGGGAGCGCGAACGACTTGCGTCTCGCGGCGCGCTTCTTCTTCCCGCCGCGGTGGTTCTTCCGTTTTCGAGGCTGGGCCATGGGTGCCTCGGACGGCCCTGGCCGATCCCTGCCCGCCGAATCCATGACGGCAAGCTTGGCTAGGGATGGAGCCAAGCTCGGAGCTCGAGAGACGAGCGGTTGGGACCGTCGTCAAACTACAGCGCTACAGAAGGCCGAGGGAGGATCAGAGACGTGGACGGCGTGAAGGTGAAAGAACCGCGCGGTGGATGGACAGGGCTGACGATTTAACGCCACTTGCGTCGTTGGAGAGCCTCGGCTTGCACTATTTAAGTTTAACTTTGCTGACTGCTTCCACCCGGGGGGGTGTATGAATTGCAATTGAGGAAGATTGGCAGTGGCAATATCGTTGAGGGAGCCGAATGTTCAACAAAAGATATTTACCAGCGAGCCCAAGGGCACAAGGTAAGCAAAGTCATCGAACCATTTAGATATACTAAGAGCTGAGGGGGACACTGACTTGGGCATCTCTCGCTTTGTGATGATGTAACTTGCGGTCTGGAGCTCAGCCGAGCACGCGCTAATTATATGGGTCTCGACCACCAATGCCCAGCCGCCTGGAATGCCTCCACCGGGACCCGCAAGTCGATAGCGGGCAAGTGCTTGCCACCCACTAAGGTGAGCCGCAAAGTTGATGGTTACAGTACCTGTCCATTACGGTGAGCCTCATCGGCGGACGTCATGGGGGGTGGAGGGGAATCGACGTCTGCGGCGGGCGTCCCTCACTCTCCCAAGTCAAGGGACTTGCGTTCGACCCTGAGGCTTGCCGCCAGATAAAATCTAGGGCTGATAGCACGCTTGTCGTAACGTTGCGCAAGGTTTCAGCGTGTGTACCTAGGTAGGCTCTGTAGGTAGGCTCTGTAGGTATGTAGGCAGAGAGTGACGAGGAGGACAGCCTTTTGAACGCGATGTGATGATACCTGAGGCTGCTGTGCCTCTGACCTCCGACCTCGTCCCGCTCTCCACTCGAACCTCCCGGAGATCCCGGATCCCCCGCGCCTGTCATCCTCGTCCTCTCCTCGTACGTAGAAATCCTCCCCAGTCCCTGAGTATCCTCCAAGCCCCAAGGAACAGCACGACGTACTCTAGCTACCGCGGACATGACCGGGTTTCCCAAGCTTATCCCTGCCTTTACGGCCCAGGTGCGTGTCGGCGAGCTGCACTCCACACAGAGCTCATCCTTACCTTCGGCCCTAACGACGCCTAGCTCCCCATCTCGGCGCCGTCGCAGATCGGCTCCGCGAGTAGCGGGGGTCTTTCGCACGTGTCCGTGCTGTCCGAAGGCGGCACCCTGAAGTCGGAGCCTGGGTATCCGGTGCAGCTTGACGCCGTCTTCGTGCACGGCGCCGATTACATCCGCTCCGACCCCAGCGGCCGGCACGTGCGGCTCGAGGTATCGAGCCTGATCAAGGACAAGGCTACGGGCGCTTTCGTGCGCTACAACTACACCGGGACCATTCCCTTGACCGGTCCGGCTGGGGAGGTTCTTGGGGGCAAGCAGGACGCCGGCACGACGGATTTTGGCGAGATCTGTAAGTTCCTCTTGTCGTCCCTCCTCTGGGAAGGGCTGATGCGGTGCTAGTTACACATGTATCGTTCGAGACGGGAGACGAGACGCTCAAAGAGATCCAGCACAAGGTCTATGTTGGCTCGGGGAGGTTCATCGTCAACGAGGGCCAGCCCCTGGTCGTCGAGTATAAAATCAGCGAGATCTCGAACTGAAATCGCCCTCGCGTTCATGGCGGGGCGTGAAACAGCGGATATCTTGAGCAGCTCCTCATGATTCCTATAAAGTCCTTAGTCAGAAAGGGTAACTATTCTGCCCGTCTTTCCTACGCGGCCCTCCCTCGCTAGGACCTGCTCTCATGCTCCAGTCCGATTCAAGCGCAAAAAAACGCCGACCATTGACCCCCCTTCCCTTCGTAGTTCTCGTGTAGGCAGAAGTGACTCGAGTCGGATGTGCCGGGCCCCCTATCTCCACCCCTGCGAGTTTCGTCTATTGGATGCCGAACTTGATAACGGTCGATGCCATTCCCCGTCCGCGGTGGGTCCCATCCATACCGGTCTTTCATGGACTCTCATCGCCACATCGCTGTGGTGCGGCCTGCTCAGGAAACGCCTCCTAGCTGGAGCAGGCGCTCGCCTGCCGCGACGTTGGCGTATTCGTGTGCCCGCGATCCGGGGGGAAAGGTGCCGTTGGCCGCCCAGAGATCGATGAGCGGCTGCATAGGCTCCAGCTCGTGGGGCTTGAGCATATCTAGGGCCGTGGCCGTCAGGACAAAGTGGCTGAAGCAGCTGTTGAGCTGCTTTTCCAAATTGAGGTGGTAGAAAGGGTCGAGGAAGTGGGCCCAGTAGAGATGGGCGTAGACGCGGAACATCTGGCGGAAGATGGTCTGGCACACGTCAAAGAAGTTCTCTGGGAAACCGCTTCGCTTACCCACCCACTCGCGCTCGCCTGTGAGCTGAGAGAGCGACACGGTGGTGTAGTTGGCGTTGTGAGAAAACGAGACGCCCGAGGCCTCGGTGGGGAAGATTTTGGTGTCGTCGATCTTGCCCGATATCCACCGCTGCATTAGAGTGATGTACTCATAGGCTGGCAGCTCCACAGGCTCCCGACGGGCATTTAGCCACGTGAACGAGTGGTTTCTGACCTGTCAGCTCAACCCCGAACACTTTTGGGGGAAGATCGCTTTACTGACCCTCCAGCCGACATCCGCGGGCAGGCGATCGGGTTGCAGACGGAGCTGCCGTCGTCCTCCTTTTCGTGGATAACCCGAACAAAGTTCCATAGGTTACGGTAGTGCTCGACAACTGGATTCGATTAGCCAGTGGTTCGCCTGGCTGGGAAACTGGACCCTACCCTGATGGGCAATCCATTCGCCCGAGTCCACCGTCTTGGGTCGGGCACTAAGCGTCATGAAGTTGCCCTTGACGATATGCTTGGCATATGCTGGGTTGAGCCAGATGGGTAGCGGTTGAGGGAGATGGTAGCCCTGGAGGATATCATTGCTGCTGGGGGCCATGTTTCCGAGATCGTCGGTGCCAAACGACAGGCCAAGCGAGGGCGAGTTGGGGAGGGGCGGGAGCTTGGTCGGCAGGTTCAGCGATAGTGACGACTGGCTGCCCTGGTGAGAGAGGTTTGTAGGAGACAACTGCCCCGAGGTTGACGATGTCGGGCTTTTGTTTGGCCCGCCGCTCTTGGTTGATGCTCCTCCTCGGAACCGGGCGTTTCTTAGAGAGGTTAGCTCGCTCTTTGCAGAAGCACCGGTTCCGCCTGGGCCATCAGCCATCGGACCATGCCGTGCAGCAGCATGGTCCGAGAAGATGACATGTAAACTCTCGAACGCATAGAAACGAAGCCCACTGGGCTTCGACCAGCCGACAGAAGAATGGATGTGGTGTAGCTGTGAGTCTGCTGCGATGGAACATGAGACGCGGGCGACACCTCCACACTGGGTTTTGCTCTTAACCAGGCTGTCAACGCCTTCACCGTGGCTTGCTCTCTTCACAGTCTTCTATCTGAGACTCTTGAACAAGGGATTTTGTGCTTGTTGGGACATAGTGAAGTAGAATACTCACATCCCTGAGAAGAGATTGGACATGATTACTGTCCGGGCGGCTAGGTGGAAAAGCCGTGGAGTTTGGTTTGAATTCGTCTTCGTTGGTTGCTGAGGAGTCCGTGAACTCGTCGGTTAGAAGCCAGGAGACAAGCCGTGAGTAAGACTGTCGGATGAAGGAGCGACTGGGGGTACAGAGCGAACACGCTTCGATATCACGAGGAAAGGGCGCGATCGTGAGGATCTGAACAGGAGGGATTGAAACGCAAGGGTTGGGGGATCGGCGCTACGGCCAGAAAGGGGGCATTGGCTGAAAGCGGGCCGATTTCGCGGACGGATTCTGGGGTTCGATTGTTGCTCCAGCCCCCCATTTGCCCTCCTTGAGCCCTATAACTGGCGGGGTATTTACTGAGTACATGGACTCATTTCTACGGACTACAGAGGGAGCACCGCCACTCGCACGGGCCATCTTCAATTGCAGGGATCCGTCACGCGGGAACGCGCTCCAACTTAAACTCTCAACTTTTTGTCAAGCACCTGAACGTCTTGACGTCCAAGCTCTCCATTCTCTCTTCCCAGCTGTGCCATTTTGGACCCATAACCCCGAACACTTGGACACTCGAACTGCCATAGGCATAATGTCAGATAAAGACGAGAGAGACTCGCTCAGTGGTGAGGATGATCTCTTCGGAGATGGAGATGGCGAGAACGGCGACGGTGGCAGTATCTCGGACCCGGAGCAGCTCTTGAGCGACCTGGATGAAGATGCTGAGGAAAGCGACGGGGGCAAGCGTTCACAAAGAGCCGGAGGTGCTGAGGATGGTCCTCCGTCGACCATCAAGGTGCAGACGGTCCAGATGTTCCGTCACCAGACGCCAAAACCAACAGACGGAACGGTACATGCATCCTGCTCCGTCTTCTCCGGAATTGACACCGTCGCTGACATCTGTAGCTCAAATCCCTCCGAGTCCCGCACTTCATCACTTGGAACCCCAAGGAGTACAAATCTGCGACGTACGAGCCCACACCGCGCGAGCTAGAGGACTCGAAGGAGAAGGACCCGAAGCCGGTTGCCCGTTTTCGCCATGATGCCGCCACCGGCGAGCTACAGAGCAATGCCACTTTCTATCGATGGGACGACGGCTCGGTTACACTCGCCATCGGCGACGAGCACTACGATGTGCAGACGAAGCCGATGGCACCCCCCAGCAACAAACCCTACGTCGAGGTGCAGGATGCGCACTACTATGCCGCCGCCGCCCATCTCCAGAGCAACGCCCTGGTCGTTGTCGGCCACATCGCCGAGCAATACGTGGTGCGGCCCAACCGGAGCGAGGAAGATGCCGCGCTCGCCGTCCTCAAGCAGAAGCTGGCCGACGCCTCGCGCAGCTCGCAGTCCGAGGAGAACATGATCATCCGCACGACGCAGGATCCCGAGCTCCAGAAGAAGCAGGCCGAGCTAGCTGAGAAGGAGCGCGAACGGGCTCGCCGCCGGCGCGAGAACGCGGCCGCGCGCCTGGACGGCAACGTCTCACGCTTCGCGCGCGGCGCTCTCTCCATCGGCGACCTCGAGGGCGGCCGCAAAGGCGCCAGCAGGAAGCGCGGCGCGCCCGGGGGGCCGCGGCAGAAGCGGCGTCGGCCCGAGTACGACTCGGATGATGATCTGCCCCAGGGCAAGGGTCGCCAGGAAGACTACGACCTGGAGGACGAGTTCATCGCGCCGAGCGACGAGGAGATTTCCGAGGGCCCCGAAGACGACGACGAAGATATCCTCGACGACGACGAAGAGGACGAGCGCCCGCGTCCTAAGCGCCCTAAGCCGGCTAAAAAAGATGCCGAAGACGACGATGTGGACAATGACGCGCCCGCCGCGGCGGACGCTTCGCGGAGAGGACACGGACGTCGCCAGATAATTGACGAAGATGACGAGTGATATAACGGCGGGCCAATATTCGTACCGACACAGCAGCGCCATAAGGTGGACCCGGGGCGGACCAAGATACCTCCAGGAGGCGTTGGCATGGGAAGGCAAGGCCAGGTACCTAGTTTCCCAGAATATCACTACCGAACTGCACAGCCTTCTCCGTGGCCTTCTCGTCTCTATATTGCCGTGTGCTGGAGATGTTGGTCTGGAACTGTGCGCGAGGGAGATGCAGAAACCTCGGATTTATGGAGGTGGTGAGGACGTTGCCGGTTCGGAAAATGTGGGGTGGTGCATGCATCTTCACATGTCATTCGCGAACCTCGCATCATCAACAACTCACCTAAGTCATGACACCGTCGAGGAGTTCGCAAAACCAACGGCTTGAAGTATCACTATCCCTGTGCCGCTGACCACCCCCTACTTAGTTGATCCTACCCTACTGTACTTATTACCCAACGACCTAGTCCAGCCCAGGCCCGCCCCCCGCCTCGACGCCATGTAGACGACGCGGGCCGGCCGAATCGAGGGTCTTCGGTCACCAGCCAGCGGATACGATGTCGCTCCGGATTTGGATCTGGGGGATCCTCGCCTTCCCGCTGACCATACTCAATTGGCTGCATCGGGTCTACGTCTACTTCCTTCCCTTCCTCGGTCGCGGCCGGGCCCTCGACACGCTGTGGCGGGACCTCGGCGATGCGGAGACCTTTGAGGAGTGGGAGAAGGCCGGCCTGGCCCTGGACCATCACTATAATATCGACTATTGGTTTGTTTCCCGCCCCGCGTCCCGGCTTTCCGGTGCTGACGGCTGTGGCCTCGTCCCAGGCGGCGGGATGACAAGTCCAAGGACTACGCCTGGCAGCTCATCAGCGAGCGGCTGGGCGCCTTCGCACTGGCCCTGGAGCAGGGCAACATACAGGCCCTGGTGAACCTCCTGCAGTCGGGCCTGGTGCGCAATTTGGGCAACATCACGGTGCCCAAGCTGTACAACGTCTCTTTCGCCGGCACCAAGTACCTGATCGAGAATTACATCCTTCAGGTGTGCGAGGTCATCTCCGACCTGGCCGCCCTGCCACCGCCCGTCTTGGCTTCGCCCGGCGGCGCCATCGGCGGGGGTCCGGTGCCGGCGAGCGCCGTATCGGGCCTGCACAGCCTCGAACTCGCGCGGGCCGTCATCGAGGGTCGATGCAAGCTGCGCCCGCCGGGCCCCAAGAAGGTGCTGTTCAACAACCTGCGGCAGAGCTTCGGGCAGACGTCGTTGGTGCTGCAGGGGGGCAGCATCTTCGGACTGTGCCACCTGGGCGTGGCGCGCGCGCTGTTCCTGCGCGGCCTGCTGCCGCGTGTCATCACGGGCACCGGCACGGGGGCCCTCGTCGCCGCCCTCGTCGGGATCCACCCCGACGACGAGCTGCCAGGGGTGCTGAGCGGCGACAAGATCAACCTCGAGGCCTTCGGCGCCCGGGCCGGCGACGGGGGTGCGCCTGCGGTCGTGTCCTTCCGCACGCGCCTGGCCACGCTGCGCCGCCGCATCGCGCGGTTCTGGGCCGAGGGCTACTTCCTGGACGTGCGCGTGCTGGAGCAGCTCGTCCGGGACAACGCTGGGGACCTCACCTTTGAGGAGGCCTTCCAGCGTACGGGGAGGGTGCTGAATATCACCGTCGTCGCCGGCGGCGAGGGGGAGGTCCCGTCGGTGCTGAACTATGTCACCGCCCCCAATGTGGTACGCTACTCCCCAAACACCACCCACTACTCCGACCCAGCGTGAGAGCCGTCGACTAACATGCCCCCCTCGGCGTAGCTCATCTGGTCCGCGGCCGTTGCCTCCAACGCGTCGGACGCGGCCTGGTACGGGCGGCAGAAGACGCACATCCTGTGCAAGAACGGGCGCGGCGAGACATCGCTGTGGCCGCTGGCGGACTCGGTGCACTTCCGGCACTGGTCGCACGGCGGCAGCACGCCGAACGGAGCGCGACACCCGCCGCTGCAGCGTGTGGCACAGCTCTTTAACGTCAACCACTTCGTCGTGTCGCAGTCACGGCCGTACCTGGTGCCATTCCTGCGGCCGTCGATGCGGCCCCCAGACATGCGCGGGGCGGCGGCGACGGCGCTGGCGCGGTTCCGCCACTACGTCGTCGCCCGCGCGGGCCACGGTCTGCGCCACCGGTTGCAGCAGCTGGCGGCGCTGGGGTCGCTGCCGGGCCCGCTGCGGCGGCTGCTGCTGGACGAGGCGTTGCCGGGGGCGCCGCACCATCTGCTGCTGGTGCCGCAGGTGCCGTGGGGCGACTACGGACGGCTGCTGGACGCGCCCACGCCGACGAGCCTGCGGTACTGGATCCGCAAGGGCGAGAAGAGCGTGTGGCCGGCCGTGGCCGCGCTCAAGATCCGGTGCTCGGTCGAGCTGGCCATCCGCGACGCCGTCGAGGCCCACCACCTGTCCGAGGCCGAGCGGCGCAAGCGGAGCGCGCTGGGGCTGGCCAAGATGCGGGGGCGGTGAAGTGTCGGTTGTACTGAGGAATCAGACCGGGTCTTCGGGGCCTGGCGCCTTGTAAGGGGAATGGATGCCCTATTGGCCTTTACAAACCTTCATTCAAGGCATTCCTTACCCGCCTTGGTACTGAGGAGGCGAGCCGGACTAGGAGCTGCGTTTGGTTTGGTCAAGGGGGGGCAATGGCAGAAGTGAGGAGTAGTGCTAGGACGTAGTGCGAGAGGAAAGAACTACTGAAACTACATTGGCCTGCCCGAGACTTGGATGTTGACGTGAGATGGAATCAGTACCTCTCAATGGCCTCCCACAGGTGACCAAATGGGATGTTAACTATAAGCGGGCCTTCGTGCCTGCCGGGATACCATCTCAAGGTCAAGCGGCTGGCTTTCGCCGGACTCCCTTTTACAGCGAACCCATAATCCATCTCCTCCCATTCCCCGGTCCTGTAATCAACCTTTCTCTAGCACGCTTGGCACGCCCCCCTACTTTGGAGCAGAGTCAATGGCAGCACATTGTGAGGCTGCCGGGAGGCGCGTGGAATCGTCCGATGCCGCCGACACAGGTCAAGATCGGTCGATGGCTTGACATGCCGCCCCCGCTTCCCCGCCCGTTCCATCGTCGGCCGTGTCGACAGCCTCACTTTCCCTGGTACGCTGCATGGAGGCGGCGCAGCCCGTGCCCGTCGGGGGAAATAACCGAAAAGCCAGGCCGTCATAAGATTTAGCGAAGCAGCGCGTACGGTCCGCTGCAGAGATGCGGCGCATGACATGGACGGGCGAAGCCCGAATAGGTATCCATGTAGTATTCTCCCCAGGTCTGTCCATGGAGTATGGACGTAGTAGGTTCCTTCCCAATCCGGCATTACTTCTGGAAGCCTTGGCGAGCGGGTCCGATGACGACATGGGCAGGGCTTGAACATTTTTATTTTTCCAGAACACTGGAACTGGAACAGCCAAACTTCCATCTCGCGGAAAACGCACCCGAATCCCCGGAACGACGACGGCCTCTCGTGGTCTCCTTCGACGAGTTACAACACGTAATACCCGTCGCCTTACCAGGACTATATCGCCCGTATCAGTCGGGCGTCCCGAAACACAGATGGATCTCCGGGCACGGCCGCTACCCTCCCGGGTTCGTTGGCTGCGGGAGCCACACCGCGACGGGCCTCTGAACAGCTGACCTCAGGGGCATGCAGCTCAAAGTCCGTGTACCACCCCCAACGCCCTTTCACGGAACCCTCTCGCTCTCTAGATCGCGGCGGTGATCCCCCGGCACCAATGAATCAACCACGCGTGTCTGGACCGAGGGGGGGGCGCAGCGCCAACGATGGGCGGAGTGCAACACATGGTCGGCGGCCCAATGCCGTGACTACCGGACAAGATGGTGTCGACGCAGCGAGATCATCTCCGGCCCAAGGGAAACTGCCGTGGACACCCTATCTCGGACCCT
>Ga0247777_1000514_pt1 | contig 11123 bp, 5 predicted proteins | sample UWRJL154409C5_FD_179937 | JGI IMG/M metagenome (GOLD analysis project Ga0247777, IMG submission 179937) | Plant litter microbial communities from Arlington Agricultural Research Station in Wisconsin, United States - UWRJ-L154-409C-5 | ecosystem: Environmental > Terrestrial > Plant litter >...
GCCTTCTCTCGGTTGTCTCTTTGCGATGATGATCAATTACGAACAATCCAAATCTTACACCATTATGGGGACTCCAATAAGACTCTAGAATTACACTGAGCAAAGCTGTCACGACCACCGCACGAGCGTCTACTTCTGATGCTAGCTCTGCCGTTGCTGACACTCTTTCAGGCAAACAGACCCTACCGCTGGCGGGGCTATTCCCACGAATTGTTGCGCACATATATCCATCGTTTCTAAAGGTACGCGCCGGTCTCCGCTTCGTCTCCTACGAGTACCCTCCCTCCCCCTCCGTGATGATAAAACACCAAATCTAGGATTTCCTCTTGCCGAATATACAATGTGGAATCTCTTGTTTCAGCCTTGTCTGACCGAAAGCTCTTCTCCTGTCGATGTGCTCCCACGCATTCGCGAAACGCTGCTAACTTGGCTTCGCGGCAGGTGAATACTTGCCCTTCGGGGAACCCACTCCCTCCCTCCCGACGGCATGCCATCATGATGAAATTTGAACGAACGGGCGGACATAAACGAACCCCTCTCGCCTCTCCCTTTTCAAACAAGGACTTACAACCCTTGTGGGGGGAGCCCGACTGGACTTTCTTGTTGAGAAGTCGTCAGCTGATACGGCACCGTCGTCGAGTTGTACCATGCTCTATTGCGAGCTTCTTGCTGACCTGGATGCCGGTAGGTTGTAGCTTCAAACAGAAGAATATGGACGACTCTGACTGGACCTTGGCTGCCGCGCAAGCCCTGACGTCGTCACTCCCACCCTCGCCTTCGTGATTCTGCTTACTTGCCCTCGCAGAAGATGATAAGCCGAATATCCTTGCTCAGGTACTATTTTCTCCGTCCTCCCGTGACGATTCTTCCCTACCTGATGATCCTTATTCACACTGTTTGATCTGGTCTTGTGCCGGAGATGAACATTAACACAAATCTGATTTAATGAGGTACGTTTCATCCGACCCTCATCAGACCGATATCCAGCTGACATCAACCCTTCAGACTGAACTTTGATACTGCCTATCCGTACGCCGACGCGCTGGAATTGGAAGCAATGCTGACGTTCATTCCATACGTTAGGTATCGTATCCATATTTCCGGCGGCGAGAATACTCTCTTTCCGGTATGTAGACATCTACGTCTTCTTTTCCGCCTCTGAGATGATAAACCTTTGCTGTACCACTGAAATTACGATGTGGAAACAACACCTAGGAGAACTGAAACGTGCACTCCTATGCTTCAAGTTCGATGCACAGAAAGTCAAATGACATCGGCTGACAGCTTGGGCAGGACTGAATTTGAAACGTTTCCCCTCTGCTCTTTTATATCGCCTCGCAAGGGGTGTCATCGCTTCGCAGGAGCGGACCGGCAACCTCTCAAGATCACGTTTCGTGGAGGTGAACAGTATAACTAGCGAGTTGACTGGGGTCCTTTCATTTTGGTCAGCTTCACCAGATAGATTACTAGCCATGGACTTCCACTGGATTCCAGCGACGAGCTTCTCATCCAGTTTGTGTATGCTCTCGTCGCCCCACAGAGGGACGAAGGGATGTCTGCCGGACACGGCAGGCAAAAAAGGCGTCCGGCCTCTGGGGCAGCGAGCATCCTACTGCTTCAACTGCAACCTGGCGTTCCATCCCACGATGCACCGTAGCAGATCCCAGTCCCCATCGACGCCGACCCAGTCGGTAACCACGACACCGGTGGCGGCGGCCCCCACGGACAAGCCGCCGGGCCCCTTGCCTGCCTCTCCGTGGCGTATGCAGAGATACTCGATGATGGCGGGGTTCAGGCGCGCGGCGATCCTCTCGGGCCAGCAGCTGGCGTTGAAGAAGTTGCTCGCGCTGAGGAAGTTGATGAAGACGGGCCCGGGCTGTTCGGGGCGCGCCTCGCCGGCCCGCTCGAGGTGGGCGCGGGCCAGCTCAATCTTCTTGTCGATGTTGCCGGCCTGCTCGACCTCGTAGAAGTCCTGGACGCGCAGCAGGCCGCTGCCCACGGTCCCGTCGGCGCAGTTGTCGGGCCAGGCGGACCCGTCGATGCCGCCCCAGCCGGGCTGCTCGGCGCGCAGGCCGTCGTCGAGCCCGAAGCGGCGCACCAGCACCACCTTGCCGCGCGCCTCGCCCAGCGTCGGCACGTGCGGTGCCGTGTGCCACCGCCCCGCCGGCACGCAGTACCGCGCGTGCAGGTGGCGGCTCAGGTCCGCGTCGGACCCGCGCCCGGTGCCCTCGCGCTTGAGCGACACGAGGACCGTCTCGCGCGGCTGCGCGTCCAGGAAGCCGTACACGTCGGCCAGCAGGTCGGCCAGCCATCGCGCGCCCGTCAGGCTGACGGGGAAGGCCGAGTGCACCAGGGCGAGGTCCGACGACGCGGCGCCGGCGCACGACACGCGCACGTCGAGGAAGCGCACGCCCGCGTCCAGCTGCGCGCGCACGCCGACCGCCTGGCACCGCACCGACGGCAGCGCCGTGTGGCAGGCCGGGCTGTTGTGCGTGCCCGGCACCGAGAGGGCGGCGAGCGGCACGGCGTCGGGCAGCGTCGCCATCCACGAGGCCAACGCCGCCGAGGAGAAGACAGCGAGCGTGGCGCCGGCCGCGACGTAGATGGCCGTGAACTCGTGCGGAGCGGCGGGGTCGGGGCCACCGCCGCCGCCGGCGCGGCGCATGACGACGGACCGCGGCGAGGGCGCGGGCGCGTCGACGACGTAGCGGTGGGCGGTGCCGGGCTCGGCAAAAGTCAGGCGCAGGACCTCGCGGGCCGGGTCGGCGGCGCGGACGGCGGTGGCGCGCGAGGTGAAGGGGGCGAGGACGACGTCACTGGCATCCTCGGCCGAAACGGGGGCGGCGTCGGGGCGGGGGGCCACGGCGGGCGGGGTGGCCGTGGCGTTGAAGAAGGACGTGATGGTGGTCGTGATGTTGGCCAGGCCGCCGGGGCTTGGGACGGGGTCGCCCTCGAGCCGCTCGACGCGCGTGAGTTCGAGCGGCGTCGCCGTCAGGTTGCGGATGGTCAGGAAGGCCGGTGCCATTGTTGGATCCGTGGCTGCTGGTGGCCGGCTTCTCGGCGGACAACAGCAGCAGCTCATCCTGGGCCGGGCGAGACAGGGGAACCGAGGCTCAAGACACCGGGGCTGGGAACATGACTAATCCGTAGGACGCACCTTTTGAGGGCTTTATGAACGGAGTACAGCTGGGGAGGCGGACGGTTGGGACCCGGGCTCCCACGACAGCCTTGGCTTAGCGGCATCGTGGTCGAGTCGCCGTCGGCACCGTTCAACATGGGGCAAATTTAGAGGCTGCCTTGGCGGGACAGAGTCTCGACGTTCATTGGCCGCCTTTCAAGGGCTTCGGCTTCAGCTGGGGGCTCAGGAGGCTGGCTCGGCTGGGCAGCCCTCGGCGAGCTCCGGCGGGGTTGCGGCTGAGAGCGAAATCCTTCAAGAGCTCCTTATCCTGGGTCTCATCTAGAAAGTCAACTGACTGCCGCTGTCCCGCACCGAGGTATATATGGTCGACATCCAGCGTGGAGTTCCAAGACTGCCCTTCCTTGATTTCCGGCCGGCGAGCCTGGCTGGACCCTTGAATAGGGAGCTAACTACCTACCTTCTGTTCACTACCCCGAGCCTGACGTCTCCATACCCCATGCCATGCCACATTTGAATGCAATCATGAACACCTGAGTTTAATGCTAATCTTCGCTTGATCCTGTGAGCGCTGCAAAGGAGCCAGGTCGTACAGCGGCGTGCGCTTGCAGGGCACAATCCGCAACGCCGGATGATGTTAACAAAGGCTTCGTAATGAGGCAAGGCTTTCCATTCGTAATGAACCGTCCATGGCCCGTCCCGCCACAGCAAAGCCGCGACTGGCTCCGGACTCCATGGTCCATCAGGTGGCGCAGCGGAGAGGGCATCCTGGGGCCTCCTAATCTTCAGCTCTCGCGGACCCTCTTAATGCTCGTGCCGGCTGCGGAATCCCTGCCGGCCTCTCCGCCGCCGGCGCCGACGGGCCGCTCCCGCTTCTGCGCTCTCCGGTGATTTACTTCTCGCACCATGACTTCGGGGCCAAGCACGTTTCTCGAGCCGTTGATGTCGAGGCTGGCGTCTACCTCGATGCGCAGCGGCCGAGGCCGGCCGTCCTCGTCGATCATGGGGATGCCCACGTGGGCCGAGCTGGCTTGCCGGACGGCCGCCAGGACGGCGTTAGCGATTTCCGAGGCATACTGCGCTGGGGTGCCGAGCAGCCCGATGAAGTTGTCGTCGCCGGCGGCGCGAACGCCGGCGTTGACCCGGATCTCGATAGGCGAGCGCGTGGTGTCCTCCTCTTCCGCGTCCTCCTCGTCGTGATCCATGGGGCCGCGCGCGAGGAGAATGTCGCCGTTCTCGCCCGTGGGGTTCGCGAGGAGCTGCCGCAGGTTGGCCTGGAGGACGCTGGCCTGCTCTACCGTCAATCGAGGGGGCGGAGTGTAGGCCGGCGGCTCGTCGAATGGGTTGACAGGCTCAGCCCTTGCTACACCATCCGGCGCAGGTAGTGCCGGTGCCGACGGCGACGCCGCGAGGTTCGGGCCTGGAGAAGGAACATCGGGTGCGGGAGGAACTAGCGGAGTGTTGGTACCGCTGCTTTGCGGCCCGGATGAGAGTCGGGTCCCACTCGATGCCGGTTCAGAAGCTAGGGCAGCAACCGCTGACGGGCTGTGTTGGTGGGGAGAGTGAGCCTGCCTCGGAGGCGTGGCCATGCTGCCCGGTTTGGCGTGCCCGGCAGGCAAGTCGATCTGGGACACGTCTGGACGATGGCTGTGGTACGGTGAGCCCTCCAAAGGAGGATATTCGTATATTACCTACTCGCGACGGGAGTCCGAGGTACAGTAGTACGTGGGTGGGTAGGTAGGTAAGAAGGCAAGTGAGCTCGCAGAACCAAGTCGTAATGAACAGGAGGCGTGTTCCGACTCCGTTTGCTTGAGCGGGAAAGGAAGGTTCACACGGAAGCGGTCAGGGCAGGCAGGCACCAGACCTCGGAAAGACTGAACGTCACGGAAGACAACAAGGTGTCGATTGTGGTGACGGGATGAAACGAAGTGTGGCAACTGGCCTGAACCCAGTGGTGAGGGTATTGATAATTGATTATTGGTTATGTCAAGTAGCGACGCAGAGGTGGAAAGCGGTTCACCTGACGGGGTATTGTTGCTTGGATCTAAATAGTAGCGGGGATTTTGTAACGTCCAGACGGAAACCCTCTGCCCCGCGGACCACCGAAAAAAACGCCGCCCAGGTCCGTCTCTGTGGTGTTACGAGGCCGTCGGAAGCCAATTAACTCCTGACCAGGCGCGGAAAGAGAAGAAAGGGGAAAGGCCGGGCGGGTGGAATCCTATTGTTCCCACGCGTCGGGTGTGCCGTTCATCCTATTGTTCTCCGTTTTGGCGTCGAGGTCGTCCCCTATTGTGCACCCTTTCGGGTCTAGCTCCAGCGGGAAGGCATCCGTGCGTCGCCCTACAGAACCAAATCTGAGATCGGTGTCTGCATTACGGAAGCAGCTGAACCCTCAACTGTCAAACTCTCACCTCAGCACCCGTTGACTGACTCTATTACCGGCTGTACAGACGGCTCCTTTTATTGCCCCGGCTCTCTCGGCGGATATCCTCGGCGGGCGTATGGTCCGCCACAGTCCATGGGATGGATAGGGTCGGTCTCCCCACTTGCGTCCCTGGGATCGGGAAGTACCATCCGGCGGAAACGGCCGATGGCAGAAAACACGTCGAGCGTGTTCACGACGCACGAAGTTAAATAAGGTGCGCACAAGGCTGTTGTCACGATTATGGGCCAACCTAGTGTATCCATACAAGGCTCCATGGCTCGACGAACGGCCGCTATGGCTTCCAACCGCAGTCCGCGCCCCTCGACGACAAATTATATGGGTACAAGCCATTGTCTGTTCCTCGGACCGAAGTCGTCAAAACGCCCCCCTGTCCCGGACCCCGATTCCCCCATACGGAGACGACCTTCTCAAGCTCGCCAGGTCTTGGCGTCTAACCCTCCCAGGTGTAGTTGCCGCCCATGTTGACCAGCCAGATGAGCGAGTTGAACTCGACGTCGAGCTGCTTGATCTGCCACCAGCCCTTCTCCTTGGTCGTGTGCAGGATGCTGATGCCCTTGCTGGGCTTGTTGGCCTCGCCAAAGGTCGCGTGCCACTGCAGCCCGATGGCCTCGCAGCCCACGGCGTCGACCGAGTCGACGACGAGCGGGAACGGTGGGTTGACCAGCTGCGCCTCCATGAAGACCTTCTTGGACGCGAAGGTCGGCCCGCCCAGCGGCTGGTTGAGGAACACGTTGATGCTGTCCGAGTTGTCGACGAAGCCGTCGGCGCAGTACTTCTCGCAGTCGGCCGGCTGGTAGTTGGCGATCAACCGCGCGTACGCGTCCACCATCTCCTTGGCGTCCGCTTCCTTCATACACTCCTTGGCCGGCGCCGTCTGGCGCGTCTCCACGACGGGCGACGCGAGGGCGGGGGCGGCGAGCACCGCTGCGGCGAAGAGGAGGCACGACTTCATGGTGTGGGCGGGAACTTGTCGGATTCTGCGGTGATTCTTTCTCGAGTCGGAGGAGCGTGTCTGTCAGAAACTGCCCTTCTCCTTGCCTCGACCAGGCCCCTCATATTTATAACCTTTCCGGGTTGTGGGAAAGTCCGTCCCAAGTCCGACTGTTGTCGTTCTCCTGCCCACCACGTCCGTCATTGTGGAGAACGTTCTGCACTCCGAAGCCGGTAGAACGGCCGGTATACTAGGACATGGCGTCACCTGTCAGTGGTGTCCGGGAAACCAGAGATGGGCGGGCGCATTTACCCCGGCCCCGACTCCGACATGCCTCCATATTGGTCACCACGGACGTCCGATTCTTGACCTTGGCCGGTGGGTCTCTGCTTCCGCACTTCTCCCGAACCGGGTTCAGAATCGCCAACCGCCCCCAAGCGCTGCATTGCCAAATCGGTTGCCCGGCACAGCACGTGCTTTCCCCAGACCTCGGTCACATTTATCCACGCCCCGCGCTCACTGGGCCCGGGCCGCCGGCCGCCCCCCAATATCCGTTTCCCATGCGATTGGGGACAGAAAACGTATTATTGTCCGGGGCGGGTCCACCTGGATGGACATGCATGCTCCACCGGAGCCGACCAGGGGTGTGTGGCGTTGGAGCACCAGATCGAAGCCGATAGCTCCTATCCTCCGCCGCCAGGCTTGATGGTCGGCCGAAAGAAATGCGCATCAACTCGCTTGATTGGGTTCGGCCGTCGTCTCGTCACGGGCCACTCCGTCCATCTTTGAACAGCACTTGTATAGTGCCCAGAGCGACCGGAGGACCCTCGGGGAAGGCCAGTCCTCGCCGAGCTTCTGCGGAGATAGAGAGCGTTCGTCCACGGAGTCTCGTCAGGCGGAAACTCAGTTCGCGGTCCGACTGCCCAGAGACAGGAGGCCGTCGGTCGCGGGGTGTGACGTGCCCCAACCCGTAGGCTCCGTCGTCACCCTGGCTGGGCGTTCCTCACGGAAGAGTGTTGCGCATGTTTGCGTTTTTATTTTCTCTCGGCCCCTCATGTTTTTGGGTCCCTCGGGGACACTGTAGGCTCCCCGAAGAGTGGGTGCATGTCCCCGCCGGTTTCTTGGACATGTCCCGTCATACTTGCACAACCCTCCACACCAGACCAGTCGGCATCCGCCGAGAGTTGTGCCATATCCGAGCCTGGGACCGTTGTCCGGGACTCGTCAAACATGTCGTACATCTGTCTAAGTCTTGCCGTCTCTTGGAGGTTTGCCCGGCTGATCGAATATCCCCTTTGTCGCCCCTCTAAGATCACCGTGTGCCACGGAAAGGTGGGTAAGCTGACCGGCTCTGGGTCCAGGTCCCAGAGGAGAAGGTCCACCAGGGTGATCGATTCCAGCCGACTGGGGTTCGGGTTCCATTCCTCCAACTCTGGCAAACTGCCAGGGACACCTGATGCCGAGCCGGGTGTTCTGCTTGTTTTGAGTTTCGGTTGTCGCTTCTGTCCCTCCACGTCTCGCAGGACCTCCCGGCTGATCGACGTCGCCGGATGGCGCCCTACCAAGAGAACCCTGTCCCACGGAACCGATGGCAAGTTCACTGGCATCAACAGCCCTGGACCCTCTGCCCATTCTTCCAGCTCCGGCAGAGTGAAAGGGCGCAGCCTCAACGCACCACGTGGTGGCTCACCAGGTTCGCTCGTGGCGGCCTGGTCCATCTCACCTGCAGTCTGGCCGAACGAAACGGACCCGGTTTCTACCCAACAATTGCTTGCATCAAGGGCGGACCGCGCCGCCGGCTGGCTTATCGATTCGTATCTCACCGACGCAGGGACGCGTGGTGTTCCTGGGTTGTCGTCATGTGTTTGTTCATGCGTGTCCGCCGTTCCTAGCGCCTCCTGGGTTAGGGAACCCCTAGCGGGTGCCGTGGCATCTCCGAAGGTACATCGCCTCGGATCGGGAGTCGGTGCATCTCGCCTTTCGGCACTCGGGGTGGCGACCGTGCTGGCAGGTGTAGGGGGGTATGCGATCGGTCGTGGCGTCAAAGCATTCCTGGTTCCGGCAGCCGAAGTGCTGGCCAGAGCCACGGGAGTTGGAACAGAGAACGGCGGCGGAGGGGCCGCCGGTTCCGTCGGCCGCACCACTCCCGGCGCCTCCCGTGCCCCTTCTCTGTATCGCGAGAAAAGAGCGGCCTCTCCATGACTGATGACGTCCAGCAACCGTTCCTGGTCCGCTTCGCCGAGGTTCACCCCGTGATCCGCCAACCACTGGCGCATGAAGGGCGGTCTGTTTCTCGCCCCCCACTGGACGTACTCATCCGTTTCATTCCCCGTGACGTACGGGGAGGATGGTTGATGAACACCTGGAAAAATCCTGTCCCAGAGCGAGTACCACTGCTCCTCAGGAGACTTGTTTTTATCGGACCAAGCCTCCAGTGTTTCTTCACTCACTCCCTGGTATTCCACCGCACCACAGCCGTTTTGAGTTGTATGGTCACTGAGTGCTCCGTCGCCGGGAAACTCGGCTTTGCACTTCGGACAGGCGTTGTCCGGGATCTTGTGGTTGAGTGTACGGCGTAGGTGCTGCTTGACGTAGCGAACGTCGGCGTGACCGCTACGACACCGAGCCCACCGGGCTGGGTTTAATTTGAAGAAAGGACACGCCCATTTCGCGGGAGTTGGGGTGTTTTCAGGGGTAACTGCAGGGTCCGTAAGAGGCGCTGGTCCATCTCCCTCAGGTTGTTTTCTTTTTCGCGGCGTCCGCTTGTCGTCCTCGGGAGGTCCGTCCGTGTTCAACGAGCCATCCGCGGTTTGACCCTCCTGCTGACGTTGCTGTCCGCCCACTTGACTTTGAGGTGTCGTAGTGTTGCCGCATTCTATTGGAGGACCTACGGCTTGGACAGCCAGGCCTGCCGAAGTCTCGGTGGTCGCAGTTGGCCACGTCTTCTCCAGCTGCTGCCCCTTATTCAATCGACCTTCTGTCCCCCTCACCAGATGGCGTTCTCTTTCCTGCTGCTCCCTCTTTCGCCGTCGTGTTTTCTTTGATTCATTCTCCGTGTCTTCCTCCTGACTCCCCCTTAAAACCCCCCATGATAAGGTATTTCTGGTTTTACCTTCAACTCTATGTCTCTCCGTGTGGCACTCTCGGCAATAGATATGTTGACAATCCACGTTGAGGCATTGCTTCGTAGTAGCACAGTTCATAACCGCCTGGCTGAGGGGGCATCGATGCTATCCGCCGACATGGTCAGCACTCTAGCGGGATGTACACCGGTTGGGTGCATGGTTGACTACTAACGCATTGCCATGTATAGACCGTCTCACTGTCGCGGCCCATCTTTCGCGTCCATCTCCGTAACACATGGAAGTGGCGGAGTACCCATGTGCGCGTTCAACGTGGTGTCGAAAATTTCTGAGGTCGATGGAGTTGAGGTATTTGTCAATGTGAAGGAGCCAAGTATCGACCTGGAGTTGTGAGCCGAGCATCTGCGCTGAATACCATTGAAGTTCAAGATCACAACCGTGATCGCGTTCCGAGTGTATGCTTGTAAGGTATCTTTTACCTGGTTCTACGAGTTTCGTCGTGTCCAGTAGAGGTACCGTCTACCAAAATCTGCAGGTGTGCTGCAAGCTTGCTGTAAGCCAATGGGCGAGCGAAGGTCGCAGCCACCGATCTCCACCTGAGCTCCGAAAGCACAGGAACAGGGCGACCAAGGGGGGGGTCGGCCGTAGAGTCAGTCCCTTGACTTCTCCACCGTCCTGCTGCCAGTCCCTAGAATGAACTGCTGTCTCCTCTGCTCGTTGGTCATTCGTTGGTTGGCCAAGGTAGGTAGGTACCTGGTTTCGGCGATGGCCAATACAAACCAAGCTTGGCCGATGTCAGTCGGGTACACAACAAAAGGGGTAGGGGGTCATACTCCATTGCGCCGAGGTGCGAGAGTGTGATCCTCTGAGATCACAGTTGCCATACTAGGATGAGTGATAAAGTCCGCTCGTTTGGCCTCCTGGGCGGGTCCCGACGCGTTGTCGAAGAAAGCCAACATACGTCCGGTTCTCCCGTGTGCCTGACACCAAAATGCCGACCCTTTCTACTTCGTCCTCCAGCAGGTGTGTTGTCTTCCCGACAGTGACGAAGAAAAGCTCACGCGTACAGCAGCACGAGCTCCACTGCGGAACCCGCACCCCAGCTGGTGTCCTATCTTCAGTCCCCGGAGCTGGGAGTCAAACTCTTGGCTGTGTGCCCGAAAACTGCCGTCGCGAAAGCCGAGCAACGGAAGGAAATGATGAGGGAGTACTTGCAAGAGTGGACAAAACGCTGGGAGGTGGCTTCAATGCAGCAGGACGGTAGAGAGGTACCTTGAGAACGCCCACACTTGAAAAGAGCTTCGACGTGCCTTTGGACTCACCGAGACTTTTTGGGATGAGCGCCTAAAGAGATGAACGAAGGGCTCTCTGTGCTAGAGGGCTTCCTCGCTTCCTCGCGTTCTCGACGCTTGGGGAATAGACTCGCCATCGAGAGAATGCAAGTCCGTTACATTATGATGAGTTGGAAACAGCCGAGGCAGATGATCTTGGCCATTGTAACGTACAGTGGCAGGTTGGATGGGGAGC
>Ga0247777_1000515_pt1 | contig 11086 bp, 9 predicted proteins | sample UWRJL154409C5_FD_179937 | JGI IMG/M metagenome (GOLD analysis project Ga0247777, IMG submission 179937) | Plant litter microbial communities from Arlington Agricultural Research Station in Wisconsin, United States - UWRJ-L154-409C-5 | ecosystem: Environmental > Terrestrial > Plant litter >...
CTGCAGCGGCCGCTTCGGAATCGCGTCGAGCCCGATAGTGATCGGCCGCCAGTTCGTCCAGCGGATCTCCCGTGCCGGCAGCGTCGGCTGTGAGCGATCCCACGCCCCGAGCTGCTCGAACATCCGAAACAGCTCCTGGTCGTGGCGCACGAACGTGTGCTCCAGCAAATCATCAATCTTCTGCGGATACAGCTTCAGCGGTTCAACCGTCGCACCCTCGGTGTTGTCGCGCAGGAAGTTGAGGATGTTCGACTCGGTCGCGAAGTGCCGCAGGATCAGCACATTCGCTTCGCGGCTCACGAAATTCCGGCAGAACCAGCAGATCATCCACTGCAGGAAGCCGTGCGCCCGAAACTGCGGCAACGGCAACCGCTTCAGCAACCACGTGATGTGCAGGAGCACGGCAAAAATGAACTGCAGCACCGGCCGCACGAGCCACCGAAGCGGGTTCTGAACGTCGAGCAGCCAAAGATTCGTCGCCGCGCGATCCATCGGCAGTGAGTTATCCGCGGCCGCGGCGCGCATGAAGGCGCTTCGATAGCGCATCGGCTCATCGGCCACGATCGATCTCCTCGAGCTGCATGGCGTAGAGTCGCCCTACCACGGTCGCGGTGCGCACGACCTCGTCCGCGGCCTGCTGGCTGGTGCAGATGCGGTCGATGAGGCCGTAGAGCTTGTCCATGTGCGAGTCGTCGTTGTCGGCGTGATAGCGCACGAAGCGCGTGCACTCCTGGTCGACGCCCGTGAGTTCTTCGATGCGCCCCGCCCAGTTCGACGCCATCTTTTCCCCCAGACCCTCGATGATCCACATGGCGCCGAGCAGGCCCACCGGATTCGGCTCACCCGCCTTGTGCATCAGGAACGCATGCAGTGCTTCCGAGCCCGCGTTCTTCGGTTGCGCGCGGATCGTGGCGAGATCCCCGCCCGTAGCGACATAGTCTGATTCGAGCACTTCGTAATCGCGATGCTCGTCATACGCGTGCCGCAGGATCACCGAACGGATGTCCGCGTGGTCGCGGTCGAAGCTCGACGCGCATCGGCTGATCCAGCGTGAGCCTTCCACCACCTGCGGACGCAGGTTCAGCAGCCAGTGCTGGTAGTCCTCGCGACTGAACGTGCCGAGATCCAGCCGCCGAATGATCGGCACCGTCGCGAGCCGACGCTCGAAGTCGAACCACTCGCGCATGAGACGGCGAAGGGTCGCCTGCCCCAGCTCCGTGAGCGCTTCCGGCCGCTTGATCTCAGTCGCGGACATGCTCAGGCCTCGATGACGGTGAAATGCATGTAGGCGGTGTTGAAGCGCCCGCTCTCCGGAACCATGCACAGAATGCGCTCGCCGACCTTAGCGCGATCGCCGCGCAGGAACTCGTCGAGCATGATCAGGATCGACGCGGCCCCGGTATTGCCGCGCGTGTACAGGTTCGTGAACCACTTTTCCTGCGGAATGCTGGCGCCGGACATCTCCAGCAGGTCCGCGATCTTTCCCTTGAAGTGGTGCGATGAGTAGTGGCACAGGAAGTGGTCCACGTCCTTCATCGTCAGCACGCCCTCTTCGATCAGGCGGAGCGCGCCATCCACGCCGAGCTTCACCATCTGCTCCAGCAGTCGCACGTCCTGGCGGATCAGCAGCGCGCCGGCCGCTTCGGCTTCGGCGTACGTCGGGTAATCCTGCCAGGTGCGCGAGTCTGCGGTATCGGCCGGCGCGCCGATGCCCATACAGACGGGGAATGCGTCGGCGTGCGAGAAGGCGCGAATCCAGTCGATGCGCAGACAACGCCCGCGCGGCGCGCTTTCGAGCAGCCATGCGCCCGCGCCGTCCGAAAGCATCCAGCGCAGAAACTCCGAATTGAAGTCGATCGCCTCGAAGCCGCCCGCCGCCTCGTAGCGCGAGCTTTTCAACAGGCGGGACGCAAGCTCACTCACGACGACGAGCGCGCTCCGGTGGTCACCCAGTCGCAGCAGGCTCGCCGCGCCCTTGATGGCCATGACGCTGCTCGAGCAGATGCCGTGCGCGGTGAGCAGCTCGACCGCCGGAATCCCGAGCCCGGCCTGCACCATGCTGCCGAACCCGGGCACCACCATGTCGCCCTGCGTGGTCGCGCAGCTGAGCATACCGATCGAGCTCGTCGGTACCGGCGACGCGTCGAGACACTGCCTGGCCGCCGCTACCGCCATCTGCGCATTGGAGTGCGTGGTCCGCTGCGACCGGTCGATCGCATAGTGACGCGTCTGAATGCCGTTCGACTTGAGGATGCGCGCCTTCAGCCGGCTCGACCGGCCCTCGACGTAACCGAGCACGTCTTCGATCTCATCATTGCCAATCGGCGGCCCCGGAAGGTATGCGCCTGTGCTCGTGATGTAGGCGCCGTTCAAACCGCCTCGCGCTTCGCCATCCTGGCGTATCTCAGGCAACGGATGTTCTCTTCCAGATACGGGAAAACACACAGCACTGCCATGAACGCGAGATAAGCAGGCAGGTACGTAGTACCACCGATCGGCGTCTTCAGCCGATGGAAACCGAACTGGCCCGACCAGTCGAGCGTGAACAGCTTCACCGCCACGTCCCAGTTGAGCACGAGGATGAGCATCAGAAGATACAGCGGCACGGTGGCCATGTAGTTGTGAACGTGCACTTCCCAGATGCTGATGGTCCGGCGCGGCGAGGCGTAATAAACGTCCCAGTGCGCCACCACCTCATGCAGCAGCCACATGGCTACGCAGATGAGCAGGATGAGCACGTTCATCTCGAACGACAGGCACAGAAGGATGGGCACGCCGAGCTGGATGCCCATCAACGAATGAATGAGGGACTCCTTGAGACCCGACGTGCTTTCCACCTTCGTGGCGCGATGGCAGCACCAGTCGATGAAGCCCGCGATGCCCCAGAGCGGCAGCAGGCCATACAGAATCAGGTTGATGAGGAGGTGTCGTTCGTCTGTCATGCAGTAGGCGGGAGCTTGGACTGCACCCGCCCGGATGCTATTGCTGCGCAGAGCCGTGTGTCAATTTGGCGACCGCGCGCGCGGCGCCGTCGGCGCTGCTGGAGGCAGCGCCGACGGCTCATCTCATTGAGCCGCGCCGATCAGCGTCGGATACAGCGTCGCAGGCGGCCCGCCGATCTGCAGGTCTGTGAGCTTCAGCGTCTTGCCGGGCGCAGCCGCATTTACCAGCACGACGCCCGACGTCGGATCTTCGAGAATCGCCGCGGAAGGCTGAAAGAGCGGCGCCACGAACAGCGCGCCCGCCGGCGTGTTGCTACGAACGAGCGCCGACGGCGTTCGCTCGAAGTCACTTCGCTGAAGCACAGACGGCGTCAGCGTGCGGCTGTAGAGATAGACGCGATCGCTGTCCGCGTACACACCGCCCGTCACGTTGGACGCGATCTGCACGTCCGCCGCCGACCGATCGAGCGTGACTTCGTACAGCGTGCCATCACTGCCGCGACCGTTCGGGCCGCGCGTGATGAGCGCCGTCACGCCATCCGAGCGGAGATCCGAAAGCCCGGTCACATCGGCCTGGAGCACCGTCTGCGGCGTATCGCTCCCGTTGATATCCACGACGCTGAGGCGAGCCGTGGCACTGGCGCCCACGCGCCACAAATAGGTGATCTTGCTTACCGCGTCGTCCGTGCGGAGCCCCTCGAGGACCGCACCCGCAGGCAGGTCCGTGGTGAGCCGACGTTCAACGTTGGGATTCGCCGGGTCGATGAAGAAAGCACCGGTCAGCCCGCCGTGCACGCCGACCACCATGATGCGAGTCTGGTCGGGCGACACGAAGAACTGCGCTTCCTGGTCCGTGCTGGCATACACCGGCGAGACTCGTTGAGGCGCATCGACACCACTCGCGTCCGCACGGAACAGCGCATGCCCGTTGATGTTCCCGGGCGCTGCCATGAAGTACAGCGTGGGGGCGGTCCCGATCCACTGAGTCAGCGCCGTGAACGTGTTGGCGGACGACCCCACCAGGGTCGGTGTGCCCGAGTTGTTGGAGTCGAGCACGTAGAGATTGCCGGACTGGCCTGACGAGGATGTGGAATTGGTCGGGTACGCGATCCACCGGCTGTCGTCGCTGATCGCCACTGTCGCGCCATCGATGACCGTGCGGCCGAGCGCCAGCGGGATTTTGACCGGCGACGCGGGGCTCGCCGTCGGCTTCACGAAGAACAGCTCCGCGGTCGACGCAAGCTGCGCCGGATCGCCCCGCTCGTACACGATGAGTTGCCCGGTCTTCGAGCGCCACATGTTTTGCAGGCGCACGTTGCCCGTAACGGCATTGCTGATCTTCGTCGATGAGATGAAATCCGAAACGTACAGCTCGTACGTGCCCGCCGACCCCTTGGCCGCGAACAGCGCGCGATACGCCGGCACATCCACGAACACGACCGCAGACGAGATCGAAAAGCCCCCGACGGAGTTCGTGATCTTGTACCGGAACTTCGTCATGCCCTTGAAGCCCGACGGCAGCGAGAGCGCGATAGTGTGATCGGTGTTGAAGGACGCGCTGCCGACCGACGGCGAATCCTCGATGGTGTAGGTGAGCGGCTCGTGCGTGAGGTTCGAGTCGTTGGTCAGCACCGCGAGCGATGTGACGCCGGTGGCGGTGACCTCGAATCTATCGTCCACGGTCTTCGGCGGATCCTCGCCACCGGAAGACGGCCCGGTACTGCAGGCCTTGAACGCGCCCGTCGCGCCGACCATCACCACTGCGCACAAGACGGCGCGCCACGAAAACTTCATCCTGCTTCCTGCCCTTTCGACTTCGACGAACCGCAGTTTAACGCGCAACACGGTGCAAACGGGCTGTGTATATGACCAAAGACAGGGGTGCGCGCTGCCCTACGGCGCTGCCGGGGCTGTCGGGCGATCCGTAGTCTGCCGCCCCATCAAGGAAGGAGGCAGGACTGACCGTGGAAACTCCATTGACCCCACTCGAATTCCTCCGCCGCGCCCGCAAGTTGCACGCCGGACGCGAGGCGGTGGTAGATGGCGACAAACGCTTCACCTACGCCGAGTTCGGCGCCCGCTGCGACCGCTGGTCCGCAGCGCTGCAGGCACTGGGCGTCGGCCCGGGCGACCGTGTCGCCACGATCGCACTCAACACGCACGAGCATCTCGAGCAGTACTACGGCGTGCCGCAGATCGGCGCCATCGTCGTGCCGCTCAACTACCGGCTGACCGCGGAAGATTTCGTTTATCTCATCACGCACAGTGGCTCGAAGGTCGTGTGCGTACATCCGGATTTCATGGCGGCGGTGGACTCGGTCCGGCATCGGCTGCCATCCGTGCAACACTTCGTAGCGCTCGGTGGCAGCGGCCCGGGATGGCTGGAGTACGACCTTCTGCTCGCTGGCAGCAGTGGCGTCTTCGAGCGTCCGCAGATCGCGGAGACCGATCCGATCTCCATCAACTACACGAGCGGCACGACGGCGCGGCCCAAGGGTGTCGTCATCACACACCGGAATGCCTGGATCAATTGCATCGGCACACTGACGCACTGGCCCGTCGGCATGGACGACCGCTACCTGTGGACCGTGCCGATGTTCCACGCAAACGGCTGGACATACACCTGGACGGTGACGGCGGCGGCCGCCACGCACGTTTGCCTGCACAAGTGCGACGTGCGGCTGGTGTACGAGCACATCACGCGTGAGCGCGTGACCCTGCTCTGCGCGGCGCCGACCGTGCTCATCGCGATTGCGAACGGGCCGGAGGATCTGCGGCGGACCCTGCCGCGCGGCGTGCGCCTGATGACGGGCGGCGCGCCACCGGCTGCGGCAACGATCGAGCGCATCGAAGGCGAGCTCGGCTGGCAGCTGACGCAGATCTACGGTCTCACCGAAACGAGCCCCTTCATTTCCATCTGCACGCTGCTGCCCGAGCACCGCGCGCTCAGCGCCGCCGAGCGCGCCGTCGTCAAGGCGCGGCAGGGCGTGGAGTTCATCACGTCCGGCGAGCTGCGCGTAGTCGACGAGCAGCTTCGCGACGTGCCGCGCGATGGCAAGACCGTAGGCGAAGTGGTCGCGCGCGGGAACACCGTGATGAAAGGCTATTTCAACGATCCCGAAGCGACCGCGCAGGCGTTCGCTGGTGGCTGGTTCCATTCGGGCGACGCGGCCGTCGTGCACCCCGACGGCTACATCGAGATTCGCGACCGGTTCAAGGATGTGATCATCAGCGGCGGCGAGAACATCTCGTCCATCGAAGTGGAAGGCGCCCTGCTCCGGCACCCGGCGGTGCTCGAAGTGGCGGTCGTGGGCCTGCCGCACGAGAAATGGGGCGAGTCGCCGAACGCGTTCGTGGTCACGCGCCCGGGCACGAGCGCGTCGGCGAGCGACCTGCGCGAGTTCGCGCGCGGCACGCTCGCGCACTTCAAAGTGCCCACTGCGTTTACGTTTGTCGAAGCGCTGCCGAAGACGGCAACGGGTAAGATCCAGAAATACGTCCTGCGCGGCGGGCGAATGGCGATTGCACACCAATGAGCATTCTCAATCCCGATGGGTTGTACCTGGACGACGTCCACGTGGGCATGCGGATCGTCACGGCCACACATCTGCTGGACGTGGAGCAGATCAAGACGTTCGCGCGCCAGTTCGATCCGCAGGGGTTTCATCTTGATGAGGCGCTTGCGGCGGATACGCTCTTCGAAGGGCTCGCAGCCAGCGGCTGGCACACGGCTGCGCTCACGATGCGCCTGCTGGCGACGATGCGTCCCACCATCGCGGGCGGACTCATCGGGGCCGGCGCTGAAGTGAATTGGCCCACGGCGACGCGGCCAGGAGACGTGTTGCGCGTGGAGGGTGAAATCGCGGAGATCCGCCCTTCCCGCTCACGTCCCGATCGCGGCATCGTGCTGTTGCGATCCCAGACGCTCAATCAGCTGGACGAAGTGCGGCAGCAGCTCGCGGCGAAACTGGTGATGTTTCGTCGCGGCAGCCAGGCATAGCCTCCCGGTAGAGCAGCGTCGTCCCAGCCGCCCGGCGATTGAGGGCCTCTTCACCAGCCCGCCGGGCGCGGCGCCCAGGCCGCCGGGGTCGATCACGGCGCCAGCAACTTGTAGAACACCGTGGTCGAGCAGTACCCGCCCGCGGGGAACAGCGCGTAGCGAGGAATCTCGCCGCATCGCTGCCAACCCTGGCGCGCATAAAGCCGCTCGGCATCACCACCGGTCACCGTGTCGAGCACGAGCAGGGTTCTGCCAATTCTCGATGCATGCGCCTCGGCGGCTGCGAGTAACGCTGCGCCCACACCCTGCCGGCGCGCGCGCCGATGCACGAGCATCTTGGCCACATCACCGCGGTGGGGTTGATTCTCGGGAAGGTTCAGGATGACCTGAACCGTCCCGCAGATCCCGACCCAGTCCTCCGCCACCAGCACCAGGCGCTCGCTGCGCGCGAGACTCGCGGCCGCACCGCTCCAGAAGCTTTCGGCCTTGGCGCGCGTCATCGGATGCATGAAGCTGACGGACGCACCGCCTTCGACGCAGTCGATGAGCACATCCGAGAGGCCGCGCATCTCGCGCTCGCCGATCGCATCGAGCGCCCGAACCCGAATGGCGCCGTCGTTCATGTCACTTCCTCCCGCCGCGCGGCCGCTCGTTCGCGACCACCACGATGTAGCGCGCGGGTTTGCGCGTGCGATTCCTGAACACCATCTGGTCGTTGAGCTGCATGGCGAAGCAGTCGTCCTCGTTCAGCTTGTGCGTCACTTTGCCGTGCGTGACTTCGATGCTGCCTTCCTGCACCCAGATCTGCTGGTGGATGCTCGCATCGCGCGCGCCGCTTTCGTATGCGACGCGCGCGCCGGCGGGGAGCATGACGTCGACGACCTGGAGGGGTGACGGGAAGTTCGCGGGCGAAATATTGCGGCGGACGTAGCCCGTTTCCGGATCCTTCCACGACACCCGATCTTCCTTGCGGGAGACCGGGCTTGCGACCGCTGCCGAGTCTTCGAACAGGCTCGCGAGCGCGACGCCGAGGCCGGTCGCCACCTTCTCGAGCACCACTGCCGTAGGGCTGCTTTCGCCGCGCTCGATCAGCGACAGCATGGAGCGGCTCACCTCGCTCTTCTGCGCGAGGGCATCCAGCGACAGGCCGAGCTCGGCGCGCAGCTCCCGCACGCGGGCGGCAATCCGGGAATTGATGTCATCCGTCATAGTGGACGTAATGTCCAGTAAACTGGACGGGCTGTCAACGGGACCCGTCTCTCTTTCCGAAGAGGGAGGCGGCGACGCGAGGCCGCCGCCTAATCTCGCCGCCTACCCCGGAGGACTTCCCATGAAATACCGCAAGCTCGGCCGCAATGGGCCGGACGTTTCCGCTATTGGCCTCGGTTGCATGAGCATGGGCATCGCGGGCACTTACACCAGCAGCGTGCGCAACGACGATGATGCCGTGGCGCTGATCCATCGCGCGCTCGAGCTCGGCATCACGCTGCTCGATACGGCGGATATTTACGGCGACTCCGAACGGCAGGTCGGCAAGGCGATTCGCGGCCGGCGCGACCAGGTCGTGCTCGCCACCAAGTTCGGGTTTGTGGGCGCCATCGGTGCGGCGGATCGTGCCATCGACGGAAGCGCGGCTTACGTGCGCAAGGCGTGCGAAAGCTCACTGCAGAAGCTGGGCGTGGACGTGATCGATCTCTACTACCTGCATCGGGTCGACGACCGGACGCCCATCGAAGAAACCGTCGGGGCGATGGCGGCGCTGGTGCGTGAGGGCAAGGTGCGGTACATCGGGCTTTCGGAGCCTTCTGCCGAGACCGTGCGACGGGCCCACAAGGTTCATCCGCTCACGGCTGTGCAGTCGGAGTATTCGCTGTTTACTCGCGAGCCGGAGGAGCAATTGTTGCCAACGCTGGAAGAGTTGGGGATTTCGCTCGTCGCCTATAGCCCGCTCGGGCGCGGGTTTCTTGGCGGGCGGTTTCGCAAGCTCGACGATCTCGCGGCGAATGACTGGCGGCGGGGCAACCCCCGCTTCGAGGGGGCGAACTTCGAGAAGAATCTGGCGCTGGCGGATCGGATTGTCGAGCTCGCCGCGAGCAAGCGGTGCACGCCTGCGCAATTGGCGCTCGCCTGGATGTTGAACCGGCGTGATGACGTGGTGCCGATTCCGGGGACGAGCAATCTCGAGCGGCTGCAGGAGAACGCGCTGGCTGCGGATATTGAGCTGAGTGATCTGGAGATTGATGCGATTGAGCGGGTGGCGCCCAAGGGGGCGGTGGTGGGGCAGCGGTATGATGTTTCGGGGGTTGGGTTGTTGAATCGCTAGCCACTCAAGAAGCCAGGAAGCCCTCAATCGCCGGGCGGCTGAGAGGCGCCTCTCTCAGCCGCCCGGCGATTGAGGGCTTCTTCGCCTTCAGTCTTTGCCAATCCGCGCCGGCGGCACGACATCGTGCGCCACCAGCACCGCCAACAACTCCCGCGACATCCGCTCATCAATCTCCGCCGCATGCTGAAGCTGCACCGGATACCTCACAACCGCATCCACACTAGCCGCCGTAAACCTCAGCTGCACCTGCGGCTGCACCTCGCTCACCGCGTGCGCCGACGCCGCCTTCTGGATGGCCTGCGTCTGCCTCACGATGTCTTCGTGATAATCCTTGATCACATTCGTCGCCGCCGCAGCGAGCCGATCCTTCAAGGCGGCGAAGTCGGCACCCGCCGGCAGCCCAAATGAGATCTCGTGCCACGCGAGGTTCACCCCCGGAATCTGTTTGAACAGCCCGCCCGAGGCCCCGAAGATGATCGAGTTCGCGAACGCCACCACGCGCCCGGTCGGGGCCATCGGCCCGTCACCACTCAGCTCCATGAGATGCAGCCGCACGAGCCCGAGGTCGATCACCTCGCCCGTGACGCTGCCGATCTGCACGCGATCGCCGACGCGGATCCCATACTTGCCGATCAGGAAGAAATACCCGACCACCGACACCAGCACGCTCTGCATCGCCACCGCGAGACCGGCGGTGATGAGCCCGGCAAACGTCGCAAGCGAGCTCAGCTCGGTGGCGAACGTCGCCGCCGCGATCACGATGACGAGCGCCCAGAATACGATCCGGCGTAGCAGGAGCAGCCGCGAACGACGACGCGTGTCGTGCACATAGCGGAACACCGCGCGCCGCCAGAGATCAGCGATCACGAACACCAGCACGAGCAGCCCGGCGAAAAGCGCGAGCCGCCAGCCGAGCGCACCGAGCGCGTCCCGATACTGCTTGTTCGTGGCCTCTCGCCAGTTGTTGAGGTTGCGCTGATACTGCTTCAACAGCACATCCACTTTGTTGAGCGGCACGATGATCGAGGAGGTCTGCTGGAACAGCCAGGCGACGGTGTCGTATCGATCGCGAATAGCTTTCAGCTCCACCCCGCTCTTGCCGCCGGAGTCGGCCTCCGCGGCGAGCGCATCGGCGCGCGTGCTGAGCGCCTTCAACTGATCGAGCGGCGGCTTGCGGATTTCATCGAGCACCTTCTGCAACTGCGCCGTGCGCTCGTTCACGGTGTCGATGGTGGCGGCCTTGGCGGACAGGCGCAGCACTGTGGCAGTGAGATCCCAGATGCCGAAGCGCGAGAGCGAGGTGCTCGCGACGAGGCTCAGCGCGCCCGGATCCGAATCGGACGACGACGCCTGGGCCGGCGCGGGCTGCGCCGGCACCGCGGAGGGGATCGACGCCGCGATCGCATCGATGTGCGCCTTGAGCGAGTTGGCGCCGAAGCCATTCGTGTCGTTCTGCGCGGCGTACTGCGTCATGTTCGAGAGCATGTTGCGCCGGGCGTTCACGAGATCCAGCTCACCCTGGAGCACGGAGACGCGCGCCTGCAAATCAGCGCTGCCCTTGGTCTTGCCGGCGGCGAGCTCGCGCCTCGCCGTATCGATTTCGGCCTGGATCGACGTGCGCTCGGCGTCCAGCTTCTTCTGCGTGTTGGTCAGGGATTGCACGGACGCCGCATCTTCACTCGCCTGCGCGGCACCGGCCTCGCTGGCCAGCAGCTCTGCGTTCGCGCGCGCGATCTCGAAGGCGAGCGCCATCACCTTCTCCGCCGTCTGACGATTGGCATACAGGATGAGCAGGTCGCTCGGCTGGGTCGCCGCCTGGTG
>Ga0247777_1000516_pt1 | contig 11083 bp, 11 predicted proteins | sample UWRJL154409C5_FD_179937 | JGI IMG/M metagenome (GOLD analysis project Ga0247777, IMG submission 179937) | Plant litter microbial communities from Arlington Agricultural Research Station in Wisconsin, United States - UWRJ-L154-409C-5 | ecosystem: Environmental > Terrestrial > Plant litter >...
GATCTGCTGTGGCGCGAGTACAAGGCCCAGCATCCCGATGGCCTGGGATACACCGCGTTCTGCGTGCGCTATCGGCACTGGCGGCAGGCGGCAGATCCAGTGATGCGCTTCGAGCATCGCGCCGGAGAGAAGCTGTTCGTCGACTACGCCGGCCACACCGTGCCGATCATCGACCGGCACACCGGCGAACTGCATGCGGCTCAGATCTTCGTGGCAGTGCTGGGCTGCTCGAACTTCACCTTTGCCGAGGCGACCGCCAGCCAGGCACTGCCCGATTGGTTGGGTAGCCACGTGCGAGCGCTGGCGTTCTTCGGCGGCGTACCGAAGGCGATCGTTCCAGACAATCTCAGAAGCGCGGTGAGCCGTATCCATCGGTACGAGCCTGAACTCAATCCGGCGTACGCCGAGTTTGCCGAACACTATGGCGTGACGGTCCTGCCGGCACGCGTTCGACGCCCACGCGACAAAGCCAAAGTCGAAGGCGCCGTGTTGATCGTGGAGCGCTGGATCCTGGCCTGTCTGCGCAATCGACAGTTCTTCTCGCTCGGTGAACTCAATGCGGCGATTCGTGAGCTGCTGAATGCGCTGAACATGCGCCCCTTCAAAAAGCTCGCCGGCTCGCGTCAGTCGCGCTTCATCGAGTTGGATCGACCGGCGCTGTCGCCGCTACCGCCACGGGCTTACGAGTTCGCCACCTGGAAATGCGCCAAGGTGCATCCCGATTATCACATTCAAGTCGAACACGCGTATTACTCGGTGCCGTACACGCTGATCGCCCAGCAGGTGGACGTGCGCATCACGGCGCAGATGCTGGAGATCTTCAAAGACAGGCAACTCATTGCCACGCATCCGCGTGCCACTCGACGCGGTGCGCGCAGAACCGTTGATGCCCATCGGCCGGTGAAGCATCGCGCCGTCATCGATCTCACGCTGCAGCGCCTGCTGGATCGCGCCGCCTCGATCGGACCGGCCACTGCGGCGGTGCTCACCGAGCAGTTCAATCGCAAGGCCCATCCCGAAGAAGCGCTGCGCTCGGCGCAGGGCATCCTGCGACTGGAGAAGGACTTCAGTGCTGACGCGCTGGAAGCCGCCTGCACCAAAGCGCTGACGTTGAAGAGCTACAGCTATCGCTTGCTGCGCAACTTACTGACCACGACGAGTTCCTCTGACGAGTCCGAACAGACTCGCCAGCTCTCCCTCGTGCACGACAACGTGCGCGGCTCTGATTACTTCCACTAAAAACGGAGACACTGATGTTGATCGAACCAATGATCCAGCAACTGCAGGCACTGAAGCTGCATGGCATGGCCGAGTCCTTACAGCGATTGAGCACCGAGCACGCAGAGATGGACTTCCCTGCGCGCCTGAGCCTGATGATCGAACATGAGGCGGCTGCCCGACAAGCTCAGCGCATGGGGCAGCGACTGCGCTGGGCGAAGCTGCCGCAGAGCGCGTGTCTGGAAGACCTGGACACTCGTACGCCACGCGGCATCGATCCGGCGACGCTCGCGCAATTGAAAACCCTGCGCTTCATCGATGAGCGACTCAACGTGCTTATCTGCGGACCCTGTGGTGTCGGCAAGAGCTATCTCGCCAGCGCGCTGGCGCACGCTGCGTGTCGCGCCGACCACTCGGTGCGCTGCTTCCGCTTGCCGCGCCTGAGCGAAGAACTTGCTCGTTACGCCGCCCAGCAGAAACGCTCCGCGTTCCTCAGGCAGATCGCGAAGGTCGATCTCTTGTTGATCGACGACTTTGGCCTGACGCCTTTGTCAGACCAGGCCAAGCGCGACTTGCTGGAGATCCTCGACGATCGATACGACCGCAAGTCCACGATCATCACTAGCCAATTGTTATGCAGCGCACTGCATAACAGTTGTAATGCCCCGCATATTGTTATGCACTGAACTCACGATCTTAGCGGATGGAACGATAGGAGATCCAACGATCTGGGCCGATTTGCCCGCCTGACTACTCCGCATAACCATGGCGCTGCTCCGATTAAATTCTCTAACAGGAGGAGAGTGTCATGCTCGAGAAGTTTTTCGATTCATCGGCCCGTGGTCTGGCGCGCGTGCGCGGCCTGCGTAACGGCTTGCATGGATCGCTGCTCGATAGTTTCTCAACCGATTTGCTCCATTCTCGCTACGCCAACATCACGGCGCGCAAGCATCTTCGCTCGGCAGAGCACTTCTTCCATTGGGCGAGCCGCAACGGCGTGCTCTTGCCGCAGTGGAACGAGGATGCGCTTGAGCGCTTCGGCCGCCATCTGAGACAACATCGCTGTGCATATGGGCATAGCAGGCCGGAGAACCAGCTCACTGGCGCATCCTTGTTTCTGACTCACTTGCAGGTATCCGGTCGCATAGACAGCCAGCCGGTTGGTCGAGCTGTGGACCCAGCCTTGCTGACTGCCTTTCGTCATTGGATGCGCGAGCAGCGCGGAACCCAAGATAAAACGCTCGATAATTACGACATCCCGATCCGCGCATTGCTCAAGCACGTCGGAGAGGATCCAAAGCGGTTGGACGCCCGCAGCCTGCGGCTATGCTTCCTGAAGCACTGCGATGGCAAAGGCCACGCGGTGATCAAGCACGGCGCGACCGCACTGCGCATGTTCGTACGTTTTCTGATCGCTGAGGGTCGATGTCCGGCAGGACTGGAGGCAGCCATTCCCCTTGTGCCTCATTGGCGGCTCTCATCCCTCCCACGATACCTGCAGCCCGAAGAGGTCGAGCGCATCGTCGCATCGTGTGATTCAACCACTGCGGTGGGCAAGCGGGATCGAGCGATTCTCCTTCTGCTGGCCAGGTTAGGGCTTCGCGCGGGAGATATTGTCCAGCTGCACCTCAGTGACATCGACTGGAAGGGCGCTTGGGTGCAGGTATGCGGGAAGAGCCGCCGGCAGACGCGCCTGCCCCTGACTCAGGAAGTGGGCGATGCCATCGTCGCTTACTTGCAGGATGGCAGGCCGCAGACAGACGGTGACCGCGTATTTGTCTGTTGCCGCGCGCCGTTCCGTCCCTTTGCTTCCCATGCCGCAGTTTCGGTCATTGTCGATCAAGCGATGCGTCGAGCTGGCGTCGAGCCACCGGGTCGAGGCGCCGCGCATCTGTTACGACATTCCGTCGCGACTTCCCTGCTACGCCAAGGCGTATCGCTGCAGGATATTGCGGCAGTTCTTCGGCACCGATCCATTCAGACTACGCAGATCTACGCCAAAGTCGATATCTCGACACTCCATCAGATCGCTCAGTCGTGGCCGGAGGTGCAGCCATGCTGACCACGATTGTGGATTCATACATCGCACTGCGTCGAGCGTGCGGATTCGCTTTCCAGTCCGAAGGCACATGCTTGCGAGGCTTCGCCGCATTCTCCGATGCCAGGGGCCACCACCACGTTCGCTCTGATATCGCCATCGAGTGGGCACGACAGGCTCGATCGACGCATCAGCGAGCTCGCCGGCTCGGTATCGTGATTCGATTCGCTCGATACGCGCATGCAGAAGATGGTCGCCACGAGGTGCCTGTACCCGTTCTGGGTTCTGAGAAGGCTCCCCGGCCGACTCCCTATATCTTTTCTCGCGCTGACATCCAGCGGCTCATTCGATCAGCCTCTGAGTCAGGGTACCGGACGTTGCGCCGAGCGACCTACAGCACGCTCTTCGGGCTGCTCGCGTGCACCGGGCTGCGCTTGTCCGAAGCCATCCATCTACGCTATGCGGACATTACCTCGGACGGCCTGGTGATCAGACGCACAAAGTTCCGGAAGAGTCGGCTAGTTCCCTTGCATGACACCGCACGCGCGGCGCTCGACCGCTACCTTGAGCAGCGGCGCCCGTATGCGCCTTTGGACGATCATGTCTTCATCTCGCTGCGAAGAAAGCCATTGCTGGTTGACAACGCGGAACGCGCATTTCGCACCGCCGCTCGCAAAGCTGGCTTACGGCGCGAACCTGGCCGGCCACGGCCGACGATCCACGCACTCCGGCACACCTTTGCAGTCAGAGCTCTCGAAGCCTGTCCAGATGATCGGGATCGCATCACACGGCACATGGTGGCGTTGTCGACTTATCTGGGCCATGGCCACGTCGCTCATACTTACTGGTATCTGGAGGCGACGCCGCAGCTGATGAGAGACATCTCGGAGCGGAGCGAATGCTTCGTCATGGGAGGTCAACCATGACACCTATCGCACCACATATAGAGGCTTTCCTCCGACAGAGATTGCCGGTTGAACGAGGCGCGAGCGTCAACACCTGCGACTCCTACGCGTATGCGTTCAGGCTGCTCCTGGAATACGCCAGTGAGTGTCTGAAGGTAAGACCCTCGGATCTGCAGCTGGAGCAGCTCGACGCGCCGCTGATTTTGAATTTCCTGAAGTACCTGGAGACCACACGCCACAATGGCCAGAACTCGAGGAACACGCGTCTGGCGGCCATCAAATCGTTCATGCACTTCATGGAGTACCGAGTACCTTCGGCTCTGGAGCAGATACGGCGTGTCCTGGCGATTCCGGCAAAGAAGACTGACTCACGGCTCGTCAGGCATCTGTCCGTCGAGGAGTTGCAATCCATACTCGATGCGCCATCACCATCCGAGCCGGACGGCATTCGTGATCGAGCCATGCTGCATCTGTGTTTCGCGGCGGCATTGCGTGTCTCCGAACTCGTCGGCCTGCGACTCAACGACGTGACGCTGCAACCACAGGCCAGCGTGTTGATTCACGGCAAGGGTCGCCGGCAACGCTGCCTGCCATTGTGGAAGGAAACCACCGTAGCCTTGCGATCTTGGATGGCGATCAGACCCACAACGTCAGCGCCCGAACTGTTCCTCAATGCCCGCGGCCAAGCGATGACGCGTGCGGGCTTCGAATACATCCTGCGCAAGCACGCCAGCACAGCCACTGAGCGCTGTCCGTCAGTGTCGGCAAAACGGGTATCTCCGCATGTCTTGAGGCACACCGCCGCGCTCGTGACGCTGCAAGCGACAAAAGATCTGCGCAAAGTGTCGCTCTGGCTCGGGCACGCCAACATGCAGACAACCGAAATCTACACGCGTGTCGATCCATCCGTGAAGCTCGAAGTGTTGGAGTCCATCGTCGCGCCGAAACTGCGTTCTGGCAGATTCAAGGCGACCGACAAACTGATCGCTTCGCTCAAACCGCAGAATTTTATGCGGAGCCAATAACCGCAACAGCGGCCGGAAAGCAGAGTCTCAGTGGACGAGACTCTGCATAACAGTATGCGGGGCATTACAATTGTTATGCAGCGCACTGCATAAAAGTTGCGTCGTGAACGCAATTGACTTTCCAAGCGTTCTCTCTTCCAGGATTTCACACAGATCCTGAGCTTCGGTGGAAGAGAGTTTCCGCATGCCGATATCGTCGAAGATGATCAGGTCAGGTTTCGCGAGCTTGTCGCGATATCGCAGGTACGTACCGCTGGATCGAGCGAGCGCGAGATTCTCCAGCCAAGTCGTGACCGTCGTGTACAGCACCGAGTATCCGTTGGCGCACGCGTGCAGTCCCACCGCCTGCGCGATGAAGATCTTGCCGACACCGGTCTGTCCGATCAGTAGCAGCGGCCGTCCTTCTTTGAGCCAGGTCAGCGAGTAGATTTCTTTGATCTGCGCCTTGCTGATCGAACGGTCGGCAGTGAAGTCGAAGTCTTCGAAGCTCGGTCGCAGCTTGAAGCGCGCGGCCTTGATGCGATAGCCGGTCTTACGCTCCTGGCGATGATCGGCTTCGGCCTGCAGCAGCGTATCGAGGAACTCGGTGTAGCTGGTCTGATCGCGGGTGGCATCGCTGACGGTTTGATCGAAGGCACTCATCATGCCGAGCAGTTTCATCTCGGCCATCAGGTTCTTGGCAATAGCAGTACTCATGGAAGTCAGATCTCCTGCGATGAAGGGGGTGGATGGATACTGACGTCGCTCATCGCGGCGCCGTCAGCGTATCGAAGCATGGGGTTGCCAGAGCGGCGCACGATCTCGCGCTCGACGTCGGGTACGATCGCGGCCTTCTTCGCCTGAGCGAGCAGCGCCTGGAAGTACGGCACGCGGATTTTGTCGAAGCGACGCATGGTGGCGATGGCCGTGACGATATGGGCGCTGGCAACTTCATGACCGGCAGCGTTGATCTCCTTCGTGCAGCTGCGGATCAGCCCCTGCGCGCGACGCAGGTTGCCGTAGACATCGACGTTGAACATGTCCACCAGCAACCGACTCAATTCAGGATTGATGAAGCGCGACTGCGATAGCAGTTTCTGCGGGGTCGCCTCGTAGTACGCTTGGCTTGCTAGCGGGAAGTGCGCGTCGTTGAAGATGCGCCGCCCATCGCGGTGGCGACTGCGTGGATGGATCGCCAGGCGCTCGAGATTCAGGAAGATCTCGATGCTGTTCTCGGTCAACTTGATACGTAACTTCTTATGCCGGTGGATATGCGGTGCGCTGTAGAGCACGGCCTCGACGAGTACGTAGCAATCGGCGTGCAGCGTGGCCTCTTTCCATTCGCCCGCGTCGAAGTCCTGCAACGGTAATGGTTTGAGCGCTGCACGCTCCACCGATTCGAATCGCTCGCGGCGCGAGACGCCGAAGCGCGTGTGACGCCGAGCATTGATGTGCTCGATGCACTCGGCGATGGCCTGGTTGATCTGCGACAGGGACGTGAAGCGTGTGCGGCGATAACGAAAGCGCAAGTACCGCATCAAGACTTTCACTGCGCCCTCGGCCAACGCTTTATCTTTTGGATGACTCGGCCGCGCCGGGACCACAGCGGTAGAATAATGGCTCGCGAGTTGCGCATAGCCGGGATTCAGATCCGGATCGTAGAGATGGCACTTGAGTACGCCCTGTTTCAAACAATCAGGCACGGTGACGTGAGGGACGCCACCGAAATAGGAGAACATGCGTCGATGCGCGCCGAGCCAATTGCGACTCTTCATGTCCTCGGCAGCCCAGGCAAACAACAACTGGCTGAAGCCCAAGGCGGCGACGAACACGAAGGCCTTATGGATCTCCCCGGTCTTCAGATCGATCCGCTCGGTGGCATCACCGGCGTAGTCGACTTCGACGCGCTCACCTAATCGGAAGGAGTCCGTAATCATAAGGACGGCTGGAGAACCTCATCGAACCGGCGCGTTCAGTGCGATTCTGCTTCGCATTATCAGCACGTGCGATCCTCGGCACGGATCTAGTCCGAGGAGGTTTCCATGTCCACTTCAAGATTGTTCGACGACTTGTTGATTGAGAAACGGCACACCCATCTGAAAGCCGAGGAATATTCCCCTTGGGTCCAGCATTGGTACCCTCTTTGCGCTCGTCACTTGCTGGATTACTGCAATAGCAAAACGCTGGCGATAGAGTCTGTTCGCTCGCCCCACATGGCACAGTGCTTGCGCCGGCAACATCGGCTATTTCGGAGACGGCACGGCGAGTCGCCGCCATTTCGGAGATGGCGGCATCGATACACTGGGGCTCTCCATATGCTCCTGCGCCTAGTGCACGGAGCATGGCCAATCGTGGACCCACCGAGTACCGCGCTTGAGGTCTTTCACCGCGACCTTGTTCACGACTACGCGACTACGACGCCTGGCTCAGAGACCTTCGCGGTCTGTGTGCGCAGACACGAATTAAGCGCTGCACGCACGCGTTGCACTTTCTGACGCTCCTCGGTGTCCGCGCCGACCAGGAGAACCTTGCGCGCTTGAGTGTTCCGGATATTGATGCGTATTTGAGGCACTGTTGTGTTGAACTGGGGCGCAATTCCATTGAAGATCGCACCGTCTGCCTGCGAGATCTTCTACGCCATCTGCATCGTCGCGGGCAGACCGCATCCGATCTCAGTGGCACAGTTATCGGGCCTCGCATTTACGAGCACGAGGGTATTCCCTCGGCACTGCGTGCAGAAGAGGTGGCGCAAGTGCTCAAGGTGACGCGAGCCGATGAAACGTCGACCGGGCTGCGCGACTACGCCATCTTGCTGCTGTTGGCTACCTACGGACTGAGAGCCGCCGAAATCGTCCGCCTGCGTATTGACGATATCGACTGGAGACGAGATGTGCTTCGAGTGCGTCACGCGAAAACGGCGACATACTCGGAGCTTCCATTGCTGGCCGAGCCTGGCGAAGCGCTATTGCTATATCTGGAGCGAGCACGCCCGCGAAGCGTACATCGAGAGGTCTTCATCCGCATCTGCGCACCGCATCGTCCTTTCAAGAACGGTTCGATCCTCAACTGCATTACCCGCGCACGGCTGCGAACTGCCGGAATCACCCCCCAAGGCAGGAAGGGACCTCACGCCTTTCGCCACGCACGTGCCGTGAGTTTGCTGCGATCCGGCGTGCCCCTGAAGGTCATCGGCGACGTACTGGGGCATACATCAGCCGCGGCGACCGCAGAGTATCTGAAGCTGGCGACGGAAGACTTGCGAGCTGTTGGCTTGGAACTGCCGAGCGGGGTGTCGCCATGACCCGTTCATGCCCTCTCGACGGGAAGCTCATTGAGCGGTTCCTGCGGACCCACCGCTTTCGTCACCCAGCCACGCACAAAAACTGCGCCGGGACTCTTCACAACTTCAACGGCTTTGTCACGAAACGCGGTGCGGACGTTCTGCCGACGGTCTTGATCTTGCAGCAATGGCTGAAAGAACGCAGCCTCAAGTGGCCCGCTCACATACTCTACCACCGGACTTTCCTCGTTGAGCGGTATCTCAGCTGGTTGCAGAACCAGGAAGTGATCGCATCAAACCCTTTTGCGGAGCTGCACAGGCAATACGGCCCGCGCACCACGCCGATCGTGCGAGCTCTCGTCTGCGAAGACCGTGAGACGGCGTTGGAGCAACTGCACCGGCTTCCGCCCTTTGGTAGCTTCATCGGCAACATCATGGAATCGCATGTGGCACACATGCGTGTGCTCGGCTATCGGTATGACACTAACGAAGAGTTGCTGTTGCGCTTCGACCGTTTCTTGCAGCGGCATCCAGAGCTGTCAAAGATCTCCCTGAACGAGGTCGCGGAACGTTGGGTTGAGGAACAGCCATCTCCCTGTCGTCTCTTCGACGCTCGTAAAGCCGGCCGGATCGTATCGAAGGCCATGCATCGACTTGATCCGCGCGTGCCTATATTGGCCATTGGCGATGGCGTTGCTCGGGCAGCGCGTCAACACCATCGCGCTGCCCACCTCTACACTGACGATGAGGTGCAACAAATATTACGAGCGGCGCTCGCCTACCCGTCGCCAAAGTCTCCATGGCGTCCGGTCTGGCTGTTCACGATGCTGATGCTCGCCTACTGCGCCGGCTTGCGCGGCGGTGAGATCGCGCGCCTGAGGCTCGGGGATGTCGATCTGCTGCAGGAAACCGTCGACATCCGGGAGGCCAAGTGCTTCAAGCATCGTCGCTTGCCTCTGGCACCCGGAGTAATGGCCGCTCTCAAGCAATATCTTCACCTGCGTAAAGAATCCGGCGCCCCGACGAACTCCGCGAGTCCGTTGTTCTGGAGTCCGCAGCGCGGCTGCGGTTACACCATCGGAGGGATGCGAGTCGTGCTCACGGATGTACTGCGGCGCGCGGGAGTCAAACCCGCGCGCGGCGCAGTCGGGCCACGAGTCCACGACATGCGACACTCGATGGTCAGTCACCGGATGCGCGAGTGGTATAAGTCGGGAATCAACCCGCAATCGAAGCTCCCCTATCTGGCGACCTATCTTGGACATAAAGATATCCGCTCGACGCTGGTGTATCTGAACATCACCCCAGAGCTACTGCAAGAAGCCAGTGAGCGCTTCCGCAAGATCGGTGCTGCAACGCTGGGGACAACGGAGGGCGCGCGATGAAATCGAACTCCCTCGCGCCCCTGCTGCACTCGTTCTTCTATGACTGGATGGGCAAGCAGAAGAATCTCTCTCGTCATACCGTACACTCGTATCGCGACACCTGGAAGTTGTTCCTGCGATTTACCGCTGAACGCAAGCGGCGCGAGATCGCGCAGCTGTCACTGGTTGATTTACAAGCCAGCGAAGTGCTGGCGTTCCTCGATCATCTGGAAAAGGATAGGAAGGTGTCCATCGGCACACGCAACTGTCGACTCGCCGCCGTACACAGCTTCTTCGCCTTCGTCGCTTATCGCGAGCCGCTGGCAATCGCGCAGTGCGCAGAGATCGCGCATATTCCTGTCAAGAAGAGATCTCGACCGGCCATGTGCTACATGGATGCAGAGGAGATCGCTGCCGTGCTTCGGGAGCCCAACCGCTCGAGCATGGAAGGACAGAGAGATCACGCGCTGCTGGCGTTCCTGTACAACACCGGAGCCCGAATCCAGGAGGCGCTCGATGTGTGCCCGCGAGCTGTCCGCTTCGAGTCTCCCGCCCAGGTGGAACTACTCGGTAAGGGACGCAAGAGCCGTATCTGCCCCCTATGGCCGGAGACCGTCGAGGTGCTCAAGGCACTGCTGAAGCAACAGCCGCGTGCGGATGACGAACCCATCTTCGTCAACCGATATGGACAGCCGCTGGGAGCCGCGGGTGTTCGCTTCAAGCTGAGGCAGTACGTTCAGGCTGCCAGCCGGCACATGCCATCTCTCGCGAGCAAGCGCGTCACTCCGCACACTTGGCGTCACAGTGTCGGCGTTCAGTTGGTCGCCGCCGGGGTCGATGTGACCGTTATCCGTAACTGGCTCGGGCACGCACGACTCGACACGACCAATCAATATGCGCGAGCGAATATTGAGACCAAACGAAGAGCACTCGAGCAGGTTGATCCCTCAACCAAGCCCGGTCTGCCTCCCCGATGGAGGCAGACTCCGGAGTTATTGACTTGGCTTGACTCACTATGAAAAGCGCGTCTCGTAATGCGAAGGTGGCGTGGTCCTCCGAGTGCGCAAGTACTCGATCCGGACCATCTCCTTCGCATTACGGACTCCTTCCGATTAGGTGAGTAATGGGAAGCTTCCCATTACTCGCCGGGATCGAACTCGCGTGCCGTCACCGAGGCTTGCCGGTACTGCGGGAACTTGCGGTAGAACTGTTTCCAGAAATTGGAATACGTCGTGAGCTGCTGGGCGCGCTCTTCCCAGATGAACTTCAACGGA